>LXOW01420745.1_pt1 | contig 20103 bp, 17 predicted proteins | sample 1368591 | NCBI WGS metagenome assembly LXOW01 (sample SAMN04884650, study PRJNA319009) | bovine gut metagenome | isolation source: Cow rumen | host: Bos taurus | place: Italy: Legnaro (PD) | collected 2014-07-09
AAATAAGGGCAGCCCGGACAGTTGGTGATGATCATGTCGGGCTTGAAAGGCTCCATGCTCTCGAATTTCTTGTGCGTGTTCGACACGGAATAGCCGCGGTTGGCCCGGACCAGGTACTGGCGGAAACCGAAGCCGCAGCAGTGCCGGCGCTCCGGGTAATCGATGACCTCTCCGCCCCACGACTCGACCATGCCGGCCAGCACGTAAGGGTATTCGGCACCACCCACGCCCTTCGAGGGGAACATCTTGGAATAATGGCAGCCGATGTGTTCCACCACGCGCAGGGGCTCGCCGGTGGCCTTGTTCACGAGCCGGAATTTCGCCTGCTCGGCGATCTCGTTCCTGAATTTGTAGATCAGGTCGCTGGCGTGCGCCAGGTAGGTCGGGATCTTGAACTCCCGCTTCGTGGCTTTCCAGAGATTTTCGCGAATCTTCGCCTCGAGTTCCGGGAATTCACGCCAGTCTTCGATGACTTCGGAGTAAAGGCCGAAACTCGTGATGCAGCTGCACACATAGTTTTCGTAGCCGGCCTCGGTCATCAGGGCGAACTGCCGGGCGATGATGGTCATCACGGTCTCCTGCGGAATGGCTTCGCTGTGGTAGGCGATGCCGCCGCAGGTGGTGTGGTGCGGGGTCTCGTAGACATCTTTGCCGAGCCGGTCGCGCAGGATTTCCAGAAAAGTCTTCTCGGAAGCCGGGAAGAAACTCTGGCGGATGCAGCTACGCACATAGAACCAGTGGTCGGTGGGTATTTCTTTCTGGTATTCGGACCAGATGCGTTGTTTGCCTTGATAGATCATGTCAGTCTTCGGTGTTGAGGTGGCACGATGAAGTCTGGTTGAAGGCCTGGGCTTCATATTCTTCCATCGAAAGGCCCATTTCGGCGGATTTCTCGCGGGATTTCTCCTCCACGATTTCCATCCAGCGCGTGGCACCGGTCAGGTCGAAGATGGCCTTCAGTTCGTCGAGCGATTCCTGCGGAATCTTGCGCAGGGCACCGGGACCGACCTGGCCCAGGTGCGCCCCGAGGCGCTCGTATACGTCTTCCATGTGTTCCTGCGTCCATTTGCCCACCGTGCCGTATTCGGGATGTTTCTCGTAAGCGAAGGTCTTGGGATAGACGCAGTAGCCGTAGTTCAGGACATTTTGATGCATGGCGTGCATCAGCGGGAGCATCTGCCGGCCCTTCTCGCTCTCCGCGAAGCAGCCCGTCTCGATGGAGAGAGCCCGCAGGGCCATGATGACCAGGCCTGGTGCGTTTTTGCGCGGGCAGCGCGTGACGCACGAAAGGCATTCGCCGCAGTACCAGATGGTGTCGCTCTTGAGCAGTTCGAGGATCGCGTCGTCGTCGCGCGACTGGACGATCGTGACGATTTTCTTCGGATTGTACCGGTAGAACTCCGCGGCGGGGCAGATGGCGGTGCAGGTGCCGCAGCTGATGCAGGCTTTCAGCCCTTCCTTGATGCGGTAATCCTGTGCCAGCCGATCGTACAATTTACCCATTTTTACAAATTCGATAAAAAATAACATGTAAAATTACAAATTTTGTCAGAATCTTAACGCTTTTTCATAACTTTACATGCTATTATGCCATGAAATCGGTTTATATGCAATATAACTTCGATAAGATCATCGACCGTCGCGGTTCCGGCGCCATCATGACCGACCTGCTGCAGGAACGCTATGGGCGGGACGACCTCCTGGCGCTCTGGGTGGCAGACATGTATTTCGAGACGCCTGCGCCCATCCGTGCGGCCATCGAGCACCGTCTGGCGCACCAGATTTACGGATATTCCGTGCCGGCCGCTTCGTATTGGGCTTCCATCATCAACTGGGAGCGCGAACTCCATGGCTGGAAGTTCCGCCGCGAGGAGATGACCTTCATTCCCGGCATCGTGCGCGGCATCGCCTATGTGTTGCAGTGCTTCACGCAGCCCGGCGACAAGGTCGTGGTGCAGCCGCCCGTCTATATGCCTTTCCTCAACCTGCCCCGCAACAACGGCAGGCAGGTGGTTTACAATCCGCTGGCCTGGGATGCCGCCGCAGGCACTTACCGCATGGACCTGGCCAACCTGGAGGAAGTGTGCAGGAAGGAGTCGCCCAAAGTGCTCATCCTGTCGAATCCGCACAATCCGGCCGGCATCGTCTGGCCGAAGGAAGACCTCGCTGCCGTCGCGGACATCTGCCAGCGCCACGGCGTGCTGGTGATCTCCGACGAAATCCACGCCGATATGGCGCTCGAAGGAGCGGTCCACCATCCTTTCCAGACCGTTTCGGCTGCCGCCGCAGAGGTGTCCATCGCTTTCGCGGCGCCGAGCAAGACTTTTAACATCGCCGGGCTGGTAAGTTCCTTCTGCGTGGTCCCCAATCCCCGCATCCGCGAGCCTTTCTTCCATTATCTTGAAGCCAACGAATTCGACGGACCGCTCTTCCTGTCGGTCATCGCCACGGAGGCGGCCTTTACCCAGTGCGGGGAATGGCGCCGCCAGATGCTGGCTTATGTGAAGGGCAATGTCGATTTTGTCTGTGATTACCTGCGGGAAAAAGTTCCCGGCATCGTGCCGGTCCGGCCGCAGGCTTCGTTCCTCATCTGGCTCGACTGCACGCAGCTGGGCCTGGACCACGACGCCCTCATCGATTTGTTTGTGAACCGGGCGCGCCTGGCCTTCAACGACGGCGTGGCCTTCGGCCCCGGCGGGGAAGGGCACATGCGCATGAATGTGGGCGCTCCGCGTGCCCTGGTCGCCGAAGCGATGCAGCGGCTTGAACAAGCTGTCAAATCCCTGAAATAAACGCAAGATGAAGAAGTTCAAGGACTGGGGCCTGCTCCCGAAAGTATTGATCGCGATCGCACTGGGTGTGATCTGCTCCTTCTTTTTCCCGGCATGGCTCGTGCGCTGTTTCATCACCTTTAACGGCATCTTCAGCAATTTCCTCGGACTGTTCATCCCGATCATCATCCTGGGCCTGATCGCCCCGGGTATCTTCGAACTGGGCAAGGGTGCCGGCCGCCTGCTGCTCATCACGGCAGGCATCGCCTATCTTTCCACGATCCTGTCGGGCCTGTTCTCCTACGGGACCTGCCGCCTGACCTATCCCGCCCTTCTGGGCGATGCCGCTGTCTCACTGGGCAGCATCGACATGGAAGCCAATGACCTGAAGCCCTTCTTCACGGTGGAGATGCCGCCGCTGATGAGTGTCACCACCGCACTGGTGCTGGCCTTTGTTATCGGCCTGTCGCTGATTGCCATCCATGGCGTCACGTTCCGCAACCTGATGCTCGAATTGCGGGAATTGGTATTCCTGGTCATCAAGAAAGTCATCATTCCCGTCCTGCCCCTCTTCATTTTCGGCATCTTCCTGGAAATGGGGGCGGAGGGCAACGTCGGCCCGGTGCTGGGCATGTTCCTCAAGATCATCATCGTCATCTTCCTGATGCACGTCATCGTGCTGGTGCTGCAGTTCTGCATTGCCGGCGCCATTTCCGGCAAGAATCCGTTCAAGGCGCTCTGGACCATGCTGCCGGCTTACGTGACGGCCCTCGGCACGCAGTCTTCCGCTGCCACGATCCCCGTAACGCGGGCCCAGGCCATCGAGAACGGCGTCAATCCCGACGTGGCCGACTTCGTGATCCCGCTCTGTGCCACCATCCACATGTCGTGCAGCATCCTGAAGATCGTGGCTTGTGCCTATGCCATTTCCCTGAGCATGGGGCTGGATGTCAGTTTCGGCACCTACCTGGGCTTCATCCTGATGCTGGGCGTGACCATGATCGCGGCGCCCGGCGTGCCCGGCGGCGCCATCATGGCGGCCCTCGGCCTGCTGGCTTCGATGCTGGGCTTCGACGCCAACATGCAGGGCCTGATGATCGCGCTCTACATTGCCATGGACAGCTTCGGCACGGCGGGCAATGTGACGGGCGATGGCGCCATTGCTTTGATTATTAATACGATAAAGAATAAGGAAAATAGAGGTGGAGATACTGAAACTAGCACTGTGCCAGCATAATACAGTCTGGGAGGACGCGCGCGCGACGATTGCCCGGCTCGAGAACCCGGTCAAGCGTTTCTGTGCGAAATATCAGCCCGACTTGCTGGTGTTCCCCGAGACCTTCTCGGTGGGATTTACCATGAACCCCGACCAGTCCGAGCCCGGTGACGGCCCTTCTGCCAGCTGGCTGCGCGAGACGGCGCGTTCCTGCGGAACGGCCGTGGTGGCGTCCGTCCCCACGCTGGAAGACGGGCATCGCTACAACCGCTGCTATTTCGTGACCCCGGAAGGGGAGGAGTGGCACTACGACAAGCGGCATCTTTTTTCCCCTTCTGGAGAAAGCGGCGCCTATGAGAAGGGCATGCGCAGGTGTACCGTCCCCTACAAGGGATGGAACATCGAACTCAATGTCTGCTACGATCTCCGCTTCCCGGTCTGGAGCCGCAACCCGCAGTGCAGTTACGACCTGCTGCTGAACATCGCCAACTGGCCCTCCATCCGCATTGAAGCGGCCGACATCCTTCTGCACGCGCGTGCCGTGGAGAATGCCTGCTATGCTGCGTTCTGCAACCGCATCGGCGAAGATGCTTTCTGCGAATACGACGGGCATTCGATGATCGTGAACTTCTTCGGCCAGGACATTGCCCGTCATCGTCGGACCGGCGGCGTGCGCTTCTTGACCGCTGAGCTGTCCATGCCCGAGCTTCAGCATTACCGCAGCCGTTTTCCCGTCAGCGAAGATGCGGATGAATTTACATTGAAACTTTAAATACGCTCGACAATTACATGAAAAAGAACGTACTGAATATTGCCGCCATTCTCATCGCCCTCTTTGGTATCGGCTTTGGTATCGGTTGCCTGATCTCCATCATTTCGTCGAAGGGTACGCTTGCCGACGGTGAGTATCAGGTGACGATCTGCGCGACCACGGACGTGCATGGCGCCTACTTCGATTCCCTGTACGTCGACAATATGGCGAACCCTACTTCAATGGCCAATGTGTCGTCGTACCTGAAGGAACTGCGCGCTTCCGGCGTGCAGCCGATCCTCATCGACGTGGGCGATAACCTGCAGGGTGACAATGCGGCTTACTATTATAACTATGTGGCCACCGACGTGCCGCACCTGATGCCGCGCATCGCGGAGTATCTGGGATATGACGCGGTGATCGTGGGCAATCACGACATCGAGACGGGCCATTCCGTTTACGACCGCATCACACGCGAACTGGATGTGCCGTACCTGGCGGCCAATGCCGCCCTGGACCGCGATGAAAACGGCGTGGCCGACATGGACGAGGATCCGAAAAACAAACTCGCGTCGGATTCCTATTTCCTGCCGTATTGCATCATCGACCGCGGCGACGTGAAAGTGGCTGTCATCGGCATGACCAATGCCAACATCAAGAGCTGGCTGTCCGACAGCTATTGGAACGGAATGGACTTCCAGCTGATTCACGACGTTGCCCAGCAGCTGATCGACAAGATCGTCGCCAAGGAGCGTCCGCAGCTGGTCGTGCTTGCCGTCCATTCCGGCACGGGTACTGATCTGCCTGACCGGGAAAATGAGGCCCTGTACCTGGCCTCCACGCTCGAACATGTCGATCTTGTGCTGAACGGACATGACCATCGCCCCCTGGCCAAGGAAGTGGAGAATCCCGCCGGCAGCGTCGTCCTGCTCGATGAAGGCATGAAGGCGCAGTATGTCGGCCAGGCCGATTTTACCCTGCGGGTCAAGAACGGCAAGCTGGTCGAACGCAACGTGGACTACAAGCTCGTGCCCATGGACCAGTATCCCGTCGATTCCGCCTATGTAGCTGAATTCAAAGACGATTTCCTGGCCGTCAAAGCCTACGCGACCCGGCCTATCGGCAAGTTGTCTGATAATATCTTCCTGGCCGATGCCCTCGATGGACCTTCTTCCTATATCAACCTGATCCATACCGTACAGCTAGGTGCTTCGGGAGCCGACATCTCGTTTGCTGCCCCGCTCTCCAACAGAGGCGTAGTTCCCAAAGGGACGATCGAGTTCCAGGACTTGACCTCGATCTACCGCTTCGAAAACACGCTCTACGTCATCGGCATGACCGGCCAGCAGATCAAGGATTATCTGGAGTATTCCTATGACAACTGGGTGAACCGGACCGGCGCGCCCTACAATTGGGATTCTGCCGACGGCATCATCTACGAGGTGAGCAAAAGTGCACCGAAAGGGGAGCGGGTCCGCATCCTTTCGATGAGCGACGGCACGCCTTTCGAGCTGGACAAGACCTACAAGGTGGCTATGACCTCTTACCGGGCTTCCGGTGGCGGTGACCTGCTGACCCTGGGCGCCGGCGTCGATCCGGATTCACTGGTCGTCTACGACAAGATGAAGGACATCCGCTCGCTCGTGGGCGAATACATTTCCGAACAGGAGGAAATTGTACCGTCGGTCTCCACCAATTGGAAATTTGTGAAATAATACTTATCTTTGAACGATAATTTGTCTCTATGGAACAGGATCTCGCTAACCGGCTGAAAACGAAGGTGGAAGAGTTGATCTCGCGCTACGAGTCGCTCGCTTCGGAGAATGCCGAACTGCGGGCTTCCCTGGCCAAAAGTGAGAGCGACAACCATAAAAAAGAACAACGCGTAAAAGAATTAGAAAAACAGATAGATAACTTGCGATTGAAGGATGCATTCCTGGGAACGTCCGCAGACCGGACGCAAGCCAAGAAGAAAGTATCCAGGTTGATCAAGGAGATCGATGCGTGCGTAAGTTTGCTCAACGATTGAAACGATGAAACAGCGGATCAAATTGAAGATTGCCGGGAAGGAGATGGAATTCATGGTGGAACCCGAGCGGGAGGAGATTATCCGTGCCGCTGCGGCGCGGATCAACCAGGAGATCGATTCGCTCCGGTTTGACTACCGGGACCAGGGTTTGAGCGAAGTGTTGTTGATGATTCTCCTTTCTGAAGAAACCCGGCTGCTGGAGTTCGAAGCCAGGAATACGAATGAGACCAACAGCGTGCTGCGTCGTCTGGGTGACCTCGATGCGGCGCTTGGAGAATACCTTAGCCGTCAGCCCTGCTCTTTGCCAAAATCAACACTATAAATCAAACCGAGCCGACTCGGTTGTCAAAGACAGGCCTGGGTGACCCTTCGGGGGATTCTGTTTCGACAGGACGTTGGAAGTCTGCGACGTTACCGGAGCTCAAATCTTGTATTTCAAGATTTTCGAACAGACCAGGACTGGCGGCTTTTTTCCTTCGATCGTAAGTATTGTGTGAAACTTTAACACTCAATATATTACGATTATGTCAACTTCATTGGTAATCATTTTAACTGCACTTATTTCTGCGGGCCTGGGTGTCCTTGGCACCCTGCTCGTACGGAACGTCATACTGAAGGGAAAGCGCGATGAGATTCTCAAGAACGCAGAAGCAGAGGGCGAAGCCATCAAGAAAGAGAAAATTTTCCAGGCCAAGGAGAAATTCCTGCAGCTCAAGAGCGAGCATGAAGCCTACATCAACGAGCGCAACGCGCAGGCACTCCAGATGGAGAACAAGCTCAAGCAGCGCGAACTTAGCCTGAACCAGCAGAATTCCGAACTGGGCCGCAAACAGAAAGAGGTCGACGCTGTCCGCGAAAACCTCAAGGGCCAGATGGAAATCGTGAACAAGAAACAGGAGGAATACGAGAAGCTTCGTGGCAAGGTCATCGAGAAGCTCGAAGAAGTGGCCGGCATGACAGCCGCGGACGCCAAGAACCAGCTGGTCGAAAACATGAAGGCCGAGGCCCGCACCGAAGCCATGTCCTATGTCAACGAAGTGATGGATGAAGCACGCCTGAACGCCGCGAAAGAGGCCAAGCGCATCGTCATCAACACCATTCAGCGCACCGCCCCCGAAACAGCCATCGAGAATGCCGTCACGGTCTTCAACATCGAGAACGACGAGATCAAGGGCCGCATCATCGGCCGCGAGGGCCGCAACATCCGTGCACTGGAAGCCGCTACTGGCGTCGAGATCGTGGTGGACGATACCCCGGAAGCCATCCTGCTTTCTTCCTTCGACCCGGTCCGCCGCGAGGTGGCCCGCCTGGCACTGCACCAGCTCGTGGCCGACGGCCGCATCCACCCCGCCCGCATCGAAGAGGTGGTGGAGAAAGTGAGCAAGCAGCTCGAAGACGAGATCATGGAAACCGGCAAGCGTACCTGCATCGACCTGGGCATCCACGGCCTGAACGTGGAACTGGTCCGGCTGGTGGGCCGCATGAAATACCGCAGCTCCTACGGACAGAACCTGCTGCAGCACTCCCGCGAGGTGGCCAACATCTGCGCGACCATGGCTTCCGAACTGGGCCTGAATACCAAAGCTGCCAAACGCGCCGGCCTGCTGCACGATATCGGCAAGGTCTGCGAGGAAGATCCCGAGCTGCCGCACGCACTCCTCGGCATGAAGGTGGCGGAGAAATACAAAGAGAAACCCGACATCTGCAACGCCATCGGTGCGCACCACGAGGAAATCGAGATGACCACGCTCATCGCGCCGCTGGTGCTGGTGGCCGACGCCATCTCCGGCGCCCGTCCGGGTGCCCGCCGCGAGGTCATCGAATCGTACATCAAGCGCCTTAAGGACATGGAAGGCATCGCCCTGTCGCATCAGGGTGTCACCAAGACCTACGCCATCCAGGCCGGTCGTGAACTCCGCGTCATCGTGGGTGCCGAAAGCGTCTCCGACCAGCAGTGTGAGGAGCTTTCCACCGAGATCGCCCGAAAGATTCAGGACGAGATGACCTATCCGGGCCAGATCAAGATCACCGTTATCCGGGAGACCCGGGCCGTCGCATTCGCCAAATAGCCTTTCGCCATGGAAAAGAAAATCGATATCGAGATCAAGCCCGAGGTTGCACAGGGACACTACGCCAACCTGGCCATCATTACGCACTCTTCCAGCGAGTTCATCCTTGACTTCGCGCAGAACATGCCGGGCCTGCCCAAGATGCAGGTCGGCAGCCGCATCATCATGACGCCCGAACATGCGAAACGGCTGCTGGGCGCCCTGACCGAGAACATCCGCAAGTACGAAAGCCAGTTCGGAGAGATCCGTCTCCCGATGAACCCGATGATGATGCCTCCGCTCAAATCCGACGCTGAGGCCTGACAAGCAACTAAAACCAAAGCAATACCATGAGCAAGTACCCGCATTATCTGGAGAGACTGCAGGCGGCTACCCGGAAGTTCTGGGAGAAACCCGCCCTCAACAACATCGGAGGCGAGACCTTCAATTACGCCCAGATGGCCACGCAGATCGAGAAGTTCCACCTTGTTTTCGAGAAACTGGGTTTCAAGAAAGGGGACAAGATCGCCATCTGCGCCCAGAATGGTGCCCGCTGGGGCATGGCTTATCTGGCTGTCAACACCTATGAGACGGTGATCGTGCCCATCCTGGCCGATTTCACGCCCGAAAGTGTCAATCACCTGGTCAATCACTCGGAAAGCATCGCCCTGTTCACCAACGAGGCCAAATGGAAGAAGCTCGACATCACGAAGATGCCGCTCCTCAAGATCGTCATCGACGTGGATACCTGGAAGACGCTCTGGACGGCCGACCCTTCGGTACAGGCCATCTACGACCAGATGGACGAACTTTTCGCCGCCAAATATCCGAACGGATACGGCCCCGACGACGTGGTCTTCCCGACCGACAACTGGGACGACCTGTCGACCATCAACTATACTTCCGGCTCGACGGGCGACCCGAAGGGCGTGATGCTGACCTACCGCAACTTCTCCGCGAACGTGGACTACAGCCAGCGCCACGTGCCGGCCGGCGACAAGATGGTCTCGATGCTGCCCATGGCGCACATGTACGGCCTGGTCATCGAATTCATCTATCCGCTCTGCAACGGCACTTCCATCTACTGGCTGGGCAAGACGCCCACACCGGCGGCCCTCCTGAAGGCCTTCGCCGACGTGAAGCCGTACCTTCTCATCACGGTGCCGCTGGTGATGGAGAAGATCTACAAGTCAAAAGTCAAGCCGACGCTCGAGAAGCCGGCCGTCAAGTTCCTGCTCAAGGTACCCGGCATCAACAACATCATTTACAAGAAGGTGAAAGACGGCCTGGTGCAGGCTTTCGGCGGCAACGTCCAGGAATTCATCATGGGCGGCGCTGCCCTGAACCCCGAAGTGGAACGTCTCTTCAAACGCATCAAATTCCCGTACCTGGTGGGCTATGGCATGACCGAGGCCTGCCCGCTGCTGGCCTATGAGCACTGGACCAAATATGTGGCCGGTTCCTGCGGCAAGTGCGTGGATGTGGCCGAAGTCCGCATCGACTCGGAGGATCCACAGCATGTGGTCGGCGAGATCCAGGCGCGCGGCGAGAACATTATGACCGGCTATTTCAAGAATCCGGAGGCTACGGCCAATGCGTTCACGGAAGACGGCTGGCTGAAGACGGGTGACCTGGGCGTCATCGACGCCGAGGGCAACATCTTCATCCGCGGCCGTTCGAAGAACATGATTCTGGGTCCTTCGGGCCAGAACATCTATCCGGAGGAGATCGAGGCCATCGTCAACAACCAGGACTATGTCGTCGAGAGCGTGGTGGTCGACCGGGGTGGCAAGCTGGTCGCACTGGTCTATCTCGATGAACAGGCCATCGCCAAGGCCCTGCTCGACGCCGAGGCCAAGAGCGACATCCCCGAAAACATCCGTGTCGGCGCCAACCGCCAGCTCCCGTCCTACAGCCAGCTCTCCAAGGTCGAGCTGATGGCCCAGCCCTTCGAGAAAACCCCGAAGATGTCCATCAAGCGCTTCTTGTATAAATAGGTGCGTGGCACGTATGTGCTTGAAGCACTGTTATTTACTTAAAATCGGTTGCGCATTTTGACGCAACCGATTTTCGTTAAACCGCTGATAATCAACATTCTGCCTGCCACGCAAAGCGCAAGCTATTATTCGTTATGCGGCATGTATCTGAAGGAGACTTTGTACTTCGGCTGGCCGGAGCGGTCGGTGTAGTGGTAGATCTCGTCGACTTCGATGCGCTCCTGCTCGTGGAGTTCGTAGAGGTCGGGGAAATGCTCCTGAAGGATTTCCATCATCTGTTCGTGGTCGGTGATGACTTCGGCACCGCGCGGAATCATGATTCCGCACGACGCCGGAGCAAGCATCAGCGTCAACGCCAGGACGATGGGCAGGAACCGTTTCATCGCAGCCGTCTGTGTTACACGGCCTTTCCCTGCAGGTAGACCTGCCGGATGTAAGGCGTGTGGTGGAGATAGGGAATCTTCGTCAGGTTCCAGCCCGGACGGGTCAGAATCAGGTTGGCGCGTTTGCCGGGCGTGATCGATCCGCACAGGTCGCTGACGCCCATCGCATAGGCGCTGTTGAGCGTGATGGCATTGAAGGCCTGGGCCGGCGTCAGCCGCATGCGGATGCAGCCCAGCGCCCAGATCCAGCGCATGTCGCCGGCGGGCGAAGAACCGGGATTATAGTCGGAAGCCAGGGCGAAGCCCAGGCCGCAGGCCACGAACGACCGGGCCGGACCGTCGGGCAGACGCAGGAAGAACGAAGAGCCGGGCAGGAAAGTCGCCATCGTCGCCGTGCCGCGCAACGCCTCGATCTCTTCGGCCCGTGCCTGCTCCAGATGGTCGACCGACAGGGCGCCATATTTCACACCCACCTGTACGCCGCCGCTGACAGCCAGCTGGTTGGCGTGGATCTTCGGCCGCAGGCCAGCCCGCAGGCCCGCTTCCATTACCCGTGCCGCATCTTCCACCGTAAAGAATCCATGTTCACAGAAGACGTCTACGAAGTCGGCATAGCGTGCGGCTTCGGGCATCAGGCGGCAGACCATGGCGACATAATCTTCGTGCGAATAGCCGCGTCCCACGGCATGCGCGCCCAGGAAGGTGCTGCGGATCAGGGCGGGGGAGGCGGCCTTGATGCGGTCGATTACGCGCAGCATCTTCAACTCGTCGACCGGGTTGAGGCCATAGCCGCTCTTGATTTCGATGGCTCCGGTACCCTGGGCGGTCATCTCGTTGACCCGCTCCATGGCCTGCCGGAAGAGTTCCTCTTCGGAAGTCTGGTGCAGCAGGTCGGCGGAATTGAGGATGCCGCCGCCCCGGGCAGCGATCTCTTCGTAGGAGAGACCGTTGATCTTGTCGAGGAATTCGCCTTCCCGGCTGCCGGCATACACGATGTGCGTGTGACTGTCGCAGAAGGCCGGCATCAGCATGCCTCCTTCACAGTCAATGACTTCGTCGACCCACTCCGGCATGGGCTCCTTGGCATCGCCGAAGGCGGCGATCCGGCCCTCGTCGACCAGCAGCCAGGCCTGCGAGAGCACGGCCACCTCATCCATTTCCGCGCCCTCCTTCCGGAGGACGCCGGCCGGTACGATGCCCGCCAGGGTGCCGATATTCGTGAACAATCGTTTCATGTCAAATGTATTTGTGCGTCCGGATAAACTCCGCAGAGCGGATGATCAGCGGGTGCATGTAGGTATCGACGTCGAGGAACGGGACCACCTTGCGGTAGTCAGCGTGGATCTGCTCGATGAGCGGAGAACTCTTGGCCGGACGGCGGAAATCGAGGGCCTGTGCGGCGTTGAAAAGTTCGATGGCCAGCACGGTCTCCACATTGTGGATGATGCGCACCAGTTTCGTGGCGGAATTGGCGCCCATGCTCACATGGTCTTCCTGTCCGTTCGATGACGGGACGGAGTCGCACGACGCCGGCCAGCAGAGGCCCTTGTTCTGGCTCACGATGGAGGCGGCGGTGTACTGCGGGATCATGAAGCCGCTGTTGAGGCCAGGGTTCGGCGCGAGGTAGCGTGGCAGGCCGCGGTAACCATGGATGAGCAGGTAGACGCGGCGTTCCGAAATACTGGCCAGTTCTGAGAGGGCGATGGCCATCGCATCCATCGGAATGGCGATGGGCTCGCCGTGGAAGTTGCCGGCCGAAATCACCATGTCTTCGTCGGGGAAGACGTTCGGGTTGTCGGTGACGCCGTTGATCTCGTTCTCGATGACCCATTGCACGTAGGTAAGGTTGTCTTTCACGGCACCATGCACCTGCGGGATGCAGCGGAAAGAGTAGGGGTCCTGCACATGTTCTTTGGGACGGCGGATGAGTTCGCTGCCTTCCAGCACCTGCAGGAAACGTTCTGCCGTGGCCAGCTGTCCCTTGTGGGGACGGATGCGGTGGCTGAGCGGCAGGAAGGGTTCGATGCGGCCGTCGTAGGCTTCGAGCGACATCATGCCGACCAGGTCGGCCCATTTCGAGAGGCGCTGGGCCTGGATGAGCGACCAGATGGCGTGGGCGCTCATGAACTGGGTGCCGTTGAGCAGGGCCAGGCCTTCTTTTGACTGGAGGCGGATGGGCTCCCAGCCGAGTTCTTTCCAGACCTCGGCGGCGGGACGCACCTGGCCTTTGTAGCGGACTTCGCCCATGCCGATGATCGGAAGGCTCAGGTGGGCCAGGGGGGCGAGGTCGCCGGAGGCCCCGAGCGAGCCCTGTTGGTAGACGACGGGCAGGATGTCGTTGTTGAACATGTCGATGAGCCGCTGCACGGTGACCAGCTGGGCGCCGGAATGGCCGTAGGAGAGCGACTGGGCCTTGAGCAGGAGCATCAGGCGGACGATGTCGGGCTGCACTTCTTCGCCGGTGCCGCAGGCGTGCGACATGACGAGGTTGTGCTGGAGCTGCGACAGGTCTTCGGCCGGGATCGTCACGTTGTAGAGGGAACCGAAGCCGGTGGTGATGCCGTAGACCGGGCGGTCGAGGTCTTCCATCTTGGTGTCGAGGTAGTGGCGGCATTTTTCGATGGCCGCTACGGCCTCTTCCGACAGCGCCAGCTTTTCGCCGCTCTCGACGATCTGCTGCAATCGCTCCAACGTCAAATGATCATGAGATATGTAATGCATTATAATACAGATTTAATCAGTTCTTCGTCAGCGATATTCGGTAAAGTTACGCGGAGGCCGGGCGTGCGGGACATTTCGCGTTCAATGGCGAAGCGGGCGCCTTCGTTCCGGGCCCAGCTGCGGCGGGCGATGCCGTTGTTGACGTCCCAGAAGAGCATTTCGCGGATGTGGCGGGCGGAGTCGTCCGACCCGTCGATCACCATGCCGAAACCTCCGTTGATCACTTCGCCCCAGCCGACGCCGCCGCCGTTGTGGATCGAGACCCAGGTGGCGCCGCGGAAACCGTCGCCGATGACGTTCTGGACGGCCATGTCGGCGCAGAACTGGGAGCCGTCATAGATGTTGGACGTCTCGCGGAACGGACTGTCGGTGCCGGAGACGTCGTGGTGGTCACGGCCGAGGACGACGGGACCCTTGAGGCGCCCGCTACGGATCGCTTCGTTGAAGGCCAGGGCGATCTTCGTGCGTCCTTCGCAGTCGGCGTAGAGGATGCGTGCCTGGGAACCCACGACGAGGTGGTTGCGGCCGGCCTCGTCGATCCAGCGGATGTTGTCGCGCATCTGGCCGGCAATCTCTTCCGGCGCCGTGGCGGCGATCTCGCCCAGCACCTGCATGGCGAGCCGGTCGGTCAGCGCGAGGTCGTCCGGATCCTCGCTGAGGCAGACCCAGCGGAACGGACCGAAGCCGTAATCGAAATACATCGGGCCCATGATGTCCTGAACGTAGCTCGGGTAGCGGAAGCGGCCGTCGGGCAGCAGGATGTCGGCGCCGGCGCGGGAACTCTCCAGCAGGAAGGCGTTGCCGTAGTCGAAGAAGTACATACCTTTCGCTGTCAGCCGGTTGACGGCAGCGACATGCCGGCGCAGCGATGCCTGGACGGCCTCCTTGAACTTTGCGGGATCCTCCGCCATCATCTTCTTGGATTCTTCGAGACTGTAACCGGCCGGATAATAACCGCCTGCCCAGGGATTGTGCAGCGAAGTCTGGTCGGAGCCGAGGTCCACCGGGACGTTCTCGTCCGCGAGACGCTCCCACAGGTCGACGACGTTGCCGACATAGGCGAGGGAGACCACCTCCTTCCCGGCGACGGCCTTCCGGATACGCGGAATCAGCTCATCGAGGTCGCGGTGCAGTTCATCCACCCAGCCCTGTTCATAGCGTTTTTCAGCGGCCTTGGGGTTGATTTCGGCCGTCACGCTTACCACGCCGGCGATGTTGCCGGCCTTGGGCTGGGCGCCCGACATGCCGCCCAGGCCCGCCGTTACGAAGAGCAGGCCGCCGCGGTTGTCGGTGTCCGCAGCGCCGCGCTTCCGCAACTGCTTGCGGGCCGCGTTCATCACGGTGATGGTTGTGCCGTGGACGATGCCCTGGGGACCGATATACATGTAGGAGCCGGCCGTCATCTGTCCGTACTGGCTGACGCCCAGGGCGTTCATGCGCTCCCAGTCGTCGGGCTTGGAATAGTTCGGGATGACCATGCCGTTGGTGACGATGACGCGCGGCGCATCCTTGTGGCTCGGGAAGAGACCGAGGGGATGGCCGGAATACATGACGAGCGTCTGCTCGTCGGTCATGGTGGCCAGATACTGCATGACCAGGCGGTACTGGGCCCAGTTCTGGAAGATGGCGCCGTTGCCGCCGTAGATGATGAGTTCGTGCGGATGCTGCGCCACGCGCGGATCCAGGTTGTTCTGGATCATGGCCATGATGCCGGCCGCCTGGCGGCTCTTCGCAGGGTATTCGTCCACGGGCCGGGCGTACATCTCATACGACGGGCGGAAACGGTACATATAGATGCGGCCGTAGTTCCGGAGTTCTTCGGCAAATTCCTTCGCGAGGGCAGCGTGGTGGCGTTCGGGGAAATAACGCAGGGCGTTCTTGAGCGCCAGCACCTTCTGTTCCGGCGTCAGGATGTCCTTGCGTTTCGGAGCATGGTTGATGGCCGGATCGTAGGCTTTGGCCTCCGGCAGTTCAGCCGGGATGCCCGCCAGAATTTCTTCTTGGAAAGTCATAATAGCTTTCATGCTGAGCGAAGCGAAGAATCTGTCATCCGTTGATGTGTCCGTTCACGGCGTCGAGCACCAGCTGTTCAAGCGCCTCGGCTTCCAGAAGCACTTTGGCGGCCCGTTCAATCAGCGGTTGTGCGGGCGCGGGGTCTTTCAGGCCGGATGCGTTGATACGTACGTTGAGTTCGGCGCCGCGGCAGGCGGCACGCGCGGCGAGGGCGGCGACACCCGCGTCGGAGGCGGAAGCCGGATTGCCCTTCTGCGCCATCTCCAGCGCCAGCGGCAGGGCCTTCAGCGCAGCCTCCATGGTCTTCAGCGGCACGGAGGCCGCGTAAAGCGTGGCTTCCTCGATGGCGGCGGCACGGGCGGCCTTCTCCTCGTCGGTGCCCTTGGGCATGCCGAAGCAGGCCATGATCCTGTCGAACGCGGCGGTGTCTTCGTCCACGAGGTCGAGCAGTTCCTGCATCAGGATCTGCCCCCGTTCCGCCACGTCGGAAAACTCTTTCCAGCGCTCGTCCCAGCCCCGTTTGTGGGACGAGAGATTGGCGACCATCGTACCGAGGGCAGCCGCCAGGGCGCCCATGTAGGCGGAGATGGAACCGCCGCCCGGGGCGGGGGATTCGGAGGCCGTCTCGCGGGCGAAGCCTTCGGCCGTCATCCGCACGAGGCGGTGCTTGCGGGCTTCTTCCTCCTCGTCCTGCATCAGGAATTCGATGACTTTCTCTTTGGGATCGAACGGCTTCAGGTCGTCGAGCGACATGGACTTGACGGCGATTTTCAGGATCTCGCTCTCGTCGATGCCGAGCGAACGCTGTTGTTTCTCCAGATAGAATCTGCCGGCTTCGAGCAGCACGCGCTTGGGCACCAGCCCCACGATCTCGGCGCCCGTTACGCGCAGGCCGCGTGCGGCAGCCGCGCGGGACACCTCTTCATAGGCCACGTGCAGCGGCGTGGCGTCAATATCCGTGATGTTCATGGACACCTGGGCGATGCCGTATTCGTCAATGTACCAGCCGATGGCCTTGCATCCCTTGAGGGTGCCGGGAATCCAGATCTGCTCGCCTTTCTCATCCTTGAGCAGCTTGCCGGTCAGGGAGCCGCCTTCGCGGGCCTTGCGGCCCTTTTCGCGTACGTCGAAAGCAATGGCCATGGCACGGCGGGTGGAGGTGGTGTTGAGGTTGTAGTNNGGCCGAAGCTTCGTAGCAGTAGCAGGGGATGCCCAGCTCTTCATACATGCGCTTCGCCAGGTCGCGGGCCAGGGTGGCGCACTCCTCGAGGGTAATGCCCGAAACGGGGATGAGCGGCAGCACGTCGGTCGCACCCGAGCGGGGATGGGCGCCGTGGTGTTTGCGCATGTCGATGAGTTCCTGCGCTTTGGCCGCGCCGCGGAAAGCTGCTTCGCAGACAGGAGCCGGTTCGCCCACGAAAGTCACGACCGTGCGGTTTGTGGCCTCGCCGGGATCCACGTCGAGCACCTTCACCCCCTCGACGGAGGCGATGGCCGCCACGATGTTGTCAATCACTGATCTATCACGCCCTTCACTGTAGTTGGGGACGCATTCTACGATTTGTTTCATAAGAGAGTATTGCTATGGATTTATTGGTATTTTCCGATTAGTGGATGAAACTGGCGAAATAGCCTGCAAACAGGACATTCGTCATCAGGTAGCCGATGATGGTCGAGACGATCACGCAGATCAGGCCCGGCATCATGAAACTGTGGTTGAGCAGGTATTTGCCGATAACGGTCGTGCCGGAGCGGTCGAAGTTGACGGTGGCGATGTCGGACGGGTAGTTCGGGATGAAGAAGTAACCGTAGACGCTGGGCAGCACGCCGAGGAGCACGGGACCGGCGATGCCGAGCTCGTAGGCCAGCGGCAGCATGGCCACCACCACGGCGCCCTGCGAATTGATGAGCACCGAGACAATGAAGAACACCAGCGCGATGGCCCAGGGATAACTGGTGACCAGGCCGGTGAGCATGGCCTTCATCTCGTCCATGTAGTTGCCGAAGTAGGTGTCGGCCAGCCAGGCGATGCCGTAGATGGCCACCACGGCCACCATACCGCTCTGCCATACGGCGCCGGCCACGGCTTTCTTGGGAGATGCCTTGCAGAACATGATGTTGGCGGCCGCAGCCATGAGCATGATGATCTGGATGCAGATGTTCATCTTGGGCAGCTCGATGGCCTGGGCGACGGTGCGCCCGTCGGCCGTGTGCAGCATCTGGCAGAATGCGAAGGCTACGATGATCAGCAGCGAGCCCAGAAATACGAAGACGGAAGCCTTGGCTTCTTTCGTGATGACTTTGTTGAGGGTGGTGGCGGTATTGCCGTACATGTAGGCGTATTGCTCGGGGTCTGCTTTCCGGCGTTGGAAGAGCGGGTCCTTGTCGAGATCCTTGCCGCGTTTGTAGGAGGCGAGGGCCGCGCACATGAGGCCGCAGAGGCAGGCGGGGATGGTGACCATCAGCACCTGCGGGATGGTGACCATGTAGCCGTTGGCGTTGGAAATCGTGACGAAGGCCACGACGGCGGCGGCGATGGGAGAGCAGGTGATGCCGACCTGCGAGGCGATGGAAGAAACGCCGCAGGGACGTTCAGGCCGGATATTCTTCTTGAGGGCGATGTCACAGATGATCGGCATCACGGTGTAGACCACGTGACCGGTGCCCACCAGGACGGTGAGGAAGAAGGTCACCAGCGGGCCGAGGAAGGTGATATGCTCGGGATGCTTGCGCAGGATCTTCTCGGCGACCTGGATCATCCAGTCCATACCGCCGGAAGCCTGCAGCGTACCGGCGCAGGTGACGGCGGCGATGATGATATAGATGACGTCGGTGGGCGGAGTGCCGGGTTTCAGGCCGAAGCCGAAGACAAGGATGGCCAGGCCGATGCCCGAAATGGCGCCGAGCGCCAGCGAGCCGTAGCGCGATCCCACATAGAGAGCCGCCAGCACGATGAGCAGCTCGATGATCATGGTGAAGGTCATAGTTTCGTATCAGTTATCCGGTTATTCTTTCAAAGATAGCTTTTTTTCGCTACCTTTGCAACAATACCTTAATCAGATACTGCTGTTGATTATGAAAAACACACCTACACCCCATATCGGAGCCGAGAATGGCGACATTGCACCCATCGTGTTGATGGCTGGCGACCCCCTGCGCGCAAAATTCATTGCTGAGAATTACCTGGAGAACCCTGTCCAGTTCAACGATATCCGCGGCATGCTGGGCTTCACGGGAACCTATAAGGACCGTCCGGTGAGCGTGATGGGCCATGGCATGGGCATCCCGTCCATCGGCATCTACACCTGGGAACTCTTCAACTTCTTTGGCGTGGAGACCATCATCCGGATCGGATCCGCCGGTGCCTATGACCCGGACCTGAAACTGGGCGACCTGGTTCTGGCGCAGGCTGCCTGCACCGATTCCAACTACGGCGCGCAGTTCGAGTTGCCCGGCACCTTCGCACCGATCGCCGACTTCGACCTGCTCCGTCGCGCCGCCGATGCCTGCGAACAACTCGGCTACCATTACAAAGTGGGCAACGTGCTCTCGTCCGATGCCTTCTATTGCCAGCACTCGAAAGAAGGCAACTGGCGGAAGATGGGGGNNAAGAAAGCGCTGACGATCTGCACCATTTCCGACATCGTCCTTACCGGCGAAGGCCTCTCGGCCGAAGCCCGCCGCACTTCCTTCACCCACATGATGGAAGTCGCATTCTCTTTAGTTTAACTGAGAAGCTGCGTCTAATCCCGTTGGAGGGATGAAGCGCAGCGGAAGGTTTTTGAACCTTTACCTGCAAGCGAAGCGATTCATCATTCAATACCATTCAGGACGATGATCGGCGTTGGCGACATCGAGACCAACGGCGAACATCATGCGGATGTGAGCAAGCGTACCGGCGAAATCCCAGTCATCTCGATACTCATCACTCGGCTTGTGATACCAGTCCGAACGAGGATACTTGTTCGGCCGTGAAGGATCCACCAGATCCTTGCCGTACTCGATCACCACGGCCGGGACCCCCTTCTTTACAAAATTGAAATGATCGGAACGGAAATACCAACCGTCCGAATTGTCATCGTTCCAGACGACATAACGACCCTGCGCACCCGCCGCACCCTCGATGTAACGGTCAAGACCACACTTGCCGCCGCCGAGCACCACCACGTCATAG
>LXOW01317669.1_pt1 | contig 20097 bp, 15 predicted proteins | sample 1368591 | NCBI WGS metagenome assembly LXOW01 (sample SAMN04884650, study PRJNA319009) | bovine gut metagenome | isolation source: Cow rumen | host: Bos taurus | place: Italy: Legnaro (PD) | collected 2014-07-09
AGATGTGTATAAGAGACAGGCATCTGCCCTTTGTGAATTCCAGAATTTGGGTAAGCTTTTCATCATCAACGACATTACCGGTAGGGTTGTTTGGTGAACAGATGAAGATAACCTTGATGTTATCACTGCCGTTTTCCACTGTGTTTCTGATGGCTTCAACATCCGGCTGGAAATCGTCGGCAGGCGGAACGTCAACTGTCTTTACGCCGGCGGTGTCCGCACTGATGGAGTACATGCCGTAGGTTGGGGTGCTGATGAGAATCGCATCCTTTCCTGGTTCGCAGAAGGTGCGTACCAGAAGACCAATTGATTCGTCACTGCCGCGGGATACCAGAATGTTTTCTTCGGCAACGCCTGAGTAGTCGGCGTAGGCTTCGATAACTTCAGGAGGCTGACATTCAGGATAGCGGTTAAGAGTGATTGACTTCATCAGGAAGGTAGCACTCTTCGGAGCTTCGTTGGCATTAAGAAAGTTGTGTCCCTTTCCGCCGATGCGTCTGGCTGAGAGATAAGGGGTAAGCTGTCTTACCCTTTCCGTAGCAAGTTCAGTAATGGTACTCATCTTATTTTGCTCCCCTGAGAATGTCCATACGGATGGTTACCGCTCTCTTGTGGGCGGTGAGGCCTTCCGCATCAGCCATGAGTTCAACGGTACGGCTGAGATTGGTTAAGCCTTCGGTTGTTGCTTCCTGCACGGTATAACGGCGCAGATAGTCGGCAAGTCCCAGTGATGAACAGGTCTTTGCATAGCCGTAGGTAGGCAGGGTGTGGTTGGTACCGCTGGCGTAGTCGCCAACTGATTCAGGAGTCCAGCCGCCGATGAAGATTGAACCTGCATTGCGCAGATAAGGCAGCAGGGCACGCGGTTCCTTTGTTTCCACAATCAGGTGTTCAGGAGCGTAGATGTTGGAGATTGCGCATGCTTCCTCAAGAGATTCGCAGACAATGGCGATACTCTTTTCCAGGGCTCTGTTGGCAATGTCCTTTCTGGAAAGTTCCTGCACCTGCTTTTCAACTTCGGCAACAACTTCGCTTCCGTAGTTAGGATTGGTTGACAGAAGCACAACCTGTGAATCAGGACCGTGTTCAGCCTGTGACAGAAGGTCGGATGCCGCAAAAGCCGGATTGGCGGATTCATCAGCGATTACAAGAACTTCTGACGGGCCTGCAGGCATGTCGATTGCCGCACCGCGGAAATCAGCGCTTACCTGCTTCTTTGCTTCGGTCACGAATGAGTTGCCCGGTCCGAAAATCTTGTTAACCTTAGGCACGGTTTCGGTACCGTATGCCATTGCGGCAATGGCCTGAGCACCGCCGACGGTGTAGATGTCGTTAACGCCACAGAGGGTAGCGGCATAAACGATAGCATCTGATACCGGTGGAGGTGAACACAGAATCACCTTAGGGCATTCCGCAATCTGGGCTGGCACGGCAAGCATGAGCACGGTACTTACCAGCGGAGCGCTGCCGCCGGGTACGTACAGGCCGACGCTGTCAATAGGATGCGTGTGGAGTTCACAGGTAACGCCCGGTCTGGTGTTTACCACTACCGGAGCAGGTTTCTGAGCCCTGTGGAACATTGAAATGTTGTCATAGGCGTTTTTAAGGGCTGTCTTGAGCTCCGGATCCACTCTGTCACATGCTGATTTTATTTCATCAGCTGTAAGTTTAATATGATCAGATTCCAGACGATCAAACTTGCGGGAGTATTCCAGTAAGGCTTCGTCACCGCGGTTACGAATGTTGCTGATTATATCGGCAACAAGCTTGGCCTTACTGCCGTCATCGGCAGTGGCGGGACGGGTGAGTATGTCTACCCGTTCCTGTTCATTTAAATCTTTCCAGCTAACAATTTTCATAATGTTACTTCAGCATCTTTTCAATAGGTAATACGAGGATTGAGCTTGCTCCGAGGGCCTTAATCTTTTCCATGGTTTCCCAGAAGAGGGTTTCGGTGGAAACTACATGAATTGCCACGTGAGTGCTGTTACCTGCGAGCTCGAGAAGGGTTGGGTTCTCAGCACCCGGAAGAAGGGCAGTGATTTCCTTAACCTTGTCCTTTGGAGCGTGAAGCATGATGTACTTGCTGCCGTGAGCCTGAATCATGCCGTCAATACGTCTGATGAGAGTATCGGCAATAGCCTGCTTTTCCGGATAGAGTTCCTGATCTCTCTGAATCAGTACGGCCTTTGACTTGTAAACTACCTGAACTTCCTTGAGACCGTTGGCTTCAAGGGTTGCACCTGAACTTACCAGGTCACAGATGGCATCGGCAAGACCTGCTCTAGGAGCAACTTCAACTGAACCGGTTAAAAGTACGTTCTTGAAGTTAACGCCCTGCTCGTCAAGGTAACGCTTGGTGAGGTTAGGGTAGGTGGTGGCAATCTTTAAGCCTTCAAGACTCTGAACACCCTTCCATTCCTGTTCAACAGGGATGGCGAGAGAAAGACGGCAGCCGCCGAAGTCAAGCTTGCGAACCTGCTTATATCCTACAGGAAGACCTTCCTGCTGACGTTCAAGCATTGTTTCTTCAAGCACGTTTTCGCCTACAACACCCCAGTCAACAACATGGTCCATGATAAGACCTGGAATGTCGTCATCACGTACACGGAGAATGTCGATTTCCATGTTTTCAACGTGAGCGATGAGTCTGTCCTCGCGCTTGTTGATCTTTAAACCGCAGCTTTCTAAAAGTTCTGTGGTTTCAACACTGAGACGACCCTTTTTCTGCATGGCGATACGAAACTTTTTGTTAGACATTTCAAATAACCCTCTTGTATGTCTGTATAATTAAAAAACCCTTGGAAGTATCTGTTTTATTCTTCCAAGGGTCTTATGAAAATCTATACGGCACTCCTGGAAGCAAGGTCTTCCAGAAAATAAACCACTCCTCCTGAAAGACTATTTAGGACGATGATGGTGGTGATGATGTAACTGACTTAACAACTGATACATTTTATTCTCTGTGCCGATCTTTTAAAACTGAGCCCATTATACACTTTTTTTGTGTTATTGATAACAGTTTTTAGTGATTTTTATGGTTTGATTGAGGAAAACGTCCTCTGTCCGTGCTTTATAATTCGAAGACGCATTATGGATTCCGTCAGGCGGAAGAGAGGAATCTCGTGAGGTTGCGACTTACACGTATTACCGGAAGATCGGATTCCGCACCTTATGCTGATTCGGCTGCGGAATTTTTAATCTCATCCTCACTGATGATTCTGTTTAGTCTGTCAGTTTCCCTCAGACTGATGCTGCGGGTCTTGTTTTTGAGCAGTCCCATGAACCTCAGTATGTCTTCAGCACTCGGCTTTATTCCCCCGAGTCCAAGATTGTCATTATTTTTGATAAGTCTGATGGTTGCGATTATTTCCTGTCTGCTCACGTATGAACTGTACCTGATTTCACGGGGACAGAATCTGGCACTGTCTCTGTCGCCGCAGAGCTTCCTGTTTCTTGAGTATACCGGGCGGTGAGGAATGTATATGAAGTCTTCGATATCGGTAATCAGGCGGTTTTTTTCAATAACGTGATTGATTTCCTGAAGAACCTTCAGCCGGTGTTCGTTTTTAAATGATGTCCCCGTCTGCTTGCAGATGTGGGCGAATCTTCTGAGAATGCATTCCTTGCTTACGGGGGCTTCTGTCCTGATAAGCATGTTCACGGCACATGAAATTTCCTGAATGCTGAGTGCCGTAAAATCCGGTGTTATTGCCAGAGCCTGAAATACACCTTCGAGAAATGCCGGGGTATAGGCCGCAATCTTCAGCTGTGAGTGGTTGATGCGTACGCCTTTGGCATAGACCGCAGTGTCTGAATCGTATTCCGGTCTGCTTTTTTCCGTTTTTTCTTCGGATTTCGGTGTTTTGCCGTCGTTGGCAAAAAGCTCTATAACCTCAAAATTTCTGTTCTCCGGAGCTTCTGCCAGATTTAGGAAGGCTCCCGTATCCTCGCTGTAGAAACTGAATTCCAGAAAACCTTCGGGAAGTATTCCGGATATTCCTATGCTGGCATCATCTCCCGGTTCGGTGAAGCTGATGTTTTCAAGATCGTCTTTTGAAAGATACATCTGAGGATCGCCGGCATTGTCATCATTGACGGTGCTGACTTTGGACAGGTCGATGACAATGTCTGATTCGGTGTCCTGTCCGGCTGCAGATTCACTGCTCCCGTCTGACACTGCTTTTTCCTGATTGGTAACACCGGTATCCCGGCTTTCACATGACGTTTTAAGCAGATCCGATGCCAGAGGCGTGACCGGAGAACTGTCCGTGAGATTCATCAGCGCCTTTTCAAGCGGCAGGGACGTGTCGGGGAGGTTTTCCGTGCCATGGTGTTCGTCGTTGGCTGCGGGCATGTCGGATGCAATTACATCGGAGTCGGGACTTCTGCCGTTAGATGTTCTGTTCTTCGTTCCGGATGTCCCGAAGGAGGTTATCAGACCGTCGTCGTTATCAGGAAGTTCCTGTGAATCATCACGTCCGCCGGACATGATGTTAAGCTCCATGGTATCGAACACTGCCGGAATTATTCTGAGATAGCCGAAGCAGCATCCGAGCCAGGTGGCCAGCAGTTCCCTTTCATCAGTATTGTTACATTCTGAGGCAACCTTCGACACTACGGAGCGGCTGATACCGAATCTTTTCAGTTCGGAAATTGATTTCAGATATATGAAAAGAATGGAGTAGTTTTTTGAGTACAGGGTCGCAAGTGTGTGCAGGAATTTTTCGTACTCGTCCAGTTTTTCAATCCTGACAAGAACATCGTTAAGCGAGATGTCGGGATTTTCTTCATGTATTTTAAGAAGCGTGGCGTAAACCGGAATTTTCCGCCATTCATTGTTGTATTCAGGAGGTCTCTGATCAGAACGGTTTACGGCGTAATGATATATTTCCAGCATGTCCATGACATATCCGATATCGCCATTAGGATAGTTTCGCGTGCGTCGATACATCGTTATCAGGGTAAGCAGTGTTCTGTATATCAGATTCGTGCGGAAGTACGGGATTTTCTTTTTTATCAGATGGTTGGCCACGAGCAGCTCTCTCGGGGGATCCGTGCTCAAATCCAGAAGATTGTATGAGTTAATTGTAGGAGGAAGATCGCACAGCCCCATGAGAACTCTCATTGCGGCGATGCCTGCAGCACTGTTTTTCCTGACATTGTAGCTGTTGAAATTCTGAAATATGCCCTGGTATCCGGTGAGGGAATAGAATCTGAATTCTGGGAATCGCTTTTTAAGCTGTTCTCCGGCTCTGAAGTTGAGGGCTATGATGTATTCGATTTCCGATATGCAGACGTCAAGACCTCTGTCATCATCCCGTTCCTCGAGAAGGGATATGAGCAGAAACACTTTGTCAGTGACATTTTTGAAAAAGAAATTCTCCTCCAGCAGATCCTGATAGTTTGCGGTATGAGGATCCGCCGAATTGATTTCATTGAGCTCTCTCGGGGAAATATATATTTCCCCGAGACTTCTCAGCTGATTCAGCTTAAAAGTGTCAATAATAGCCAGATATCTGGACATTTTTGTCTCTGCTCCGGTTCCGTTCGGCCGTTAAGTGACGGCCTTTAATGCGTTTTCGGCAATACCACCCATAAACGCAGGATCTGTCGTAATGCTCATTAGTCCCGACAGTCAGTGGTCACTGAAACATTAGAATTCTCTAAAAAAACATTGTATTGTTCTGACCGCAGATAATTAATATATTAATTGTATTTGCTTCTTTATTTGTGATGCTGCGATCATTTACATCCCGCTTACAGACCGTCGTTAGTTCCCGTATTCTGGGAACGGTCGCCATCCGCATCATCCTGCTGTTCCAGACGTGATTCCTTTATGGCTTCCTTCACATTCTTGAGATTGGCTATGAACTGAGGGCCTTTTCTCAGGAACAGTCCGGTGGCGAGAACGTCAACAAGTGCGAGCTGCGCAAGTCTTGATGCCATTGGAATGTACACGTCGGTATCTTCCGGAATCTTTGTTGAGAGAACAAGGGAACACTCTTCCGCAAGAGGACTGTTTTCGGATGTCAGACCGATAACGGTAGCCTTGCGGCTTCTTGCGTATTTGGCAACATCAATGAGATCCTTTGTTCTGCCGGTATGTGATATAAGTACAAATACATCTTCAAGATTGCAGTTTGAAGCACTCATCAGCATCATTACGGGATCTTCGAAGTAATTGCACGGAATGTTGAATCTGAAAAACTTGTTCAGCATGTCGTGAGCCACGGTTGCACTGGCTCCGAGACCGCAGAAAGTGATTCGGCGGGCGCAGCTCAGTACGTCAACGCATCTCTGGATGATTCTGATGTCTACATTTTTGCGGGCTTCGTTAAGTATTGAGATTGAGGAGTCGAAAATCTTCTTTGTGTAATTTTCGGTGCTGTCGTTTTCATCCACATGGATGTTTACGTAAGGGATGCCCTTTGCAAGAGTCTGGGCAAGCTTGAGCTTGAAATCTGGATACCCCTCGGTGTTGATTTTCTGGCAGAATCTGTGAACGGTAGGTTCGGAAACTTCGGCTGATTTTGCAAGCTGGGCAATGCTTGAAGCAATGATTTTCTGCGGCTGTTCCAGCACAACGTCGGCGATTTTCTTTTCCTTCGGGCTGAAAAATTCGTACTTGCTTTTAATAAAATCTAAAAAATTCAACATAATTAATTTCTCTCAATACTGACTCGCCGCCTGTCCGTATGCGGAGCACAGTCCGTCAGAAAACGGATAATGTCAGGGACACTACCTCTTACATTTCTTACGTAACCGTGTCACCGTCAATCCTATTAGGGGAAGAAATAAGTGAAAGCCTGGCAGTCACGTTTTCTTCTTTCCGGAGATCCGGGGTCCGGGGTCCGTGGTTATTTAATGCAGTCTGTGTTTAAACAGCTTTATCCGTGAATTTTTTATTATTAGAGGACTGATATCTATTCTTTTACTGTCAGTCCCTGAGTTTTCCGCTATTACCTTGTATTACGTTCCGGATGCGGAGAGTGCCGTGGACGGGGTATTAAGGACAAATTCCATCCGTAAAAACGGAGCAGCACGGGAATGCTGTGTGACATCTTTATGAAAAAATGTTACGTTTGTGAAAATACACCTGTAAAATTTATTTGTAAGAATAACATACCTGTGTAAATTACAAAAACATTATCGTGCTTTTTGTTGCTTAAACCTTCGTATTTTTTATTTGAATTTTCAGGTTTTATAACTGAAATTTATTAATTTTCAGGTCACTCTGTTAAGTACGTAATTTTCTTTCATTTTAACGAAAGGTGATAACGTTTTCAATTTTTATGTGCATTTTTTTATGCGTTTTGATTATTTTTGTGCGGAAATTTTATGTTTATCAAATTATTATCGGACTAAATTTCCTACAGTCATTTTCACGGGTTCCGTCCGATGGGGCATGTGGAGGCTTTTGCTGTTATTCCGTCCGGTTATTAAGGCTATGATCCTTCTGTTAATTTTTTTCAGAGTGCCGATGCGTTTTTCTTTCTGTAACTCACGTCCTTTCCTGAACGAAATTGTGCCGTGCCGGTCTCCGTTCAGGTTGCCATGCATCCACATAAAATATATAATACTGTTTATCGTTTTTTGTTTTCGCGGGGTACCCGGTATCCTTCTGTGAATAACGGAAAATAATGTGATTTGTAACCTTTAAATAATTAAGATAATCAAAGAGGCTTAGGAGTTTTTATGTCAGGTTTTGCTTTAGTCGGTGACGTGGGCGGTACCAATGCCCGTATTGCATTATGCAATCTTGAAACCGGTGAAATTCAGGATACCGTAGTGTATTCTGCGGTTGAGAATGAAAGTCTTGAAGGTGTGCTCAGAACCTACATGGGTGAACATGCCGACAAGAATGTTAAGCAGGCCTGTATAGCCATCGCCTGTCCAATTACCGGTGATCATGTATCCATGACCAACAACCCTTGGGAATTTTCTATTTCCGAAATGCGTACCAACCTAGGTCTGGAAAAGCTGTCAGTAATCAATGACTTCACCGCTCAGTCAATGGCAATTCCTGTTCTGGATGAAAAGGACATGGTTAAGCTTGGCGGCGGCGAGCCTGACAAGACCAAGCCTGTAGCCGTATATGGTGCCGGTACCGGTCTCGGTGTTGCCCATCTCTTCAATTTCAACAATACCTGGTACAGCGTGCCGGGCGAAGGCGGTCACGTTGACTTTGGACCAAACAGCCCTGAAGAAGACATTTTACTGTCCGTTCTCCGTGAAGAAGTAGGTCATGTATCATGCGAAAGACTTCTGTCCGGTATGGGCCTCGTAAACATCTACCGTGCAATTGTTCTGTCAGACAACCGTATCCCTGAAGATCTTGAACCTAAGGATGTTACCGGTCGTGCTCTTCTCGAAGATCCTGATACAGACTGTCACAGAGCTCTTAACCTGTTCTGTGTAATGATGGGCCGTTTCGGCGGTAATCTTGCTCTTAACATCGGTGCTTTCGGCGGCGTTTACATTGCCGGCGGTATCGTGCCACGCTTCCTCCAGTTCTTTAAGAACTCAGGCTTCCGTGTTGCATTCGAAGACAAGGGCAGATTCAAGAACTACCTGTCAGCAATTCCTGTATACGTCATTACCAATGGTTACACCGGTTTAATCGGTGCCGGCGCATACTTAAGACAGGAACTCGGATACAAGCTTTAAAGCAGCCGGTATTCATTCCGTATTACGGGAAACAGGAACCATAAAACCAGGCCGGGACAAGTTCCCGGCTTTGTTTTAAGAAAAAGAAATTACCGAGGAATCTTAAAATTACACATAAAAAAACTATGTGTTTTTTAACGGACAACGTATAATTGAGAATGTCCGTTTTGTTCCGTTCCGTAACAGCAGTACCGTCAGGAATCAGTCTGTCTGTTCCGTTTCCGTTTTTCAATGAGTGTCTTTAAATGGAACTGAATGCCAGAAGAAAATACCGGCAGAATACGGGTGTCGAAACCTCAGGTGCGGAAAAATGGAGAAAATAAACACTGAGACTTTGAATGAGCATAAAAAGAGGAGAATGATGCACGGTCTTTTTTTCAGATTTGTTCTGCTGATAGTTGCCGTTATCTGTCTTTTGGCAGCTCTGATTTTTACTCATGGTGCAGCCGTTGTTGCAGCCTTTGTGTTAGCCGCTCTTGCCGCTGATTTCCTTGTAAGGGGGATGCGTGAGTATATGTGCTATAAAGGTCAGTCTACTGAACCGGCATCACCTGCAGCAGATCCATATGCCGACCTTGAACGTTACGAGGAAGAAGATGACGATGCTGATGACCTGAATGTTGGAGAAGATAAGAGAGAACAGTAAATATCGTCTTTTGCAGATGATTTTAAGTGCGATGACAGTGAGTGGTTATTTTTTCATATGGATAAAAGCAGAACAGAAGTAGAGCCGGTAAACGGCAATGATGGGCAAAAGAGGAGCGTTCCTCTTTCCTATCTCATCAGGTGTGTGATTCTTCCGGTCATTATCGGTGTGGCGGCCATAGCCTTCGGCTTTCTGAAGGAGCCTGAGACCGTAAGGACCTGGAGCAGACTGTGGAATCTGGTTAACGCAAAGCCCGAGTATGCGGCCATGTTCGGCGTGTTTCTCATTGTGCTGGCAGTAAGGGCGTATTTCAGGGGCGGAAAATAGTTTTTTTCAATGTTTCCGTTTTTTAACCGGTCGGCCCGGACGATTTAGTCTGTTGCCCCGTTATCTGTCCTTCCGGACCGTTAGTTTTTTAAGGAATATTCTGTAAATGCAAGATTCAATGCCGTCACCATTTGAATTCGACGGAACGTCTGGAGATACGGCAGCTCAAAAAAAGAAGGCTGACAGTTCCCCGTATATCAAAAATAGCGACAGGGATGAGCAGGACGAAGACAGGGTTGCTGAAAGTTCCCGACTGGCATCTGAAGATGATGTGGTTCGGGTATTCGACAATAAGGGGCCTCTGTCTGAAAAGGAAGGGTACAGAATCAGACCCGGACAGGTGCAGATGGCACGTGATGTTCTTGATGCCATTTATGACGGTCACAATCTTGTGGTGGAGGCCGGTACCGGCGTAGGTAAGACCTTCGCCTATCTGGTGCCTATTCTGCTTTCAGGCAGAAAAGCACTTATTTCCACTTATTCCAAGGCACTGCAGGATCAGCTTTATGACAAGGACATAAAGTTTCTGACACAGGTTCTTGACATTGATGTTTCGATTTCAATCCTTAAAGGTGCTTCAAATTATCTCTGCATGAAAAACATGAGCAGGGTATTCGGCGTTCCTGAACCCCGCGGTGAGCAGGGGATGAGTCATCCCGGACAGGAAACGGATTCCGTTCCTCCGGTACCGGGAACCGGTGTCGGCATCCAGACTGATCTGCTGATGGGAGTTACCGGTGGTTCCCCGGCACTTAATACCGAGAGCATAAACAGAAACAGGAAGATAATAAACGCCATAAAGAACTATATCAGGTGTGCAAAAACCGGAGAGATAGAGGAATTCAAGAACCACATGCAGGCTACGGCCGGAATTGAAGCATCTGAACTTAATCTCGGGCGCATCGGCGTCAACAAGATAAACTGTTCCAAAAGGAACTGTCCGTTCTATGATGAGTGTTATCTGGTAAATGCCAGGAAAAGGGCCAAGAATTCAAGAATTGTCATACTGAACCAGTCACTGCTGTGTTACGGCGTGCAGAATGACGAGATGCTCTTTCCGAAGGCCGGTATTGTGGTAGTGGACGAAGCTCATAAGTTTGAGGATACGCTCAGAGATGCATTCAGTGCCGAAATCGGTACTGAATCGATTAATGAGGCCATAACGTCCGTATACCTGACAAAAGCCTACGAAAAGATTAAGAATGATATTTCGGCGACTGAAAAAAGAATTAAAAAGTCTAATGCCGACACAAAAAACTCTGCTCCGGCAAAAGGTGCGGCCGGGACTTCCTGTCTTTCTGATGAGGAAGAGCGTAGACTCGGATATCAGCGGGTCATTCTTCAGGAGATTGATAAGGTACTTGCTGATCTCAGACATTTTGCCGAAGGCAAGAATACGGATTCCTTCCCTTCTTTCATTGACAATATCTACACCGATGAGGACTGCTGTCTGCTTCCTCAGTATGAGAAGATGTCATACAGAATCAGTACATGCGCATCTTCAAGAAGCAGAAATTCCGCGGTTGTGCAGCAGGCTTCGGAAGAGGCCGTGCTGCTGGATCTGAACCTTGATAAGTTCATAAAGGGTATTCACCTGTTCGGGGAAAAGGTAGGTGCCGTGTATATGAAGCTTACCGGACTGAGTGACGCCGTCAGAATCCTGTATTCGGAGGATAACAGCTCGACCGAACTCAAGGAATGCATTGATGAGCTTGAGGAAGTTACCAAGGTTTTCATCGATACCTACGATTTTATAGGAGGTACCATCCAGTATCTCAATACATGTAAATCCTCAGGTATGATGGCATCTTCCTATTATTACTGGTACAGAAAGGTTTCGGGGGGCGGTTTTACCATAACGAAGTCGCCATTCAGACCAAGTATGGAATTTAAGAATTTCTTCCTGTCAAAGGAAGACTGCTTCCACAGCTTCATTTTTGCCAGTGCCACCATTGATACCGGAGGCGTTAAGTCTCCGGCCATTGATCTTCTGGTGCAGGATGAATCAGCCGCGAAAACATCAGATGAAGCGGATGAGACTTCTCAGGTGGCAAAGGAAACCGACTTCAGAAATTTCAGATACGGCATAGGCTTAAGCAGTGATAACACCATATGCAAACTGGTGTACAGTCCGTTTGACTTCAAGAATAATGCCATACTGTGCGTTCCCGAGGAACTGGCCTCATTTACGTCAAGCTACGACGACAGTCTGAGCAAGAATCTGGTATATGCCAGTCCGACCAATATTCTGAAAATGCTGGCACCCGTAATCAATGCCACCAGGGGCGGAGTGTTCATTCTGGTTACTTCCTACGACGCCTGCCGCAGATATGCGGATGCGCTGCGTAAGAACCAGGTTCTGACACTCGGTTTTGATCGTACGCGCAAGGTGTTTGAGCAGGAAAAGAATATTTCCAACAACAACCACCTGATACGCAGATTCAGGGAGGCCGGAGATGCGATTCTTATCGGCACGAAATCATTCTGGGAAGGGGTGGATATTCCGGGCTCTGCGCTGTCGCTTGTCATAATTGACAAGATTCCGTTCCCTCAGAAGACGGTTCACAGATTCATGACCAGAATGATGTATGAATCTGAAGGAATGAATGCCTTTGACCGTGTGGACGTGACTTCGGCCATCATTGATCTGAAGCAGGGAGCCGGCAGATTAATCCGTACCGAAAGGGATAAGGGGGCGGTAATCATCTGTTCCCGTGATCTGCTTAATTCGGCAAATAAGAGTTATGCCGGCAGAATTCTGAACAGTCTCTCCTATTTCAATATGACAAACAGGATAGACGTGGTCAGGGATCTGATTGAGAACGACTTCGGAAAATAAGACTGCTGTCAGACTTTGTTCAAAACGTAATGGGGTATCAGCCGGCTGAAAGCAATTGGTATCGTGCCCCCCAAAGGCTTCGTGTGGCGGTTTGTCGACGGTTGGTTTATAATGAGCCGGATTCCGGTAAGACCGAGATATCCCGGTTACCGGTAAAACAGGATTAAGAGGGTAATATGACCAGGATTTTAGCGATAGACGCGGCAACCGAAGGCTGCAGCGTTGCTTTGTATCAGGATGGCGCTGTTGAGTCTGTCAGAAGCGTGTCTCCACAGGGACATACCAGACTTTTACTGCCTTATATCGATGATGTTTTAAAAAAGACTAATCTCAGACTTCAGGATCTGGATGCCGTGGCCTGCGGTCGCGGTCCAGGGTCATTTACCGGCGTGCGCATCAGCGTAAGCATGGCTCAGGCGCTGGCGTTCGGTGCCGAAAAGCCTCTAATCGGCATTGTCGATCTTCGGGCAATGGCAATGAGAGCTCATAAGGAAACAGAGAGTGAGTACGTTGTGGCTGCCATTGATGCCAGAATGGGAGAGGTCTATCTCGGTATTTACGCATTTTCCGGAAAAGTGCCGGAACCGGTTGTTCCAGAAGCGGTGGTTCCTCCGGAAAAGGCCGTTGAGCTTGTAAGGGATGCACTTGGCGGTAAATCATTTACGGCTACCGGAACCGGCTTCGGAGCATATCCTCTTCTCGCAGATTCCTTTGATGGATGCATTACCCGGGCATCAGAGAATCTTCCCGATGCCGTGGAAATTGCTGAACTTGCTGCGGTTTCCTTTGCTGAGAACGGTGGCGAGGAGCCTGAGAATGTTCTTCCGGTGTACCTCAGGGACAACGTTTCCTGGAAAAAGGTGAGCGAACAGCACTGATACGTAAGAGCCGACTGTGTCGGCTCCTTATTTTTCTCCAAAGGTCTGCGTTAATAGGCTGAAGGCCGATAAACGCAGTAATACCTAAATCCCAAAAGTATACCGTCAAATATCAATAATGTGACAGTGTATAATGCAAATTCCGCGTTTTTGATTTATGCTTAAAATGTATGTTTCGGAGCATTGTCCGCATGTGTCGGCTTTTATGATGAGGCTGTCGTGTGACACCTGTTCCGTCTGATAGGTTGTTTTTATAAATGGTTTCGCATTATGGATGATTCTAACGCTGATTCTCGTGGATACGGTGTGGCAATTATCGGTGCCGGAGCCATGTCACGCGAGCGAATAAAGATATATCGCACTCTAAACCGTCCGATTACTGCCATATACAGTCATAATACGGATAAGGCCAAAGCCCTTGTGGAGGAATTCGGCTTAACCGGACAGACTGTTGTTTTTGACAGTATTTCCAGCTTCTGGGATTACGAGAAATCATCCTATGTGTACATAGCATCAACAAATGATTCCCACTGTAATTATGCCACTGAAGCCATGATGCATGACCGTCACGTTCTGGTTGAACAGATGATGGTATGTTCAGTCAGCGAACTTGCAAAGGTTAATGAGTGTCTCAAGAACAGTAAAAAGATACTCATGGAAGCCAATCCTACGCTTTCTTCTCCTCTCATTAACGGATTTGGCAGGGTTATAAGGGGACATCAGGTCTTTGAAGATATCGGCAGACCGACAAACGTGTGTATAAGCTATGGTCGATCTAATTCAAAATTCGTGAGAGATGATTTCCTGCGTCAGAAAATAACAATTTCCGACGGTGTCCTTTTCAATCTTGGAGGGTATGCGATAGGTGCCGCAGTATCACTTCTCGGGACTCACGTTGAGGTTATAAATTCCCATCTGGACATATCACATGAGTATCATGTGGGTGTAAATGCGAATATCATACTGCGCAACCGACAGGGAGTGACGGCAACCATAACAATTTCCAATGTTTCCAATCTTCCGTGTGCTCTCGATATCGGTGGCAGTTACGGATATTATTTCATCAAGGATTTTGTTCATTCCCAGTCCTATCTGAGCTGTCTTAACGGAAATCCTCCGGAGAAGCATGACATGACCGCCAGATTCGACAGCGAGGCTAATATAAAAAGAAGTTTGTTTGAAACTGATTCAGCATATAATTTTGCCCTGCAGATACTGCATTTTGAGAGCCTTCTGGATCGCGGTTATGAGGCCTGCATGGCAGACAATCAGAATCATTTCAGGGAATCAAAGGCGGTATTCAGAGTTATTACCGAAGTTCTTGCCAATAACTTCAGTGATGTGTAACGACGGATTCGGTTAAATCAAGGATTCATTTTATATCAGGGAAAAAAGCAAAGGCCTCAGAAATCTGAGGCCTTTGCTTTGGAAAATTGCTTTCGCAAAGTAATAATGTTACTGTTCGGCAGGTGCCGGTGCAGCCTTAGGTTCTTTTTTCTGTTCCTCCTGCTGCTTGTTCTTTCCTTTAGCCTTATTCTTTGAGGAAGTTCTGAGCTTCTTCTTCGGAGCTTCCGTTTCGGCGTCAGCGTTCGGATCCATCATGTTCAGGTCTTCGGTCTTAATTTGAGGAGCCTCGCGGTATTTCTGCATAACCGTGTCAATCATGCTCTGATCAGTAATGGTTTGGAAGCAGTGGTTTGCACTCTGCTCAAGAATCTTGAGGTTCTTCAGACGTTCGCTTTCAACCTGAAGGATACACTGGTCATATTTTGCTGACTGCTTGTTACGGTTATATTTGTATTCGCAGTCAAGCTTCTGCTTTATGCTGTTGTCATCGATGTGACGCTTCTGATAGCTCATCTTGTCGAAGGTTATGTCAACACATGTCTGCAGACGATCCAGATCCTGCTTTCTTTTCAGTTCCTTTTCCTGAGTGATCTTATCCTGATTCTGGATAAGATAAAGCTCCTGCTTTTCCTTATTGGATTTCTTGATGGCTTCAAGCTGCTTGCTTGAGAACGTGGTGTCGATTACTTCTATGTTTTTTACGCCGTAAGGCTTGCTAGGGGAGTAGTGGATTGCTCCGTTGCTGTCCTCCCAGCGGTAGAATTTGTTGCCAGCATATGCAGAAGAAGAAAGAACGGCGCAGACCGTTACTGCAGCTGCCATCAGTGTAAATTTGTTAAACATCCTGTAAACGACTCCGTAAAAAGTGTATGTGGTTAATTATTTACGATAATATGCACTAAATCCTCTTTCAGTCCGCATTGATAACCATTCCGGGGACTAAAATTATTGTCCGTAACTGTACTCATACACGCAAGCAGATGTGTATATTTATATAAGTTATACAATAATTAAAAGTGATATTCTATAATTATTTTACCATTTAATAAGTATTTGATAGCACACTCAATAAAAATGCTAAAACATTCCGTAAATATATAAGTAATTTAATCATAAACCGTATAAGCGGCTATTATATATGATCTTTTATTCTTAAACATTTTTTTATAAAATTTATTATAAAAACAGATATATGTAATACTTTTATCTGTTTTTCCGTTCCTGTGCCGTCTGTTAACTGTCGGTTACGGAGCGGTTTCTATTTTTTCTTTTTCTTTGCCAGCAGTGACGAGTACTGACGTATAAGCTCAAGCTGATCTTCAGGACTTGCATCTCCGTGCTCTGCAAGAGCCTTTTCCGTTTCGGTAAGGAACTTCTCCCATGATTCCTCATCCTGTTCTTCAGGTTTCATGTTGAACCAGTTTTTAATTCCAGGTACGGCGGATATGAAGCTCTTCTCCAGTTCTGTCAGGTTTCGGAGTGACGGAGTCCATCTGAGATTATTGTACAGCAGGCCTGCACTGATGAAATCTTCAATTTCGTTGTCCGTATTGTCACCGAGAAGAAGAATCAGCATGACGGAATCCATGTTGCCTGAATCTTCATCCGTTTCTTCACTGTCCGGCATTAGTGACTGAACCTTCAGCATCAGGTATGATTTGGTGATTTCTTCGGTGCCGTACGTACTGTCACAGTCAACAATAACGCTTGGCAGTCCCATGAGCTCCTTTTCGTTAATTTCGTGCGGAGCCATGCAGGTTTTGTCTTCAGCTATTTTGGTGGCTATCTGTATCATGTCTTCAGCACCCATGAGCTTAGGAGTAATCATGGTTGTCGCTGCGACATGCTCCCCCTGAGCATCGCTGAAAGTCAGCAGGTTGTTGCCGAAACGGTTTTCGGTAACGTTGACAAGGGAAAGTGGAACTGTTGCCGACTCTCCGTTAATCTGCAGCGGTTTGAAATTGTTTTTGCGGGAAGGGATCAGAAGCTTCGTGTTGAAAAGAGTGTCCTTCAGGATGTCTTCCGCACGGCTGTGAAGAACGTCGAAATCACTGGCAAGGGATTCGTTCATGTCTTCAGCCTGCCCTTCGGCATTTCTTCTGCTGAATGATGATGACAGATAAACGTTGATGGCGGCTTCAGGTATGACCAGGCCGCTCAGCGTCTTTTCAGGATGTTTGTAGTTTACCAGTTCACGTGACAGGTAGTTAATGATCAGAACCTTTCTGTTTTCGGCCGGATCCGATTCTCCGTTTTTAGGTTTTACGGCTTCATTTGCGTACATGTATGTCTGGCCGATATGTTCGTCATCGTTCTGAACGATGACGTAGAAATCCGCATTGCGTGATGAACAGCCGAAATATGTAACGTTCTGATCGTTTATGCTGAAGGTTTTGGTGTAAAGGTTACGGCATTCCTCGGAAAGATTTTTTGATATGTTTTCAAGTGTCAGGGCATCGCCGCTCTGAACCAGAGAGCCTGACAGCTCCGGGGAGATTTCAGACATTTCGAATCTGGAAATTCCGGAATCCTTTAATGCTATGAATTCAACGAAGGGCTTGCCATAGAACAGTTCCCTGATTTTCATGCTGTTGTTTACGATAACAGGAGGCGTGAATGTTATGCCCATTGAAAGCGTGTCGTAGCGTTCAGGGTAAAGAATCATGTCGGCGGTAGAGAACAGGGTCTGCTTTGGCATCGGATACAGTGCGGAATTGGCGTAGATGCCGATAAAAGAGGTGTTTATGTCCTGAGGTATCGTTACGTTTACTTCGGAAAAAGTTTCGGCAACAGCAATCCCTGAGACTACTCCCAGAGACAGCAGCACTGCCTTATAAATTTTCTGAAGTATTTTTGCTAACATCGGGCAATATTTCTCTTATCTTCCTGATCTGCGAATGAAATAAATGCGGTTTCTTCAGAATTCATGTTTAAAATTTCTGTCTTCGCCTGCAAAACAATCCTTATAACGCGCGCGATTAAGGTATGAAACCGTTCTTAAATTATAATTCAAGTGTTGAAAAACATAAAATTCGAGTTAAAAAAATTAATCATGCGTCTTGTGTTTTGTGATCTGAATTCGAACTGGACGTTAAAAGAGTGTGAAAATCGAATAACAAATACACTGTACGGCCGTTCTTTCAAAAAAANNGCTGTCCGAATGGGGGTATAAAAGCCATCAAAAACATGTTTGTTGTATGTTTTGTGGACGTTTAGCTCAATTTTTGAATAAACAGGTGAAAATGTTAAATTTTTTTTTGACAGATAAATAATTTTCTATATAATACACCATGTTCTCTGACAGAGAGCAAAGCATTGAGATGCGGGAATAACTCAGTTGGTAGAGTGCAACCNNTTGGCGCGTTAGCAAAGCGGTTATGCAGCGGATTGCAAATTCGTCTAGTCCAGTTCGACTCTGGAACGCGCCTCCATCAAAAATGTGTCTGTGCCCGAGTGGTGAAATCGGTAGACACAAGGGATTTAAAATCCCTCGGAACTTATACTTCCGTGCCAGTTCGATTCTGGCCTCGGGCACCATCCTGATAACCTCATTTAAAGCATTACATCTTAATTACACTTGTCTTTTGTTTTTGTTTTTGGGTTTTTAACTCTGGCTGATTTGTGTTTTTGAGAAATGTATGTATCGGATAATCAGTAGAAGCAAATTTTCGTGTCTGGTTTTCTTTTCCGGCAGCTTAAGAAGGAAGGCTTGAATTCATTAAGAAGTTCATGTCTTTGATACAGTGAATTCTGATGGAAAAGTTTTGTTTCTTATGATGTCTCTGTGATGTTTGTGGCAGTTTGATTTTTATGTTGCGTCCGGGGTGGGTCCCCGGGCGCAAAAAACGTTAATTATACGTTGTTGCCGTATCTTTTATTATGCCTGTAGGCATGGTTAACTGTTTTGATTATTGGCAGGAATAAGTCTGTAATCCCACAAATCGTTACCGCTGAGAATCAGGTCCATATATTCGTGCGGAGTGCTATTCTGTTTGATCCACGGTCCTACGAAATAAATGGTGCGTACGTTTGCAGATGACTGGGATTCCTCCTGTGAAATATCGTCGGAATTTTCCTGTAGGGTAGTATCGGCAGAGTCAGCAGAGTCTATTATTCTTTTCAGTTCGTCTTCACGAATTCCGTAGCAGTAGCAGACCTGAGTACCTCCGTTAATAGTCGCTTTGAAGGCGTATATGGAATTTTCTTTATCGTTTTCTTTGCATTTATTGATAAAACAATTCAGCATCTGTAATTTGTATCTTGTCGATAATAAAGCTTCTCCGCTGAGACTCTTTAAACGGATGATCTGTCTTGCTTCTTCAGCTTCTGAGTATACCTGTTCTCTGATTGCGGATCTTCCGATTTTCGACAGGCTTCGTAATGACAGACGGATAGGAGTATGTTTGGCAGCCTGTTCGTCAAGCGCTTTTTTACTATTTTTAATCATACGTGATTTTTTTATTGTGTATCTGTCTATAAGAACTACTAAAACGGGGAGCAGAACGACAATAAAGTGTCCAAAGGAATAACCGTGCTTTCCCACAAGAGCCATTTCGAATGGGCGGCGTTCATTGTATATGTATTCTACTTTTTCGCCGATCTGTATGTTGCAGCTTACGCCTTCCATCTGTACAGGTTTGCTTGTTGAATCGTCATGTTCCGGAGTTACGGTGATGTTACATTTATTACCTCGTGCCGGATTCTTGGACTCAACCGTTCCTTTGCCGTCTGCATAGCCTGAGACGGTAATTCCTGCGTACGTCTTAGCAATCTGAGGATAGCCGGATGGCAAGAAGAATAACGGACACCATATAACCACTGCCAGAAAATTAAACAAAATAAACAGTATCGTGACAGCGCATTTGCTGGAGTTTACTCTGAGTGAATCCAGAGATATGTAGAAATCCTTTTTTTCCTCAAGAAGTTTTTTTAAGGCTTCTGACTGAATTTTGTTGGGGCTCATATGTTGTTACCTTACAAGTCTCGTGCGACCGCGATTATAATTAAAAACCAACTGTTTAAAGTTATTTGTATGCGTTTTTAATAATTCTAAATCAAAAATAACAAATTATAAACATAATAATAACCGTTAATTGGATTATAGAAATAACATGAGAAGGTAATGTTCAGTAAGCTTGTTTCAGACCTCAGATTTTTTGTTGCCCGATTCAAACTGTTCTGTATGTATTTTGTTCAAATAATGCTGTTTTAGATAAAAACTGAATATTTTTTTTTGACATTGTGGAGTTTTTAGCTATAATGACCCTGTCGTTTGGAGATGCAACCCAATAAAACGGTTGAGTCAACAATGCTGGACATGCGGGAATAACTCAGTTGGTAGAGTGCAACCTTGCCAAGGTTGATGTCGCGAGTTCGAGCCTCGTTTCCCG
>LXOW01152554.1_pt1 | contig 20086 bp, 16 predicted proteins | sample 1368591 | NCBI WGS metagenome assembly LXOW01 (sample SAMN04884650, study PRJNA319009) | bovine gut metagenome | isolation source: Cow rumen | host: Bos taurus | place: Italy: Legnaro (PD) | collected 2014-07-09
TTACAATGGTCTTGCCAAGCCCCTGCCGACTGCCGCCCAGCGGAATATAGATGAAGTCCTTGAACCAGCGGGTCAGGGTCATGTGCCAGCGCCGGTAGTAATCGCCCACCGTCCGGGCAATATAGGGAGAATTGAAGTTCTGAGGCAGCTTGAAGCCCAGCATTCCCGCGATGCCCAGAGCCATATACATATAGGCAATCCATTCAATATAGATTTTGAGGCTGGCGACTACGGCTCCCAGCCAGGCCAGATCCGTGGAAATGTTCTCGTAGCCGATCGTTGTCAGCGCCCAAAAATCAGTGGGCTTATAAAACAGAACGGAATACTTGTCAACAATCAGTATCTTCAGGACAAAGCCCAAAGTGAAATCCTCCAGGCCCTTCTGGATGCCTGCCCCGGTGATTCTGGGTTTGTCCAGTTGCTCCGCCATTTCGCTGTAGCGGGTGATGGGACCCTGGATGAATTTGGGGAAGAAGAAGCTGTAATTTGCGAAGCGAATGGGATCGTATTCCGCCTGTACCGTGCCTCGGTAGACCTCGGCCTGATAAGACATAAAGGAGAAGAGATAAAAGCTCAAACCCAACACGCTCACGTCGGCCAGCTTGGCGGTCACCAGGAACATGGCGTCAATGGCAATTGCCATCCCCATCAACAGCTTTCGGTTGGCGGTGCGCTGGATGAAGGTACCAAGGAAGTAGTTTGCAATCATAAATCCCAGCGCCCAGAGGGCAGCCCGCGTGGAGTCTAAGAACATAAAGACCACGCTGCCCAGGAGCAAAAGATACCGCCGATGCTGGGCGGGACATAGACCATAGAGCGTCAAAAACGCCGCCAGGAACCATAAAAACGAAATGCTGGTAAAACTCATAGGACAAATCCCCTCACAATAACTTGTGCATTTCGACTTGTTTCAGCGTATTATACATCATTGTCTTGTATTTTGCAATCTTTTTCTTCTCCATAATTATCTCTTGCCATTCCGGGAAAAGAATGATATACTTAGAAAGATTATAAGAAAGAACTACAGAGGAATTTAAAGCAATGTCTGAAACCAATGCGCTGACTTTTCAGCAAATGAACCTTCCCCAGGAGATTTTGGCCGCCCTGGAGGAAAAGGGATACGGTTACCCTACCCGGGTACAGGCCGAGGCCATCGGTCCCTTGATGGAGTGGAAGGACGTCATCGCCAAGGCCCCCACGGGAACGGGCAAGACCTTCGCCTTCGGCATTCCCATGATCGCCCACATTGACCGGGCCTGCGAGGAGGTACAGGGCTTGATTCTGGCCCCCACCCGGGAACTGGCCCTGCAGATCGGGGACGAGCTGCGGAGTCTGCTGACCCATTATGAGAATATCCGTGTGGCCGTCCTCTACGGCGGGCAGAAGATGGAGCCCCAGCTCCAGCAGCTCAGGAAAAAGCCGCAGATTGTGGTAGCTACCCCCGGCCGTCTTATGGACCACTACAAGCACCATGCCATTTGCTTCGACAAGATTCAGACGGTGATTCTGGACGAGGCAGACCGAATGCTGGATATGGGCTTCTTCAAGGACGTGGCGGGGATCGTCGAGAAGGTGAAAAACCGTAAGAATCTCGGCCTGTTTTCCGCTACCATGTCCCAGGAGGTCATGACAGTTTCCTGGATGTACCAGCGGGACGAGGTGGAAATCACCGTGAAGCCCGAGGCGGAGGAACGGCCCGACATCGACCAGTATTCCGTCACCGTTCCCGCCTTGGAAAAGCTCAATGCCGTGCGTTGGCTGCTCTACCTGGGAGCCTATGAGCGGACAATCATTTTCTGCAATACCAAGGTCATGTGCCAGCGGTTGTCCGACGACTTGCGTCGGGTGGGGGTTGACGCGGACTGTATCCATGGAGACATTCCCCAGACGCAACGGGAGCGGACCATGAAGTCCTTCCGCAAGGGCAAGCTGCCGGTGCTGATTGCCACCGACGTGGCTTCCCGGGGTATCGATGTGGACGACGTGGACTGCGTGATCAACTACGATGTTCCCCAGGAGAACGACTACTACGTCCATCGTATCGGCCGCACCGGGCGGGCCAAGAAAAAAGGCGTGAGCTTTACCGTGGTGGGCAGCTTCCCGGAGCAGGCCAAGCTGGACGAGATCGCGAAATTCTGTCACTTTACCATTCAGCCCGTGGCCATCACGGAGAACGGTTTGGTCCCCGTGGAGCGGAAGCAGGCGGCCCCAACCGTCCGCCGAAGACGGTGACCCCGGCGGAGCGAGGCTTCCTGCTGCTGTGCGCCGAGCTGGGAGACGGTCGGAAGCCCCTGACCCCTGCCCAGCTTCGCACCCTTCGGACCCGGGTCCTTGCCCGGACGGGGGAGACGGAGGACCCGGAGCGTGAGCTGCGGCCTTCTGATTTGCGAGCCCTGGGCTATGAGGAAGATTTTGCGGCCCGGGTTGCTGACCTTTTGGGGCGGGAGCGGGAATTGGATCGCTATCTGTCTGTAGCCGCTGAGTTGGGAATTCATGGGCTGACCCGGATTTCCCAACACTATCCCGCCCGGCTTCGCTGTCTGGGGGAGGCTGCTCCTGCGGTGGTGTTTTGCCGGGGAAACCTGTCCCTGCTGGACCGCCCTGCGGTGGCTCTGGTGGGCAGCCGGGAGCTGACGGCGGCAGGGGAGCGCTTTGCCTGCAGGATCGGAGCCATGGCCGCTGGGGAAGGATTTGTCCTTGTTTCCGGCAATGCCCGGGGAGCGGATCAGGCTGCCCAGAACGCCTGCCTGTCCGCGGGTGGATCGGTGGTTTCCGTTTTGCCGGACGGATTGCAGGACCATGTGCCGTCCAGCCAGCGGATTGCCTACCTCTGCGAATGGGGCTGGCACCTGCCCATGGTGGGCTATCGGGCTCTGGAGCGCAACCGCCTGATTCACGCCTTGGGGGAGAAGACCTTTGTGGCCCAGTCTCACCGCACAGGCGGCACCTGGAGCGGCTCGGAGGAAAATCTGCGGCGGGGCTGGAGCCCGCTCTTTGTCCATGACGACGGAAGCCCCGGCTGTGAGGCCCTGATTGCCATGGGCGCAAATCCCGTGAAGCTGGAAGAGCTGCGTTCCCTTCGGGCCTTGGAGCCCGCATGGCTTCGGCTTGAAACGTAAGCTGAGCCGACGACGAAAAACAATTGTATTTTTTGACAAAGTATGATATAATATNNTATCTTGGCAACCGTCAGGCGGCGCCCATTCTGCTGGACGGCCTTTCCAAGCTGGAATATCGGGGCTATGACTCCGCTGGCGTCTGCGTTATGTCCGATGGCGAGCTCAAGGTCGCCAAATCGAAGGGGCGTCTTGCCAATCTCAGCGGTTTAATTGACGGAGGCAACGCCATTCGCGGCACCTACGGCATCGGCCATACCCGTTGGGCGACTCACGGGGCGCCTTCCGACGTTAACAGCCATCCTCACATGGCGGACGCCGGGAAGATTGCCGTGGTTCACAACGGCATCATCGAAAACTATCTCAAGCTGAAGGAAGATTTGGTCCGCAAGGGCAAACGCTTCTACTCTGAGACGGATACCGAGGTTGTTGCCAACCTGATTGAGTATTACTATGACAAGCTCCAGGACTTCCCCCGGGCTGTACGCCGGGCGGTAGGCCAGTTGGAGGGCAGTTATGCCTTGGGCATTCTCTGTCAGGATTTCCCCGGCACCATGATTGCGGTCAAAAAGGAGAGCCCGCTGATTTTTGGCTTTGGCGATGGAGAAAATTTCATCGCTTCTGATGTGCCGGCCATTCTCAAATATACTCGCAAGGTGGTGTACCTCAACGACGGGGACACGGTAATCTTCACCAAGGACAGCGCCCGCTTCTACGACTCCTTCTTCGATCCTGTGGAGAAGATACCCGAGATCATTGAGTGGGATATTGACGCTGCGGAAAAGGGCGGTTACGACCACTTTATGCAGAAGGAAATCCACGAGGAGCCCAAGGCGGTCAAGGGAACCCTTTCTCCCCGAATTCGGGATGGCCACATTGTGCTGGACGATGTCAACCTTTCCAGAGACTATCTGGAAGGGCTCAAGAAGATTTACATAGTGGCCTGCGGCTCTTCCTACTACGTGGGTTGCCTTGGCAAGCTGATTATTGAGAAAACCTGTCGGATTCCTGTGGAGCCCATTCTGGCTTCGGAGTTCCGCTATTCCGAACCCGTCCTGGGCAATGATACTTTGGTGCTGATTATTTCCCAGTCCGGCGAGACTGCTGATACCAAGGCCGCTCTGATGGAGGCCAAGCGCCAAGGTGCAAGAACCCTTGCGATTGTCAACGTGGTGGGCTCCGCCATTGCCAAGGAGGCCGACGACGTGATCTACACCTGGGCGGGACCGGAAATTGCTGTGGCCACCACCAAGGCTTTTTCCACGCAGCTCTCCGTGATTTACCTGATTGCCCTTTACATCGCTGATCTGCTGGATACCATTCGGCCTGCGGAGTACGTGGCCCTGGTCAACGAACTGATGGTGCTGGACCAGAAGATTGCCCTCTGCCTGACGGAGGACAAGATTGCCCAGATTCGCTACTACGCGGAGCAGTATTTCAACGTCCACGACGCGTTCTTCATCGGTCGGAACGTGGACAGCGCCATCTGTCTGGAGGGCAGCCTGAAGCTGAAGGAGATCGCCTACATCCACTCCGAGGCCTACGCCGCCGGTGAGCTCAAGCACGGTCCCATCTCCCTGATTGAGGAGGGAACGCTGGTGGTGGCGGTGGCCACGGTGGATACTCTCTTTGACAAGACCATGTCCAACGTCAAGGAGGTCCGCGCCCGGGGCGCTGACGTGTTTGGCATTACCACTGAGGCCTTCACGGAAGAAATCAAGAAGACCATTCCATCGATGGTTACGGTTCCCGTGACCCATCCGCTGCTCCAGCCCAGCCTGACCATTATCCCGCTGCAGGTGTTTGCCTACTACGTCGCGCTGTTCCGGGGCTGCGATGTGGATAAGCCCCGCAACCTGGCAAAATCCGTCACTGTGGAATAAAACCCCCGGGGCGCACAGTTCTGCATAAGTTCCGGCTGTCAAATATTGTGCGCCTCGGCTTGCATATTTGGGCCGTCACTTCACTGTGCGCCCGCCGTATAACAGAAAGTGAGGAAAAGAATATGAAGCTTCCCAGCAATACCGTTTGGTCCGACCGCAAGCGCACGCTGTTTGGCATGCCCTGGTCCTTTACCCGCTATATCCTCACCGATGAAAAACTCCTGATCATCAAGGGCTTCCTCAAGCAGTCGGAGGAGGAGATTCGCCTGTATCGAATCCTCGACATGTCCCTGAGCCGGGGCCTGACGGAGCGCATCGACGGGGTTGGCACCATCCACTGCTGCTCCTCCGACAAGACCGCCTCCGAGTTTGATATCAAGCGCATCAAGGACCCTCGCAAGGTGAAGGAAATGCTGTCCGATCTGGTTGAGAAACAGCGTATCTCCCGTGGCGTCACCATCCGCGAGGATATGATGCCGAATCTCTTCGACACCGACCACGACGGCGTGCATGACGGGATCGAGCGCAAATAAGTGTCCATTTCCCGACCGGAATATGGAAACAGCAATAGGAAATCGGGATTTCTGGTTCCGATTTCCTATTGCGTATTTTAATTTGTTCTGGTATAATATACGTTAACGATTGACCGAATCGAGTGAAGGACTATGAGAGAATTTATTTCCGTCCGCGGTGCGCGGGCAAACAATTTGAAGAATGTGGATGTGACCATTCCACGGGACAAGCTGGTGGTGTTTACCGGCCTTTCCGGCTCCGGCAAGTCCTCCCTGGCCTTTGATACCATCTATGCCGAGGGCCAGCGGCGGTATGTGGAATCCCTGTCCTCCTATGCCAGAATGTTCCTGGGTCAGATGGACAAGCCGGATGTAGACGCTATCGACGGTCTTTCTCCGGCCATTTCCATCGATCAGAAGACTACCTCCAAGAATCCCCGTTCTACCGTGGGAACTGTCACAGAAATCTACGACTATCTGCGTCTGCTCTGGGCCCGCACCGGTGTGCCCCACTGTCCCCACTGCGGAAAGGAGATTCGCAGGCAGACCATCGACCAGATTGTGGACAAGGTGCTACAGCTTCCGGAGGGAACCAAGTTCCAGGTTCTCTCTCCGGTGGTCCGTGGGAAGAAGGGCGAGCATCAGAAGGTCTTCACCGACGCTCGGAGGTCCGGCTTTGCCCGGGTGCGGGTGGACGGGAACCTCTACGATCTGACCGAGGAGATCACTCTGGACAAGAACAAAAAGCACGACGTGGAGCTAATTGTGGACCGGCTGGTGCTCCGAGGCGACGTGACCCGGCGGCTGACGGACTCCATCGAGACCGCCACCTCCCACGGGGGCGGTCTGGCCCTGATCCAGCGGATGGATACCCAGGAGGAGCTGCCATTTTCCCTGAACTATGCCTGTGAGGACTGCGGCATTTCCATGCCGGAGCTGAGCCCCCGGATGTTTTCCTTCAACAATCCTTACGGCGCCTGTCCCCACTGTGCGGGCCTGGGCTTTCAGTTGAAGGTGGACCCGGATCTGATCATTCCCAACAGGACCCTTTCCATCCTGGATGGAGCCATCCAGGCCAGCGGCTGGGGGAACGTGCGGAACGACTCCATCTCCAAGATGTATTTCGACGCCCTGTCGGAGAAATATCATTTTAAGCTGACGGACCCCATTGAAAAATTGCCCAAGCCGGCCCTGGACGCCATTCTGTACGGCACCAAGGGAGAAAAGCTCAAGCTCTATTACGAGCGGGCCAACGGCAGGGGCACGCTGGAGCAGGCCTTTGAGGGCATCGTCCCCAGCCTGGAGCGCCGCTACCGGGAGACCCAGTCCGACGCCATGCGCAAGGAGCTGGAGGAGTGCATGTCCACCTCTCCCTGCCCCGAATGCGGCGGCAAGCGCCTGTCGCCCATTTCCCGGGCGGTCACCGTGGGGGGAATGCGGATCATGGACTACTGCGACCTGCCTGTGACCAAGGCCCTGGACTTTATGGAGAAGCTGGAGCTGCCTGCCACAGAGACCATGATCGCCACCCCCATTCTCCGGGAGATCAAGGCCCGGCTGGGCTTCCTGCGCTCCGTGGGCCTGCAGTACCTGACCCTTTCCCGGGCGGCTGCCACTCTTTCAGGCGGCGAGAGCCAGCGCATTCGCCTGGCAACCCAGATTGGTTCCAGTCTGATGGGCGTTCTCTATATCCTGGATGAGCCCTCCATCGGTCTGCACCAGCGGGACAACGATAAGCTGTTGGAGACCTTAAAGCGTCTGCGGGATATCGGCAACACCCTGATCGTTGTGGAACACGACGAGGACACCATGCGGGAGGCGGACTATATTGTGGACGTGGGCCCGGGTGCAGGCATCCACGGCGGCGAGATTGTGGCCCAGGGCTCTCTGGAAGACATTCAGGCAGAGCCCCGGTCCATCACAGGCCAGTATCTTTCCGGACAGAAGACCATCTCTGTCCCGGCGTTTCGCCGTCCGGGCAGCGGAAAGACCCTCCGTGTCTTTGGCTGCAAGGAAAACAATCTGCAAAACATCGACGTGACCATTCCCCTGGGGACCCTCTGCTGCGTCACCGGCGTGTCCGGCTCCGGCAAGTCCTCTCTGGTCAACGAGATCATCCATAAGAAGCTGGCGGGCAGCCTGAACCACGCCCGCATCCGCCCCGGCAAACATGACCGCTTCGAGGGCATCGAGCAGCTGGACAAGGTGATCTGCATCGACCAGAGCCCCATCGGCCGCACGCCCCGCTCCAACCCCGCCACCTATACCGGCCTGTTCAACGAGATCCGGGACCTCTTCGCCTCCACCCAGGACGCCAAGCTCCGGGGCTACGGTCCAGGCCGCTTCTCCTTTAACACCAAGGGCGGTCGCTGCGAGGCCTGCAGCGGGGACGGCCTGGTAAAGATTGAAATGCACTTCCTGCCTGACGTGTACGTACCCTGCGACGTCTGCCAGGGCAAGCGCTACAACCGGGAGACCCTGGAGGTCAAGTACAAGGGCGCCTCCATTTCCGACGTGCTGGAAATGACCTGCGACGAGGCCCTGGACTTCTTCCAGAACCTGCCCCGCCTGCGGGACCGGATCCAGACCCTGGTGGACGTGGGCCTGGGCTATATCAAGCTGGGCCAGTCCTCCACGACCCTCTCCGGCGGCGAGGCCCAGCGGGTGAAGCTGGCCACGGAGCTGTCCCGCCGTTCCACAGGCTCCACCTTCTATATTCTGGACGAGCCCACCACCGGCCTGCACATGTACGACGTGAGCAAGCTCATTGACGTGCTGCAAAAGTTTGTGGAGGGGGGCAATACCGTCCTGGTCATCGAGCATAATCTGGACGTGATCAAATGCGCGGACTGGATCATCGACCTCGGCCCCGAGGGCGGCGACGGCGGCGGCAGAATTGTCGCGGCAGGTACGCCGGAGAAGGTGGCCGAGAACCCGGATTCCTTTACGGGACAATATTTAAGAAAGGTTTTATTTGACAGGTGACAAGTGACAGGTGACAATTGAATGTGTTTTGCAATTTGCAAAACTCCGATCATTGTCAACTGTCCACTGTCAATTGTCAATTCACTTGAATCATTATGAGACTTGATAAGTTTTTGAAGGTATCCAGAATCATCAAGCGCCGCACTGTGGCCAACGAGGCCTGCGACGCGGAGCGGGTTACGGTGAATGGCCGTCCCGCTAAGGCCAGCTACGATGTAAAGGTTGGAGATAAAATCTCGATTCGCTTTGGCGCCAACACCCTGAACGTGGAGGTCCTGCAGGTGTCTGAGAACGTTCGCAAGGACGACGCGGCAGGGATGTACAGAGAAATCTAACGCCATTTGCGTGGGGAGCAGTAAGCATGAAAGGGTTTTTGAAACGTCTTCTGTCCCGCATTGGTATGGTTTCTCTGGGTATTCTGCTGCAGTTTTTTGTGCTGTTCGTGTCCCTGATTTGGTTCCGGGATTATGAGCCGGTGATAAATACGGTCAGCATGGTTCTTTCCTGGCTGCTGATCCTATATGTGCTGTCGCTGCCGGGGAATCCCGCCTACAAGATGGCCTGGATCATCTTAATCCTGGGCCTTCCAGTCCTGGGCCTGAGTCTCTATCTGTTGTTTGGCGGCAGCCGCCTGTCCAAGCGGCTGCGCAGAAAGATGGGCAACATCGACAAGACCCTGGAAGACACCATGACCCAAAACGAAACTGTGATGGTGAAACTGCGGCAGAACGACCCCGGTGCAGCGGTTCAGGCCCGGTATCTGAGCAATACCGTTCACTGTCCGGTCTATCAGAACACGGAGACGGATTACTATGATTCCGGCGAGAGCTTTTTCGCCCAGGTGTTTGAGAGTCTGGAGCAGGCGGAAAAAACGATCTATCTGGAATACTTCATTGTGGAGGAAGGGGAAATCTGGAATCGAATGCTGGGTATCCTTTCCCGAAAGGCAGCCCAGGGGGTGGATGTGCGGCTGATCTACGATGATTTTGGCTGCATCGAACGTCTGCCCAAGGACTATGAGGTTCGCTTGCGGGAAATGGGAATTTCAGCCCATGCCTTTAACCGTTTTGTACCCATGCTGAACTCTCGGCTCAACAACCGAGATCACCGGAAACTGCTGCTGATTGACGGGAAAGAAGGGTTCACCGGCGGCGTCAACCTGGCGGATGAGTATGCCAACCTGGGTCAGCGGCGCTTTGGCCACTGGAAGGATGCGGGACTCCGGCTGCGGGGAGACGCGGTCTGGTCCATGACGGTTATGTTCCTGTCCATGTGGAACTATGTGGCCAAGGCCCAAAGCATCGCCCAAAAGCCAGAGCCGTGCGGCTTTTCGGAGGCTGTCGGCTTTGTCCAGCCCTATTTGGATACGCCCCTGGACGACGAAGCAGTGGGCAAAAATGTGTTCAGCAACGTGATTACCGGTGCCAAGAACTATGTCTGGATCATGACCCCCTACCTGATTATAGACGAGGGCATGGCGGAGACTTTGACCAACGCCGCCAAGGCCGGGATCGACGTGCGGATCATCACCCCCGGCATCCCGGACAAGCCCTACGTCTATGAAATGACTCGAGCCAACTATCTGGCACTGTTGGAGGGCGGCGTCCGTATCTATGAATACAGTCCCGGCTTCATTCACTCCAAGGTCTTCCTTTCTGACGACAACACCGCCGCCGTGGGGACCGTGAACCTGGACTTCCGCAGCCTCTACCTCCACTTTGAAAACGGCGTCTGGCTCTACCGGGCGGGCTGTATCTCGGCCATCCGGGATGATTTTGACGCCACCTTCCCCCAATGCCGGGAGGTCAAATTGGAGGAGGCTGCCAACATCGGCGTGCTGCGGCAGCTTTATCGCTCCGTGCTGCGGCTTATGTCGCCGCTGATGTAAATAATTTCCCGAGGAGAGAAAAACATGTCTGCTGAACTGATCATTTCCCTCTGCGCGCTGGCGGTGAATCTGCTGACGCTGATGGTTTTTGGCCTGGATAAAGCCTTTGCGGTGGGCCACAAGCGGCGGATTCCGGAAGCAACCCTGCTGACCTTTAGCATCCTGGGGGGGAGTGTGGGGGCCATGCTTGGCATGGTCGCCTTTCATCATAAGATCAACGCCAAGGCCCATCCCTTGTTTGTCTGGGGAATTCCCGCCGTGTTTGTCCTGGAGCTTGCGGCGGNNGGAATTCCCGCCGTGTTTGTCCTGGAGCTTGCGGCGGTTCTGTTCTTCTTTGGAGGATGTTGAGGAATGAAGAAGACCATGATTGTCCTGGTTTCTGTGGCGCTGGTGCTGACTGTGCTGGTGGGTGGCCTTCTGGCTTGGCTGTTCATTAAGCTGAACCCCAAGCAGGAGGCGGCTCCGTCAGTGGAAGCCTATCTGACCGAAAACTGGAAGGTGTTCCGTCTGCGGAGCTATGATCCCGATACGGGGAGCCTGGCGCTGGATTACCCCCTGCAATTCACCTACGCCCAGATGAAAAAATACGGCGGCTCAATGCAGGAACTCCAGGACCTCCCAATCGGCAATCTGGACACAGTAGAGAGCCTGAAAACCGCCGTCCGGGAGACAACAAAGGTGATCCTCCGGAACGTGACCGTCTACGGCATGACCTCAGACGAACAGGTTGCCTACACGGTGCTGCCAGACGGCACGATCACAGCCTGCTGGGATGAATAAACAAACCCGCTGCGTTTCAAACGAACCGCAGCGGGCTTTATTTTCTTAGAATCTTCTGCTTCCGGATTGGGTTTCATCCATGATATCGGGCACGTCCACGGGATGCTCCGCAGCGTACAGCCTGCGATAGCGATAGAAGAGGTCCCGGACGCGATACAGCCGGTCTCCCTTGGGGTCCCCGAACTGCGCGGCCAGCTCGGAAAAGCTGGGGAACGCCTGATAATAGCGCTCGTCCAGCGCTTCGATCTCCTCCAGGACGGAGACGGCACCGCGTTTTTCATAGTCGTCGATGTTGTCCTTGCGAAGCGAAATCAGAATATGCCGAGACTTGGCCTCTGCCAGCTCCGGCGCTTTCAGCCATTCGGCCTCCGTCCGGTAGATCGTCTCATTCAGCAGACCGCGAACGGCAGGGGACAGGCAGGAAAGGTCGCTCTGTCGGAGCCGCACATCCTCCAGCAGCAGGCCCCGTCCTTCCTCGTGGGGGATGAATAGGCTGGTCTTGGAGCTGCCCTCGGCAGTCATCCGTTCCACCACCGCATCGGCCTGCGCGACGTTTTCCTCGGTGAGCGGGATTCCAACGGTGAAGGGCAGCCCAACCTCCCGGGCCGCTTTCATCATTCGCTCGATCAAGGCGAGATCCCCGGACCTGCCCGCAAAGCGGTCATGATAGTCCGGAAGACCATAAACGGTGAAATTCAACTGCTGAATGCCCTCGTCCCGGAGCATGGCAGCCAGCGTCAGGCATTCCGCTTCATTTCGCATTTTCATGCCGTCGCACTGTAAAAATGTGGCGGTAGGGCTGCCGAGCCTGCGCAGGGTCCGAATGGCCTCCCGCAGCTTGGGGTGCTCCATGGAATAGCCAAAGGAAAAGCTGGCCGCCAGCTCCGGCCGCTGCTCCCGCAGCTCGTTTAAATAGCGCTCCGCAGTACGAATGCTGCGGTCCCAGTCCGCTCCCGCTATGGTTCCATCGGCGGATAGGAGGCAATATCTGCATCGGTTGCAGCAGGGAACGCAGAGGCTTTGGATCAGAACAGAGGATGTTTGCATGTAGAACTCCTTTTGGATTCAGTCGCAGACGGAAAAGCGGTTACAGCAGTCCGCAGATCAAATCGGTGTAGGCTTGGGCGTCCTCAATGGGAAGATCGGCCAGAATCAGGCCCTGGGCGTAGAGCACCTGGGCGTATTGCTTGGCCTTTTCCGGGTCGGAGGCAATCATCCCCTTTAGCTTCTGCACCACCGGATGATCCGGGTTGATCCGAAGCACCTTCTCCACGGGCATTGCCATGTCGGGGTTCATCCGCTTGAAGTACTTCTCCATCTCAAAGCTCATGCCGCCCCCGGGTACTATGCAGACCGGGTGGGAGCCCAGATCGGCGGAGACCTCCGCCTTGACGATCTTGCCGTCCAGGGCGTTCTTGATGAAGTCCAGGTCGTCCTTCCAGTCGGCGGCCACAGCCTCGGCGGCCTTCTTCTCGTCCTCGGTGGAAAGGTCCAGATCGTCGGTAGCCAGGTTGCGGAAATCCTTCTCCATAAAGGTCATCAGGGTCTGGGGCACAAACTCGTCCACGTCCTCGGTCATGAACAGCACGTCGAAGCCCTTGTCCTGCAAGCGCTGGTACTGAGGCAACTGAGCCAGCCGGGCGTTGCTCTCGCCGGCGGCAAAGTAGATGTGCTTCTGTTCCTCCGGCATGGCCTCCACGTATTCCTTCAGCGTGACAAGCTTCTGGTCCTTGGCGGACCAGAACAGCAGCAGGTCCTGGAGGGCTTCCTTGTGCATGCCGTAGTCGGACACGACGCCGTACTTGAGCTGGCGGCCAAAGGCGGCGAAGAACTTCTCATAGTCCTCCCGGCGGTCCTTCTGCATGTTCAGCAGCTCCTGCTTGATCTTCTTCTCCAGGTTGCCGGAGATGATGGAGAGCTGGCGGTTGTGCTGGAGCATTTCACGGCTGATGTTCAGGCTCAGATCGGCGGTGTCCACCACGCCCCGGACGAAGCGGAAGTAGTCGGGCATCAGGTCCTCGCAGTGCTCCATGATCATCACGCCGGAGGAGTAGAGCTGCAGGCCCTTCTTGAACTCCTTGGTGTAGAAGTCATAGGGGGCCTTGGCCGGGATATAGAGCAGGGCCTTGTAGGTGACCGCGCCCTCCACGCTGATGGGAATGTGGGCCAGAGGCTTTTCGTAGTCGAAGAACTTGTCCTTGTAGAAGCCGTCGTATTCCTCGTCGGTGACGTCCTTCTTGGCCTTGAGCCAGACGGGCACCATGGAATTCAGGGTGGACAGCTCCGTGTAGGTCTCCCACTCCGGCTCCTTCTCCTCGTCCTTTTCGCCCTCTGGGACCTCCTTACGGCGGCTCTTTTCCAGCTCCATGCGGATGGGGTAGCGGATATAGTCGGAGTATTTCTTCACCAGATTTTGCAGCTCATACTGCTCCAGGAAGCGGGAGTATTTCTCCCCCTCGGTGTCGGCCTTGAGCTTCAAAATGACCTCGGTGCCCACGGTGGTCTTCTCGCAGGGGGTGACGGTGTAGCCGTCCGCGCCGGAGGACTGCCACATCCAGGCTTCCTCCTCGCCGTATTTCTTGGACAGCACGGTGACGGTGTCCGCCACCATAAAGGCGGAGTAGAAGCCCACGCCGAACTGGCCGATGATGTCCACGTCCGTCTGGTCCTTGTCCAGCTCCTGCTTGAACTGCAGAGAGCCGCTCTTGGCGATGGTGCCCAGGTTCTGCTCCATCTCGTCCTTGCTCATGCCGATGCCGTTGTCGGAGATGGTTAGCAGCCCCAGCTTCTTGTCCACCCGCAGGTCAATGGCGAAGTCCTCCCGGTTCAGTCCCACGTTCTGGTCGGTGAGGGCCAGATAGGCCAGCTTGTCAATGGCGTCGCTGGCGTTGGAAATCAGCTCCCGCAGGAAGATTTCCTTATGGGTATAGATGGAGTTGATCATCATATCCAGCAGCCGCTTGGATTCCGCCTTAAATTGCTTTTTCGACATAATTATCACTCTTTTTCTTAAGAATTTTGTAGATGAAAATGGGTTTAGCACTCATTCTTTCTGAGTGCTAAACCCATTATAGCAAGCTTTTTGGAAAAAGCAAGCCTTAATTTTGAATTTTACAAACAGTTCATTAATCCCTCTGGGAGACGGTGAAGAGGGAATAGAAGTAGCCCTTTTCCTCCATAAGGGTCTGGAAGCTGCCCTGCTCCAAAACCCTGCCGTTTTTCAGGGTAAACAGACCGTCACAGCGGCGCAGGATGTTTTCGTCCAGGTCGTGGGTCACAATGATCCGGGTGTAGCCGTCCAGCTTCAAAATCGCGTCCAGCACCTCAAAGGAGGTCTCTGCGTCCAGGGAGGCCGTCGCCTCGTCCACCAGCAGCACCGGGGTTTTGCGCAGCAGGGCTCTGGCAATGGAGATGCGCTGGCGCTCGCCGCCCGAGAGGCCGGACCCGTTTTCCCCGCAGAGATAGTCCGCGCCCTTCTCATCCATGAGTTTTTGCAGGCCGGAAAGCCGCACGGCCCGCTGAATCTCCTCTTCCGGGAAGTCGGAAAACATGGTAATGTTGTCTCGGATGGTGTTGTTAAACACAAACACGTTCTGCTGGATGATGGAAACAAGCTCGTAGAGAGAGCTGGGGGAGATGGTTTTGAGCTCTGCGTCGTCGTAGCGAATCTCGCCGCCGTAGTCGCGGGAGGCGGCCATCAGCAGATTCAAAATGGTGGACTTGCCGCTGCCGGAGCCGCCCACCAGGGCGTAACAGCCCCCGGCGCGCAGCTTCATGCTGACGTCGTGGAGAACCGGCTTTCCTTCCTCATAGGCAAAGGAAATGTTTTGCAGAGCGATTCCCTTGTTGAGCCGCGGCGCGATCTCTTTGCCGTCTTCGGGGACGTTTTGATGCAGGGCCCGGGCAAGCTTGTCGATCAGCTCGAACGAGGATTTTGCGCCGGCATAGAAGGCGGGGAAGTTTTGGATCGGCGAGAGCACGTAGTTGAGAAGCTGCACGAATACGAGGGCGGTACCCGCGGTGATGCCCTTGCCGGACAATGCCAGAGCGGCGGCAACGAAGAACACGCCGAATTGCACCGCGCCGCCCGCGATCCCGGAGGCATAGCTTACCAGAACGTTGACCTTGACTCGTTTTCTGGAGGCCTCCGCGACGCCCGCGTTGTCCTGCTCATGGAGGCGGGCGATGCTGCGCTCGGCCCGGAAGCTTTTGATGACCGCAAAGCCCGTGAGCGCGTCCTTCAGCAGACCGGTATAGTGTTCCTTCTGATCGGAGACCAGCTTTTCCGCCTTTGCGGCCTTGTTGCCAAGCACGATGGAAACGAGGATCGGCAGCAGGGAGAAGCCAATGGAAACCGCCGTCAGCAGCGGACTGTACCAGAGCATGAGGACGATGGCCCCGAGGAAGGTGACGAAAACCTCAATGGTGGTTTGCAAACGCCCGATAAACTCCTGCTCGATCGTGTTCACGTCGTTGGAGAGAGCGGAGATGTAGAGCGAACTGTTTTCTCCGGAAAACGCTTGGATGCCCTTCTCCATCAGCCGGTCAAAGGCATAGCTCCGGTATTGCCGCATGGCCCTGGCCCGAAACCTGGAGAGAAAAAACCAATCCAAAATTGAAGCCAGCAGAAGCAGACCGATTGCGCCTGCCGCAAGCATCAGAAGGGTGCTGAAGCTGTATTTGCCGTCGCCTGAGATCAGATCGGAGACGGATTTGATCAGCCAGGAGATGACGAGACTTGCCGCCGCGCCCAGCAAGGCCGCGGCAATGGTCATAGCGAGATGGAAGCGGTTGGCGCGAAACAGCTCTTTCACAAAGGGACGGCGCAGAGCCTTGGTTTCTTGTTTTGTCATTTGCTTCTCCTTGTTACACACGGATTCGGATGACTTCTCCGCTGGATGCTTCCACGCGAAGCAAATCAAAATGTCCGTGCGTTCGTACATAGCGACGGAGCTCTTTTCTCGCGTTTTTTGAGAAAGCGAGCATGGCGCGGAGCTCTGTTTGATTCGCGCCGCTGCGTTTCAACATTCCTTTTGGCAGAATTTTTGTGACAAGCAGGAGGCTTGTAGGAATTGGAAAACGGAGCGTTCGACCGCTCTCCGGAAAGAAAATCGACAATTGCATCCGGTTCATTCCACAAAGATCGTGATATGATCGCCATCAGCGGACTCGACACGCACGATCTCACCGAGGACGCCGCGCTCTGCCAGCTCCACGATTTTGCCAAAGTCGATCCCCTCAAGCATCTTCGCGTTTTCACCGCCGATGAGACTGCCCATGGACGACGGGTTTGGAAGGAAGGCCTTGACAAGCTCCAACGGCAGATTCACCCAAACCTTGTCTCCCTCCCCCGAATCGATCTTGACGCGAAGCGCAAGCGGCTGGCTGCGCACATCCTCTGGCTTGGCAAGGTAAACGGTCTTCTTGACTGTTCTGCCCATCAGCTCATCCAGGCTAACAGAAAAGATGTCTGCCAACTGGATCGAGGTGTCCATGTCCGGGGAGGTTAAGTCATTTTCCCACTTGGATACGGCCTGGGGCGAGACGTTCAGCTTTTCGGCAATACTATCCTGTGTGTATCCCTGCGTCTTGCGCAGCGCCTGTAATCTGGTTCCAAAACTTTCCATAATAAAATCCTCACTTTCAAATATCGGGCAAGCGCATTGCCCTTTGTTGGCACTATCATAGCAGGGACGCGACGGAAAAGGAAGCGTTCAAAGGTTGAATGACTCTCCAGATCGTTGTAGATTCTCTCAACAATTTGGTGTGCCTTTTTAAGCTGTTGTTTTTTTCGCAACCGGAGGTTGAAGAAGCTGCCTGCCATCAAATCTTGACCTTTTCCTGTACCGTGCAGTTGGCGTCCGTGGTAAGCGTGCCGGAATACTCCACTCGGTCGATGACGCACTCGGGTCCGATGTGGACGTTGACGCCTCGGACGGTCTCGCAGTCCGTGTATTCCAGGTTGATTTCGTCTGCCTCGATCAGCACGCTTGACAAATGCTTTCTCCGAGACAGGCCAAACAGCACAAAGCTTCCGCCCCTTTTCACCACCTGAATGTTGCCGCCGCCGATGGTGTGGATTATGCTGTCGCCGCTCACATGGATTTCGATGGTTTCCGCGTTCAGCAGGCCGTCAATGTTCAACGCACCGCTGGATTGGAAGCGCTCAGCCTGCACGTCGCCCTCAGCCTTCAACACGCCGCTTACAGCGATTTCATTGCCAGAGATGCTACCCTCCACCTTGCAGACGCCAGAGGCAGACAAGCTTCCTGCTTTCAGATCGCCATCGGCTTTGAAGCTGCCGGAAACCTCCAGGGCTTCTTGAATTGCAACGCTTCCTTCTGCATGGAGAGAGCCGGAAACCCGGGCGGAAACAGCGGTGACTGTTCCCTCCACCTTCGCAGCGCCGGAGCAGGCAATCGGCCCGTGGACCGTCAAGCTGCCCTCATCCACCTTCCCGGCCCCGGAGACGTGGAAGCTTTCACATTCCAGGTCCCCTTGAATCTTGCCGGAACCGCTGATATTTACGCTGCCGCAGCGTCCGCCGCCGACTCTGCCGCCGCCGCTGATGTGAATGTCTCTCAGATTATCCATGTTCAAAAACTCCCTTCAAGTTCTGTAATAGTTCTGTTTGTTGTTCTCCCTGCACCAGCCGGACGGAATCCAGCTCCTCCAGGGGATAGCGGTGCAGCCCGTAGGCGTCCTGGATCAGCAGAACGGGCTTTGGAGCGGGGGAGACGGGCTCAGTTTTGTGGTTGAGCTCCTTTGCCAGCTCTTCCAGCGAAGCGCCCCGCTCTAAGATCAGCTCCATCCGTGGGATGATCTGTTCTCGTCGGAAGAAGGTCTCCTGTCCGGTGGAGGTGGAGCGGCGGATGAACCAGTCCTCGGGGATCAGCCCCATCCGCTTCCAACGGTAGAGGGCCCCGTAGGAGATGCCGTACATGTCCAGCAGCTCCTTCTTGGAAATCAAATTATGGTCCATAGCTTCTCCTTTCGTCACATTGTTACGTAACACTGTTATGATATTAGCATAACAGTGTTACGTTGTCAAGGGGAAAATAGAAAAATCCCACGCTATTTTGCAAGCGTGGGATTATTGTGAACGAACGATATTACGCCTTTCCGGCGCAGCCGAGGACGTCGATCAGCTTGTGGCGGACCAGCTCCTTGATGTTGGCGCGGGCGGGCTTCAGATACTCGCGGGGGTCGAACTTGTCGGGATGCTCGTCGAAGAACTGGCGGATGGTGCCGGTCATGGCAAGACGCAGGTCGGAGTCGATGTTGATCTTGCAGACGGCGGAGCGGGCGGCCTGACGGAGCTGCTCCTCGGGGATGCCGACGGCGTCGGGCATCTTGCCGCCGTTGGCGTTGATCATGGCGACGTAGTTCTGGGGGACGGAGGAGGAGCCGTGCAGCACGATGGGGAAGCCGGGCAGACGCTTGGTGACCTCTTCCAGCACGTCGAAGCGCAGGGGAGGCGGCACCAGGATGCCCTTCTCGTTGCGGGTGCACTGGGCGGGGGTGAACTTGTAAGCGCCGTGGGAGGTGCCGATGGCGATGGCCAGGGAGTCGCAGCCGGTCTTGGTGACGAACTCTTCCACTTCCTCGGGACGGGTGTAGGAGGCGGCGTTGGAGGCAACCTTGACCTCGTCCTCGATGCCGGCCAGGGTGCCCAGCTCGGCCTCGACGACCACGCCGTGGTCGTGGGCGTACTCCACGACCTTGCGGGTGATCTCGATGTTCTCCGCAAAGGGCTTGGAGGAGGCGTCGATCATGACGGAGGTGAAGCCGCCGTCGATGCAGGACTTGCAGGTCTCGAAGTCGGGGCCGTGGTCCAGATGCAGGGCGATGGGGATCTCGGGGCACTCGATCACAGCGGCCTCCACCAGCTTCACCAGGTAGGTGTGGTTGGCATAGGCGCGGGCGCCCTTGGAGACCTGGAGGATGACGGGAGCCTTTTCCTCCTTGCAGGCTTCGGTGATGCCCTGCACGATCTCCATGTTGTTGACGTTGAAAGCGCCGATGGCGTAGCCGCCGTCGTAGGCCTTCTTGAACATTTCAGTAGTGGTTACCAGAGGCATAGTGAAAGTCACTCCTTCATGGTTATTTTTGGACAAGCTCATTGTACCATATTTCCGGGGAAATACAAGTCTTATTTTCCGCTGATTTCTCTCACAAAACAGTCACGAAGGCTTCCAACTGCTTTTTCATCTTCTCTACGGCGGCTGCGGCGGCCTCCGGGTAATCCACCCCGGCCTGCTCTCGCCAAGCGCCGAGAATGGACCGGGCCGCGCAGACCACAGCCCCGTGGCCCATCCGGTCAAAGGCTAAGGCTGCGTGCTTGGCCGCGCCGCCCTGGGTCCCGTAGCCCGGGACCAGGAAGAAAAGAGAGTCGTAGCGTTTTCGCAGGGCTTCGATGGCGGTGGGGCTGCCGAGCCCGACCACCGCGCCGACGGCTCCGTAGCCGAATTTGCCGACGTCCTCTCCGTTCCAGCGGAGGGTCAGATCGGCCATTGCCGTGTGAACCAACCGTCCGCCGGAAACCAGGTCCTGGACCTCGGAGGAGGACTTGTTGGAGGATTTCACCACCACAAAGAGGCTCTTGCAGTCCTCGCCCTTCAAATAGGGCAGAAATGGCCGAATGCCGTCGCTGCCCAGATAACCGTTTAGCACCAGCCCGTCGCAGGGGTAGGGGAAGACCCGCTCTCCGCCGTATTCCAGCCCGCCGAAGACGCTCTCCGCGGTGATGGCCGCGATATGGCCCACGTCGGTCCGCATGGTCTCCAGCAGCACGTAGTACCCAAGCTTTTTCGCGTAGGCAAGAACTTCCTGCATGGCCTTGACGCCCTGCCAGCCCAGCGCCTCAAAGCAGGCGGCCTGGACCTTCACGGCGGGAACGGTCTTCTTCAGCGCGTCCAGAAT
>LXOW01296712.1_pt1 | contig 20062 bp, 18 predicted proteins | sample 1368591 | NCBI WGS metagenome assembly LXOW01 (sample SAMN04884650, study PRJNA319009) | bovine gut metagenome | isolation source: Cow rumen | host: Bos taurus | place: Italy: Legnaro (PD) | collected 2014-07-09
AGTCGCTCATAGTTCAGCTCGATCCAGAGCCGCGCGCCGTCCGCGTCCATGTTGTCAAACCCGCCGCGAAAGCCCTTCTTTTTCAGCGCGCCCGCCTGTTCCAGCAGCAGGGCTTTGTCGAAGATTTCGTTGATCATCAATAGCAGCTCCGTTCAGGATGGATAGGACGATCTTAGCAGAGACGGCCAGAATTGTCAATAAATTTAGTCAACCTACATTTTCCACAGTTATCATTCCGGCTCACACGCCGTTTTTTTGAGTTAAATACGATATTTAACTAACTTTTACACGGCAAAGCTATGGATAAAAGGTGTTGACATACCGTATCTTGTATGGTATAGTAAAAATGCCCACAATTTATTGTTGTGTTATCTTACCTATGAGGAATTGAAACAAAATCTTTGATTGTCATAATCAAACTCTCCAACTGACCACTAGTGTTATCTTACCTATGAGGAATTGAAACTAAAAAAGTTTCGCTTGTTCATGGTTTACCCCCTATATAGTGTTATCTTACCTATGAGGAATTGAAACGAGAATAGCACCTTCGCAGGACTTAAAGGATAGAGCCAAGTGTTATCTTACCTATGAGGAATTGAAACTAGAGTATACACGACGATCCCCTCGTCGGACATTGTCAAGTGCTATCTTACCTATGAGGAATTGAAACTATTTTTTGTTGATTTCGGTTGCAAGCATATATGCTAATATACGTGCTATCTTACCTATGAGGAATTGAAACAGCCTTCGTCGCGCAACAGTCCTTTCATGGTTTTGGTGTTATCTTACCTATGAGGAATTGAAACTTTCATCTACGCACTCGTTCAGACTCTTATTTCCATTCCGTGTTATCTTACCTATGAGGAATTGAAACTTGTATAAAAGCTTTGTTCATGATAAGCCGTTCATTTTTTGTGTTATCTTACCTATGACGAATTGAAACTTTACTAAATTAATTATGTTATGCTTTTCTCAAATCGTAAGGCTTTAGTGTTATCTTACCTATGAGGAATTGAAACTTACTCCTCTCTGACAATGATGCCGGCAGCAATCTGCAGGTGTTATCTTACCTATGAGGAATTGAGACTTTAGTCTTGCCATAGTTTTCCTCCTTTTCACTATGTGTTATCTTACCTATGAGGAATTGAAACTGCTCAACGACCTGTAGTAGAATTTATCTTCGTGTCTAAGTGTTATCTTACCTATGAGGAATCGAAACTCTTCTGCAAAGCAGCTTTTGCCTTCAACTTTGTAACTAGTGTTATCTTACCTATAAGGAATTGACCTCGTTTCCCGTGTACTTGAACCCACCTATAAAGCAGCTTTCCACTCCCCGCGCATCCCCATTCCCCCACATAAACAGACAGGAGTTGAAGACCGTGACGCTGACAGAGGCCCCATACAGGCTGAGCTTCGAGCTGGAGGCGCAGTCCCCGATGATCCATTTTCAGGCGCGGGAACCCGGCGCGACCCTTCGCGCGAGCGAGGTCAAGCCGAAGCTGGATCGCTTCGTCGTGGCCCGGCTGGTGAATGAAACCGGTCTGCCCATAGACGAGCTGCGAAAAAACGAAGAGTATAAAGAGTTCTTCCTGCCTGCGACCGGCGGGAAGAACTCTTGCGCTTTGAATTATAAACTGCGGATAGAATGCCGGGAGCCCCCCACGGTAGTCGTGATCAACAACGACGGGTGCCTGACAAAGAAGAACAATAAGAACGGCTTGGATACCGTTGAGGCAAAAGAATACAAGAGCCTCCCAAAATATCCCATCTATTACGGCAACAGCGGCGTGAAGGAGCCGGAGAAACAGCGGCTCGGCGTCGTGTCGTCCCCTACGCTGGTGGTGGACTGCTTCGTCCCCGCGCTGCGGGAGCGCCTCGCGAAGGACATGGAGGACTTCCTGCTGGTCACGAACTTCGGCACGATGCAGAACAAGGGCTTCGGCGGCTTCGCGCTGAAGGGCCGCCGTCCGGACGAAAATCACGTCGCGGAGCTTCTGAAAAAGGAAATGGGCGCCGCCGTGTGCCTCGTGATGCAGGTCGAGCCGAAAAAGCGCGGTAAAACCGATTTTGAAGAACACTTCAAGCGCATCGAGCGCTTCTATCACCTGATGAAATCCGGGTACAACAATGCGCATAAGGATATCAAAACGAAAAAGCAGTATATAGACAGAGTGAGTGGAAAACCAATCCCACCGGAGTACGAGCCTTCCTACCTTTTTCAATATATGCACAATTCAAAAACGATAAAAACGGGTATCGACAACGAAAAAGCATGGATGAAGGATAACGGTATTTCACCCGTCGTGTTTACGAGCATTAAAGAGCCAGAGACGCCTCAGTCCAACCCGAACCCGCGCTATGTCCGCGCCTTTTTCGGTACGTCCAGCACAATTTCTTACTTGCGCGAGGACGGCGGGCGTAAAACGATCACGATTAACTCCAAGGAACTGCCCCGCGTTCCCTCTCCCGTGTTTTTCAAGATCGTCGGCGATTCAATCTACATCGCGGCGTACCCGATCGACGATGCGCTCTATGGGAAAAGTTTCACTTTCAGCGGGTATCGATCTGATAAGCTCCCCACACCGAAGCACAGCGACTTTACATCCGGATCCTTTGACATGGAGAACTTCATGCGGGAGTATGCCGACCATTACAACTTCCTGATCAAGAGCAGAAAGCTCCCCATTTATCTAAAGGACGCGCCGGAGGTGAGAGTTCTGTGATTTCCTGGGCCGGGCTCACCATCGGGCCCATCTTCGACACTATCCTCAACGCCACGGTCCCCGCGGCGCTGTGGTTTGCAAGCTACAGTTTTTCGGATCTGACGCGGCGGCTCTGCGCCAAAATCAGCGAGACGATCCCCAGCGCACAGATCGTCTCCCCCTATTACGACAGGGAGGACAGCCTCAGCTATGACGGCGTGGGCGTATATCACGACCGTATCTATTTCTCTGCAAAATGCACACCGGAGGAACTCTCCGAGACGCTCAAAACGATCGTGGACAGCGCGAAAAATGAGACGGTCGCAGCCTTCCCGCCGCTGTTTAACCGGGAAGAGCTGGAAGGCTTCCTGTCCGTCTATCTGCAGATTCACTATCTCGTGCGGCCCGACGCCGCGCTCGGCAGGCAGAACTGCGTTCTCGCGCTCTCCGACGCGCTGGACGCGCAGGAACTGATGAGGAGCTTCCCACGCACCAGCGAGGGCGACCCCTATCTGCGGCTCTTCGCCAATGAGAAGACGCGCAACGGCAATCTGCGCCTCTCGCCGCTGTTCCCGGTTCGGAACGAGGCTTTCTTCGTCAACGGAGAGGGGAACATCCGCAGTGTTCCGGAGCTGGCAAGGAATGGGGACGATAGCGACCGCAAACACCGGCGATACTTCGCCGTCGTGAACGCGGACGGCGACGGGATGGGGGACTTCCTTAAAGGACTCAGCAACGAGGACGTGAAGGTCTTTTCCGAAGCCTGCATCGGGTACGCCTGGAGTGCGGCGGAGCTGATCGCCGGTTTCGGTGGGATGCCGATCTACGCCGGAGGGGACGATCTGCTCTTTCTGGCCCCGGTCTACGGCAGACTGGACAGAAATAACGCGCTTGTGACAGAGCTTTGCATGGCGATTCGCAAGCGTTTCAACGAGGCGCTGAAGACCGCTTTCGCGGGGCGCGAGGCTTCGCTCTGTCTGCCGACGCTCTCCTTTGGCGTTTCCATCCAGTATGAACGCCACCCGCTCTACGAGGCCTTTGAGGAATCCCGAAACCTGCTGGAACAGGCAAAAAAGAGCGGCTGGAAGGACGGCGAGAAGATCATCAAGGACAACCTCGCCCTCTCGCTGAGAAAGCACAGCGGCCAGAAGCTCAGCCTTCTGATCCACAACCCGGATCACGAGGCTTTTCGGAAGCTCGCCTCCTGCGCGGAGGGCCTTTCAGAGTCGGCACAGTCCAACAGCGCGATTTACACGCTCGGGAATCTGCGCGCCCTGCTGGAGCAGCTTGTCGCCAACGCCCGGCAGGAGCCGCCGGAGCAGGCGAAGGAACGCTTCCTCCTGCGCTGGCGCAACCTGTTTGACAACCCCGATCAGGAGCAGTCCCAGAGCTTTACGGACGCGGTCGGCGCGGCCTTTTTCGACATGTTCCGGCCGGGGACGACGCTGATCCGGGACGGCAGTGAGACGCCCACAGAGGTCACGGCGCTAAGAACGATCCTCGCATTCCAAAAGTTCCTACACGAAAAGGCAGGGAAGACCGATGATGTACCTTGTCACGTTTAGGCCGCTCGAGCCCTATACCTTTGGGACCGACCAGACTTTCGAATACCTGGGAACCGGGAAGACCGGCAAGGAGAGCTATCTCGCCTCGTCCCGCACCCTCCCGGAGCAGACGAGCCTGCTCGGTGCGCTGCGCTATATGGCGCTTGTTCAGGCAAAGCTTCTGCGTTCCGACTTTTGCTACAGCAGTACGGAACGCGAGAAGATCGCCGCCTGCGTCGGGCCGGAGAGCTTCCGCTTTTTCGAGTGCAGGCAGAGCTTCGGGCGCATTCACGCGCTCTCTCCGTTGTTCCTGTTCCATGCCGGTACGCAGGCCATCCTGATCCCCAACCCCTTCCACAACCGCGCGAAGGAGACGGGCTTTGAACCCATCGAGCTGGGCGAGCTTGTTATGACCTCGCAGGGCTCCCTCGCGCTGCCGAAGGAGGGCCAGTACAAGGCGAAGGTCGGCCATGCCAAAGGCTTTCTGGAACTTGGGACGCTGGCCGTCTACAAGGAGTTCTCAGAGCAAAAGGGGGACAAAAGCCTCTTTTCCAGCCGCTTCATCGCCGGGAACCGGAAGGCGGAGGACGAGGAGGAGCGCGAGAAGGGCTATTTCCGCCGGGAGCTTGTCACGCTGCGGGAGGGCTATTCCTTTGCGGTGCTGGCCGACACGGAGGAGGGCGCGTTGCCGGAGAGCTGCCTTGTCTACATGGGGCTAAAAAAAGCCGCCTTCCGCGCGGAGAGCCGGCTGCTCTCGGACTACGCAGCTTTTTCGGGTCGGCGCGAAGGGGACGGCCCATCGGATGTTCTCAAGCGCATGGTCGAAGAGCGGCTCCACGGCGAAGCGCCCTGCTGGTACGCCCTGTCCGACTGTCTGCTGGCGGAAAACGCACGGTATGCCGCTTTCTCCATCGTGGAGCAAAAACATCTGCGCGCGCTGGAGACTCGGCTGGAGAAGACGGCCGCGGCGCAAAGGCTCCGGCGCAGCGAATACCGCGTCCACCTCGTCTCTGCGGGCAGCGTGTTCTACGGTCTGCCTGAGCTGGATAAGTCGTCCGGCGAAAGGCTTATCGGTTACAATACGATCTGTAAAGTGGGGGGATAACGATGTCTCATTGTATCGTCTGCGTCAAATGCGTGACCGATCTCCATGTCGGTAGCGGAGACGTCAACTTCGAGATCGTGGATAACGAGGTCGAGCGCGACCCGCTCACCGGTTATCCCATGATCCACGCCTCCGGGGTCAAAGGCGCGCTCCGGGAGTATTTCGAAAAACGCGCGCATGCGCTGGTTGCGCCGATTTTTGGCTCCGACACGCGAGGGAACACCTCGCCGGGCAGGCTGAAGTTCCTCTCGGCGGAGATGCTTGCCATCCCGGGCCGCGCGTCGAAAGGCGGCAGCCCCTATTACCTGCTCACCACAGAAGCCGCGAAGAACCGCTTCCTGGAAATGCAGGCCGCTTTTCTGGAACGGGAGGTCGTGAGCTTTCAGGAACAGGCGCTTCCCGCAGGCACGGACAGCGTCGAGATCGAGGGCTTTTCCCCGCTCAAAACGCTGGTCAGCCCGTTCGGCACACTGTACGTCGTTGAGGAGGAGGCACTTCGCAATATCTCGCTACCTGTTCTGGCCAGAAACCGTCTGGACGAAGACGGACGCAGCACCCAACTGTGGTATGAGGAGATCGTGCCGCACGAAAGCCTGTTCTTTTTCCCCGTACTGGCGGAGCACGGCGCGGAGGAACTCATGAAGTCTTTCGTCGAGCAGCTCAGCGGTAAGATCGTCCAGTTTGGCGGGAACGCCTCGATCGGATACGGGCTGTGCAAGCTCAGTATTCTGGAGGGAGACCATGGACAAAAAGAGAGTTGAGGCGCTGATTCCCCTGGCCTATGACGCTATCCGGACGAGCGGGATCTCAGATCAGGAGGGAAAGGTTCCCAAAAGCTACCGCGGGCAGATCTCCACGTTCGGCGCGGCGGTCACGATGGGCAGCCTGCTTGCCGCCATCGCCTTCTTCTCGACCGCGAAGAATGAGGAAGGGAAGCCGGAGGAGAAAAGCGAGCCCGACGTGGACCGCACGAAGCTTCTGAAAGCAATTTTTGAGACGCTGAAACAGGACGGCGCGATCCCCAATGCCGCCGCCCTTGAGGAGAAGAACGCCCCGCTCTATCACTGGGCGCGGGAGCAGCTCTATCCGAACGGGTTGCGCGCCGACCAGTATGAGACGCTGCGCCGCGAGCGCGCCTGCCGGGAAAATGTGCTGGAAGCCGCGGTCGCCGTCAAGCTCGCGTTGAATCTCTATATTCTGGTCAAAGATGAGGGGCGAAGCCAATGAGCTTATCTTCACCCAACCTGCATTACCTGTTTCACAGGGAGTATTTTGAGGGGCTCGATCTGATAATCGAAGCGCGGAAGGGCGAAACCGAGGAGCATCTGCGGGATCGGAAGAAGGAAACCGAGGAGCGTTTGCGGGAACGGACGGAGGAACTGCTCTCCGTGCCGATCCGCCTGAGTTCGCCGTTTCCGGAGCTGGACGACCGGATGGGCGAAGTAAAACGTATTTCCCTGTTCAGCGCCTATCCAGGCCTCGCGATGGGGCTGGGCTACCCGCACGACGCGAAGATCGTTGGCGCGGTTAAGCTCGGCTTCTCCTTCGACTATGTGAGCGGCGTGCCGTATCTGCCCGGTTCCTCGCTCAAGGGGATTTTGCGCTCCTGCTTCCGTCACCAGGAGATGGTCTCCCTCTTTCTTCCGGCGGGCAAGTTCTCTCTGTATGAGCTGGAAAAGGATCTCTTCTGCGGGGAAGACGTATTCCTCGGCGCGTACCCCGTCGCCGCCGAGGGGCCGCTGCTCGGGCTGGATTTTATCACGCCGCATCCCAGCCGCTTTGAGGAGCCGAACCCGCTGCCCTTCCTGGTCATCCGACCGAACACAAAACTTGAGTTCTGCTTTATCCTGCGCGACTCCCTGCTCAGTGCCTCGGAAAAGGAGGCTCTGTATAAGGCGCTCCTTATGGAGACGGGCGTCGGTGCAAAGACCAACGTCGGCTACGGAAAACTGACGGATGAAAAAACCAAAGAGAATAAGCCCGGCTTCAAAAATGAGCTGCTGAGGCTGATCCCCGAGCGGGAAAACATCCAGGCTGCCACGTGGGTTGATGACGGAGCCATTCTGGGATCCTGCCCGAGGTGCGGGGCAAATGTTGTACGCTCCGGCGAACAGGTTGTGTGTGAGGCAAGCTGCGGTATGCGCTTCCGAAAGGTCTGCGGCGCGGAGGTAGGCGACGCGGAACTGTCCCGGCTGCTGCATGGCGGGAGCATCGTGATCCCGAACGTCAAGGACGTGGACACCAACAGAGAGAGACCCGCCCGCATTTCCCTCTGCCGTGAGGGGCAGAGCTTTTGCCCGGATGGCAAAAACGGAGAAAAGAAGGGCATGTACCGCCCGAAGTATTTCCGGGAGTGGCTGAACTGAGCCCCTGTTCTGAGAGCTTTCTGTGCGTGGCTCCTTTGCCGTGAGCCATTTACCCCTCAAGTAGCTTTCACATACTAAAGATTTGTCTGCTGAGCTTGCCGAAGCTGAGGCATCAGCGGGTCGTCAAGTCACCTGCGTCGGTAAAGGATAGTCAAAAGAGCCATGTTATTTAGTTAACCATCTTTTTCCTGCTTCTTACTCGCGCTGTCACGCCGTTTTCCGAGGATGTTTTTGAAGTTTGCCTAAGTTTTTCGCAGCCAAACTATGTACAAACAGTGTTGACATACAGCTTCTTGTATGATACAGTATATGCGACCGCAATTTGTTGTTGTGATATCTTACCTATGAGGAATTGAAACGAAAGCCTGGCTGTCAGTTTCCTCAACGAGAGTATTTAGTGATATCTTACCTATGAGGAATTGAAACTGACTCTGATAACGCGAGGTTCTCTTGCTTTTCTTTAGTGATATCTTACCTATGAGGAATTGAAACGTAACTGCAATTGTCGAAGGGCTGGCATTATTCCGTGATATCTTACCTATGAGGAATTGAAACGAGATGAGCTCAGAAAGGTTATGAGATACTAGCATTTGTACCTCGTGATATCTTACCTATGAGGAATTGAAACTGGCGCAATCGGAATTCCTGTGACCGAGGATGATGCGTGATATCTTACCTATGAGGAATTGAAACGGATTTTGCACTTTCATTGCATATGCGAGCATACTGAGTGATATCTTACCTATGAGGAATTGAACCGCACACAGAAACAGGCAGGCGCCGCAGCGCCTGCCTGTTGTCATCTGTTCACTTCGCCATCGGTTCGGTTGGTGAGCTGGTTCAGATTGTTGCTCTTATGCCGAAGGAGGCTACGGATTCCTTCCGATTCAGGGAGATCGAGCTTGACCAAACGCCCGTCAATCGCAATGTAATATCGTCCGCTTGCGAAACAACTACGCATTTCGCGAAATATGCCGCGAAAGCGCGAAATCATATGCGAAATTATGGTTGCCAGATTTCGCGTTTTGCGCTATACTGTGTTTGCAATCATTGACTGCGGAGGTGCTCGAATGGGCTATGTCACAGTAAAAGAAGCCGCAGACCGCATGGGGATGACTCCTCGGCGCGTTCAGCAGCTCTGCAAAGAGGGAAAGATCAGCGGCGTGATCCGCAAAGGGAACCGTCTGCTGATCCCGGATTCGATATTTGGAGACGGCGCGGATCGGTTGCAGCAGGGAATGAAACGGAGTCTGCCGATTGGGATTTCGGATTTCCGAAACGCGGTCACAAACTATTACTATGTGGACAAGACTCTCCTGATCCGGGACTTCCTTGACTGGAAGGTTCAGGTCTCCCTGTTCACCAGACCGAGGCGCTTTGGCAAGACGCTGAACATGGATATGCTTCGCGTCTTCTTTGAGAGCAGCGACGAGGACACCAGTGTCTTTTTTCAGGACAAAGCCATCTGGCGCTGCGGGCAAAGCTACACGCAGCATCAGGGCAGATATCCCGTGATCTACCTCTCCTTCAAGGACGTGAAATACAGCACTTGGGATAATGCGATGACCAACATTTCCGGTCTGATCTCCATGGAGTATGACCGGCACCGCTACCTCTTGGACAGTGAGTCTTGCAGTGAGGCCGAAAAGCGCTATTTCCGCAGCGTCGTGAACCGCGAGGCGTCGGAAGTTGATTTGGCCGATTCGCTCAAAGTGCTCTCCAGGATGCTGGCCGCACACCACGGGACTCCGGCGATCATCATAATCGACGAGTACGACACACCGATCCAGGAGGGGTATCTGGCAGGGTACTACGCGCAGGTCATCGAGTTTATCCGCAATCTCTTCTCCGGAGGCTTCAAAGACAATCCGAATCTGATTTTCGGCTTTCTGACCGGCATCCATGTTGCCAAAGATAGCATCTTCAGCGGCATGAACAACCTGAAGGTATACAGCATCACAGACAAGCTCTACAGCGGGTACTTCGGTTTTACGAAGGAGGAAGTCAAGCAGCTTCTGTCTTACTACGGGGCGGAGGACAAGTTCGATGAGGTCTGCGATTGGTATGACGGCTATCTCTTCGGCAATCAGGAAATCTTCAATCCGTGGTCGGTGATCAACTACATTGCGGAGGAGTGTGTCGCCAAGCCCTTTTGGCAATCGACGGGCAGCAATGATATCATCGGGGAGATCATCTCCGCCTCGTCAACCGAGATCGGGGAAAACCTGCTCAGGCTGATGAAAGGCGAAAGCGTCACTACCTATGTGGACACCAGCGTGATCTACCCGGAGATCAAGGCGAAACCGTCGAGCGTGTACAGCTTTCTTCTTACAACCGGCTACTTGCGAATCGCAAAGCTCTACCCCGAGACGGACAGCGAACCACTGTGCGAGGTCTCCATTCCAAACCGCGAGATTGCCCGCGTCTACGTCTCCGAGATCATCAACCGCTTCCCGCAGGGCGGGATCGAGCCTGCCACAGTCGGTATACAGCAGGCGATCTACAGGAAGGACTTTCCGAAGCTGCAAAAGCTCCTGGAGGACTATGTGCTCCAGACGGTGAGCTGCTTTGATCCAGGCAGCGAAGGCTTCTATCAAGGCTTCATGATCGGGATTTGCGCTATCTTCAACAACCGTTATTATGTTCGCTCCAATCGGGAGAGCGGCTTTGGGCGCTTCGATATCCAGCTTGAGCCGATCAACAAGGAACTGCCCGGTTTCCTCTTCGAACTGAAATACGACCGGAACAGTGACGCCGATCTGGACGCTCTGCTGGAGGAGGCCGCAAAGCAGATCGAGGCGCGCCGCTACGATGCGGGCATGCGGAGCAGGGGCGTGAAGGAGATCGTGAGCCTCGGCATCGCCTTCGCCGGAAAACGGGTGAAGATCAGGCAGATCTAATTATCTGCGCGCAAGAATCGAGGGCAGGAACCGTAATTCCTGCCCTCCGCCAGTTTTTTCCTTCACATAGGCATAACGGAAAGCTGACGCCGCTGATCCCTGCTGCCGTACGCCACGGCAGTTAACCATATATAGAGCTAATTACAATTCACTTTTTCCTGCCGTAAATATCAGCCGTATCTTTTCTCAAAATACTTGTAAACAAGATTACCGGCTGCTTCGATCGTTGCGGTGGCAACCGCTATTTTTGCAGGGATTGTAAAGGGATAGCCAATATTGACGGCTTCAAAAACGGCGCCTCCGATGACAGTGCAGCCAGCGGCTGTTAAAACACCGACTGCAGCTGTTTTGTCAAGCCGAACGCCGAACGCCTCGCCTATCGCTATGACCATGTTGACTTCCTGAACGCATAACGAAGCGACATCTGCTCCGACGGGCAGCACACCTGCTATAGCGGCACCAGCTGCTGCAGCTTTATGTATGATGGATTTGCTTGGTTTCGACATAGTTTCTCCTTTCTTCTCCAGTAAATTAGCTGTCTATAATCTGCTTCACCAATACAGATTACTCAATACACCTTCAGAATGGTGGGTATACTATCTCTATTTTCTACTATCAGCCGTACTTTTTCTCAAAATAGTTATATACAAGATTGCCGGCTGCTTCGATTGTTGCAGTGGCAACCGCGATTTTTACAGGGATTGTTAATGGATAGCCAATATTGACAGCTTCAAAAACGGCCGTTCCTGCAACTGTGCAACCAGCGGCAGTTAAAACTCCGGCTGCTGCTGTTTTGTCAATATCAACTCCAAATTCCTTTCCCAACTTAATGACCATAACAATTTCCTCAGCGGACAGCGCAGGTATATCAAGAATGGGTGGAGTCGCGCCTGCTATGGTGCCGCCAGCTAATGCAAAAGCGTGTATGATACCTCTGCTTGGCTTTGACATGACGTCTCCTTTCTGCCCCAATGATTGAAGGGACTTCCAAGTTCTCAAATCTAAATTGTCTCAGTAGAAGCAGCGCAGTATGTTGATAAGTCTTTTTCCTGTTCAGTCCGGGTAAAAGGGGCCGAAATCCGCCAGATAGAACGGGCCCATATATGTGTTTTCAGAGTGATGATCGAACGGCCGTTTCTGCTGTAAATCATAAACAGGCCAGATTACCTTTTGCCATTAATTGCTTCGGCAATAGCACAGATGGTTACAGCACCGACAGGAATCCACATGGTTGGATCGCCCGCAATCAAGCGAGGAATGAAATCCGGGCGACATACGAGCTTCGAAAGTTTCAGAATTGCTTTCATGTTTTTTCTCCTCTCTGTAAATAATCAAATTATGCTGGCATCCTGCACGATCAATCAGGCGGACGGTTGAATGCTGCAGGTTTAACCCGCATTTACAAGGGAACGTTATTTAACTGTCTGTACACTTCCCTTCACCGGGTTTCGGGTGGGAAAACCCCGAAACCCGGTGATCAGCAGCATTCAGCCAATGAGAGAATGGATCATGTTCTCCGCACACTTTTTGATTGCATCCCAGCTGGCGTCGTTTCCCAGCGTAGCCCTTGCAGCATTGTAACAGCAATCAATTACGTTGGAAGAGTGTCCGCCCTGCGCTGCCCATTCGCTCGCGAGCTTCTCCCACTCAGAAGCAGAACGGCCTGCGTAGTTGCCAAGAAAACTCAGAAAAGACATTTGTTTTACCTCCTTTCTTGATTGTGATATTAGTATAGCATCAAGCATTAATGTTTTTGAAAGGTGTTTCCGAACGCGATGCCTGGGTTATCCGGCGTCATGTACGATTAACCCAAGTAGACTGTTGATCTCGTATTAGCAGTAACGATTCTACAGCTTTGGCGCATTCTGAAGATTCATCTCCGTTTTTTGACATTTTTCTTGCGCTCTGCTCCGGTTAGGTGATATTATAAAACCATCAATAGAATTGGGAGCAGGAGTGTGACATCTTACTATGAACGGGAACAGTTTCAACAGCCATTACACAGAATTCATGGTGCAAGAGGCAAAAAACAGCTATATGTCAGCTGAAATAGCGGTTGAGACTCTATGCCGGGAGGCAAAGATCCGTACCGTTGCGGAGGTGTTGGGGAAAGCCTGTGGCATTCCGCCGGAGAGAAGGGACGAGCTGATCGACTGCATGACAGACCGCCTCGTATACACGGTTCCCGGCGTCAGACGCGACAGCACGAGGCGAAAGGTGCAGATGTGGATTGACAATGATGTGCAGTACCTCTCCAAGGAAGGGGCGATCCAGGTCTGCTTTGCTCTGGGCTGTTCCTGTGAGGAAGCGGAAGTTTTGATCTGCAGGCTGTGCGGCGAGGGCTTTCATTGGCGCAGTCCGCGTGAAATTGTCTTCCTCTACGCGCTGCGGCGGGGAAAAACCTATGCGTATGCGCTCGAACTCCTGGAACTCCTGAAGCGGCAGGAGGCAGAATCGTCCGATCAAGAACACCCGAAGGAGAAAAAACTGCAAAAAAAAGACTCCGATGCGAGACCGGACGTCATGACCATTGAAGTGCGGGAAAAGGTAGAGGAAATCCGATCTGACGAGGAGCTGAAGCAGTTCTTTCGCGACAACCGAAACGATCTGGGCACAAAGCACAACACGGCTTACCAGACGATGATGGATTCCCTGAACATGCTGAGACAGCCCGCCGGAGATGACCGCCTGCGGCTCAGCGAACAGGAGAAGATGAGCCTGGAGCAGTTCGTACAGCAGGTGGCCCAATCACAGCGCGATTACGAACGCCGCGACCGCAGCTTTGATTATGAGCCCGAGGACGACCCCGAGCTGGCGGTGCACTTCATCTCGGCGGAGGAGATGTCAAACCGCGAGGTGCTGAGCACCTATTTATATAACAGAATCGTTGTCCGCACGAAGAGCGCGGCTGAGGACGAGAAGCAGGCGGCCAAGCTCGCGATGGATGGGATCAAGGACGAGATTCGCAGAAACTGGCCGGAGGAGACCGGCCTTTCGAGGATCATCAATCGAAGCGCGGAGGTCTCACGGAAGCTGCTGATCCTGCTCTTCCTTGCAACCGACGGAGACAACACGATTTACCAGCAGCCGTACTATAAACAGAGCAGAACGGCGGACGAGGCCTTTGACGATCGCTATGCCCGCATGGATCTGATGCTGACCGAATGCGGCTATGCCCCGCTGGATCCGCGCTCACCTTTCGACTGGATGGTGCTGTACAGTATGTACACGCTGGACGTTCTCGAAATCGACGAGAGGATCCGACACTTCCTGATGGTGCTGTTTCAGGATGACACGTCCGGCGACAAGCAGCGGAAGTGAAGCGCAAACGCGCCCAAACTGCTGTGATAAGCTGATGGCACGGGCAGAAGGAAGCTATGCCCGCAGATCAAAAAATCGCTGGCACAGCAAGTATGGAGGTGTCTCAAGCTATGGACAGCCGGCAGGCGTTACAAACAGGTTCTGAGCTCGATTTACACGATATCGGTCTGAAATGTACAATTGAAAGTGAGATCGGGCGAGGCTCGAACGCGATCGTGTATCTAGCGAGTTACCCGGATCAGCTTAACACGCAGGAAAGGCATACGGTGCTCATCAAGGAGCTGTTTCCTTTTCACCCAGACGCTGCGATCTATCGCGCAGAGGATGGTTCTATTGTCCGGGAAGCGGAAGGGGAAGCCTGCTGGCAACTGCAAAAACGCAGCTTTGAGAATGGCAACCGTATTCATCTGCTGATGACGAACCGCCACCCGGAGCTGACAGGTGAAAACTGGAATACTGCCGCCTGTCACGGAACGCTGTATACGGTGCTCGGCTTCACGGGTGGCCGCAGTCTGGAGGCGGAGATGGCCACCCCTGAATCCGATCTCCGCCGACTCGCGCAGCGTATGCTGCTGCTTTTGGAGGCGCTGGAGGATTTCCACAGCGAGGGCTTTCTGCACCTTGATATTGCGCCGGACAACATCCTTCTGATCGGGAACGACCGCCGCGAGCGCGTGATGCTCATCGACTATAACAGCGTCCACGAGCTTGAACAGGTCAGGAATGCCTCTGGAGCCGCTTTCAGTAAAAAGGAGGGCTATACCGCACCGGAGATTCGTACACGTCGCTATGCGAGCGTTTGTAAGGCGTCGGATCTATACTCGGTCACAGCGGTCTTTTTTCGCTGTCTGACCGGCGCGCCACTGACGCTCTCTCAGATGATCCGACCGGTGCCGCCGGATGTATCCGGGTGTCCGGCACTGCAGAGCCAGCCGGACACCGTTAGAGATATGGTGCAGGAGATACTGTACCAGGGTCTGCAAAGCCTGCCGCGAAACCGCATCGGCACGGTGCGGGAAATGCGGAGACTGTTTCAGGAACTGCTTGATCGAATAGACGGCTTCGGTCTGACGCACTGGGCACTCTGGGAGGCCGGGAAAAAGACGGCTTATCGGGTCATTCAGGATAACCCCGCCTTTTCATACATCCTGGAGGACGAGCTGTTTCCCTCCGACGTCCGCGCGGAGGAGGGGCCGCCTGTCTCGGTGCAGCAGTTTATCGACAGCATGATGCTTCCCGGCTCCTGTCACCGCTTTCTGACCGCTCCGGGCGGCATGGGCAAATCGACGGCTCTGCTGCGCGCGGCCTGGCTGCACACGCAGCGCTATTCTCCGGCGGAGACGGCGCTGCTCTATGTCCCGCTGCTCGGGTATCAAAAAGGCGAACAGCAATACGTCGTCAGACGTGTGCTGGAGCGTCTGCGCTTTCGGCAGAGCGATATCGACGCGCAGCGTCATCTGCGCGGGCTGCTGGATGAGCCGCTGCAGACAGGGCAGGGCGAGTGTCCGGTGCTGCTGTTGCTGCTGGACGGACTCAATGAGGTATCCGCGCCGACGGACGCCCTTCTCAAAGAGATTGGAGAGCTTGCCGCGCTGCGCGGCGTACGTATCCTGCTCACCTCGCGTTCCGGACAAGCGCCGGAGGGCTTTTCGCCAGCCGTGCTCTCGCCGCTGTCAGAGGAGAGCGTCACGCGGCGTCTGTCCGAGAAGGGGCTGCGCTTGCCGGAATCGGTCGAAATGAAGGTGCTTTTGCGCACACCGCTGATGCTGTCGCTCTTCCTGCGCGCGTCTCAGGCGGAAGACATGCAGCTGTCCGTGCAGAACGCAAACGGCTTGATCGAGGCATATTACAGATCCCTTGTCGAGAAAGCAAAGCGGGACACGCCGAAGGACACACAGGTGCAGTGGCAGATCAAAGCAGCCGTGGAGCTTGTGCTGCCCGCCATTGCGCACGAGATACGCAGAAAAGGGAGACCTCTCGCCGATTCAGAGCTGCTTCCGCTGGCAGAAAAGCTGTACAGGCTGACAAGAAGAAAGCGGCTGTTCAAGCTGTTTCAGTGGGAAGGCTATACTGCCGATATTCGCGGCGGCACGGAAAACGCCGAAGAATGGTATGGATTGATCGTCCATCGCATTCTATGGAAAAAGCTGGCGCTTCTGATTAGAACAAATGATGGGAAATACCAGCTGTGTCACGAAATAATCGGCGATTACCTGTCTACCTCCGGGAAACGCATTGTGGATGAACTGATACGTTCCCAGGTGATTCGCCGGAGTTGCGCTCTTCTTCTAATCGCCGCAATTCTGACAGGCGCATGGTCTGTATGGCCAAAGCCGGACAAACCAACGCTATACGATGAAACCACGGCCTCAGAGATACTGAAGGTCGGCGAGACAGCCTATCAATACGCCATATGCCGAACCGAAGCCCTGTTGTCCGCAGTGGAAGAATCTGCGGCTCTGGCTGAACAGATGTATCCGTCATCCGGGGACACGGTATCGCCGGAGGAGTGGAGTTCCCTGCAAAACAAATATGCCGTCCTGCTGGATAACTACCAGAACAACGCAGGCTATCTTACGCGCCTGTCGAAGGATACAGGGATATCGTACTCATCGGCGGGGCCGTTGTCCGAGGACGTGCGCAAACTGCTGAGCAGCGGAACGTGCTTTGCGAGCAGCGGCGAGCCATTCAGTGAGCAGGATTACTGGAATCTGCTGGCTGCGGAAAGCGGTTTCTGTGAGGATTATGAGCAGTTGATTAAAGCGCTTTCGGCGCTGGCTGAGTATCGCCCGATAGAGGAATGGTACGGCGCGAAATATCGCAGCCAGCTTGAGCAGCTCGCCCAAAACGACGCCGAAATCGCGGAAGTCTTATTCTGCCTTGCAGTGCTTCCTCACTTGCCTGACGATGCTTTTGACGTTACCACGCTGCAGTATATCGGCAGTGGGGAAGCTGAGAGCTTAATAATTCCGGAGCGCGAAGCGCTGGAGGAGCGCTTACAGGCCCTGCTTGAGGCAAGGAATGGGAGCGGCGGCATTCTGTCGGAGGCCCGGAATACTGCAGAGGCAATACTTGATTTGAATGAAAGGTTCTGATAAAAGATGAAAAAAATGCCCATCCCTGTCTGGAAACAGATCGCTGTATTTCCGCTCCTTTGCATGCTCCTGTTGTCGTGTGCCGCACTGACAGGCTTTGCCCTTGAGACAGTGCCTGTTGACGAGCTGCATGAGGCGGAGCACGCGCTGGTTTCGGACTGGTTTACCTATTTGCAGATCGAAGAGCGCACTGCCCGCGATATTCTGTGGGTGTTGGGCAGTGCGAAAACAGCTGTCGTAACGTCGGATTGGGAGCAGCTTCAACGCTGTCTCGCTGTTCTGGAGACAGCGGCTCTATATATCAGACTGCATGAACTGTCTGAGGAGGAGACGACAGATGAGCAATATGAACTGCTCTCGAAAGTTTATGGGGAAGACGTTGCTGTTGTGCGGATGGAGCTGCAAGGTCTTGGAAAGGGCGCTCTTGCAGAGCTTGAACTCTTGCGAAACGACCTCATGCTTCGTTTTTTCATGAACGCAACACACAAAAACCTATTTGATGAGCTGTGTAATATAGAAGAGCAGTACAAAGCCATGTTGGAGTATGACGCGTTCTCTACCGCCTATCTTGTCAAGCTGATCGAGCCGAGCGAGTATTCACAGAAGCTCCAAGGATATGTGGATGAATACCTGCCGTTAATGTCCTCCTATATGCCATACGAGACTTTTTCCGTGGAAGAATTGGAGGCGCTGTGCGAGTTGACACTGGACAACTACGAAGAAAGCATCTGTGAGACGAAGAGGCAGAAAGCGTTTCGCGAGAATGACATCATCCTTCTTTCAGACTCCGTCAACAGAGACGACTTTAGCAGGTTTTCGAGAGACAGCGCTGTCATCACCGGTATTGGGACAGCTCTGCCCGCGCCCCCCTGGTATTACAGCGAAGAGATACAATTTCTCTGGGAGCTTCCGGACGGCGATGGGCTGAGAATCCCCGGAGAGGCGGAAGAGCTGACAGAAACGCCTTGTTATCTTTACATCTTCTGCAAAGACGTGGTGAAAGGCGAGCTGATGAGCTATTTGGAGAGGCTGGACAGTCTCGGCTATTCCGTTATGTATGAAAAGGACGCGGATGTATCGCGTTACTCTGTAGAGTCCGACGATTGGAGCATGACGATAGAATGGAACGGTGTGACATTTGCACAACGCTTCTGGGGGCGTATCCCTTGCCTGACGCCGGAATGGTACGTCACTCCCTGAACTTGTAAGCAACTTCTGTCCGGTATGACGGAGCGATCACACCCGGAAACAGTGTGCAAAAACCGGTAATCCCGGATGATAAGCTGTAAGCGCAAAAGGGGAAACAAAGATTCCCGGCTGCAATAATCTTATCATCTCAGGAGGAAACCATCATGAAAAAGCTCACTCTCATTCTGCTGGCTGTCATCTGCTGCTTTACGCTTTATGCGTGCGGCGATAACGGGAACAACAATGACGTTGTCGTCACTCCGGCCGTGACGATGAAACCCGAGACGCCTGCTCCGACGCCTGTACCCGGGACGCCTGCTCCGACAAGCAAGCCTGTCGTCTGCCCCACCTGCCACGGCCTCGGCGGCTGCCCTGCGTACTGCGACGGCGGCTACGAGGAGTGCTGGGAATGCCTCGGCAGCGGCCAGGACTTCTGCATGGGCTTTCACTGCCTGAATGGGATCTGCTCCGAGTGTCTCGGCAGCGGCGAGATCGACGAGTATGACTTCCACGGCGGCATCCGGACACGGCGCTGCAGCTACTGCAGCGGCACCGGCGAATGCCGCACCTGCCGCGGCACCGGCACAAGCACCTGCCAAACCTGCCACGGCAGCGGCATGATCCGCTGCGCTGCCTGCAGCGGCACAGGCCGCTGCCCCACCTGCGGGAAGTAAGGCAGCCGATTGGTATCCATCTGCTCCTGCTTAGCACAGCAGGAGCAGATGACCGAAACCGCACGAGCCTGAAGAAAACACATTCGAGGAGGTTTACATGATGAAAGGACGAGCAATAGCCGCCTACTGTTCCGAAAAAGTGAAAGGTTGCCTAAACTCAGGGTTTACGCCGCTAATCTGTATGCTGCTTTTGCTTTTGTTGCACCAATTCACAGAAGCAATTACCGGAGCCTGGGTGTTCCGTCTTTTTGAGCTTGCTCTGTGCATTCTCGGCATAGTCGTCTCTTTTCGTACGCATACCTCCTGGCTCAAGGTTGTAACAGTTGGTGTTCTTGCCATAAGTCTGTGTACGTCCTCCATACACTTTGTGCATGATGTAAACGACAAGGGAGGCTCCACACCCAGCAACATAATAACACGTATCTCTGACACAGATACGTCTGGCTTAGATCGTGGTAAATCCACACCGAGCAACTGGATCAGCGTGAAAAACGATTGCCCAACCTGCCTGGGTATCGGCGGTTGCCCGGCTTTCTGCCTTCATGGGGAGAAGATATGTCCAGGTTTCCACTGCTCCTTTGGGAGATGTACCGAGTGCGGAGGAGACGGGGAAAACGAATCCTACGATTATGCCAAGCATGATGTAAAGCGTTCGCGCTGCAGCTATTGTAACAACGGCAAGTGCAAAACCTGTAATGGAACGGGCAGAGTCCAGTGCAGTACCTGTCACGGCACAGGCCGCTGCCCCACTTGCGGGAAGTAAATAAAGAAGGGAGAACCAGGCATATTATGGAAGTCATCAAAATGAAAAGACGTGTATTATCACTCCTGCTTATTGTGATGCTTCTCACCACAGCACTGCCGTCTACGTCCTTTGCCGTGAGCGATCGCANNGATTTCAGCTATGAATGGTCCATTACTTCCGGGGCAGACTGTATTCGTATCGAGTCCGGGGCGAGTTCAAAAACTGTTACCATCACTGCCACAAAGGCAGGAAGCGCGATCCTGCACGCGAAGGCGACCAGAACCGGTCGACTGACACGGAGCTACACGTATAACTACAACATTACCGTCCATGAGCGTCCCGATTACACGATCCCCGATATCCAGCAGAACATCAATTCCGGAACGATTTATGTATTTGAGTTTTCGTATTTTTGAAAGAGC
>LXOW01187013.1_pt1 | contig 20049 bp, 12 predicted proteins | sample 1368591 | NCBI WGS metagenome assembly LXOW01 (sample SAMN04884650, study PRJNA319009) | bovine gut metagenome | isolation source: Cow rumen | host: Bos taurus | place: Italy: Legnaro (PD) | collected 2014-07-09
GCGGCCATGTTGTGGAAGGCAATCACCATACCGACTACCGTACCCAAGAAACCGAGCATAGGACCGGCACCTGAGATGGTACCCACGATGGACACACGCTTTTCCAGACGCTGGATTTCCAGCTTTCCGGTATTTTCGATGGCGGCGGCAATGTCGTTGAGGGGTTTGCCCAGACGGGAAAGACCTTTCTCAATCATGCGGGCCAGCGGTGAGTCGTTGCCTTTGCACAAAGCCACGGCGGACTCGATTTTGCCGTCATGGATAAAGTCGCGGATGTTGTTCATGAAGTTGCGGTCCACCTGACCTGCCTTGTTCAACACCAGCAGTCGTTCCACAAAAATGTAAATGGCCAGACACAGCATCAGGATCAGCGGAATCATAATCCACAGACTGTGAACGTCAAATACCAATTCAAAAATGCTCAGCTGTTTTTCTGTAGCTTCGGCGACAGTCTCGCCAACAGTGTTTTCTACTTGCAATAATGTGAGATAATTCATAATCATGAAAATTTTGACAAAAATACGATTACTCCACTAATTTCATTTATGTTAGATAACGAAATTTCAAACATATTATTGTTAATATTCTTTTTTTTAGAAAACATATTGCCATTATAAATTGAAGTATTTTTGTAAGATATTTATTTACCTTGAAATAATTGTGCTCTATGTATAACGCTAACAAAAAAAAGACAGCGGCGCACCCTGCTGGGAAGTCAGGGAAGATGGTGTCCAAGAAGGCCACTGCCAAAGATAAGAAAAGCAAGAAAAAAGGGAAAAAAGGCGGAGAAAAGTCCTCCTCATCCTCTTCAGGCGGCGGATTGTTCGGTCCTCGTGCCATGCAGATTTACGGAGTGCTGCTGATGGTCTTCTCCGTTTTGCTGGTGGTGTCGCTGGTGTCCTATTTCGTTCATCATTCGGCGGATTCCTCGCATGTGGCTTCTTCGGAGGTGCATCCAGAAAATGTCGCCGGCACGGTGGGAGCGCATTTGGCCTATTTCTTCGGTGATTGCTGCATGGGAATTTTTTCCGTAGGTTTCGCCTTTTTGTTTCTTCTGTATGGCATCCGTCTGACATTCGGCAAGTCCATCCTTCCGCTTTTCCGCACCACAGTGGCCACATTGCTGACCATGTCTTGGCTTTCTGTATCTCTGGGCGTCTTTGTGTATCAGTCCGCGAAAGGCTATTTTGCCGGAGATTTTGGTAATTATCTGTCCGAATTGCTGATAGGGGCAACAGGAAAGCTTATGGCCATCCTTATTCTGATAGCTTTTCTGCTGATTATCATGATTCTTTGCTTTAATTTCTCGATGAGTACCCTGCTGAAAATACGTTTGCCCAAACGGAATGCTGCTGAGGATGACGAAGAAGGCGAGGAAGTGAAGTCGGAGAAGAAACGGAGAAGATGGTTCGGTGGCAAAGACGAGGAAGAGGAGGAACAAAAGTTTGAACCTCAGACCGATGACACGAAACTGTCGGATTTGTATATCACCAATAAGAATGAGCTGAGCGAGGAATACCGTGGAAAGGTGTTCCATTTCGGTCCTTCGGAGCCCGAGAAAAAAGAGGATAAACTGGATGATCTGTTGAAAGAGACAACTCCTGAACCCGAAGTGGAGGAAGAGGACATTTTCAAGCCGGTGGTGAAAAACAGAGAGACGAAAAAGCAGGATGAAGTGCCGTTTGAGGTGCGTATTGCCACGGGTGAGCCTTCTGGCGAGACAGAAGGAGAGCCGACAGAAAATGAGCAGGTGGCGGAAGGCGAGACAGAGGCGGAACCAGCGACAGAGACTGTGGCGACGGAACCGTTGGAGGATTATGATCCCCGCAAAGACCTGTCATTCTATCAGTTTCCAACTCTTGACCTGCTGAATGACTATCCTGCCAAGGAAGCCAGCGAGGAGCAGATGCGTCAGGAATTGATTGAGAAAAAGAAACGTATTGAGCAGACTCTGAATAACTTCGGTATTACCATCAAAAATATCACGGCTACGGTGGGACCGACCGTTACTTTATACGAGATTGTGCCAGGCGAGGGTGTGCGTATCAGTAAGATCAAAAATCTGGAAGACGATATCGCTTTGAGTTTGGCAGCACTGGGTATCCGTATTATCGCTCCTATTCCGGGACGTGGTACCATCGGTATCGAGGTGCCGAACAAGTCGCCTAACATTGTGTCAATGAAGGATGTGCTGTCCTCCGAGAAGTTCAAGAACAACAAGTTTGAGTTGCCGATTGCCTTGGGCAAAACCATCAGCAATGAGCCGTTTGTGGTGGATTTGGCCAAGATGCCTCACCTGCTGATGGCAGGTGCCACCGGTCAGGGTAAGTCCGTGGGTTTGAATGCCATCATCACTTCTTTGCTCTATACCAAGCATCCGTCGGAACTGAAGTTCGTACTGGTGGATCCCAAAAAGGTGGAGTTTACCCTGTATTCGGCCATCGAGAACCATTATCTGGCCAAGTTGCCGGATGTGGAGGAGGCCATCATCACCGATACCAAGAAGGTGGTGCGCACGCTGAGTTCTCTCTGCTCGGAGATGGATCAGCGTTATGATTTGCTGAAGATTGCCAAGACCAGAAATATCAAGGAATACAATGCCAAGTTCTGTGCCCGCAAGTTGTCACCGGCTCTCGGACACCGTTATCTGCCCTATATCGTGCTGATTATCGATGAGTTCGGTGATTTGATTATGACGGCGGGCCGTGAGGTGGAAACTCCGATTGCCCGTCTGGCTCAGCTGGCGCGTGCCATCGGTATCCATTTGGTTATCGCTACCCAGCGTCCTTCTGTCAACATCATCACGGGTATCATCAAGGCAAACTTCCCGGCACGTATCGCTTTCCGTGTCACCTCTATCGTTGACTCCCGCACCATCCTCGACGGCAGCGGTGCCAACCAGCTGATTGGTAAGGGTGATATGCTGATTTCCACGGGCAGCGACATGATTCGTCTGCAGTGTGCCTTTGTGGATACTCCTGAAGTTGAGCGCATTGTCAATTTCATCGAGGAGCAGCAGGCTTATCCTGAACCCTTCCTCTTGCCGGAAGTGGCTGAGGAAACCGGTGATGACCGTGGTATGGATGGCGGCGATGAGTTTGACTCCGACGAGATTGATCCGCTGTTCATGGATGTGGCTACCTTGGTGGTACAGACCCAGCAGGGGTCCACTTCCAGCATCCAGCGCAAGATGAAGCTTGGTTACAATAGGGCAGGGCGTATCATGGACCAGCTGGAGGAATTCGGCATTGTGGGTCCGGCGGAGCGCAGTGGCAAGCCCCGCGAGGTAAAAGTGAAAACTTCTGAGGAACTGAGAGTTATCTTGCAGAAAATGGGTATTCTTTAAACTCCGAAAAGTTTCTTTCATCAATAATGTAAAAATATTGTATTTTTGTCAGCTTAAAAAGGATGACAGCTAAATTAAAAATCTATTGAAAATGAAAAGAATAAGCCTCATCATCGTAGCCCTCCTCTCGGTTTTCGCACTGAGCGCACAGGATGTGGATGGGGGAGCTACCCCGATTTTGAAAAAACTCGCTTCAAAATACGCCGCTTATAGCAGCATGAAGATTGATTATACTTACAAATGCGAGAAAAATGGCAAGGTGCTGGACAGCAAGAGCGGAAAGATAACTATCAAGGGTGATAAATACAACTTTGAATTTGGTAATCAGACCAGTTTTTGCGACGGTAAGACGCTGTGGAATTATCAGAAAGATGTGAATGAGGTTTCCATTTTTGAATATATCGAAGAAGAAGACAATCTCTTGAATCCCGCTAAAATATTGAGTGATTGGGACAAAGAGTACCGGGCTAAATTCATCAGAGAGGAAAGTGAAAACAACAAAGTGGTACAGATTATTGACCTGATGCCGCTGAAGTCGAGTTCTTTCTATAAAATCAGACTGAAAATCGACAAAGCCAAACAGGAAATCATCAGTATCGCCGCATTCGAGAAAGACAATACCAGTTACAGCTATCATATTGACAAACTGGTGGTAAATACAACTATTGACGACGCTTCATTTACCTTCGACATGAGTAAACAACCGGGGGTGGATGTGAATGATATGAGATAGTTGACAGTTAACAGTTGACAGTTAACAGTTGACAATTTAAAATTCAAAATTCATAACCCCTAACCCCTAATCCCTAACTACTAACCCCTAACCTCTAATCACTAATCACTAACCCCTAATCCATAATCCATAATCCTTAATCACTGACCCCTGACCCCTGTAACCTAACCCCTATAATGAAACGCCCTCTCTTAATCATACTACTTGCAGTGCTTCTTCTGTCCTCTTGTAGCTCTACCAAGATACTGAAGGACAATGAGTACATGCTGGTTAAGAACACGGTGACCATGAAGGATGTGAAAGGGGATGAGTTCTCGGGAATGACGAATTTTGTACAGCCTTTGCCGAATAATAAGTTCATGGGGATTTTCAATCTAAAGACCTCTCTGTATGGCGAGGCCCAGCCGAAAGTCAGCAAAAAAACGGGAGAACTGAAAGATACCAAATTCCGCCGTTGGCTGCGGGAAAGCGTGGGCGAGCCACCTGTGCTGCTCGACTCGATGCTGATTGAAAAGTCGGAGCAGAATCTGAAGACTGTGATGAAGAAAAAAGGCTTTTTCCATGCCGAGGTGAGTTCCGAGGTGGTGTTCCCCAGGCCGAAAAAAGCGCAGGTGAACTATTATGTGAAAGCCAATGAACCTTATTATGTGCGCAGGGTCAGCACGAATGTGCCCGTATTTGAGTTCAGAAAGATTTTCGTTCTCAACATGCGTGAATCGCTAATCAAGAAGGGCATGAGATATGATGAGGATTTGATTTCGGATGAAATCGACAGAATGGTGAAACTGTTGAGAAACGAGGGGTATTATTATGCCAGTTCAGATCTGTTCTACTGTGAGGTGGACACCATCATGTCAGGCCAGAATCTGGACGAAAAAGGGAACAAAACCCTCACGTTGACCTTTGTGATGGATACCACTGATGCCCAGCTGGTGGAAAAGAGCCTCTACAAGTACTATTTCGAGAATGTGAGTGTGTATCCGAATTATAATGTGCTGATAGCGGATACGGTGAAATACGATACCACGCTGTTCTATACTTTCCGTTTGAAAAGCGACTCTACCACGTATGCGTTTATCACGCCTAAAATCAAGAATAAATATCGTAAGAACGGCAAGTTGAAAAAGGATTTCAAATACAGGACCCTGACCGACAAGATTTATAGCAAGAAGGGCACCATGTACACGGAAGACCTGTATTCCCGGTCCAAGAAGGGCTTGCAGGACCTGAACAACTTCAGCTCAGTGGAAGTCATTTTCAAGGAGGATATGGCCAAACGGGATTCTGTTACCAAGACCGGTTGCCTGAATTCGGAGTATAAGTTGGTGAGAAGAAAGGTGCACAGTATTGGAGGTCAGGTGGATGTGCGTTCAGATAAGAGCGGTTTGTCGTTCACATACGGCAATAAGAATCTGTTCAAGGGCGCGGAGAATTTCACTTTCAATATCTATGGCAGCTATTTTTATTATTCGAAAGTACACCGTTATCCGGAATTCGGCGCAAGTGTGAGACTCGATTTTCCGAGGTTGTTCCTTTTCAAGCATTTTGAGAATCCCAATGCCCTGAAATATACCACCTCTGTGGTGTTGGGTACCACTTATTCGGGCTTATATAAACAATGGATGTACAATGCGAGCTATTTCTACACCATCCAACCTAATAAGTATATGAGCCATGAGATTATGCCGGTGGAATTTCGAACCATCAACAATAATTATTCGCGTGGTAATTTATACTCTGATTATTATAAAGACTCCTATTTGAGACGTTTTGATGAGTTTTTCCTCTTGTCGTTGAGATATACTTTCAAATTTGATGTTCCTTTCAAGAGCTACCAACAGAAGAAACACAATATGCGTTTCATTTTTGGCTTTGAGTCGAGCGGTTTGTTGCTGATGGGACTGAACGCTTTGTTTTCTCCTGATGAACGCTGGACCATGGGGAATTATAATTATACCACTTACGAAGGCTTTGAGTTTACATTCAAATATCTGAGAACTTTCAATGAGAATAATTCGATGGCCTTCCGTTTCAACACGGGTTTCAGATTTCCAATAGGATCGGAGGACGTTATTCCATACGAATTGGGCTATTATCTGGGCGGAAGTAACAGTATGAGAGGCTTCCCGTTCAGAGGGGTTGGTCCTGGAGCCTATCATGGTCCGGGTGGACGCTTGGTGGAATACACTGGCGACGTGAAGCTTGAAATGAATCTGGAGTACAGAGGCACGATATACAAAGCTTTCAAGTATGGCGTTTTTATTGATGCTGGTAATGTCTGGCTGTCACGCCCATACGAAGGGATGGAGAATGCGGAGTTTAGCTTCAAGCGTTTCTACAAGGAATTGGCTTTGTGTGCTGGTGTGGGCATACGCTTGGATTTCAACTTCTTCATTATCCGTTTGGATTATGCGGTTCCCTTCNNGAATATGGTGGTCCGTGGATTAACTCAGAATGGGTAGCCGCCAAAGACAAGAACAGCAAGTTGTGGTATTGGGCCCAGGGCTTTAAATTCGCTATCGGTCATGCTTTCTAAACAGGATTTTCAGACTCGTTTTCGTCAGCAGATTCCTTTTGAGCCCACACCAGGGCAGGAAACGGCTATCGGCATGCTGTCGGAGTTTGTGACCACTCCCCAGACCCATGGTCTGTTTGTGTTGAAAGGCTACGCTGGTACGGGTAAAACCACACTGGTGAGCGCACTGGTGAAGACCCTGAACCAGTTGCGGCAGCGCGTGGTGCTGCTGGCGCCTACAGGTCGTGCGGCGAAGGTGTTTTCGGTGTATTCCGGCAACAAGGCCTTTACCATTCATAAGCATATTTATAGGGTGCAGATGCAAGAGGGCATGCTGCATTTCAGCCGCAAGGAGAACAAACTGAATAACACTTTGTTTATTGTGGATGAAGTGTCTATGATTTCCGATTCCCAGCAGCGTTCCGACCTGTTTTCTTCGAGGAGCGTGCTGGAGGATTTGATCAATTTCGTCTTTGAGGGAAGCCAGAACAAGCTTCTCTTTATCGGTGATGATGCCCAGCTGCCTCCTGTTCATTCGGATGAGAGCCCGGCTTTGCAAATAGATTATCTCCGCCATTCTTTCAATCTGAATCTGGTTTCCTGCCAGTTGACGGATGTGGTGCGACAGGCGTTGGATTCTGGTATCCTGTTTAATGCCAATCAGTTGCGTCATAAACTGAAATATCAGGATTATGATTTTCCCTTCTTCAGCGGAGCGGATTTTACTGATTTCCAGCGAATTTCAGGAGCAACTTTGGAGGACGAGCTGAACACGCTGTACAATCACTATGATCATGACGAGATTGTGACCATTACCCGCTCTAACAAGAGGGCTTTCATGTTCAACAGTGAGATCCGTAACAGGATTTTGTTTAGGGAGAACCAGATTGCGGCGGGCGATTATTTGATGGCGGTGAAGAACAATTACTATTGGGTGGATGAAGGCTCGGAGGTGGGCTTTATTGCCAATGGTGATATTATGGAGATATTGGCAATCAATAAGATACAGGAAATTTACGGCTTCCATTTTGCGGATGTGACGGTGCGCTTGTGCGATTATCCGCAGTATCCCAATATCGATGTGAAGCTGATTCTGGAAAGTCTGGATTGTGAGGCGGCCTCATTGACCCAGGAGGACAATAACCGGCTGTATCAGGAGGTTTCGATGGATTATCAGGATATTGCGAACAAGCGTTTGCGCTATCTGAAAATCAAGAACGACCCATTCTTGAATGCGGTACAGGTGAAATTTGCCTATTCGCTAACCTGCCACAAGACCCAGGGTGGTCAGTGGAAAGTGGTGTTTGTAGATCAGGGTTATCTGCCGGATGATGCGGTGGACAAAGAATTTGTGCGATGGCTGTACACCGCTTTGACCCGTGCCACAGAGAAAGTGTATCTCATCAATTTCAAGGATGAGATGTTCGATATGTAGAATTCTTCCGTTTATCTTCTTCCCGGGGTGTTCAACGCGCGCATCAGGTTTTTGGCCTTGCCGTTGTTCACCATCTTCATCACTTTGCGAGTTTCGTCAAATTGTTTGATGAGGCGGTTCACTTCGGTGATATCGGTGCCGCTACCCATGGCGATACGTTTACGGCGTGAGCCGTTGAGAATGTCAGGATGCTCACGTTCGTAAGGAGTCATGGACAGGATGATGGCTTCCACGCTCTTGAAGGCGTTGTCGTCAATATCCATATCTTTGATGGCTTTGCCCATGCCCGGAATCATTGACATCAAATCCTTGATGTTGCCCATCTTCTTGATCTGTGCAATCTGGGTGAGGAAGTCGTTGAAGTCGAACTGGTTTTTGGCCAGTTTCTTCTGCAACTTGGCGGCTTCCTCCTCGTCGTATTGCATCTGGGCTTTCTCTACGAAGGAGCGGATATCACCCATGCCCAAGATACGCTCGGCCAGACGGTCGGGGTGGAAGACATCGAGGGCTTCCATCTTCTCGCCCTGTCCGATGAACTTGATAGGCTTGTTCACCACGGCCTTGATGGTCAGGGCGGCACCACCACGGGTGTCACCGTCCATCTTGGTCAGAATCACACCGTCGAAGTTCAGCTTGTCGTTGAAGGCTTTGGCGGTGTTGACAGCATCCTGGCCGGTCATGGCATCCACCACAAAGAGGATTTCGTGCGGGTTGACAGCATCTTTGATGTTGCCAATCTCGTCCATCATCTCCTGGTCTACAGCCAGACGACCGGCTGTATCGATGATAACCACGTTGTAGCCGTATTCTTTGGCGTATTTGACCGCGTTTTTAGCGATTTCAACAGGCTTTTTGCTACCTTCCTCGGTATAAACCGGCACATCAATCTGTTCGCCCAGGACCTTCAACTGGTCGATAGCGGCGGGACGGTACACGTCGCAGGCCACCAACAAGGGTTTCTTGTTGCGCTTCTTCTTGAGCATGTTGGCCAGCTTGGCGGCGTGGGTGGTCTTACCGGAACCTTGCAGACCGGCCATCAGGATGATGGAGGGATCGCTCTTGATGTTGATGTCAATGGCGTCGCGGCCCATCAGGCTCACCAGTTCGTCGTAGGTGATTTTCACCATCAGCTGGCTGGGAGAAACGGCTTTCAGCACGTTCATACCCAAAGCCTTCTGCTTCACGGTGTCGGTGAAGTCCTTGGCGATTTTATAACTCACGTCAGCGTCCAAGAGGGCTTTACGCACCTCTTTCATCGTCTCGGCTACATTGATTTCGGTAATGTATCCCTGACCTTTGATGATCTTAAACGCTCTTTCTAATCTGTCGGTTAAACTTTCAAACACGGTTTTTAAAATTAGTTAATTAGCAAATTAGTTAATGTGTTAATTAGTACATTATTCTAATTCATTTTTGATGGCTTCGTTAATCAGGTTGACGAAGTCATTGAGCGGCATGACGCCGTTGTCAATATTGCCATGGCGGCGGACGGCAACGTTGCCGTCTGCCTCTTCCTTCTCACCCACGATGAGCATGAACGGAACCTTGCGGGTCTCGGCGTCACGGATTTTACGGCCAGTCTTCTCGTTGCGGTCGTCGATTACCACACGGATATCCTTCTCTTCCAGAGCAGCCTGCACCTTCTGGGCGTAATCCATGTACTTCTCACTGATAGGCAGGATGATAACCTGCTCGGAAGTGAGCCACAAGGGGAAGTTGCCACCGGTGTGCTCGAGCAGCACAGCCACAAAACGCTCCATGGAGCCGAAGGGGGCGCGGTGAATCATCACCGGGCGCTTCTTCAGACCGTCGGCATCGGTGTATTCCAGACCGAAACGCTCGGGCAGGTTGTAGTCCACCTGTACGGTGCCTAACTGCCATTCGCGGCCGATAGCGTCCTTTACCATGAAGTCGAGTTTAGGACCGTAGAATGCGGCTTCGCCTTCTACCTCAATGGTATTCAAGCCCTTTTCAGCGGCGGCTTCGATGATGGCGCGCTGTGCTTTCTCCCAATTCTCGTCGGTACCGATGTACTTTTCTCTGTTGTTGGGGTCGCGCAATGAAACCTGAGCTTTGTAGTTCTCGAACTTCAGCGTTTTGAAAATATAAAGGATAATGTCGATGACCTTGCAGAATTCCTCTTTGATCTGGTCGGAGGTGCAGAAGAGGTGAGCATCGTCCTGCGTAAAGCCTCTAACCCTTGTCAAACCATGCAATTCACCACTCTGTTCGTAACGATATACGGTGCCAAACTCGGCCAGACGGAGCGGCAGCTCTTTGTATGAACGAGGACGGGCGGCGTAAATCTGGCAGTGGTGAGGACAGTTCATCGGTTTGAGGAAGAACTCCTCGCCCTCCTGCGGGGTGGTGATGGGACGGAAAGAGTCCGCACCATATTTGGCATAGTGACCAGAGGTCTTATAGAGGTTCACATTACCGATATGCGGGGTGATAACCTGCTGGTAACCATACTTTTTCTGCACTTTGCGGAGGAACTGTTCCAGACGGTCGCGCAGGGCGGCACCCTTGGGCAGCCACAACGGCAGACCTTGTCCCACGAGTGGTGAGAAGGTGAACAATTCCATCTCACGACCCAGTTTGCGGTGGTCGCGCTTGGCGGCTTCTTCCAACAATACGAGATATTCGTCCAACTCTTTCTTTTTCGGGAAAGTGATGGCATAGATACGGGTCAGCTGTTTGCGCTTCTCATCGCCACGCCAGTAGGCACCGGCGGTTTTCAGCAGCTTGATGGCCTTGATGGAGGCGGTGTCATACAAGTGTGGACCACGGCAGAGGTCGGTGAAAGGACCGCTCTCATAGAAAGTAATGGTGCCGTCTTCCAGGTCGTTAATCAATTCCAATTTGTATTCGTCACCTTTCTTGGTGAAGTAGTCCAGTGCTTCGGCTTTGGACACCTCGCGGCGCACGAATTTGATTTTCTGAGAGGCCAGCTCTTGCATTTTGGCTTCGATTTTCGGGAAGTCATCGGAAGAGATGCTGTAATCCATGAAATCGATGTCATAATAGAAGCCGTTCTCGATATGGGGACCGATGCCGAACTTGACACCGGGGTAAAGGCTCTCAATGGCGGCGGCCATCAGGTGGGCGGAGCTGTGCCAGAACACACCCTTGCCATCCTCGTCATTCCAGGTCAGCAACTTCACTTCAGCGTCCTCGTTGATGGGGCGGTTGAGTTCCACAATCTGGTTGTTGACATTGGCAGCCAATACGTTGCGTGCCAGTCCTTCGCTGATGCTGCTGGCAATCTCGTAAGGCGTAACACCTTGGTTGTACTGTTTGACGGAACCGTCAGGTAATGTGATATTAATCATATTCAGTTTGGTTTAAATAGAATTTGCAAAGATACAAATTTTTTCAATGTGCTAATGAGACATTTTTTAGGTTTTAGGTTTTAGGGGTTAGTGGTCAGTGGTCAGTGGTTAGTGATTAGGGGTTAAGGGGTTGAATTCAGAATTCAGAATTCAATGGGCACATTATAAAATTCAATGCCTTGTGTTCTACTTCAATTTTTTTTTCTATTTGAAGGGAAATTTTCCGTTTCTCCGTCTTCCCGTCTTCCCGTATTATGATACACAATATAATTGGCAAAAATCCCGTTTAATGGTGGCGCTTATTGAAAAAATATGTAATTTTGCAGTTTATTTGCATCGGAATGCGTAGATATATTGTTATTATCGGCCTGGTACTCTGTTGTTTCGCCTCCTTGGGGCAGAAGCAGAAGAAGGGTATTGACTTCCGTTTATGGGAGGATTCGCTGATCAATCTGCGCGACCAGGTGATGAACGGGGCATCGGAAACGGAGCGTTTGAGCCGGAATGAGGATTTTATGTACTTGATGGAGAACGTGTTGCAGATGGATGGTTCTTTCAAGTTCCAGTGGGATTCGGTGAAAAATTTCTCGGTGGTCACCGCTCCCGACAAGTTGTTCAAAATATTCACCTGGTACATCATCAAGGATGATTATAGCTATGAGAATTTCGGTTTCCTGCAGGTGTATAATGCGGCCAGAAAGCATTATGATGTGATTCCTCTGTACGACAAACGCTATTCCATTGACTATCCCAAGACCTATGTGGGCAACCATAACCGCTGGTATGGGGCAGTGTATTACAAGGTGATTCCGATGGAAAGCGGCGAAAAGACTTATTACACCTTGCTAGGTTGGAATGGTAACGATCTTTTTACCAACGAGAAAATTATCGAAGTGCTTCATTTCAAGAATGATATGACCCCTGTCTTCGGAGCGAATATCTTCAAGAAATATACCGAAAAATGCAGCAGGGTCATCATTTCGTATTCCAAGGATGCCACCATGAGCCTGAATTATGAGTACCAGTCGTATAATGTGGGCTCTGGCAAGCGTGATCCGAAAACCAAACAGGTGACTTATGACAAGGTGTATGCCAAGATGATAGTTTTTGATGAACTGATACCGATGGACGAGGGCGTGCCCAATCTTCCGTCGTTTATGGTGCCTGAGTCCAGCTTGAATCAGGGTTTTGTGTTGGACAAGGGCAAATGGCTGTTTGTCAAAAGTGTCAATCGTCGTAATCCGGATAAGGATAAACCCAATTATCAGCCTAAAACTCGACAAATATACGTTCCAAATCACTAATAATATGTTGTATCCGTTAAAATTCAAGCCTTTTTTCAAAGAAAAAATCTGGGGTGGTGATAAAATCAGGAAAGTACTCCATCGTCCCGTGGAAAATATGGACCATTGCGGGGAAAGCTGGGAGATTTCGGCGATAGAGGGCAATGTGTCGGTGGTGTCAAATGGTTTTTTTGCGGAAGATAACGACTTGAACGAGTTGATAGAGGTCTATATGGGTGATTTGCTGGGCGACAAGGTCTATGACCAATATGGCTTGGGTTTCCCTTTGTTGGTCAAGTATATTGACGCTACCGACGACTTGTCGGTGCAGGTGCATCCCGACGACCAACTGGCACAGGAACGTTATGGTATGAACGGCAAGACCGAGATGTGGTATGTGATAGAGGCGGACAAGGGTGCGGGCCTGTATGTGGGTTTCAAGGATGGAGTGACCCGTGAGCAGTATTGCGATGCGGTAGATGCCGGTACGGTGGACCAGTTGCTGAAATTCCATCCGGTGAAGCCTGGGGACCTTTTTTTCATTCCCGCTGGCACGGTTCACGCCATCGGCAAGGGTGTGTTGCTGGCCGAAATCCAGCAGCCATCGGATGTGACTTACCGTATTTTCGACTGGAATAGGGTAGATGAGCAGGGCAACAGCCGCGAGTTGCATGTGGATGAAGCTTTCGATGCCATCCATTTCGAAGGTGAATCTATTCAGAATGAATCAGATGCATCTAACGTAGAGGCATCGCAGGCGTCGTCTTCCACGACCCCTGCGGATGATACTGTGAAAAACACACTTCCCGCTGGTAAGGTGAATTACGAGGAGAAATTCAATACCACCAGCAAGCTTCTGCGTTCCGACTTCTTCAATTTAAATGAAATTTATTTTGAACAACCCTTGAAGAAGACCTATACAGAGATTGACTCCTTTATAATATATATGTGTATCGAAGGACATGTGCATGCCTTCACCGACGACGAGCAGTTTGAGTTGCGCACCGGTGAGGTGATGCTGGTGCCCGCCTGCACCCCCGAGTTGAATCTCATTCCCGAAGGAAAGAGCAGATTGTTGGAGGTGTACCTGTAAAAATCACGTTGTTATATTATTTTATTATGAGAAAAATCTATTTTGTTATTATTTTTTTGCTGGCCTTGGTAATGGTTGGCAATGCGCAGACTTCGTCATTGGGATTAATCAGAAGTGTATGTGATAACCCGCCGACAAATGTACAATCTATAATAGATAATGGTAGTTTGACGCTAACATGGAATGCCGTCGGAAATGAGGTGATAAGTCAGGCTACGGATACGGTACGTCATACTTCACTCGGTTTGGGCAATTCATCATACTCATTTGGAGCATACCACTTGTTCACTTCCGCTGATTTGAGTCCCTATGATGGTTCTGCCGTTACCAGTATTGGAGGGTGTTTCACGGGTACTTTATTATATACTACCTATACTATTCGTATCTGGGTCGGTGGTTCTGATACAACTGGTCCCGCATCCATTGTCCCTGTGTACGAACAGGTGATTAGTCCTGATGAGGTGACGTCCTTTTCTGGTTGGAGTGACATCGTTTTGGATACTCCATACGTGATTGATGCATCCCAAGCTTTATGGATTGGTTACCAATGCGATGTTAACGCTCCTACGAGCGACGGCTATTATGTTTATCCGGCGGGTGTTACGGACAATCAAAATGCTAATGATGGCTATGGTAATGTGGTGCATTGGGGTGGAAATTGGACGACCTTGACTGCTTTAGGTTCTTATTCTTTCTACAATTGCAACTGGATGATTCGTGCCCATGTTGTTGGTCCCGATATAAGCTATAATATTTTGTCTGATAGCGTGGTCATTGCTTCAGGTATTCATGGTACTGAATACGTTATAACTCCATACGATACCAGTGCTTGCTACCAAGTATCCACTTCTTGCGAAGGCGGTCAAATGTCAGCGCCTTCAGATTGTGCGACACCTTTTTATATGCAACCGTCAGTAAATACAATGCAGGTTTATAATATCACTGCTTTTTCAGCGTATTGTCAAGCAACGTTACAAAGTGACGGACACGATCCGTCATGTACGAGGGGCGTTTGTTGGAGCACTTCGACAGATCCCGACATACAAGACAATTGTGCCATATACGATGGGAATGAACCCAGAGGTCCTGTTTATACTGTCATTATGGGAGGTTTGCATGCCAATACTATCTATTACGTTCGTGCGTTTGCAACCAATGCCTTAGGCACGGTATATGGTGAAGAGTTGTCATTTACAACAGACTCGTGCGAACTGACAATGGATGATTACCTTACTATTCATGAGAGTGATTTGCCCTATACGTACGGAGATACTGTTTTTATGCCAGGTACCGTACAGAACGGAGAATTTACATTTAATTACACATCTGTAGATGGTTGTGATTCCGTGGTGACCTTGCATCTTACCATAGAAACAGGTGTCAATGATTATTTGACGCTGTCAGTTCTGGATGTATATCCTAATCCCGCCAAGGATAAAGTCAATGTTCAATTGGTTATAAAAGATGAACATGTGGATGATGTGGAAATACAGTTGTACGATATGTATGGCAGAAGGCTGAGTACATGGAAAATGAAGGGCGAAATGACAGAGATAGATTTGTCTTCATTTGCTTCCGGTGTGTATTTCTTCAAAGCTTTTGCTGGTCGCCAGTTGTTGGGGGCTCGCAAAATTGTGAAACAATAGTTTCTGGCACTAATTGAGAATACAACGCACTGAAAAGGGATAATCCATGGCGTAGTTAGCACTTTCTATGTATTGATGATTATGCGCGAGAAGGCGACTCAAAGCGTTTACTGAACTGGTTTCCGTACAAGACCAAAAGAAAGCTTTTTTTTCGATATAGTCATAGAAATGACCTGCGGCTAAAGCGGAAAAACCAGTTGCGTTATTGGTATTAAGATTGCTTCCCACGGCACAAGTGTTTCCGAGGACTGTCCAACTTGTGTTGGAAGCTAAGGCCTTAGCTATATAATTGGGATTGTTATTACATTGGTATTGGCTCCGGCTACTCACATAGTCGGTGAGCTGAGTCCATTCTGCATCGCTTGGTATATGCCAACCGGTAGGACAAATGCCTTGTATGCCGGATGGATTGGAGCTACTACTCGCTTCTCCATGCATCAATGCTGCCCAGTTATATAAATATCCGTATATGGGTACATTGCTTTCATCTCTGTCAGGTGCATAACGATAAGGGTCAAAGGAGTAGTATTGTGTATTAGGAAGAATGCTATCTCCATTGGCATAGTGTGTGGTACGCAGATTTTCCTTCATCCAGCATTGGTTGCCTATCTGCACTGTATTGTATACATTCCCGTCATAATCGGTAACGGTAGGTGTGCCTGGACAGGGTAGGGCATCTCCTTGAGAGGTGGTAAATTGCAACTGAATTGTTTCCGAAGTTGTCAAAGCTTGTGTTACAGGCGAACTCTCAATATCAATATCATCATCTATGGCATATCCAATGTATTTCATTTGGTCGCCTATTTCAAATGGGTTGTCGGTAGAGCCTTTAAGTCCATCCATGTTTTTAGTCGATGAAGACGCCATGAATAGAGTCTCTATATTGTTGGTTATCATAATATCATCTGTCCCGCCATTGCCACGATTTACCATTTTGATGGATGTGGTTTGTTCATTCTGCCGAGCCGTCAGGAAATACATGCCTGCTGTGGAAAGAGTTATATGCAATTGGTGGGTTCCTGCTTGTAGGGATGAAAAAACTTTTGTTTCCACAATACGACCAACGACATCCGTTATTTCTACCGTTACATCGCCATCCTTAACCATGGTTAGATTAGCATGGGTGGTGCCGTCAAATGGATTTGGGTTATTTTGTGCAAATCGTAGGGACGATTGATTGTTTTCCGTTGCCCCTGCATGGTCGTCAATGCCCGTCTGGTTCATCGTTAAAACTGTGTCAGGCCAATGTAGAATGATATACCATTCTTTGGTCAGATTAGTGACAACCACACGATTCAGTTGTGTATATACATTATTTTGATTATGGCCAGTAAATGTTAATGTTACAGATTGTGGCTTTACGGTTGCAATTGTTGCAAAGAGTATGCTAATGATAATGATAACGCGTTTCATTTTTTTTTNNCCGCCCAAATGAGCGGTCTTTTTTTTTGCTATAGAAATTAACGATTATTGTTCGTTCTTCTCTAAGTCTTCTTTCAGAGACTGAAGAATATTCAAGTCACCCAAAGTGGTCTTTTCAGCGTTGCTTTCGTTCACTTTGTTGATGTCTTTCAGTTTCTTCTTCTCTTCAGCTTTGATGCGTTTCTCTTCGTCTTCCTTGGTCTCCTGCCATACCTTGGTATGAGATAAGGTGATCTTCTTGGCTTCCTTCGAGAACTCGATCACTCTGAAAGGCAGTACTTCGTCAACCTTGGCGGTAGATTTGTCTTCCTTCATCAGACCGCGGTTGAAGGCGAAACCTTCGATACCGTAAGGCAGTGCAACGATAGCACCCTTGTCGGTCATGCTGGTGATGGTACCTTCGTGGATAGAACCAACAGTGAAAACGGTTTCGAAAACATCCCAAGGATTCTCTTCGAGCTGCTTGTGACCCAAGCTCAGACGGCGGTTTTCAGTGTCCACTTCGAGAACGACAACCTCGATGGGTTCGCCGATCTTGGTGAATTCAGCGGGATGTTTGATTTTCTTGGACCATGACAGGTCGGAGATGTGGATCAGACCGTCAACACCTTCTTCGAGTTCAACAAAGATACCGAAGTTGGTGAAGTTGCGGACGGTAGCGGTATGTTTCGAGCCAACAGGATATTTGGTCAGGATGTCTGCCCATGGATCCGGAATCAGCTGTTTGATACCGAGAGACATCTTTCTCTCTTCGCGGTCGAGAGTCAACACAACAGCTTCTACTTCGTCGCCGACTTTCAGGAAGTCGTGAGCGGTGCGCAGGTGCTGTGACCATGACATCTCTGAAACGTGGATCAAACCTTCAACGCCGGGCAGAATCTCAACGAATGCGCCGTAGTCAGCGATGACCACCACTTTACCTTTGATCTTGTCACCCACTTTGAGGTTCGGGTCAAGAGCGTCCCAAGGATGCGGAGTGAGCTGTTTCAAGCCGAGAGCGATACGTTTCTTGTTCTCGTCGAAGTCGAGGATAACCACGTTGATCTTCTGGTCGAGCTGAACGATTTCTTCGGGATGGATAATACGACCCCATGACAGGTCGGTGATGTGGATCAAACCGTCTACGCCACCCAGGTCGATGAATACACCGTAAGAAGTGATGTTCTTGACGGTACCTTCCAGAATCTGACCCTTTTCGAGGCGGGCGATGATCTCTGCCTTCTGGGCTTCGATAACGTCTTCGATAAGAGCTTTGTGAGAAACCACCACGTTCTTGTACTCATGGTTGATCTTAACCACCTTGAATTCCATGGTCTTGTCAACGAATACGTCGTAGTCGCGGATGGGCTTAACGTCGATTTGTGAACCGGGCAAGAAGGCTTCGATGCCGAATACGTCAACAATCAAACCACCTTTGGTTCTGCTCTTAACATAACCGGTGATGATTTCCTGATTGTCGTATGCCTCGTTAACACGCTGCCATGATTTGAGGATGCGTGCTTTCTTGTGAGAGAGCTGCAACTGGCCGTTGGCGTCTTCCTGGCTTTCCACATAAACCTCGATTTCGTCGCCAATCTTGAGGTCGGGGTTGTAACGCAATTCGGAAGCGGCGATGACACCGTCGGATTTGAAACCGATGTTCACCACGATTTCACGGCTGTTGATGGACACCACTTTACCCATGATGACTGCTTGCTCATCGATGGATTTGAATGATTTGGTGTAAGCATCTTCCAGTCTCAGTTTCTCTTGCTCATCGTATTTATGACCTTTTTTGTCTAAGGATGACCAATCAAAATTGTTGAGGTCGCCGTACTCGTTCACGATGGTAGGCATCACGCGAGGTTTCTTTTCCACTTCGGGAAGTTCCTCTGCCACAGCTGCTTTTTCAACAACGGGGGCCTCTTCTGCAACGGAAGCTTGTTCAGCTACGGGTTCCTGGTTTTCTAATAATTCTTCTGACATAATTCTTTTTTGCCTGAAATCACAGGCTTTTTTANNGTCTATAAGTCAATTTGAAGAGCCTCTTTCAAATTGGGCTGCAAAAATACAAAAAATTTCAATATAACAGAATGTTGTAATATAAAAAAAAGGTGACCCCGTTAGAAGTCACCTTTCATTTGACGAAATGAAGTGCCTATCTGGCGATCTTCACTTTCTTGAACAAGTTGTTGCCGACTTTCACCAAGTAGATGCCGTCGGTAGTGATGGTGTATCTGCATACAGACTGTGAGATGCTGTTCTCGCTGACAATCAGACGTCCGCTCATGTCGAAGATTTCAACGGAGAATCCTTCAGCATTGGCGATGACTACCTGGTCGTTGTAGCTGTAAACGTTTACATTGGACATGTTAGCATCCTCGATACCGTCTGTCAACTGGAAGGTGGCGATGAAGGTGGTGTCGCATTCCACAGTGATGTATCTCGGATTTTCTGTGTTGCCGTCATTCCAGCTGATAAACGTATAGCCTGTGTAAGCAGTTGCGGAAATCTGAATTACTGAACCGTAGTCGACAGTAGCGCTGCCATCCACCATACCCATGTTGTCGTCGTTGCTCAGCACCGTGACGGTATGCTGGTCAATAGCGAAGATGGCGGTCAGACCGACAGCCTGAATCGGCAGGATGGTTCTTGGGTTGTCAGTATTACCGTCGCTCCAGCTTACAAAGTGGTAGTGAGGTTCAGGAACAGCTGTGATGACAATCGGTGAGGTGGGTGACAAGTGACCTCCAGGAATGTGAACGTTGACAGAACCCGTCAAGGTGTCGTCGCTGATGATTTCGATATCTTCAGGGATGAAGTAAGCCGTGAGGACGCTGTCGCTTGTCACTGTGATCACGCGCGGATTATCCGTGTTGAAATCACTCCAGCCAACGAAGATGTACTGGTCGTTAGCAGTAGCGGTCAAGGTGTCGGTGCTGCCGTAAACGAAGCTTCCGCTGCCGGTTACTGTACCCCATGGAGTGTCGTCGCTGACATTCACAGTAACGTTGAAGTAGTGCAGCGTGAAGATGGCGGTCACGTTCACATTCTCAGCGGGCATGATGAAGCCATTGTTCGGAGTTTCGAGGGTGTCACCGGAAGCGGTGGTCACTACAAAGTCAACGAAATCGTAGGCGTAGTCGGCATCAGCGCTCAGCTGAATCCAAGTCTCGAAGTTGGCAGAGGTGTCGGTAGTGGTGCTGATGAAGCTGGTGGCTGATTCACCGGCGAAGCTTACGGTAATGGTACTGTCTCTTATACA
>LXOW01238188.1_pt1 | contig 20048 bp, 17 predicted proteins | sample 1368591 | NCBI WGS metagenome assembly LXOW01 (sample SAMN04884650, study PRJNA319009) | bovine gut metagenome | isolation source: Cow rumen | host: Bos taurus | place: Italy: Legnaro (PD) | collected 2014-07-09
CGTAAACATACATTTTAAAAAAAGAACAAAGACAATTAACTGATATATTATGACTTACAATAAAATAAAAGCCGCCTTCCCTATTCTGTTTTTCTTCCTTGCGTTTCTTTTTTCTCCCAATTTCAGTTTGAACGCACAAGAGGAAGAGGAAAAATTGGACATCGGTGGATACATCATGGAACACATCACCGATGACTACGGCTGGCATATCACCACTTATAACGAGCACCATATTTCTATTCCCTTGCCGATAATGCTCTTCGACGGCGGTAAGTTTGTGGTTTTCTTCTCCAACAAGTTCCATCATGGACATCAGGCCTACAAAGGATATGCCTTAGGGTTTACGGAAGAAACTGACGGTTCTATTGTCAAGTTAGGTGGCAATTACGCCGACTACACAGGGGAATTGGACTATAAAGAAGCATGTCCCCCCATCGACCATGTATGCAAATATGACGTTTCCATCACCAAGAACGTATGCGCCCTGCTGATTTCCATCATTTTACTCTGCTGGATATTCCTGTCGGTGGCAAAAAAATACAAAGAAGGCCCGCTGAAAGCCCCCAAAGGTCTGCAATCCTACTTAGAACCCATTATACTGTTTGTCCGTGACGAAGTGGCCATCCCCTCTATTGGCGAGGACAAATACCAAAAATACTTCCCCTACCTGCTGACCCTGTTCTTTTTCATCCTGGTCAACAATTTGATGGGCTTGATCCCGATTTTCCCAGGTGGTGCCAACTTTACCGGCAATATCACCGTGACCGCCATACTGGCCATCATCACCTTCTTCATCACCAATATTTCAGGCAACAAGCATTACTGGAAAGACATCTTCAATTCCCCCGGTGTACCCTGGTGGCTGAAATTTCCCGTTCCACTTATGCCTTTGGTTGAATTTATCGGTGTGTTCACGAAACCATTCGTGCTGATGATCCGACTTTTCGCCAACATCACTGCGGGACATATCATTGTATTGGGCTTCCTGAGTTTGATTTTCATCTTCGGTGCCATGGTACCCGCTATTGGCTATGCGGTGTCACCGGTATCCATTTTCTTCTATATTTTCATGGGTATGCTTGAATTGCTGGTGGCCTTCATCCAAGCCTATGTATTCACTCTGCTGTCCGCCATCTATATCGGCATGGCTACAGAAGAACCGCACCATGAGGAAGAATTGGCAACAGAAGAACTGAAAACTGAAAACTGAAAACTATCTATTCCCCTTCTATGAGAAGGGGTGGCCGTAGGCCGGGGTAGTGACGTAAATATNNGCAAAATCGGTATTGGTATCGGTGCAGGTCTGGCAGCTATCGGAGCTGGTATTGGTATCGGCAACATCGGTAAAGGTGCTGTTGAATCAGTAGCAAGACAGCCTGAAGCTAGTGGTGACATCAGAACCAACATGATTCTGACCGCCGCCTTCGTGGAAGGTGTCGCTTTGTTCGCCGTCGTTGTTTGCTTCTTGTGCTTATTTATCTAATATAAGCGCAAAAAAACAAAAGGGACCGGCTGCGGTTGGCAGCCCTTCCCTTTTTCAACTGAAAACTGAAAATTGAAAGTTGAAAACTATTGATAAATCAACATTCTTAGTTCTTAGTTTTTAGTTCTTAATTTATAACACGAAATAATCGTAATGATAAAATAGAAAAAAAATGACATTATTAGCTTCACTTCTCACCCCCTCTTTCGGCTTATTGGTATGGATGCTCATCGGCTTCGGCATTCTGGTGTTCATTCTGGCGAAATTCGCATGGCCCGTCATCACAAAAAGCATCGCCCAAAGAGAAGAATACATTGAGACACAATTGGCAGAGGCTGAAAAAATCAAGAGCGAACTGGCCAACCTGTCGAAAAAACATGACGAAATGATGGCTCAAACCAAAGCCGAACGCGACAAAATCTTGGGCGACGCCCGCAAAATCAGCGAGAAAATGTATGAAGAGGCCAAAATCAAAGCCAACAATGAGGCTACCGCGCTGATTGAGGATGCCAAGAAAGCCATCAATTTCGAAAAGATGAAGGCCATCATCGACGTGAAAAACGAAATCGCCAACCTGTCTATTGACATTGCGGAGAAATTGATACGCAAGGAATTGTCAGACAAGGACAAACAAAATCAGCTGGTGGAAGACTGGATGAAAGGTATCAATCAGAATTAATGTTCAACAGACAATATGACAATAACGGATATTGAAAATTTTCTGTTTCAAGGCCAGATGTTGAACCTGACGGCGGAAGAACAGAAAAAAATTCAAAATAGTTATAATTTCCTGAATGACTTTGCCAAAGACAAAGTCATTTATGGTATAAATACGGGCTTCGGTCCCATGGCCCAGTACCGCATCAGCGACGAGGAATTGAATGCCCTGCAATACAATATCATACGCAGTCATTCAACCGGTGCGGGCGAGCCTTTTGAGCCCATCTATGTAAGAGCAGCCATGATAGCCCGCTTCTTCACCTTCGTGAGAGGCAAGTCGGGCATCCATCCCGATGTGATGGAAATGCTGCGCACTTTTATCAACAAAGAAATTTATCCCGTTATTCCACAACATGGCAGCGTAGGCGCCAGCGGTGACTTGGTGCAACTGGCACACATGTCGCTGGCACTCATCGGCGAAGGCGAAGTCTTTTACCAAGGCCAGCGCCGCTCCACTGCCGAAGTACTTAAAGAACTGGGCATCAAGCCTCTGAAACTGCACTTACGCGACGGCCTCGCCTTAGTGAATGGCACTGCCATGATGACCGGTGTGGGCCTGGTAAACCTGCATTACGCCAAGCGTCTGCTGACCTTTGCCACCCTCGTCTCCGTCCTCATCAATGAAATCGCTGCCTCTTACGACGACTTCATGGCCCCTGAACTGAACCAGCTGAAAGGCCACAAAGGTCAGGATATCATCGCTCACCAGATGAGAGAAATTGCCGCTGGTGGTCAGCGCATGCTCAAACGTGAAGTGGAAATGTACCACCGCCATCAGGAGAAAGTGTTCACACACAAAGTGCAGCCCTATTACTCGCTGCGCTGCGTGCCGCAGATCCTCGGTCCCGTGCTCGACAGTTTGAAATATACCGAAGATATACTGGTGGACGAATTCCACGCAGTAGATGACAACCCGATTGTGGACATTGACACGCAGAGTGTATATCACGGAGGCAACTTCCACGGCGACTATGTCTCTTTCGAAATGGACAAGCTGAAACTGGCGATTGTGAAACTGACCGTGCTGATGGAACGTCAGCTGAACTACCTCTGCCACGACCGCATCAACGGCATCCTGCCGCCCTTCTGCAACCTGGGCGTGCTGGGACTCAACTATGGCATCCAAGCCTTGCAGTTCACCGCCACCTCCACCACCGCCGAATCACAGTCACTGGCCAACTCCATGTACGTGCACAGCATCCCCAACAACAACGACAACCAAGACGTAGTAAGCATGGGGACCAACTCAGCAATCCTGGCCCGACGTGTAATCGACAACGCCTACCAGGTGATGGCGGTATACATGATTGGTCTGGCGCAAGCCGTTGACTGCCTGAAAATTGAGGATAAAATAGCTCCGAAAACCAAGGCTCTCTATCAAGATATCAGACAGCTTGTTCCAGTATTCGTTGAGGACACGCCCAAATACATCGACATTGAGAATGTCATTAATTATCTGAAAAACNNACTATGAATTATGCTTTAGTGTCCGGTGGTTCGAGAGGCATCGGACGGGCCATCTGTGTCAAGTTAGCGCAGCAGGGCTTTCATGTGATTATCAACTACAACAACAACCGTGAAGCGGCCATGAAAACCCAGCAGCTGGTGGAAGAAGTAGGCGGCAGTGCCGAGTTGCTTCCTTTTGATGTGGCTGATGAAGAGCAGGTTAACGCTGCTTTGGACCGCTGGTGTGCCCAACATCCCGACGAATACATTGCCGTGCTGGTCAACAATGCCGGTATCCGCAGAGACACCCTGATGGTCTTCATGAGCAATGACGACTGGAATGACGTATTGAACACCAACCTTAACGGTTTCTTTTTCCTGACCCGCCGCCTGGTGAAAGAGATGATGACGCACCGCAACGGACGAATCATCAACATAGCCTCCCTGTCGGGTATCAAAGGGCAGAACGGACAGCTCAACTATTCCGCCGCCAAGGCTGCCTTAATCGGTGCTACCAAAGCTTTGGCACAGGAAGTGGGTTCCCGCAAAATCACCGTCAACGCTGTCGCCCCCGGCTTTATCGCTACCGACATGACCAAAGAGCTGGACGAAGCCTCGCTCAAGAAGCTGATTCCCGCAGGCCGTTTCGGCGAGCCCGAGGAAGTGGCCGCTGTAGTGGGCTTCCTGGCCAGCGAAGACGCCGCCTACGTCAACGGCGAAGTGATTTCGGTGAACGGGGGACTTTACACGTAGTTAACAGTTAACAGTTAACAGTTGATAGTTGATAGTTGAATAATTCAAAATTCAGAATTCAGAATTTCCCTCGAGCAAAGCGAGACTCCCCTAAACACTAAACATTAAAAAATTGAATTTTGAATTCTGAATTAACTCATTAGCACATTGAAAATTAGCACATTATAAACATGAAAAGAGTCGTAATCACTGGAATGGGAATTTACTCTTGTTTGGGCAAGAACCTGGACGAGGTATGTAAATCACTGTATGAGGGCAAGTCGGGCATCGGCATCGACCCGATGCGTACGGAGTATGGTTACCGCTCTCCGCTGACCGGCATCGTGGAACGGCCAGCCTTGAAAAGCCTGTTGGATCGCCGCTCGCGTGTATGTTTAGCCGAGGAGGGTGAGTTTGCCTACATGGCCACTGCCGAAGCCTTGCGCAACGCCGGCATCGACATGGATTATCTGGCACAGAACGAAGTGGGAGTATTTTACGGTAACGACTCCTCCGCCAAGGCTGTAATTGACGCACATGAGGCCACCCTCCGCACCAAAGACACTACTTTGGTCGGCTCAGGGGCCATTTTCCAGTCGATGAACTCCACCGTCACGATGAACCTCTCCACCATCTTCAAGCTCCGTGGCGTCAACATGACCATCAGTGCGGCCTGCGCCAGCGGCTCACATGCCATCGGCCTGGGCCTGATGTTCATCCGCCAGGGCTTGCAGGACATCGTCATCTGCGGCGGCTGCCAGGAGACCAACTACCTCTCCATGGGCAGTTTCGACGGCATCAGTGCTTTCTCCACCCGCATTGACGAGCCCACCAAAGCCTCCCGTCCCTTCGATCGCGACCGCGACGGACTGGTACCCAGCGGCGGCGCCGCCACTGTCATCCTGGAAGAATACGAGCACGCCGTGAAACGCGGAGCCAAGATCATTGCCGAAGTAATCGGTTACGGCTTCTCCTCCAACGGTGCCAACATCTCGCAGCCCAGCGACCAGGGTTCCGCCATCGCCATGGAACGTGCCATGAAGGATGCCGGAGTGAGTGCCAAAGACATCGACTACATCAACGCCCATGCCACCTCCACGGTGCAAGGCGACGCTTTCGAAGCCATGGCCCTCGACCAGCTCTTCACCCCTTACCATACACCCATCAGCTCCACCAAGGGCATGACCGGCCATGAGTGCTGGATGGCGGGAGCCAGCGAAATTGTCTATTCCAACCTCATGATGCTCAACTCCTTCATCGCCCCCAACCTCAACTTCGAAAACCCTGACGAATATTCCCAAAATCTAAATATTATCCAGCAAACCTGTGCCAAGAAAATCAACACCTATCTATCCAACTCCTTCGGTTTCGGCGGCACCAACAGCGCATTAGTCATCAGAAAAATCAAATAAAACATGACCAGACAGGAAATCATCAAAACCATCAACACCTTTCTGATTGAAGAACTTGAAATTGACGAAGAACTGCTTCAGGAAGACGCCCTGCTAAAGGAAAAGCTCGGCATCGACAGCCTCGACTTCGTGGATATTGTTGTCATCGTGGAACGCAATTTCGGTTTCAAAATCAAACCCGAAGAGATGAAACCCATCAAGACCTTGGGACAATTCTACGATTATATTGAACAAAAAATCCAACAGCAATAAGCACAATGACGGAAGAGCGCCAGTGGCAAGGCAAAACCGGAGGTGGAAATTTCGGGCAAAAAGCCCTGTTTTTCATGCTGAAGCACATTCGTGTCTTTTGGCTCTATCCTGTCCTGTATCTTGTCATCCCCTTCTATCTTCTGTTCTCCAGAAAAGGCACCCAATCATTAAAGTTCTATTACAGAGACATTCTGAAATACAACAAAATAAAGAGTTTTTTCAGTTATTTCAAGAATGAAATCACCTTCGGAAAGATAGTGCTGGACAAATTCGCGGTGTTGGCAGGCAAGCCCGAACAGTTCGATATCCGTATTGACGAGAATGACCTGAGTCATTTCCAAACCCTTCTGTACCAAGAAAAAGGCATTATCCTCGCCGGCTCGCATGTGGGCAATTTCGAGTTACTGGGACAGTGTTTCGACCAGGATCAAAAACCCATCAGCTGCATTATCTTTGGCGGAGAAGGAGCAGGCTATCAACAACAGCGTGAAATTGCCTTCGGCAAGAAAAAAGTCAAACTGATTCCCATCCAGAACGACATGTCGCATCTCTTTGCCATCAAGGACTCCTTGGACAAGGGCGAGATTATCGCCATTCTTTGCGACCGCTACCTTGGAGGACGCAAAATCAAGAAAATCCAATTCATGGGCGAGGAAGCCTCTTTTCCCACCGGCATCTTCTCCATTGCCGCCCAGATGGAAATTCCTATCGTGTCCACCTTCATCATGAAAGAAAAAAGAAACCGTTACCAAGGGTACATGAAACACCTTCAACTTCCTGAAGGATTGAACTCTGTCAGCGAAACTGTTGAAAAGTTGCTTCATCTTTACGCCGCGTCTATCGAGGACATACTGCGCCAATACCCCCACCAATGGTTCAACTATTACCCCTATTGGGAAAAATCGAAAACAAAATAAACAGAAAAACAGCACACAATGGAATTAGAATCCCCCCAGAAAAAAATATACGGCAAAGAACAGCACAGCGCGCTGAAAGCCCAACGACTGGCACAGGAAATCGCCTTTGGCCCAGTGGTTTTCCAAGTATCAAGGCTGATGATCAAATTCGGCATTTTACAAATGCTTGATGACCATAAAGAAGGCTTTACCATGGATGAGATAGCTGACAAAGCCGGTCTTTCTCTCTATGGAACCAAGGTTCTGCTGGAATCCTCCCTCACCATCGGTACCGTGCTGTTGAAAGACAACAAATTTGTGCTGGCCAAAGCGGGGTGGTTCTTGCTGAACGACAAGATGGCACGGGTGAATATGGACTTCAACCACGATGTCAATTACCAGGGACTCTTTTACCTGGAGGAAGCCATTCGCAACGGCAAGCCGGAAGGTTTGAAGACCTTGGGCAACTGGCCCACCATCTACGAGGGGCTCTCTACCCTGCCCGAACCTGCCAAGACAAGCTGGTTCGCCTTCGACCACTTTTACTCGGACAATTCCTTCGAAGAGGCACTGCAGATTGTCTTTGCCTCAAATCCGCACAAGATATTGGATATCGGCGGCAACACCGGCCGCTGGGCCACCCAGTGTGTGCGTCACAATCCCGACGTGCGAGTGACCATCATGGACCTGCCACAGCAAATCGAGATGATGAAACAGCAGACCAAAGGCATGGAAGGTGCCGACCGCATTGACGGTCACTGCGGCAACCTGCTGGACTCCAACACCACAATACCTCAGGGTTACAATGTCATCTGGATGAGTCAGTTCCTGGACTGCTTCTCTGAGGAAGAGGCCACCAGTATCCTCAGCCGCGCCGCCAAGGCCATGAGCAAAGACAGCCGTCTGTTCATCATGGAAACCTTCTGGGACAGGCAAAAATTTGAGACCGCCTCTTACTGTCTGGCACAAATCAGCCTCTATTTCACCGTGATGGCCAACGGAAACAGCAAAATGTACTATTCGGGCGACCTGATCCGCTGCATCGAACAGGCTGGTCTGAAAGTACAAAAAATCCACGATAACATCGGCTTGGGCCATAGTATCGTGGAAGCTGTTATATAGGGATAATTCAGAAACTATTTCAAGCGCTCCACCGCCTGGCTGACGGGGATTTTGGTATCACCGTCGAAAGCGATGATGAAAGCATCCGCAAAGTAGGGTTTCACCGCTTTCAGGATTTCCTGAGCCTCTTCCATAGTAGTGGCGTTGCCGGATGTATATTTCCATAACTTTCCTTCCTGAAACTTACGCACATCCTTCACCTTTTTGAAACGGCTATCCGTTACCGAAACATTTTCAGGGATAGCGGCGATCTGCACCCTGAAACGGATATTATGTTGCACAGCAGTTGACGCAGGCGTTTGCGGGGCAGGCTTTGCCTCAGTTTGCGGAGCTGGTTTCGCTGGTTCGGCAGCTACAGCCGCATCGGGCTTGGGCTGGGGTTTCACCGGATCGGCGGCAACACCCTCATCGGCTTTGGGCTGAGGCTTCACTGGGTCCGCAGCCACTTCCGCATCGGCTTTGGAGGCGGGCTTCACTGGGTCGGCAGCCACGTCGGCATCGGCTTTGGGTTGCGGTTTAACCGGGTCGGCGGCCACTCCAGCATCCTGTTTGGGAGCAGGTTTAACCGGATCGGCGGCAACACCGTCATCGGCCTTTTCCCGCTCACCAGCTTTCGGAAGCGGCAGCAAAGGCTTGTTGGTTCCATCCAATGCATTACGGTATTCCACAAAAGCATTGTAAATGGAAACCGCCATCACATCCTGTGAACTGGGCTTGATCAAATATTCCTCTTCAACAGCGTTGGAAATGAAGCCTAATTCAATCAGAATACTAGGCATCGCAACCTTGTACAACACCCAGAAACCGCCCGGTTTCACAGTTCTATCAACCAGATGCGTGTTGCGAACCAGATTCCGTTGCACCTTGTCGGCCAGCATGATGGAATGATTCATGTAAGCGGAAGTATGCAACGAGAAAATGACATTAGCCTCTGGCGAATTGGGATTGAAACCTTCATAATTGTTCTCGAAATTCTTTTCTTTCAAGATGGCCGCATTCTCTCTTTTCGCCACCTCCATATTGGCGCCAGACTTTTCCAGACCCATCACCCAGGTCTCCACACCATGGGCAGACTTGTTCTCTGCTCCATTGCAATGGATGGACACAAACAGGTCGGCATGATTGTTGTTGGCGATGACCGCGCGCTTATATACCTCCACAAACACATCCGTCTTACGGGTATATATCACTTGCACATCATCATAATTATCACTGATTAACTTACCCAATTTCAACGCAACATTCAATGTAACAGTCTTTTCCTTCGATTTTTTTCCTGGGCAACCCGGATCCTCGCCACCATGGCCGGCATCAATCACCAGCTTAAATTTCTTTTCCGGAGACTGTGCAAAAATCACAGCGTTAAAAAAAGTTAAGCAACACAACNNACTCAAATTATTTGACTATTTTTGTATCTTTTTAAAAGGCAAATATATTATAATAAGACTAAGGAAGAACAACATTGTATAAAAAATTATACACAACAAATTTTTCATATTTATTATGCTGTAGCATTATTCTAATAATCAGCATGATAAGCAATTGTGTATATCCCCAAAGTGTTGATTCCACCGCTTCTTCGCTACATGTAAGTCTTCTTCAGGACAGTGTTTCCAACGATATTTTCATCACAAGCGCAGACAGTCTGCCAAGCGACAGTTTGTCAAGTGACAGTCTTAAAAATCCGAAAAAAGTGTCCAAGAACGGATTGGAGCACACCGTCACCTACGATGCCAAGGACTCCATCCATTTCAGCATAAAGAACAAAGTGGCGTACCTTTTCAATGACGCCTACGTGCTTTACGAGGACATGAGCTTGTATGCCTATTATATCGAGATTGACTTCGCCCATAACGAACTATACGCCAGCGGAGCCATCGACGAGAACGGCAATCTCATTGGCAGTCCGGTACTTAAGCAAGGCGACGGGGTATACCGGGCGCAGGAGATCAAGTATAATTTCGAGACCAAGAAAGGCAAAATCACCCACGTGATCACGGAAGAGGGCGAAGGCTATATCCACGGGGAACAGATCAAGAAAATGGAGGACAACACCACTTATATCAAGAAGGGCAAATACACCACCTGCGAACTGGACCATCCCCATTTCGAGATTTCCTTCACCAAGGCCAAGGTGCTGCCCAACGACAAGATTATCATGGGACCCGCCTACGTAAGCTTTGCGGACGTCCCCACCCCGTTGGCCCTTCCTTTCGGCTACTTCCCCTTGGAGAAAGGCCGCCACTCGGGCTTTGTGATGCCCACCTTCGGCGAAACGCAGAGTTTGGGCTTCTATCTGCAGAATATCGGCTATTATTTCGGCATCAGCGACAATTTCGACTTGCTGTTGGCCGGTGATATCTACACCCGTGGCAGCTGGGCAATCAAAGCCGAGTCCAACTACGTGTTCCGCTACAAGTGCGCCGGCAAAATACGGGCCGAATACGGACAGAAATACATCGGCGAGAAGTTAATCGACTCCACCTACTACCACACCAACGACTTCAAAATCTACTGGGACCACAAACAGGATGCCAAGTCGCACCCATACACCCACTTCTCCGCCCACGTGGACATTGTGAGCAGCGGCTACAACAAACACAACCTTTCGAGCGTGAGCGACTACTTGTCGAACCAGTACACCTCCTCCGTCAACTTCTCCACCAGCGCCAAGGGCATTTTCTTCCTGGATGCCGCCATCTCCTACTCACAGAATACAGGTACCCACATGATCGACCTCAAACTGCCCACCATCAGCATGTCGGTAACCCAATTCTATCCTTTCCGCAAAAAGAACAAGACAGGCGCATTGAAATGGTACGACAACATCGCCATGAAGTGGTCAACGGACATTACCTCGCAACTTAACACCAACGACACCCTCTTTTTCAAGAAAGAGACCTGGAATAACCTCGCCTTTGGCGTACGCCACTCCATCCCCCTCACTATCCCTATCAAAATCGCCAAGCTAATCAACTGGAACACCTCGGTGAACTTCACCGAGAAATGGTATCTGCAACGCAACGAACGTGTTTTCCACACCGACACCACAAATGGACACATCGTGGGCCAGGTCGACAATGTGTTCAAACGGGGTTTTTACGCCCTGCACGACCTCAGCCTCAGCTCCGAGCTGACCACCAAGGTGTATTTCATGTATCAGTTCAAAAAAGGAAAGCTGAAAGCCATCCGCCATGTGCTCACCCCCCATATTGGCGTTACCTACAGTCCGAAACTCAACAAGCAAGTCACCGGCACCTATTTCAACACTGTGACGGGTGAATATGTCAACTATTCTTACTTCGACAACTCGATCTATGGTGGAGTAAGCGGACAGTCGAGAGCATTGGCCCAGCTGTCTTTCGACAACAACTTGGAAATCAAGGTAAAATCTCGCAAAGATACCATCACCGGCACTAAAAAGATTGCCATTTTCGACAATCTGTCGGTATCCATGGGCTATGATTTCGCCGCCGACTCGCTGCGCTGGCAACCCCTGCGTATCTCCGGACGAAGCACCATCTGGAAGCAACTTAACATCACCTTCGCACTATCGTTCGACCCCTACGTTATCCGGAACGGAGTCAGGGTGAACAAAACCGAATGGAAAGTCAACAAAAAACTGCTCCGTTTCTCCAATGCCAATATCAACGTAGGACTCAATCTGGTCATCAACAGGGATTTATTCAAAGGAAAACAAAAAGACGACAAGAGCAATGTGCCAGACAAGAACAACGAGTCGGTGTTAGACCAAAACACTCAGGGTTTTCCCAACCACCGTCCGGACTTCAACAACCCATGGTCGCTTACCATCAACTACACCTTTGCCTACACCGCCAGCGACAATTACGGCTACTATATCTATACCTTCAGAGGCCAGGAGGTGCAGAAACCTTACACTCATAAATTTGTGCAGACATTGAATATTATCGGCGAATTCAATATCACCAGAAAATGGAGGGTTGGATTCACCACCGGCTATGATTTTGTGCGGAAAGAAATGTCTTACACCTCCATCGACATTTACCGCGACCTGCACTGCTGGGAGATGCGCTTCAACTGGATCCCCTTCGGATACCGCAAGGGATGGAGCTTCACCATCAACATCAAGGCCGACGCTCTGAAAGACGTGAAACTACCACTGAAGAAAGACTTCAGAGACAATTTGGATTAAAGTTGAAAACTGAAAACTGAAAACTGAAAGTTGATAATTGAAAGTTGACAATTGACAATTGATAATTGATAATTGAAAATTTTGCGGTTGAACAGCAAATTATACACAGGGGGAAATTAAAAACATAAAAAAATCGATGAAGACCAAAGATTTTTCACTGACTATACGTTATAAACTATGAACAAGCCATCCGGTGAAGAGATTTTGCAGCTGATAGAAGACTGTAAAAAGGGCCAGCGAAGAGCCATGCACCGGCTTTTCAAGACCTACTACGGATCGCTGTTCACGGTTTGCATGCGATACGCACACTGTTACGAGGACGCGCAGGATATGGTGAACGAGGGATTTGTGAAGATTTTCGCGGGATTGAAGTCCTACCAGCCAAGCGGCTCCTTCGAGGCCTGGATGAAGACCATCATGGTGAATGCGGCACTCGACTACCTGCGAAAGTACCGCGCCAACATGGAGACAGTGAATTACGACGACATGCCCGACGACGTTCTGCAAAATCATGACGAAAACGAGGCGCTGGCGAAAATCTCGACCGACGAGCTGATGCAACTGATACAAGAGCTGCCCCAGATGAGCCGCACGGTATTCAACCTCTACGTATTCGAGGACATGTCCCATGCCGAGATTGCCCAAATGCTGAATATCAAGGAAGGAACCTCGCACTGGCACCTTAATTTCGCCCGGACAAAGTTGAAAGAAGCGATTGGAAAGAGGAGTTGATAGTTGATAGTTGACAGCTGATAGTTGACAGTTGACAGTTGACAATTAAAAGAATTCAAAATCCAAAATCCAAAATTCAAAATCCAAAGCTCACTGCTCATCACTCATAGCTCATAGCTCACAGCACATCGCTCATCACCCACAGCTCATAACAAAACAATTAGCACATTAAAAACATGGATCAATTTGACCAGATTATAAAAGAGAAAATCAACGACAAAAGCTACGACTACCGGCCGCAAGCTTGGAAGTCGTTCAAGCATAGCAGCGGGATGCCGATGCTGGGCACCGGCGCCAAGTTGGCCTTGTCCGCCGCCGCTGTTGCCGTTGTGGGCACCGTGTTATATTTCAGCTTAAGTCCGAATCCCGAGCCGCAAGAAGCTGTTGTTACGCTTTGTAAAGAACAAAAATCTGAAAACCAGCAAATTGACACCATTGATTTGGCAGAAAACGTGGTATCGGAAGAGGTGACAGAAGAAACTGTCGCAAGCCCCTGCCCCACCCTTGCAGCAGCAGCTGCTGCTCCTGCCCACTCTAAACCTCAGCCCCAGCAAACTGTCGCAGAGGAAGTCCCCGCGGAAAACAATGAGCCGACCCAGCCGCGCCAACCCCGACGCGTTACCAGAACTGTCCATTACCGTCCGTCAGAGATTCTGGTTGACACCATCTCTTCCATCGATTTCCCCGACTATAAGGCCAAACCCGCCGACATGCTGCCGTAAACGGCAATTCATTCGCACAGCAACAATTTTTTCGATATAAACAAAAACAGCCACCCTTTGAGGCGGCTGTTTTTGTTTTTTTTGGTTTTATAAATTGCTTATCTCTTACTCTCCCACTTTCACCAGCTCAACATCGAATACGAGGGGTGCACAAGGAGGAATTACCTGGTTTCCTCTTTCACCGTAAGCTAACTTTGAGGGGATCAGCAGAACAGCCTTCTCGCCAACCTTCATCATGGCAATACCTTCGTCCCAACCGGGAATCACCTGGCCTTGGCCCAACACGAAATCGATGGGTTCACCACGGTCGTATGAACTGTCAAACTTGGTGCCATCCAGCAATTTACCTGTATAATGAACGAAAACTCTCTGACCAGGAGTTGCCTGAGCACCATTACCGGCTTTCTTGGAGATAAAATACAAACCGCTGGCAGTGGGAGCCACTTTGATCTTGTTCTTGGCAATGTATTCCTGCATCGTTGAATCCTCTGCGGCTCTGGCCTGCTCCATGTATGCGTTGTACTGCTCTTCCTGGGCCTGCATCATGGCATCCACCTCAGCCTTGGGCATCAGTTCGGCCAACTTGAAAGTGAAATACAGTTCCTTTTCGTCGAAAGGATTCTCACCACCCATATAGTGGAAGAAAGTGTCGGCATCCAAAATAAAAGTAGCGCTGTCACCCACATGCATCATGCGGATAGCGTCATACACATCACCCTTGTAGAATGACTCCTGCACCAGTTCCTGAATGGGCATCATAGGCACCAAAATGGAGTCTTTCAGCGCCAGCTGATACATCAAACTCACGGCATCACCAGTCTGGGCCTGCACAGAATCTTTGTTCTGTACATAAAACTTGTAGTAAATACCCGTTTCCTTGTCCTGCTTATAGCCTTTGTACTTGCTACAAGCGTTGAAACTGAATACACATGCCACTGCCAAAACAGCCAACATGATTTTCGAAATTGTTCTTTTCATTTTTCTTTTTTGATTTAATTTATTATAGGTTATTGATTTAAGATTTCAATATTCATAATCAGGGCTTCCCTTCCCTTGATTTCGTTTCCATCGCCCCCGGCACCATAGGCCAGATGCGAGGGTATCACCATGCGAACCTTCGCCCCTGGCGACACCAACTGGGCAATTTCGTGCAAAGCGGGAATCTCCTCCGATTTGTTCACCCTGAAGGTTTTCACCCCGTCAGTATCGGAATTGTAAATTTCCTTGCCTGACAGCAATGCAATGGAATATTTCATGGACACACTGTCGCCTTCCACAAAACGAGGACCACTTCCCCTCTCTATCACCTCGTAATTCAGGCCAGTGCCTGTGGTGGTCATATTCCAATGGTGGCGTTTGATCACCAGCTCGATTTCCTCCTGTTCCAAGGCCAGAATCCTTTTGTTTCCCTCCACATACGGGTCAGGTTTCTCCTCCTGCTGCTGCGAAGTCTGCACCGTCACCACCCCCGTCGGTTTCTGTTGACAGGAAGCGGCCAGCAGGAGCAAAGCGAAGGAACAAAAAAAGCCCAATTTAGAAAAGTATCCCCTCATATTCATCCAGTACGTTTTCAAAATGAGCGATGGCATCCTCCAAAGTGCCATAATAGTCGGCGGCGGCGGCATTGCGATGTCCACCTCCGTTGAAATGCTTGCGGGCGAAAAGGTTGACGTCAAAATCTCCTTTGGAACGGAACGACACATGGATGCGGTTGCTCCGGTCGGAGAAAAAAGCTGTGAAAAGGATACCGTTGATGGACAGTCCGTAATTGACAAAACCCTCAGTATCACCAGTTTTATAGTGGTTCCGCTTCAAATCCTCGGCCGTAAGATAAGTATAGGAAGCCGCCTTTTCGGGCATCACCTTCATGCGCTGGCTCAACAGCAGTCCCAGCAGACGCATGCGGCTCTCGGAATAATTGTCATACACCTTCCGATGGATATCCTCGCCGTCCACACCTTTCTTAATCAACTGATGAACAATAGAATAGGTATCAGGATAATTGCAAGCATAGGTCAGCGAGCCCGTATCGGTGATAATACCCACGTAAAGACACTGGGCAATAGCCAGTGACAATTTCTCTTTGCCATATTTAAGATGCTTGTACAGAAACTTATACACCAATTCGGAAGCGGAAGTGGTTTGAGTACAGGAGTACATCACATCGCAATCGATGTCGGGCGACACATGGTGGTCGATCAAAATCTTGAAGGCCTTGGATTTCACCAGCTGGGGTTCCAGCTCTTTTCCGGCACGATGAGGGGCATTCATATCCACCACAAACAAGAGGTCGGCTTCACGCAGGACTTTCCTGGCCAGACTGCCATGGCCCTGCTCCACCACCACCTTCTCGCTGCCCGGCATCCATGACAGAAAATCAGGGAACTGGTTGGGCGTGATGACATGCACCTCCTTTCCTTCGTTTTCCATAAAATTATACAGCGCCAACGAAGAGCCCATAGCATCTCCGTCAGGATTATAATGCGTTACGATGGCGATTTTCTTTGCCTGTGCAATGGCCGCGCGAGCCTTTTCAATTTCAAGCTTATTCAAGAGTCCAAAGTTTTAATCTGCAAAATTACAACATTTTTTTTATTGACGGACCATTTTCCGCATTTTAAAACATGGTATAGAACGATATTTCGTCAGATTAGGCCACATATTTCCTCCCTCTACCATGACCATCGGGTAATGATATTCTTCAATTCTTCCGCACGACGGGTTTCGCCACGGCGTTGCAGTTTGTGGTAACGCCATAAGGCTTTCAGCTTGATCAAGCCTTTCTTATAAGCATAAAAAATGAAGAAAGAGACAATCATGGCAAACACGCAACCCAAGGCGCACAGGAAGCTTTTGGAGACAATCCACGCTATCGCCAGCACCAGGAGATAATACACGGTGAAGGACAGCATGCCGCCCACGAAATTGAACGAGGAGTGCAGCTGTCTGTCTTTGATTTTCTTACGAAATAAAGCAGGGAACTCGAAGGGGAGGATATTGCTTACCAAACCAAAGAGGAACAAGGGAAAGAGCAATACCGCCACAAGCGTATATAGCAAAACTTTGGCCCAACCCGCTTTTCGCCCGATAATCCAGTCACGGAGATTCAGTTTCTGCAACTCGTCCACATATTCACGAGCAGTTTGCATCAAATCCGAAAACTTTTGGGGCTTTTGTTGTTGCATGGTTGCGATTTCCTGCAACAGCGACACCTCTTCTGCCGGATAATTCGGGAAGTACGAAGCACTCAAGCCTTTTTTTTGCAAACGGGGTTTCACCCACATTTGGCGGAGCAAATCAATTTCCTGATAGTAATCCTCGTAAGCCTCGATGTCGGGGGTAATGGCTTTCAGCCTGGCTCTGGCCTTCTCGTTGAGTAATCTGTAAGCGATATTCGGGTCGGTTCTGAAATTCTCCGCGAACTCGGAGCATCCGAAAGGCTCGCCTACCGTCAGCACCACCTCGCTACGGGCATTGTAGTAGTCCTTGTAATGGATATTGACGGGCAGAATCTGCAAATCCAGTTTAAAATCAGCCATTTCCTCGGCGGCGAAGGCAATTCGCGGAAAGCCCTTCTTGAAGCTGCCCAGATAATGTCCCTGCTGATGCTGCGCCTCGGGGGCGATTACCAGAGTGCCGCCATCGTTCAGCACCTTGGCCGCAATGCCGAACGAGGTCATGTTGTATTTGATGTCGCTCACCCCACCGTCTCGGGTACGGAAGGTGGGCAATATCTTCAGGAAACGCAAAATCTTGGCCACCCTGTCTTTCTTGAAAATGTCGCCACGGGCAATGAACACCGGCTGACGGAAATCGTCGAACATGTACAGGATGTTCAGAGGGTCGCTTAAACCATTCTGATGGTTATAGATAATCAGTACAGGTTTCCCTTTGGCGGGGATATTCTCCCTGTTGATCACATGCATCTTTCTATAATACAGATGATTATGAAAGAATTTCAAATAATGGTTATAGCAAAAGTAACGCCAGGAGAAATCTCCGACATGCGTGAAATCAATCATAAAATCTGTTAATTGAGTGTCATTTCGTTCAGAATGTTCTGAGCGCCTGCGAATTTGTCCACAATAAAGAGGAAATATCTGATATCCAATGAGATGTTACGGCAACGGTTCACATCGTAGTTGATGTCGCTCATGGTGCCTTCCCACACACGGTCGAAGTTCACACCAATCAGCTCGCCGTTGGCATTGATGACAGGGCTGCCTGAGTTGCCGCCCGTGGTATGGTTGCTGGCGATGAAAGCCACCGGCATCTCGCCCTTGCTGTTGGCATAGCGGCCGTAATCTTTGGTTTCGTAAAGCTGTTTCAGCTTCGGATCCACCTTGTAGTCGAAGATGTCAGGATTGTCTTTTTCTATTACACCTGCCAAAGTGGTATAATAAATGTAGTCCTTGCCGTCCTGCGGATGGAAGCCCTTCACCTGACCGTAAGTCACACGCATAGTCAAGTTGGCATCAGGATAGAAAGTTTTGTCTTTCTCCTTGAGCATCAGTGCTTTCACATACAAGCGATAGTCGTTGTTGATTTTTGAGGAAAGCTCGCGCATAGCGGCATAATCATTGCCATACTGCTCCATGGCGGGATTGAACAGTAAGAAAATAGGGTCGTTTTTCAACTTGGCAAAGCTTTTCTTATTGGCTTTCTGAACAAAAGCCTTGAAAGTTTCCGCATCTTTATATACAGACTGCTCAAAAATCTTCTCAGCATAATCCTGTAAGACCATTTTCAACACAGGAGCAGGAAGACCTGTACAACCCGTATAAGTTTTCAGTTCATCAGGAATGAATTCCGGGTCCAAAGTGGTGAAATAGTAGTACATCAGCTCCACAAAACACTCTTTGTCAATAGGTTTGTAATAAGAAGCGAAGAATGCGTCAATACGAGGCAGCAATTTGGCCTTGGCATCTTCGAACTGCTCATTGGTGAACGATTTGTCCATAGCGTTTTCTATCAGCTGAGAGCAATTGCGGTACATAAACTGCATCATCTCCACCGCCCAGAAAGTCTCATAGAAATAAGTGGTGCTGGTATTGTACTTGCGGTAAGTGCTATATGATTTTTTCAGGTCGGGCAGCACATTGCCGTATTTCGAGTTCATCACGGGGTTCTGTTTGAGCCACTGCTCAAACTCAGCCTCCTCGGCCTGCTTTTTCTCCACCACCTTGCATTCTTTCAGACCTTTGCTCTCCCCGATCCATTTCTTCCAGCCATTGGAGATGGAGTTGGATTTAGCGGAGTACATCAAGCGGATTTCAGTAGAAAGATTCTGGTATTTCTTCATAATGTCGAGGCGCACGCCACGCTGATGGATAGCCACGGGATTGATATCATTCACCGTCATATCCACCGCATCCGAAATGATAAACTGCTGGGTAGTACCGGGATAACCGAATACGAGGGTAAAGTCGTTTTCTTCCACCCCCTTGGTGGAAATAGTGAAGTATTTCTTCGGGGTAAAAGGCACATTGTCCTTTGAATATTTCGCGGGTTGGTTGTTCTTGTCGGCATAGATACGGTACATGGAGAAGTCACCGGTATGGCGGGGCCACATCCAGTTGTCGGTGTCGCCACCGAACTTGCCAATGCTTTCAGGGGGTGTGCCCACCAGACGGATGTCGTTATAGGTTTCGTTGATAAAGGCAAAATACTGATTGCCATAGTAGAACGACTTGATGTCCACCGTATAATGCGTACCTTTCACCAATTCTTTTTTCAGCTTGGCGATATTGTCATTGATTTTTTTCTCGCGGTCTTCATTTTTCATGTCGTCGGTCACGCCTTCCAGCACTTCCTTGGACACATCGCGCATCTCTACCAGGAAAGTCACGCTAAGGCCTTCGCAAGGAATCTCCTCCTCGAAAGATTTGGCCCAAAAGCCGTTATGCAGATAATTATGCTCCAATGTACTATAACGTTGCACGTAGGAGTAGCCACAATGGTGATTGGTGAGCAGCAGTCCTTTGGAAGAAATCAGCTCGGCAGTACAACCGCCACCGAAGAGCACAATGGCATCTTTCATGCTGTGATGATTGACGCTATACACATCCTCGGCTGTCAGTTTGAAGCCCAGCTGATGCATTTCGGCCTCGTTATAATTCAGGAAAATAGGCAGCCACATTCCCTCGTCGGCGCGGGACCATGCGAAAACGCAGCAGAAAAGAAGAAGTAAAGAGAATTTTTTCATTGTATTAAATTTTGATGGTGCAAAGATACAATATTTTCTCCATACTTTTCCACGGATAGAAAAGTATGCAAAAGATCTTTTCCGACGGTAAGTGCAGCCGCACAGGCCAGTACCCCAACCGTCGGCCTTGCCCCCGCACGCAACATCATGGC
>LXOW01405768.1_pt1 | contig 20037 bp, 20 predicted proteins | sample 1368591 | NCBI WGS metagenome assembly LXOW01 (sample SAMN04884650, study PRJNA319009) | bovine gut metagenome | isolation source: Cow rumen | host: Bos taurus | place: Italy: Legnaro (PD) | collected 2014-07-09
CGCCGGAGGAGATCTTCAGCCACCCGAAGAATCCGAGATTGCAGGACTTTCTGTCGAAGGTGCTGTAAAGAGACACTGTAGGGGAGGGGCTTGCCCCTCCCGCAGACAGGACACACAGGTGACGGGAGGGGCAAGCCCCTCCCCTACAATTATAAGGTTGGAGCATGGATATAGAAAACGCAAAGCAAGGCCTCTATGCTTTCCTCGACGGGCACGCGCCGTATTTTGACGCCGTTGCCGACGCGATCTGGGAGCATCCCGAGCTGAGCCTGAAGGAGCATTACGCCGCCGCGCTCTACTGTGAGAAGCTGCGCGAGCTGGGCTTCACCGTGACGGAGAAGCTCGGCGGCATCGACACCGCCTTCTGCGGCTCCTACGGCGCGGGCAGGCCGGTGATCGGCATTCTCGGCGAGTTTGACGCCCTGGGCGGCCTGAGCCAGAAGGCCGGGGCTGCGGCGCCGGAGGCGCTCATTCCCGGCGGCGCGGGGCACGGCTGCGGGCACAATCTGCTCGGCGCGGGCTCGCTCGCCGCGGCGGCGGCGGTGAAAAGCTGGCTCCAGGAGAGCGGCGCGCCGGGCACGGTGATCTTCTTCGGCTGCCCCGGCGAGGAGGGCGGCGCGGGCAAGGCTTTTCTCGCCCGCGAGGGCTACTGGAAGCGCCTCGACGCTGCGCTCTGCTGGCACCCGGCCGACGCGAACCAGACCGCGACGGGCAGCAACAACTCGAGCATCCAGGTGCTCTATAAATTTTCCGGCGTGCCCGCCCACGCGGCGGGCGACCCCTTCAACGGCCGCAGCGCGCTGGACGCGGTGGAGCTCATGAACGTCGGCGCGCAGTTTCTGCGCGAGCACGTCACGCCCGACTGCCGCATCCACTACGCCATCCTGAACGCCGGCGGCGTCTCGCCGAACGTCGTGCAGGCGCAGGCAAGCGTGCTGTACATGACGCGCGCGAAGAGGGTGCGCGACAACGTGGCGCTCCTTCGGCGCGTGGACGATCTCGCGCGCGGCGCGGCGCTCATGACCGGGACGACGTTCGAGCGCGTCTTCGTGGACGGCACGGCGGAGACCGTGTCCAACTCCGTGCTGGAAAAGGCGCTCTACGACAACCTCCGCGCCGTCGGCGCGCCGGAGTACGACGAGGCCGACTACGCCCTCGCCGCCTCGCTCCGGGCGACCTACCCCGGCTCCGGCCTCGACGGGATCATCGGCGCGCGGGAGGACGCAGCCATCCGCGAGGCGGTGCGCGCGCTCTCCGACGACGGCGCGAAGCCGCTCAACGACTTTCTCGCACCCTTCTACTCGGGCGACAGCTTCTCCCCCGGCAGCACCGACGTCGGGGACGTGAGCTGGCAGACGCCGACCGCGCAGGTCGAGACCGTCTGCTGGCCTGCGGGCGTGCCGGGGCACTCCTGGCAGATCGTCGCCTGCGGCAAGAGCGGCCTCGCCCACAAGGGGATGCTGCTCGCGGCCAAGGTGCTTGCGGCGACGGCGGTCGATCTCCTGACGGATGAAAAGCTGCTCGCGGCCGCGCGCGCGGAGTTTGAGACGCGCGCCGCCGAGGGCTACGTCTGCCCCATCGAGCCGGACGCGGTTCCGCTGGCGCTATGAAAACCTACAAGCTCACCCTCTGCTATGAGGGCGCGCGCTATCGCGGCTGGCAGAAGCAGGGCAATACCGGGCAGACTCTCCAGGAAAAGCTGGAGGGTCTGCTCTCGCGCGTTCTATCCCAGCCGGTCGAGCTCGCGGGCAGCGGGCGCACCGACGCGGGCGTCCACGCGCGAAAACAGGTCTGCTCCTTCCGCGCCGAGACGAGCCTGAGCTGCGGGGAGCTGCTGGCCGCGCTGCGGCAGTATCTCCCGGAGGATATCGGCGCGCTCGCGCTCGAGGAGGCGCCGGAGCGCTTTCACGCGAGGCTGAGCTGCACCGGCAAGACCTACTGCTACCGCATCTGGAACAGCGCGACGCCCTGCGTCTTCGAGCGGCGCTGGGTCTACGTGCGCCCGGAGGCGCTCGATCTCTCGGCGATGGAGCGGGCGGCGGCGCTCCTGTGCGGGGAGCACGATTTCTCCGCCTTCTGCGCAAACCGGCGCATGAAAAAATCCGCCGTGCGCAGCTTGCGGCGGATCGAGCTCAGGCGCGAGGGCGAGGAGCTGCGCTTGTATTTCACGGGGGACGGCTTTCTCTACAACATGGTGCGCATCCTGACGGGGACGCTGCTCGAGGTCGGCCTCGGCGAGCGCCGCGCGGAGGAGATGCCGGACGTCCTCTCATCCCGCGACCGCAGCCGCGCGGGCTTCACCGCCCCGGCGCAGGGGCTGACGCTGTGGGACGTGGAATACAATGAATAATTAAAAAATTACGGCGTCGGCTGCGCCGACGGATTGAAATAACAGGAAGCTCAGGCCATTCGGCCTGAGCTTCCTGTTTTCAGTTGAACAGCCTCCGAATCTCGTCCTCGCTCGCCCGGGCGCTGCCCTGGATCATCTCCGGGCGGCCGCCGCCGCGCCCCTTGAGGGCGGCGTTGAGCTCGCGGGATTTGGCGCGCAGATCGACGTGGCGGCTCACGATGGTATACCTCCAGCCCTCGGCGTCCGAGCCCGTGAACACCCCGGCAAAGCCGCCGCAGCGCTCGGCGAGACGGTTGCAGAGCTCGCGCGCGGCGATCTCATCGAGGCCGGGATTGAAGATACAGAGATTGCCCGCCGTCTCCGGCTGGGCTGCCGCGAAGCTTTCGACCAGCCGCAGGCTCAGCGCGGCGATACGCTCCTTGAGCGCGTCGCGCTCAGTCAGCAGCCGCTCGACCGCCGGGGCGATCGCGTCGCGCGGGACGGACAGCAGCGCGGAGACAGCCGCCGCGCTCTCCTGTCGGCGCGCGTAGTCCTCCATCGCGTCGAGGCCGCAGAGGACGCTCAGGCGCATGCCGCCGCGGTGCCGCTCGGCGTTCAAAATCTTCACCGCGCCGACCTCGCCGGTGCGCCTGACATGCGGCGCGCAGCAGGCGCAGCGGTCGACGCCGGGGATCTCCACGAGCCGCACGGCGTCAAAGAGTTCCTTTTTGCTCCGGTAGGGGATCTGCTTCAGCTCCTCCGGTTCGGGGAACCAGGCGCGGATCGGGAGATTCGCCCGCACGGTCTCGTTCGCGAGGCGCTCGACGCGCGCTATCTGCTCCTGCGTCAGCTCTCCGCTGTAGTCCATGCTCATGCAGTCCGCGCCGATGTGAAAGCCTACGTTCTCGAGCCCAAACAGCCCGTGAATGAGTCCCGAGACAATGTGCTCGCCCGAGTGGTTCTGCATCCGGCGGTGCCGCTGCTCGGCGTCGAGCCGCCCGGAGTAGATCTCGCCCACCGTGAGGGCGCGGTCGGTCAGATGGAGGATGCGCCCGTCCTTCTCCTGCACGTCGAGCACGCGCGCGGGGCCGAGCGTGCCGGTGTCGGCGCTCTGCCCGCCGCCCTCGGGGAAAAAGGCCGTGCGGTCGAGCTCCACAAGAAAGCCCCTGCCGCTCTCCTCGCAGGCGAGCACCACCGCCTCGAACGCGAACAGGTGGCTGTCGGTGTAATACAGCTTTTCGGTCATGAGAGTTCCCTCCGTTTTCCGTTCATGGAATCGTTTTTCAAGAGGGATTATAAAAGAAATCCGGTTTTTCCGCAAGTGCTACTTTCTCAAACGCAAAACGAGCCTCTGCAAAAAACAGAGGCTCGAGTGCTGACCGCGAATAGAGCGCATTATCCGCGGAATTGCGCGGAATTATTTGTTTTTGAGACAGAACCGATAAAACAGCAGGAGATTAACGAGGCAGAGGATCATATAGACCCAAACCCAACCCGTGAGAACGACCAGCCCCGTGCCGGGAAACGAGATGACCATAGCAAGAGAATAGGGGATGGAGAAAACGGAGGCAGCGCAGAAAAACTCAGCGCGATCCTTCACTAGCAACTGAACGATCCCCGCTGCGAACAGAAGGACACAGACGATAATTCCAATGATGCAAGGAGCCGTCGGTCCAAATTCCTCGGCAAAAAGCAAGGTGAAGGCGTTTGTGCCAGAGTCAAAGAGATCAAGATAGGAGTTTAACTTATCCGCAAGACCGATCAAGCCAAAGGCGGAAAACCTTGCTTTGTCGGTAAGCAGCCCCACATACTGGACATCGAACCAGCGCATACACAGGCAGAGAATGGAGAAAAGCGAAGTCAGCAGGACAAGCCAGTGTGTCGCGTTCCAGTTTGCAAGACTGATCCCCTGTCGGGCTTTATCAGAAAGTACAGCGCCGCATTTCCCGCAGAATTTTGAGCCGTCAGCGTTATCGTTTCCGCATTTCGGGCAAATCATTTTACATCCCTCTTTTTCAAATATGTTTGCACCTAAATAGGTGCAAACATATTAAAGCACCTTTGTAGAATAATGTCAAGCATTTTCTGCACCCATACCGGTGCAGACTACAAGAGGAGGCTATTGGTATGAATGCGGAGATCGAAAAGAAAATTGGTCAGAACATCCGCGCCCTGCGGGAGCGGGCGCGCATGACACAGGAGCAGGTGGCGGCGAAGCTCCAAGTCAACGGCTGCGATATCACGCGGAGCGCGCTGGCTAAGATCGAAGTCGGGCAGCGGCATTTGTACCCGGATGAAATCATCCTTTTGCGGAAAATCCTGAATGTGACATATGAGGAGATTCTTTGTACTGAACAATACACAGAAATAACATAAAAACCGGGTATCCGGTTTCTCGCGTAGGGGCGCCCTCCGCTTCGCTTCGCCCTTGCGGTCGCCCGGCAGCAAAGCGTAATGAATGCAAATAAGTTGGGCAAATCCGCATTATTCACGAATTCGCCCAACTATGTCTTTCATAATGGTTGCTCTGTGCGGGCGACCGCAAGGGTCGCCCCTACGTTTTCTGCTCCTAAGTAAACCCGAAAAGCAGAAAAACGTGATGCAGATTCGCACAAAAATACGAATTCGCATCACGTTTTTCATAGAATTAGCGTCTACCGCCGGGAGGGGGCAAGCCCCTCCCCTACGGCCGCGTTTCACAGCTCCCTGATGATCGCGTCCGCTACGGCGAGGGCCTGCGCCGAGGTCGCCTCGAGCGCGGCGCCGAACTCCTCCGCCCCGCCGAGGAGACCGTCCGAGACGGTCTTGATGAGCAGGCAGGGGACATTCGCGCGGCGGCAGGTCAGGGCGACGGCGGCGGCCTCCATCTCGCAGATATCCGCGCCGAAGCGCTCATGCAGCGCCGTCTTTTCCTCGGGCTTGTCCACGAACTTGTCCCCCGAGGCGCAGGTGACGCGCCTGAGCGTCGGGTCGATGGCGCAGGCGCGGTCGATGAGCGCCGCGTCGAGCGGGATGAACTCGTCGGGAAACTCGGCGTACTGCCCCGGCTTTGTGCCGTCGTAGGCCGAGGTGTCGAAATCGTAGTGAACCACGCGCTCGACCACGCAGGTCTTCGTGCGCGCCATCTCCTCCGTGAGCCCGCCGACGACGCCGAAGTTCACGATCAGCTCCGCCCCATAGCGGTCGAGCAGCAGCGCCGCCGCCGCCGCCGCCGAGAGCTCGCCCGCGCCGGAGTGCATCACGCAGAGCTCATAGCCGTCCATCTCATAGCGATGCACCGTGAAGCCGCAGCGCGTCTCGACACTGCGCGCCGTGCCGTAGCGCGCGAGCACCGCGCCCATCTCCACGGCGACCAGCAGTCCGATCGTCCTCATATCACGCGCACCCGCAGCACGTTCGGCATCGCGCGGATGCTCGCGGCCGTGTCCTCGCCGATGCGCTCGCCGAGGTCAACGATCGTGTAGGCGTACTCGCCGCGCGGCTTGTTGATCATGTGCTCGACGTTGATGTTCTTCTGGCTGATGAAGTCGAGGATGCGGGTGATCATGCGCGGGACGTTGCGGTGTACGACGCAGAGGCGGCACACGCCCATGCGCGAGAGCGCGACGTTCGGGAGGTTGACGGAGTTTTTGATGTTGCCGTTGAGCAGATAGTCGTACAGCTCGTTTGCGGCCATGATCGCGCAGCGATCCTCGCTCTCGGGCGTGCAGGCGCCGAGGTGCGGCATGGCGATCACGTTCGGGGCCTTCAGGATGGTCTCGTTCGGGAAGTCGGTGACGTACTTGGCGACCTTGCCGCCCTCCAGCGCGGCGGTCATCGCCCGGTCGTCCACGACCTCTGCGCGCGACTCGTTGAGGATGCGCACGCCCGTCTTCATCTTGGCGAAGGCGGCCTCGTTGAGCATGTGGTGGGTGTCCTCGGTGTAGGGGATGTTCAGGGAGATATAGTCGCTCTGCTCGAAGATCTCATCCGGCGTCTCGGCGCGCTGGATCTCCTTTGCGAGCATCCAGGCCCCGTCCACCGAGAGGAAGGGATCGTAGCCCAGCACGCGCATACCGATGGCGAGCGCGGCGTTCGCGACCTGCGCGCCGGTCGCGCCGAGGCCGACGACGCCGAGGGTCTTGCCCAGCAGCTCGGGGCCGGCGAAGTTGGACTTGCCCTTCTCGACCAGCGCGGGGATCTCCTCCCCCTGGTCGGCGATCGAGCGCACCCAGGCGATGCTGCCCAGCACGTCGCGCGAGGACATGACCAGCGCGGCCATCTCCTGCTCCTTGACGGCCTCGGCGTTCGCGCCGGGGGCGTTGAAGACGACGATGCCCTCCTCGGCGCAGCGCTCGAGGGGGATGTTGTTCGTCCCCGCGCCGGCGCGGGCGATGGCCAGCAGCTCGGGCGGGAACTGCACCTGGTGCAGATCGGCGCTGCGCAGCAGCAGCCCCTCGGGGCGGTCGAGCGCGGGGCCGACGACGCAGCCGCGCTTTTCCAGCACCTCGATCCCGGCGGGAGCGATGGCGTTCATGGTGAGAATTCTAAACATGATGGCTTACCTCAAAATCTTTCATGTAATCCAGCAGCGCTTCCACGCCCTCCATGGGCATAGCGTTGTAGAGGGAGGCGCGCATACCGCCGGCGATGCGGTGGCCCTTGACGTTCAGGAGCCCGCGCGCCGCCGCGCCCTTGACAAATTCCGCATCGAGCTCCGCGCTCGGCGTGCGGAAGGTCACGTTCATATCGCTGCGCGAGCCGGGCAGCGCGTGGGGGATAAACAGCGCGCTTTCGTCGAGATAGTCATAGAGGCGCTTCGCGCGCTCGCGCTTTAATATCTCCATCCCGGCGACGCCGCCCTGTTCCGCCAGCCAGTCGAGCACCAGCCCCAGCATGTAGATACACCAGCAGGGCGGGGTATTGAGCATGGAGTCCTTGTCGATCATGGTCTGGTAGCTCATGAGCTCCGGCGTGATGGGCAGCTCCCGCCCCGCGAGGCGCTTGTCGATCACCACGACGGTGAGACCCGCGGGCGCCATGTTCTTCTGCGCCCCGGCGAAAATGAGCCCGTAGCGGGACACGTCGACCGGCCGCGAGAGGATATCCGAGGACATGTCGCACACGAGCGGCGCGGGCGTCTCGGGGACGTACTGCCATTCGGTGCCGTAGATCGTGTTGTTCGCGCAGTAGTAGAAATACTTCGCGCCGGTCTCGAGCGAGAGCTCCTCCTGCGCCGGGATGCGGTCGTGCCCGGTCGCGGAGGTGTCGGCGGCGATATGGACGGCGCCGTATTTCTTCGCCTCCTTCGCCGCCTTGCCGGAGAAGTTTCCGGTCACGGCGTAGTCGGCGGCGGCGCCCTCGAGCAGATTCATCGGCACCATCGCGAACTGCAGCGTGCCGCCGCCCTGCAAGAACAGCGCCTCGTGCGTGTCCGGCACGCCGAGGGCGGCCTTGAACTTCGCCTTCGTCTCGTCGAAGATCGCCTGGAACTGCGGACTTCGATGGCTCATCTCCATGACCGAGAGGCCGGAGCCGCGGTGATCCGTCAGCTCCTTCTGCGCGCGCAGCAGCGCGCTCTCCGGCAGCACCGAGGGCCCGGCGGAGAAATTATAGACATGTTCGCGTGACATCTGATCCGCTCCTTTCTGGCTGGTCAATCTATCCAAATCATTATATACACTTTTGTGCGATTCGTCAATGCGTGTTTTTCATCTCTCGCGTCGGTTGACGCGCGCGGCGCGGGGCGCTATAATCTTAAAATAGGGTAATATACGAGTAAAGGAGCGGGGACAGAGATGAGCGCAGAGCAGAGACCGGCCGAAGGGCGCAGACCCGCCATCGGCATCATGATCGGCAGCTTTCATACCGACTATTCCCGGCTCCTGGTGCGGGCGGTTTGCCGCGCGCTCGAGCACGAGGCGGACTGCACGCTCTATCAGGGCTTCGACGCCGCGCGCTTTCTGAAGCTCGACCCATACGTGAATGAGAACTTCGACGGGCACTACTACAGCGAATTTGAGTACGCCAAATTCCTGCGCTGCGACCTGCTCATCATCTCCTTCGGCACGATCTCGGCGGTCAGCAGCGCGCTGACGCTCGAGCAGTTCCTCTCCGCGCTCCCGAAGGTGCCGGTCATCCTGATCGAGGACGAGCAGCGGATGCCGAACAGCTGCTTTGTCACCGTGGACAACTACAGCGGCATGAAGGACTGCGTCGAGCATCTGATCGAGGCGCACGGCTGTCGGCAGATCCTCTTTGTCGCCGGGCCGAAGGACGTACACGACGCGCAGCTCCGCCTGCGCGCCTACCGCGACGCCCTGCGCGAGCACGGCCTCGAACAGCGGGAGGACATGATCGGCCAGGGCAACTTCACCGACCATGTGGAGGGCGTCGTCGAGGAGCTGCTCGCGCGCTATCCGCGGCCGGACGCCATCGTCTGCGCCAACGACGAGATGGCCGAGAGCGCCTACCGCGCGCTCGCCGCCCACGGGCTGCGGCCGGGCGTGGACGTGGCCGTCACCGGCTTTGACGACAACGTCGCCGCCACCTTCCTCGACCCGCCGCTGACCACCGTGCGCCAGCCGAAGGCGGCCATCGCCGCGGCGGCGGCGGAGCTCGCGCGGCGTATCCTGCGCGGCGAGCAGCCGGAGTCCGTCTATCTGCCCGCGCAGTTCATCTCCCGCTGCTCCTGCGGCTGTTGGCATACCGGCGTCGGGCCGGAGGACGAGGAGCTCGCGAGCGGCGGCCTCTTCGAGACCGAGCGCAGCGTCCACAAGGCGCTCACGCGGCAGACCCTGCTCTCGGCGCTGGTGCTGCGCAACCTCTTCCGCGAGAACATCAGCGTCCACAGCTTCTTCCGCTATCTCGGCCAGAGCCTCCACGCCCTCGGCCTGGAGCGCTCCTGGGTCGCGCTGCTCAAGGAGCCGCTGCCCATTTTCGGGCGCGAGCGGCTGTTTCTGCCCGACGAGCTGCGGCTGCACATGGTGCAGACCGGCGAGGAGATCGAGGTCTGGTCGCGCAAAGACGCGCCGCTCATCCGCGCCTTCTCCGACACGGGCCTAGACCCCACGATCGGCCGGAACATCCCGGCCTCGGTCTTTCCGCTCTTCTACGGCAACCTGCACTACGGCGTCTTCGTCGCGGAGTACCCGGAGCGGGACCGGCTGTTCTACTATACCCTCGCGCTCGAGCTCGGCACCGGGCTGCGCTATCTGTACATGGCGCTCGACGAGCAGGCGGCGCGCGCCTCGCTCGAGGAGAAGAACCAGATCCTCGACTTCTCGGCCAGCCACGATGCGCTGACCGGGCTCTACAACCGCGTCGGCGTGATGAACGAGATCTACGCCTTTGTCCGCGCGATCGGCAAGGACCGGCGCTTCGTCGCCGTGATGGCCGACCTCGACCATCTCAAGGAGATCAACGACACCTTCGGCCACAGCGGGGGCGACGCCGCCATCCGCACGGCGGCGGAGCTGCTGCACGAGGCGCTGCCGGCCGGGGCGATCCTCGGGCGCATCGGCGGGGACGAGTTTCTCGCGCTCTTCCTCGAGACCGCCGGGTGCGGCGCGGAGGATTTCGAGGCGCGGCTGCGCGAGCGGTGCCGCCGCTGCGACGAGGAGCGGAGCCTGCCCTTCTTCGTGGGGATCACGACGGGCTGCCGCAGCTTCGAGGGCGGCGACGCCACCGTCATCAAGCAGGTCATCAAGGAGGCCGACGCGCGGCTCTACGAGCACAAGCGCTTCAGACGGAAGACCGTGGTCAAGCCTTTATGATCCGTCGCGAAGCGACACAATAATTATTCATTATTAATTATTCATTACGATCAAGGAGGACTCGTCATGCCTATCCCCACCCCCCACATCAACGCCAAAAAGGAGCAGATCGCCAAGACCGTGCTCATGCCGGGCGACCCGCTGCGCGCCAAGCTCATCGCCGAAACCTTCCTGACCGATCCCGTGCTCGTCAACAACGTGCGCGGCGTGCAGGGTCACACCGGGCTCTGGAAGGGCGTGCCCGTCACGGTCATGGCCTCGGGCATGGGCATCCCGTCCATCGGCATCTACAGCTGGGAGCTCTATAATTTCTATGACGTGGACAACATCATCCGCATCGGCTCGGCCGGGGCTCTGCAGGACGAGCTCAAGCTGCGCGACGTGGTCGCCGGGCAGGCCGCCTGTACGAACTCCTGCTACGTCAAGTCCTTCGGCCTCGGCGAGACCGCGACCTTCGCCCCGATCGCGGACTTCACGCTGCTGATGAAGGCGGTCGAGGCCGCGAAGGAGCGCGGCGTTCAGATGCGCGTCGGCAATCTCCTGTCCTCCGACACCTTCTACACCGCCCCCGGCTGCGGGAAGCTGGACGAGTGGAAGCGCATGGGCGTCCTCGCCGTCGAGATGGAGGCCGCCGCGCTCTACGCCAACGCCGCCTACGCCGGCAAGCGCGCGCTCTGCATCTGCACGATCTCCGACCACATCTACCGCCCCGAGGACAACCTCCCCGCCGAGGAGCGGCAGAACTCCTTCACCCAGATGATGGAGATCGCGCTGGACACCGCGGTCAAGATGGCGGAAGGGTGAAGAGCTGAAAGCGTTGAAGAGATAATTAGAGAATAGGAGAGAAAAAGAGAGGGGTACAGGACGTGTTGGACTCATCTGAAAGAGAAAAGGAACGAACTACTGTCGCTTCATTCATCGCATCGTTTCTGCAATGCTTCCTTTCAATACTAGTTCCGCTGTTGCTTCCACAGGATATAACCCATAGGGCAAGGTGGATTATTCTTTGTTTCATTGTCTTAGTAATACTAGGTTTGTTGTCTATAGGTATATTTATATGGCTAAAGCCACCGAGAGCGCCAAAAGTTTTCTTGGGTACATTGTATTGCATGGTGTTGTGTAATTTTGTTACACTCGCAGTTGCAATCCTTGATGTCTTTTATTACAGAAACAAAGATTCTCTGAGTTTTTTTCTGACTTTCTTTGCGTTATCTACGTCTATAGTTGCAGCGGTGATTATTATCCTCATTGCTTGCAGATGGGACGATAATAGTGATGAATCTCTCAAAAAATCGTTAATAGTGGCTTCAATTGCAATTATTCTTTCTATCGCTATCATTTCTCTTACATCGTATAATACATATGTTCCACCAAATATGATACCATTTTTCGGAAAACCAGAAGAGTATGGTTTTGAACAATTATCAGATGCAGCTTATGATACAAAGGAGATGGATTCATCAGGTTCTTATGAGTCCAAATATCCACCCAGTAATGTCATCGACGAAGGCGGAGACCCGTGGCATGCAAGTAAATCTTTCGGCAAAGAAGAAGCCTATATCGTAATGCAACTTAATCAAACGGAGAAAATACAGATTATTGGTTTTTGGCCTGGCGGCGTGAGACTGGGCAATAATAAGCCTTTTCCTACAAGGGTTCGATTTGATTTTTCAGATGGCTCCTCTGTGGAGTATGAGTTTCAACCGAAAAATGAACTTCAACGAGTCAAGTTAAGTCGCCCTGTTGAAACCAGCCATGTAAAAATCACGGTTCTCGACATTGAGCCGAAAGACGGAGATATAACAAAGGAAGTCTGTATCCAGCATGTTCAGCTATGGCGGGTTAAAGCTAACAAATAACGTGATAGAGTCCGCTGCGCCGTAGGGGTTCGCGTCCTCGGCGTCCCACAGCAGAGCCTCCCCTGACGGTTTACCGTTAGGGGAGGTGCCCCGAAGGGGCGGAGGGGTCTGCTCGTCGGGCGAATCCCCTCAGTCGCGCAGCTCACAGCTCCCCTTGCTTGGGAGAGCCTCCGCAAACCGTAGGGGTAGATGCCCTCATCGACCCCTGCAAGGCGCACAATGCGGCTTGCTGTACAAGTAAAAACGCACGGACAGATCTACAGACTTTTAGGAAGGTGCGAAAGAATGGGTAAAAATAAAGATAAGGATAAATATAAAAACCAAGCACCGCAAGCAGGAGGAACAGCGACAGCGGTATTGGATAAAAAATCAGAATGGATAGCCACAATCCTCATCTCACTATCAACGAGTTTTCTCTCTTCTATTATTGAGTTGGTGTTTCCACCGGAAAGCCTTATAGGAAAAATCGCTATTTTTGCCATCTTTTTCGGAGTCTCTTTGGCCCTTTTTGCGTGGTTTATTATAAAGAAGAATAAAATTAGGTTAATTTGGATAGTGATTCTCGTTCTTTTAGCCTTCTTTACTGTTATTCTTATGGGAATTTGCCTATCCATGACCAATGAAAAGGTACAGCACCTCTTCAAAATATCCAGCTCTGGAGAGTATCCGTATTTCGAGTTAATAGTAGCATCTTTGCTGTGCTCAGCAGGTGCGGCATCCAGTATGATTGGTTTAGCTCTTTGCTTTACTAATAATATAGGTATCAAAACCAAACCACTTCTTTGGTTTGCATTCGGAATTGTTTTGTTGTCTTGTTGGAACATTTATTCGTTATCTAAACCTTACCCAGACCCTATCCCAGAACCCCCACTAGAGATATCGCTATATGACGACGATCCGAAACTGGAAGATAAGTATAAAGTGTTAGGAAAAAAAGACTATAGGAATTGTAGTGCATCATCAACCTATAAAGACAATGACAGGTCGTATCCTGTTGATAATGTTATCAGCAATGTAGAATACCCTTGGATGGAGCAGCAACACACGGAAGACTTGGAAAACGAAGATATCTATATACAGCTTCGGTTTATAAAACCAGAAACAATACAGATTATCGGCCTGTGGCCGGGATTTAAAGGAGTCGCTGACTATGCTCGTCCCAAAACAGTTCGTTTTGAATTCTCAGGCGGTGTCTCTGTGGAGTCTCCCATTTTGAAAGACGTGGATGAGATGCAGTATTTGCAGTTGAGCAAGCCTGTGAATACCCAATACATAAAAATCACGATCCTTGACGTATACAGTCACGGCAGCCAACAAATATGCATCCACAAGGTCGAGACTTACAGAGCAAAGGACTAAGAGCGACACAGGCCTAATTGTTGTCATCTTCATCGACTCACAGTGCGGAGCCTCCCTTGACGCGAAGCGTTAGGACTTGCGTCTACAAAGGCTGCCGGGGCCAGACTTTGCAGGCGCAAGAGGCGCGAAGCGACTAGTGCCCCGAAGGGGCGGAGGGGTGAAGCGCCGGAGGGGTTCTGTCTGTCGAGCACACACTTCCAGTAAATAGCAGCACCCTTTACAAAAGAGAAGAAAAGAGTTGTTGTCAATATGAGTTTTTCTGACATTCTTGGTATACTGGGAATCGTGATTGCGCTGGTTCTTTTTTGCGTGGGCTCAGAGCATTCCCTTAAGAAAAGAATAGCAATTTCGCTGGTTATCCTGTTGGTGGCTGCTGTTGTCCTGCTTATTCCGCGTATTGGTCCCGACAATCCTACGCCGTCTGCCACGCCCTCTGCGCCTACTCCTACTTTCATGCCAACACCAACACCAACACCAACACCAACACCAACACCAACACCTACGCCTACATCTACACCAACGTCTACGCCGATTCTTTTGTCTTCACTTGATCCTATTCAAAAAGGAGATTATATTTATATAGGTAATGCTTATGGAGACGACTTGATAGATGTGAATGAGAACTACTATGACAGTAAAACGGTTTATTCTCCAAGCGGCGGGCTTCTTCTCACTCAGTATGCCTCCGGTGAAGATGATGGCTATGTGCTATATTATCTGAACTACAAGTACAGCACTCTTTCTGGTGTAATATATCGACCGTATAGAACCCTTAGATGCCAATATGAATGGATAGGTCAAACTGTTGTAAAAATCTATGGAGACGACTTGCTTCTATATGAAGCTCCGAATATCACCCAACAAACGTTTGATACGGTTGAGTTCTCACTTGATATATCAAACGTTCGATTCTTAAAAATAGTATTACTTGGGATTTGGGGAGAGGAAGGAGGGCTTCCTGGAATAAATAGTTATCATCCAAGAGTTTGTCTAGCAGAAGTCTCCATACAATAGCTGTTCTGATTCAAAATGAACCGCTATTTCGGAATCTGTCAAGCCGTCTCTCATTGCCTAACGTTGGTGTGTTGGCAACATCTTCGCGCGGGATGCCGAGGACGCCATCCCCTACGAGCGTGGATGTACCCTTCTGCGTATAGGGGTCGGTATCCTCATCGGCCCCGGCGGGGAAATGTTACCTCCGCTCGAACCTCGGGCGAATACGCGAAAACGCCGGTTCTGACGTAGGGGCGACCCTTGCGGTCGCCCGCGCGGGAATGTCCGTCCGCGCGCGTAGGGGTTCGCGTCCTCGGCGTCCCGACACCGCAGAGCCTCCCCTGACGGTTTACCGTTAGGGGAGGTGCCCCGAAGGGGCGGAGGGGTCTGCTCGTCGGGCGAATCCCCTCAGTCGCGCAGCTCACAGCTCCCCTTACTCTTCGAGCAAGAGGAGCCTCCGAAAGCCGGGGCTTCGCGTGTTCGCCCGAGGTTTGCGCGGCTGTAGCATACCTCGCCGGGCGACCGCGAGGGCGGAGCGAAGCGTAGGGCGTCTCTGCGGCGGAGACGACAGTTTCTTGCAAACTCAAGCAGACGCTGTAACTACTCATTATCCATTCCCCCAACACCCCCACAAAGGAGCGATATGCAATGACAATCACCTGGCTTGGACACGCCTGTTTTTTGATTGAGACCGCGGAGGGCTCTGCGGTCTTTGACCCCTATGAGCCGGGGAGCGTCCCCGGACTGACGCTGCCGGCGCTGCGCGCAGACGCGGTCGTGTGCAGCCACGGCCACCACGACCACGGCTACGCCGCGGGCGTCGCGCTCAGCGGCAAGACGCCCGGCTTCACGCTGCGCGAGATCCCGAGCTTCCACGACGGGCAGCGCGGCCTGCTGCGCGGGAAGAACACCATCACCGTGCTCGAAGCCGAGGGTCTGCGCCTCGCGCATCTCGGCGACCTCGGCCATGCGCTGAACGAAAAGCAGCTCGCCGCCCTCGGCGAGCTCGACGTGCTGCTGCTCCCCGTCGGCGGGCACTATACGATCGACGACAAACAGGCCGCCGCGCTCGTCGAGGCGCTGAAGCCGCGCCTCACGATCCCGATGCACTACCGGGGCGAGGGCTTCGGCTACGACGTGATCGGCACGGTGGAGCCCTTTGCCGCGCGCTGCGGCAGCGTCGTGCGCTGGCCGTCGAACCGCATCGACCCCGGCGAGACGAGCGCGCCGGTGGTCATCCTGCAATGCCCGGTGAACGGGTGAATAAGAATGATGGCATACGCCGCGCGTATGCCATCACTCTTATGCGTGGTAAGCGCTCATAGCAAAAGACCGCCAAATATGAGACGCTGTCCCTAAGACTCGAAAAACTACAGGTGAGTTTTTCGAGGAAGCTGTACAAGCGGCTGAGCAGCGGCCGCTTCCAGTGGCCGAGGAGCGAAACGGAACTGCGAAAGCTGGAACCGCAGTCCTTCCGCTGGCTGATGGAAGGCTTGCAGATCGAACAGCCGAAGGCTATACGGAAGGTCAAAATAAAGAAAACGCTCCCCAAACGAGAGGTCATACCGGATATTCCGGAAGCTGTTTCCGGACGCTGCCTTATCCGTTCAGCATCCAGACGCCGAAGTTCAGGTAGCCCGCGAAGAAGACCCAGAGCAGATAGGGAAGCTGGAGAAGGGCGGCGGGCGCGTCGATCTCCCGCAGGCTCAGGATCAGGCGCACGAGCAGCCCGAGCAGCAGCGCCAGAGAGAAGAAGGCCAGGCCGTAGGCGCGGAGACTGAAAAACAGGATGCTCCACAGGAAATTCACCGCGAGCTGCGCGGCGTAGAGCCTGAGCGCCGTGCGCCGCGCCGCCGAGGGCGGGGAGAGCGCCGCGCGCGCCGCGCTCACGCCCATGAGCGCGTAGAGCAGCGCCCACACGACGGGGAACACCGCCGCCGGCGGCGAGAGCGGCGGCTTTGCCGCGAGCGCGCCGAAGCGCTTTGCTGCCTCGCGCGTCAGCAGCGCCGCGAGGCCGCCCACCGCCTCCGTGCCGAGGATACAGAACAGATAGGTTTTCAGAGAACGCTTCATAAAAACATCACCCGCGCCCAGTCTATGCGGCCGGGCGCGGGAGATATGCACGTTACAGCGGTCAGTGAACAGCGGGGGCTGTCTCAAAACGCCGTGTCATAGCTTCGCGAAGCGAAGAATCTTCCTTGAAAAGTTCGTAACTGTTCAGTCCTTGTCATGGCTTCGCGAGCGAAGCGAGTCGAAGGATCTTTTTTATTCCGGGATAAGATTCTTTCGGCCATGGGCTCTACGGCTCCTCAGAATGACACGGGGGACTGAATAGATACAAAAGTTCTCAAAAACTCCAAATAGAGAGATCCTTCGTCACTTCGTTCCTCAGGATGACAAAACGGTAAACGTTTTGAGACAGCCCCCAGCCGCTAATCTCTATCCGCCAACTCTTTGACGTAGAGCACGTCGCAGAGGTAGTGCCCCGTNNCGGTATTCCGGCAGACAGTACATCTTGCGCAGCTCGCAGACGCCCTCGATCCCCATCGCGCCGACGCCCGCGCCCGCGAACACCGTCCCGTTCTCGTCCTCGGCCACCCAGTAGGCGTTGCCGGGGCTGCTGTAGATCTCGGAGAAGCGCTCGAGGTCGGGGTCGGACCAGGCGCTGCCCTCGTGCGGCGCGCGGTACTCGTCCAGGCAGAAGCGGACGATCCACGCGACGCGCTTGTTGTCTCTCGCCTCGATCGGGCGGATGGTATAGCTCATGCCCTCACCTCAATAGACCGTGCGGATGTCCTCGGCCTTCACGCCGACAAGGCGGCAGAACTCGGCAAGATCGGCGTCCGTGCGCAGCAGCATGTACTCCCGCAGCCGCCCGTCCTCGCGGCGGCGCAGACAGGCCGTGCGCTCGCCGGTGCAGATGCTGCTGCGGATCACCGGCTCGTATTCCTCGAGGGAGATGGCCGGGGCGGCGCTCTTTTCTCTTCGGAACAGCCCCATCAGCCCCTCGCTTTCATGGCTTCCGCGGCGGCGGCGCGCTCGGCGCAGATCGTATCCCAGCTCTTCTGGCTCGCCATCAGCGCGTCGAGCTTCTTGAGCTCGGCCGGCACGTCGATCTTCTGCGGGCAGGCGCGCACGCACCGGCGGCAGCCGATGCAGTCCGCGCCGTGCTTGCCCTCGCCGAGGGCGGCGTAGCGCGCGGCGGTGTTGAAGCTGTTCGTCACGGCCATGTCGTTGGACATGGAGAGCAGCAGCGGGATATCGAGGCCCTGCGGGCAGCCGGCGACGCAGTAGCGGCAGCCGGTGCAGGGGATGAAGCGCGAGATCGCCTCGGCGATCTCCTCGAGCAGCGAAAGCTCCTCCGCGTTCAGCAGCCGCTCCTCGGAGAAGGTCTGGAGATTGTCCCGCATCTGCGCGAGGTTCGACATGCCGGAGAGGATCATCGTCGGCTTCGGCACCGTGCGCAGCCAGCGGAAGGCCCAGGCCGCCGTGGATTCATCCGGCCGCAGCGCGCGCAGCCTCGCCTCGGTCTTCTCGTCGAAGCGCGCGAGACGGCCGCCGCGCACGGGCTCCATGACCCAGACGGGGATGCCCGCCGCGCGCAGGATCTCCACCTTGCGCTTCGCGTCCTGGAGCGTCCAGTCCACGTAGTTGAGCTGGATCTGGCAGAACTCCATGTGCTCGCCGTAGAGCGCGAGGAACTGCTCGAGCCCCGCGGGCGCGGCGTGGCAGGAGAAGCCGAGGTGACGGATGCGCCCCCTGGCCTTCTGCTCGAGGAAGCAGTCCATGAAGCCGTTCTCCGGCCTGCCGTAGTAGCGCATGGAATTCTCGTTGACGTTGTGCAGCAGGTAGAAGTCGAAGTACTCCACCCCGCAGCGCGCAAGCTGCTCCTCGAAGACCTCGGCGGGCAGCAGGGGCTTCACGCCGGGGACGTTCTGGTGGCCGGGGAACTTGTCGGCAAGGCGCCAGCTCTCGCGCGGGTAGCGGGCGAGGGACTTGCCCAGGCAGCCCTCGGACTTGCCGTTGTGGTAGGGGTGGGCGGTGTCGAAGTAGTTGACGCCGGCGGCCATCGCCGCGTCCACCATCCGGTCGAGCTCCGCCTGGTCGATCTCGCCGTCTGCGAGCAGGGGCAGGCGCATCGCCCCGAAGCCGAGCGCGGAGAGCTTCAAATCCTGAAAATCGTTGTACAGCATGAATATCGCTCCTTTGTGGGGGTCTCCGTTTGTCCGTTGCTGTTTTTGTCAGAATGAGCGGGAACAGGGAGTCATTCTTTTTTGATCCGTTTTTGCCGGGGCTCCGCTCCGGCAAAAACACCCTCAGCCGAGCTCCGCGAGGCCTCGCGCCGACCAAACGCGGCGCGTCCCCCGTGCGCCGCGTGCGATAAGCGCGTGTCTCTCAGTTGTGAAACATCGTTTCACAACTGGTCATTTCTACGCCCCAGATGAGGACGTTGAGCTTTTCGTCGACTTGTATGCGGTAGGTAAAGCAATACAGCGCGGTCTCCTCCCAGGGGCGGGCGCAGCGGTAGGTCACATGGGTCATGCCCTCGGCCACGCCGTCGAGATGGTACCACTGCACGCCGCCCGCGCCGACAAAGCCGAGATCGGCGCTGTTTTCAAAGTACTGCTCCTCGCTCGCGACGATCCCCTCGTCCGCGAGCTCTACAGTCCAGCTATAGCCCGTCGTGGGGTTCGCGGGGAAATAGAGATCGACGCAGTTGGGGATGAAGTCCGCCGTCGGTTCCTCCGTCGGCTCGGGCGAAAGCTCCGGGAAGGCTTCGTACTGCCGCACGAGCGCGGCGGTCAGAACCCAGAACGCGCCGTCGTTTTCGAGCTCGTAGTTCACGCTGCCGACGCTCAGCCAGTGCGACTCGAAGCCGACGCCGAAGCGCGTGCCGTCGGAGAGCGTGAAGACGATCTGCGGATACCAGTCCGTGACGGACATGCCGCTCGGCGCGCCGAGCTCGATCTCCCCGAGGGCGTCCAGCAGCGCCGCGATCTCGTCGCCGTCGCGGCTCGTGAACTCGCTCGTCGAGAAGCCATAGCCGTCGCTGTAATAGACGGATACGATCTCCGCGCCGCCGTCGAGGGCTTCCCGCAGCGTATCCAGCCCCGTGAGCGAGGCGAAGCTCTCCCCCTCCGCAAAGCCCGCCGGGGCGAGGCAGAGCAGGAGGGCGGCCAGAAGGAGAGTCGAAAGTATGCGTTTCATGGGACACCTCCGTGTGTCGGAATGAATAAGGAATAAGTAATCACTGCGGTCGCCCGCGGACAACGCCCCGAGGGCGGCGTCGATTCATCGCAAGGTGCATAGTTTTTGCTTGGCGTTGGAAATGTTCACTTTGTTCACCTTATTCACCGGGATTATAGATAAAGAGCAAAGGTGAACAAAGTGAATAAAGTGAACAATTACCTATCGATACAAAAACTGTTCACCTCACTCCCGCGCCGGGCGACCGTAAAGGTCGCCCCTACGGTGGAACGCGGTTCGCGGCGGCGGGCACGAAACGCACGTTACAGCGCAGAATCGCACGTTTTCGCCATTATTCCAATCCGTCGCCGTCAGGCGACACCATAATTATTCATTATTCATTCTTCATTATTCATTGTTCATTGGTTTATCCCGTCACCGTCACGCCGGGAACGAGGGTCGCGGCGGGGACGCGGCAGTTGTCGTACTGCGCCGTCGCCTCGGTGAAGCGCAGCGCGCCGGCGAGCTCGAGCATCGAGCCGGAGACGGAACCCCC
>LXOW01117746.1_pt1 | contig 20018 bp, 18 predicted proteins | sample 1368591 | NCBI WGS metagenome assembly LXOW01 (sample SAMN04884650, study PRJNA319009) | bovine gut metagenome | isolation source: Cow rumen | host: Bos taurus | place: Italy: Legnaro (PD) | collected 2014-07-09
CAAAACGGGAAAAGGATCCAAACAAGAAAAAAGGCCGTTTCAAACGGCTGGTGGACAAGGTGATCAGCTACCTGAGCGGGGACAAGCTGATCGAGTGGGGCGTGGACCGTCAACTCGGCTTCATCTTCTACATCTTCATCATCATCTGCGTATCCATCGCCTGGAGCTTGATGGTGGAACAAGACCTCGTGAGAGTACAGAAAAACGAAAGGACGCTGCAGGAGCTGCGCATCAGCTACCAGCAGCGCACCCTCGACTTGGTGGGCATGAACAACCGCACCCGGATCGACGGCTTGCTGAAGGCGAGCGGTTCGAAACTGCACGCCCCGGTGGAGCCGCCCAAACGCATTGAATTGGAGAAATAGGCAATATGCAGGTCAATATCAGAAAAGTCGGCGCCTTCTATCTGCTGTTCGTGCTCCTGGCACTGGTGGCAGCGGGGCAGATCGTGAACCTGCAGTTTATCCACAAGCCGGGACGCAGCTATTCGAAGAAGACCACCCGCGAAGACGTACTTCCCTGCACCCGCGGCAGCATCCTGGCCGACGACGGGCGCTACCTTGCCTTCTCCATCCCGGAGTACCGCATGGGCATGGACTGTGTCCAGCCCGACTCCGCCGTCTTCGCCAAGGGGATCGACTCCCTCGCCATCTGCCTGGCCAACTTCTATCAAGACAAGAAGGCCGCCCAATACAAGAAAGAGATCGTGGAACGCCGCAAGGAAGGACTCGAAGGCGGACGCCGCTACCTGTTCCTCAACCGCCGGCTGCTCACCTACCAGGAGATGAAGGAGGTCTCCTCCTTCCCCATCCTGCGGGAAGGCCGTGCACGCGGCGGTCGCGACGAAGTAAAGGTGGACCACCGCACCTATCCGTACGGTCGTCTGGGTTTCCGCACTCTCGGCTACATCAAGGACCAGAGCGAGATCCCGACCATCGGCATCGAAGGCAGCTGCGACACCATCCTGCGTGGTACCGACGGACTCCAGCCGATGCGTCTGACCGAAGGCCGCAACTGGATCGTGGACACCGACCGGGAGACCATCCAGCCCGTGGACGGCCTGGACGTCCAGCTGACGATCGACATCGACATGCAGGATATGGCCCAGAACGCCCTGACCAGCATCCTCAGCAAGACCAATGAAGTCCATGCCGGTACAGTGGTCGTCATGGAAGTGGCGACGGGCGAAATCAAAGCGATGGTCAATCTCGAAAAAGACGGCCACGGCGGTTTCGACGAAACATACAATTACGCCATCGGCCGCAAGGGCGAACCGGGTTCGGTCTTCAAGGGCGCCACGCTGACGACCCTGCTCGAAGACAAGAAGGTCACCCTCGATACGGAGGTGCCTGCCATCGTTACCTGGAACTACGGTGGCGGTGAGCCGTTCGTAGACCACTATCTGGACCGTTACAGCACAATCAGCGTCAAACGCGCCTACGAGATCTCATCGAACAATGTCTTCCGCATGCTGGCCGCCCGGAACTACGACAAGAATCCCAAGGAATTCCTCGACAAGCTGACCAACGAACGGCGCATTACCTACGACTTTCCCTTTGAACTCAAAGGCATGGCCAAGGCCACCGTCAAGGATCCGGAGGTCAATACAGGCCGCGCTGCCTGGAACATGAAGGACCTGCCCCAGATCGCCATGGGCTATACGGTCGAGATCACCCCGCTGCACACCCTCAACTTCTACAATGCCATCGCCAACGAAGGCGTGATGATGCGTCCGCATCTGGTCAGGAACTATCAGAAGGAAGGACAGATCATCCAGGAATTCAAACCCGAAAAGATCGGCACCGTATGCAAAAAAGAGACGGCACATGAAATGTGGCGGGCCATGCGCGGCGTGGTCGAATCGGAAGGAGGCACCGGCTACCGCATCTTCAAGGGCTGCCCAGTCGGGGTAGCCGGAAAGACAGGAACCGCCCGCATCGTTTTCCCCCATAACGGCCGGTATGAAGACAGGGCCGGCCATAAGATGCACCAGGCAACTTTCGTCGGTTTCTTCCCCAGCGACACGCCCAAGTACTCCATGATCGTCGTTGTATACTCAGAGCCGACCTTCTCCAATTTCTACGGAGCCACCTGGTGCGGCCCGGTGTTCCGCCAGATCGCCGAAGGGATCTACGCCTCGTCGGCAGACTGGCAGGAACCCCTCCCGAAGAAGGGCTCCCTCCCCCGCGACGACGGTTTTCTGATGCTCCAGGGAAAGGAAGACATTCACAAAGGGCTGGTACCCAATGTCAAAGGATTGGGCTTGCGCGATGCGCTCGCCCTGCTCGAGAAATCAGGCTACCATGTTTCCTTCGAAGGACAGGGCATCGTGGACAGCCAGATACCGGCAGCCGGCGACACAGCCAATGACCTGAATATCGCACTCAAACTGAAAGAACAATATCTGCAAAATGAAACTAAGTAATATACTGAAAGGCATCGACGTCGTGTCCTCCACGGGCGACCTGGGCCGGGAGATTTCCCTCCTGACCTTCGACTCGCGCACTTGCCGCGAAGGAGCGCTCTTCATCGCCGTGCCGGGAACGGCCGTCGACGGACATGCGTACATCGCCAAGGCTGTCGCAGCCGGTGCCAGCGCAGTCCTCTACCAGAACGACACCCCGGAACTGGACAGCCTCGGCAACGTCACGCTGGTAAAAGTAGCCGACAGCCGCAAAGCCCTCGCCCTGGCAGCTGACAACTGGTATGACCACCCGTCCGGCAAACTGAACCTTGTGGGCATCACCGGCACCAACGGCAAGACCACGACCGTCACGCTGCTCTACAACCTGTTTACCCGGCTGGGCTGGACCTGCGGGCTGATCTCCACCATCGCCAACTACATCGACGGCGAGCGGCTGGAGACCTCCCACACCACCCCCGACCCAATTGAACTCAACGGCCTGCTGGCCCGGATGGTGGACAAGGGCTGCAACTATTGTTTCATGGAAGTCAGTTCGCACTCCGTGGACCAGGAGCGGATCGCCGGCCTGCAGTTCAAAGTGGCCATCTTCTCCAACCTGACCCACGACCATCTCGACTATCACAAGACCTTCGCCGCCTACCGCGACTGCAAGAAGCGCTTCTTCGACCAGCTGCCGAAAGAAGCATTCGCACTGACCAACATCGACGACCGCAACGGCGAAGTGATGGTACAGAATACTGCCGCCCAGATCCGCACCTACGCCTGCAAGCGCATGGCCGACTTCCGCTGCAAGATTGTAGAGGAAAGCCTGGAAGGCATGCTGGTCAGCATCGACGGCACCCAGGTCTGGACCCGTTTCATCGGGGCGCACAACGCCTATAACCTGCTGGCCGTCTACGGTACAGCCGTGCTCCTCGGCGCCAAACCCGAAGAAGTGCTGGTACAGCTGAGCGCGCTCGGCCCGGTAGCCGGCCGCCTCGACTTCGTCCGCGGCGGCAATGACCTGACCGGCGTGGTGGACTATTCCCACACGCCCGATGCCTTGGAGAACGCCTTGAAAACCCTCCGCGAGACCTGCCAGGACCGCGCCCTGGTGTGCGTATTCGGATGTGGCGGCGACCGCGACCGGACCAAGCGCCCGGAGATGGGCGCCATCGCCGCGAAATACGCAGACCGCGTGGTCGTGACTTCCGACAACCCGCGAACCGAAGATCCTGAAACCATCATCCAGGAAATCCGCGCCGGCATGGACACGGCCGCCCGCGCAAAAAGCCTCTTCATCACCGACCGCCGCGAAGCGATCCGCACCGCACTGATGACCGCCCCGCAGGGCGCCGTCATCCTGGTGGCCGGCAAGGGACATGAGGACTATCAGGTCATCGGTACCACCAAGATCCACTTCGATGACAAGGAAGTCATCGCCGAGACATTTGAAGAAATGAAATAAACGCAGTACGCCATGCTCTATCATCTGTTTCAATATCTGGAAAAAGCAGGCATCGACTTCCCGGGAGCCGGCCTGATGCAATATATCACGTTCCGGGCGATCTGCTGCGCCGTGGTGGCCATCCTCACCTCGATGCTCGTGGGCAAATCCATCATCGCCAAGCTGCAGAAGAAGCAGATCGGCGAGACCATCCGCGACCTCGGGCTGGAAGGACAGCTGCAGAAAAAAGGCACCCCGACCATGGGAGGCATCATCATCCTGCTGTCGATCCTGGTACCGGTGCTGCTCTTCGGCGACCTGACCAACACCAACGTGCTGCTGCTGATCCTGACTACCGTATGGCTGGGCATGCTGGGATTTCTTGATGACTATATCAAGGTATTCAAGCACAATAAAGAAGGCCTCAACGGCAAGTACAAGATCGTGGGACAGATCCTGCTGGGCGTGGCCGTGGGCCTGACCCTCTACCTGACGGCCGACCCGGGCATGAGCTACAGCCGCACCACCATCCCTTTCTTCAAGGGCAATGAATTCGACTACAAATGGCTGATTCCCTTCTCCGGACCCGTGGTCCGCGCACTGCAGGGAGGTCTCTACGTGGTTGTGATCACCTTCATCATCACCGCCTGCTCCAACGGTACCAACCTTACCGACGGCATGGACGGCCTGGCCGCCGGCGTTTCGGCCATCGTGGGTGCGACCATCGGCGTGCTCGCCTACGTCTCGGGCCACACGGGCTTTGCCGAATACCTCAACATCATGTACCTCCCCAATACCGGTGAAGTCACGGTCTATGTGAGCTGTTTTGTAGGAGCCCTGCTGGGTTTCTTGTGGTACAACTCCTTCCCGGCCCAGGTCTTCATGGGCGACACGGGTTCGCTGGCACTGGGCGGCATCATCGGCGTGATGGCCATCCTCATCCGGAAAGAGCTGCTGCTGCCCATCCTCTGCGGCGTCTTCCTCGTAGAAAGCCTGTCGGTAATCATCCAGCGCTTCTACTTCAAATACACCAAGAAAAAGACCGGCACCGGTGTGCGCGTGTTCCGCATGTCTCCCCTGCACCACCACTTCCAGAAGGAGAATCCCGACGCGCTCATCCAGAGCCCGAAAAACATACAACCTGAAAACAAGATCGTCGTCCGCTTCTGGATCGTATCCATCATCCTGGCGGTCATCACCATCGTAACCCTGAAGATCCGATAATCATGAAAAAAGCAGTCATCCTTGGCGGTGGAGAAAGTGGCGTCGGCGCAGCCGTGCTGGCCAAAGTGCAACATTACGATACTTTCCTGTCGGACAGCGGCATGCTGAAGGAACCCTTCCGCAAGCAGCTGGAGAAATGGGAGATTCCCTTCGAAGAAGGCGGCCATACCGCAGAAAAGGTGCTCTCAGCCGATCTCGTCATCAAAAGCCCCGGCATTCCCGAGACAGCGCCCCTGGTGGTACGCCTCCGCGAGCAGGGTACGCCCATCATCTCCGAGATCGAATTTGCCGGATACTATGATACGGCCCGGAAAATCTGCATTACGGGCAGCAACGGCAAGACCACGACTACTTCGCTGATCTACTACCTGCTGCAGAACGCCGGCCTCAACGTAGGCCTGGGCGGCAATATCGGCAAGAGCTACGCGATGCAGGTGGCCACGGAGAAACATGATATCTACGTACTGGAACTCAGCAGCTTCCAGCTCGACGGCATGTACGACTTCAAAGCCGACATCGCCGTGCTGATGAATATCACGCCCGACCATCTCGACCGCTACGACCACTGCTTCCAGAATTATATCAACGCCAAGTTCCGCATCACCCGCAACATGAAGCCGGAGGACTGCTTCATCTTCTGCAACGATGATGAGGTGACCATCGGCGAACTCAACAAGATCGTGGTGCAGGCCAAGAAACTGCCGTTCACCCAGAACGGGACGGTAGAGGAAGGCGCCTGGCTCGAGGACGACCGCATGCGCGTCCGCTACGACGGCGACGAATTCGACATCCTGGTGCGCGACCTCGCCCTGGAGGGCCGGCACAACGTCTACAACTCGATGGCGGCAGCCATCACCGGCAAGATCATGAAGGTCACCAACGAGACCATCCGCAAGTCGCTGACCACTTTCGAAGGCGTGGAGCACCGCATGGAAAAGGTCATGAGCGTCGGCGGCGTGCTTTACATCAATGACTCGAAGGCGACGAACGTCAACTCCACCTGGTACGCACTCGAAAGCGTCCAGACCCCGATTGTCCTGATCCTGGGCGGCACCGACAAAGGCAACGACTACGCCCCGATCGCCGACCTGGTGCGAGAAAAGGTGAAAGCCATCGTCTGCCTGGGTGTGGACAACAAGAAGATCAAGGATTTCTTCGGCGGGATGGTTCCCGTCTGCGAGACGCTGTCGGCCGAAGAATGCGTCAATAAATGTGCGGAATTGGCCGTACCGGGCGACACAGTATTGCTGAGCCCCTGCTGCGCCAGCTTCGACCTGTTCAAGAATTACGAGGACCGCGGACGTCAGTTCAAGGAAGCGGTAAGGAGGCTGTAACATGAACCAGTTCTGGAAACTCAAGGGAGACCGGGTCATCTGGATCATCGTGGTGTTCTTCGCCATGATTTCGATCGCTGCCGTCTTTTCGTCGAGCAGCTTCCTGGCCTCGTCCCGTGGCATCAGCAAGGTCGCCATCTTCATGGAGCAGACCAAATCGGTGCTGATGGGTTTCCTCGCATTGCTGGTCTGCTACCTCATCCCGCTGCGATTCTACCGCACCTTCTCCTTTGCCATCTACGGCATCTCGGTGTTGCTGCTCCTGATGCTCTTCGTTCCGGGACTCCGTGCAGAGATCAACGGCGCCATCCGCGGCATCAAGATCCACGGACACACTTTCCAGGTCTTCGAGTTCGCCAAGATCGGCGTCATCTTGTATCTGGCACGTGCCCTGGAAATCTGGGGCGACAGCCTGGACGATTTCAAGCAGTTCGCCCTGAAGATCCTGCTGCCCGTGGGCGCGGTCTGTCTGCTGATCATGCAGAACAGTTTCTCCTCTGCCCTGCTCATCGGACTGATCAGCTTCCTGATCCTGTTCTTCATGAACGTGAGCATCAAGAATCTGGGCATCACGGTAGGCATTCTGGCGGCAGCCCTGCTGCTGATGTTCCTTACCTACCATGCCTTCTTTGCAGGAAGGCCGGAGCGGCTCGAATCGAGCGTAGGCAAGATTTTCAACCGTTTCGGGACCGTAGAAAATCGACTGACGGCTCACTTCCAGAAAGAAGAGGAAGATTTCGAGAATCTCTCTCGTGCAGAACAGCAGGAGCTCATGGACAAGGACCGCCAGAGCGAGAACGCCAAGGTTGCCATCTCCGAAGGCGGCATCTTCGGCAAGGGGCCGGGCAAGAGCACCCAACGCTATTCCCTCTCCATGGCCTTCTCCGACTTTATCTATGCCTTCATCGTTGAAGAGTACGGCCTGCTGGGAGGTGTATTCGTCATCCTGCTCTACTTGATCTTCCTTTTCCGCTGCATACGGCTCTGCCAGCGCTGCACAGCTACGTATTCCAGCGTCCTGATCGCAGGACTTGCGTTCCTGATCACCACGCAGGCCTTTCTGCACATCCTGGTCAACGTGCGCATCCTGCCCATCACAGGCCACACCCTGCCGCTGATCAGCCACGGTGGCACAGCCTACCTGGTACTGAGCGGGGCCTTCGGCATGATCCTCTCGGTCAACAAGCAGCTGGAAAAACAGGACGCCAGGGAGCGCGCTGCCCGCGAAGCAGCGGCAGCGGCCGAAACCATCGCGATGACCAGCATCGCGGAAGCGGACGGCTTCCACCAGAACACCACAGATACTTCCGAATTCAACTATACAACTCCCGATGAATAAACCTCGCATCATCATCAGTGGCGGCGGAACGGGCGGACACATCTTCCCGGCCCTTTCCATCGCGAACTCGATCAAGGAAATCTGCCCCGAAGCGGAGATTCTCTTCGTGGGGGCGGAAGGCAAAATGGAAATGGAGCGCGTACCGGCAGCCGGCTACAAGATCATCGGCCTGCCCGTGGCGGGCCTGCAGCGCAAGCTCTCGCTCCAGAATCTCGCCCTCCCCGCCAAAGTGGCGACCAGCGTCCGCAAAGCGGGCGACATCATCCGGGATTTCAAGCCGGACGTCGCCGTGGGCGTGGGAGGCTATGCCAGCGCACCGCTGTTGTGGAGCGCTTCACACAAAGGCATCCCCTGCCTGATCCAGGAGCAGAATTCCTACGCCGGCCTGACCAACAAGATTCTCGCGAAACGGGCCGCCTGCATCTGCACAGCCTATGAAGGCATGGAACGCTTCTTCCCGGCCGACCGCATCATCCTCACCGGAAATCCCATCCGGAAGGAGATTGCACCGGCCACCGAAGAGCAGCGGGCGGAAGGCTACCGTTTCTACGGGCTTGATCCGAAGAAAAAGACGCTCTTCGTAGTAGGCGGCAGCCTGGGCTGCGGCACCCTGAACCGGGTGATGCGCGACTGGGTGGAAAATCGTGCCGCTAAGGCGGACTACCAGGTCATCTGGCAGTGCGGCAAGTTCTACAAGAGCGGAATTGACGCCTTCATGGAAGGACGTACCGTTCCCAACCTCGTCTATACCGACTTTATCCAGCGGATGGACCTGGCTTATGCCGTGGCGGACCTGCTGGTTTCCCGCGCTGGCGCCGGTACGATCTCGGAACTCTGCGTGGCAGGAAAAGCCACGATCTTCGTCCCCTCTCCCAATGTAGCAGAAGACCATCAGACGCACAATGCAATGGCGCTGGTCGGCAAGGACGCGGCCCTGATGGTCCGCGACGCCGAGGCGGACACGAAACTGCTCGACACGGTGGAGGAACTCATCCACGACGACGCCCGGCTGGCCGGACTGGAAAAGAATATCCTGAAGCTCGGAAAGAAGGATGCTTCTGAGGTGATTGCAAAGGAAGTTTTGAAACTGGTAAAATGACACAGTATACACATTATTACTTTATCGGAATCGGCGGAATCGGCATGAGCGCCATCGCGCGGTACTTCAAGCACCGCGGCTTCGAGGTGTCGGGATACGACCGTACGCCGTCGGCCCTTACGCACGCGCTGGAAGAAGAAGGTATCGCCGTCCACTACGAGGATGACATCGACGCCATCCCGAAAGACATCGCCCATACCTTCGTTATCTATACGCCCGCGATTCCGGAAGACCTCGGCGAACTCCAGTACGTACGGAGCCACAGCTATCCCTTGTGCAAACGGTCGAAGGCCCTGGGTGAGATTGCCCGCGGCCAGGAATGCCTCGCCGTCTCGGGCACCCATGGCAAGACCACGACCAGCACCCTGCTCGCCCATATCCTGACCGCTTCGGGTGAAGGCTGCAACGCCTTCCTGGGCGGCATCTCGAAGAATTACGACACCAACCTGCTGCTGAGCAAGAATCCGGTCCTGGTGGCCGAGGCCGACGAATTCGACCGTTCCTTCCTGCAGCTGCATCCCCATATCGCCGTGGTGACGGCCACCGACGCCGACCATCTCGACATCTACAACGACCACGCCCATGTGGTCGAGGCCTTCGGCCAGTTCACGGCACAGGTTGATGCCGACGGCGCCGTCGTAGTCAAACAGGGCGTGGAAGTACCGCTGGCCAATACCACCGCCAAGGTCTGGCGCTATTCCTACGACAAGCCTTGCGATTTCTATGCTTCTGATATCCAGCCGATAGAAGGGGGCCGCTTCGATTTCACACTGAATCATCCCGGCGGACGCATCGAGCATTGCTGCGTCGGCATTCCGGGCTGGGTCAACGTGGAGAATGCCGTAGCCGCCGCGGCCATCGCCCTGCTGCACGGCACCACCCCTGCCGCCATCCGGGCCGCGCTGGCCACGTTCCAGGGCGTCAAGCGCCGTTTCGACATCCATGTCAACACCCCGCGCATCGCCTATGTCGACGACTACGCCCACCATCCCAATGAGATCAAGGCAGCCATCAGTTCGATCCGCAACATCTTCCCCGGCCGGAAACTGCTCGGCATTTTCCAGCCGCACCTCTATACCCGGACCCGCGACTTCGCACCGGAATTTGCCGAAGCACTCAGCGGCCTCGACGCCCTGATTCTGCTTCCCATCTACCCGGCCCGCGAAGAACCCATCCCCGGCGTGAACGCCGAACTCATCTTCGACCAGGTGACGCTTTCCGACAAAGTGCTGATTCCCAAGGAGCAGCTCATGGACCACCTGAAGACCCGCGACATCGACTGCCTGGTCAGCTTCGGCGCCGGCGACGTCGACCGCTTCATCGAACCCATCGAAAACTGGCTCAAGACCCTCGCATGATCAAACGCATCCTTCTTACCTCACTGATTGTACTGCTGTCGGGCGGCATGCTGGGCAGTTACTTCTATTTTACCAGCAGGCTGGTCGCTCAGGGAAGGCGGCAGGCACGCTGCCGGGAAGTGGAAGTGATCCTGCTCGACTCGCTCCAGAGCAACATCGTAGACAAGAAGGAACTGCACGACCTGCTTGCCCGGCAAAGCCTCGGCCGGCCTGTCGACAGCATTGATCTGCACCAGCTTGAAACGCAGGTCGGCAGCATGGGTGAGGTGGTCAGCGCCCAGGTCTATACGGCCAACGACCGGACCCTGGCCGTCAGGATTACCCAGCGCAAGCCCGTGGTCCGCTTCGAAAAAGGAGAGGCTCACTGGTATGCCGACCCGGAGGGCTACCTGTTCCCGGTACACAATGCCGTGGATGTGCCCGTCGTCACCGGGCAGATCCCCTTCCAGGTGGAAAACAATTACAAAGGCTTCGCTCCGGAGAAAGACCGGAAATGGACCAGCGGCATGGTGGAACTGGCCCGCTACATCGACGGCAAACCCGTGTTCCGAAGCGAGATCACCCAGCTCGACGTCGCTCCTAACGGCGATATCGTGCTCTACACCCGCGAGCCCGGCCCCTCCATCATCTTCGGCGACAGTGCCGACTATGTGACCAAATTCCAGAAACTGGAGGCCTGGTGGCGCTACATCGCGCCGCAAATGGATGCGAACAAACACTACAAGACAATCAATCTAAAGTATAACCAACAGATAATTTGCAGGCAGCTATGAGCAAATACGCAGCAGCATTGGATTTCGGCAGCTCCAAGATCGCGCTGGCCGTCGGTGAGATGACCGACAGCGGTGTCAAGATCGTGAGCTACCATGACGCCCCGTCGGCCGGCATCGAGAGCGGAGAGATCGTCAACGACTTCAAAGTCGAAGAGGTCGTCCGCGCGCTGGTCGAAAAAGCGAAGGCCGATCTTCCGGAAGAGATCGGATCCTTCACCTTCGGCCTTTCGGGCAGAGTGCTTCACAGCAAGACGCTCCCCGTCAAGATCACCCGCCGCGACCCTTCCTCCTATATTCTGGAAGAAGAGGTGCGCCAGATCACCAAGGCCCGGTACAAGACCGCACTCGAAGGCGATGAGATCGTTTTCGAAGCCGTGCCCCAGAAGTACAGCACAGAAGACCGCATCGGCATCACCTACGACGAGATCATCGGCATGGTGGGCGGACAGATCGAAGTGGACTTCAAACTCTTCACCGGACGCAAGTCGCTTCTCGACCGGCGTGTCAACATCCTCAAGAAACTGGATCTGACACCCGGCAAGGCCATCCTGAACGCCATCGCTTCGGCACGTGCCGTGCTGAGCCGTCCCGAAATGGAAAACGGCGTGGCGCTGGTGGACATCGGCAAAGGATCCACAGAAGTGGCCATCGTTAAGGACAATATCGTCCGACATGTCGCCATCATTCCTTTCGGCGGCGAATCGGTGACCGGTGACATCAAGACCGTGGCCAACATCACCCGTGAATGGGCCGAGACAGTCAAGCTGCGTCACGGACGCTGCTGCGAAGAATACGCCATCGAGAACAAGAAACTGGTGCTCAAGAGCGAAAATGAAACCACGGAGGGCGAACTCGAGATGAGCCTGCTTATCCGGACAGTGGAAGCCCGCCTGAGCGAGATCCTCGACGCTGTCCGTTACGTCATCGAGCAGTCAGGCTATGCCGGGCGCATCGCTTCGGGCGTGGTCATCACCGGCGGCGTCAGCCACCACGAAGACCTGCTCCAGCTCGCCAGCGCCCTGCTCGGCCAGAAAGTCCGTCTGGCTGCGCCGCAAGGTTCCATCGACAATGGCAGCGTGGAAGATGCCTACGACGTGTATGCTTCCACGGCCGTCGGCCTGGTACTCGAAACCCTCGACCCGATGCTTTCGCATGCCATCGACATGAGCGAAGAAGCCAAGCCTGCCCAGCAGGCCGCTGCCCAGAGCATCCAGGAGACCCTCTTCGAGACGGAGCCCGAATCCGAATCCGAAGAACGGCCGCTTTCCAACCGGGAGCTGCGCGAGCGCCGCAAAGAGGAGGAACGCAAGGCCAAGGAAGAAGAGCGCAAGGCCAAGGAAGAGCGCAAAAGGCTTGAAAAGGAACGCAAGGCCGCCGAGGAAGAGCGGAAGAAGAAAGAGAAAAAAGGGCCAAGCTTCATCGATATGTTATTTTCTGACGACAACAACGCTTAAGAGATATGGACGCAGATTTGATACCTACCAACTGGGAAAAACGTGGTAACATCATCACCGTCGTCGGTGTGGGCGGCGGTGGCAACAATGCCGTTTCCTATATGTATTCCCTCGGGCTCAAGGATGTCGATTTCGTGATTTGCAACACCGACACCCAGGCCCTGCAGCGGAGTCCTGTTCCCGCCAAGCTCCAGATCGGCCCCATCCTGACCAAAGGACTGGGCGCCGGCACCGATTACACGGTCGGCCGCCAGGCCGCCGAAGAATCGATTGAAGAAATCGGCAAGCTGTTCGCCGGCGACACGCAGATGGTCTTCGTGACCTGCGGCATGGGCGGCGGTACCGGCACCGGTGCGGCGCCGCTCGTGGCCAAGACGGCCAAGGAGCTGGGCATGCTGACCGTCGGTGTGGTCACCGTCCCTTTCCGTGATGAAGGCAAGGAGGCGCTCTACCGTGCCATCGAAGGCATCAAGGAGCTCAGCAAGCATGTGGACAGCATCCTGGTGATCGACAACCAGAAGCTCTACCAGCTCTACGGCAAGATGAACATCTTCACCGCCTTCAACAAGGCCGACGAGGTCCTGGCAACAGCCGTGAAGAGCATCGCCGAGATCATCACCAGCAGCGGTTACATCAACGTGGACTTTGCCGACGTGAAGAAGGTCATGAAAAACAGTGGCGTCGCCATCATGGGCATCGGCGAGGCAGAGGGCGACGACCGTGCCATCAAGGCCGTCGAGATGGCCCTCAAGTCTCCGCTGCTGAACGACCTCAACCTGCGCAGCGTCAAGAACGCCCTGATCAACATCACCGCCAGCTCCGACGAGGAGAACGGTATCTCGATGGAGGAACTCTCCCAGATCATGGAATTCACCTCGCAGTACACCGGCGCCACCATCAACTTCAAGCGTGGTATCGTCTTCGACGAATCGATGGGCAGCAAGATCAGCGTCACCATCATCGCCACCGGTTTCGAGATGTGGCAGCTTCCGGTCATCGACGAGAACGAAGTCAACCGGGGCAACCGCATCGAAGTCCCTTACGGCAAAGACCTGTTCCAAAAACGCAAGAAGGGCACGCCCATCGCGCCCGACGACGGCAAGCTTCTCAACAAGAAACGCGTGAGCGGCATTCCCGCCCTCATCGTGGAAGACGTCCGCCGCATCAAGGAACTGGAAGAAGAGCCGGCCTGCATCCGTCGCGAGCGCATGCTGACACCTGAAAAAGTGAATGTTCCCCAGGAAGTCAAAGAGACTCCCGCAACCGAATAGCACCATGGAAAGACGACGCAGAGTCCGCTTCGCTCCCAGCCCCACGGGGCCGCTGCACATGGGCGGTGTCCGCACGGCCCTCTACAATTATCTCTACGCCAAACAGGCGGGCGGTGATTTCATTCTCCGTATCGAAGACACGGATTCCCAGCGCTTCGTGCCGGGTGCCGAGGAATACATCATCGAATCGCTCCGCTGGTGCGGCATCTTCCCCGATGAGGGTGTGGATGCCGACGGAAAGGTCGTGGAGGTCGCTTCGCCAAAGCATCCCCATGCGCCCTACCGCCAGTCGCAGCGCCGCGGCATCTACCGCAAATATGCGGAAGAACTCGTGGCGAAGGGCTACGCCTACTACGCGTTCGACACGGCCGAAGAACTGGCTGCCTTGCGGACGGCGGCCGAGGCCGAAAAAAAGACGTTTACCTATAACTGGGAGACGCGCGGTTCTTTAAAAAACTCGCTGACGCTGCCTGCCGACGAGGTCGCGCGCCGCGTGGCCGGAGAGACGGGCTGGACCATCCGTTTCAAGATTCCGGAAAACCGGATCGTGAAGATGGACGACCTGATCCGCGGGCACATCGAAGTCAACAGCAACACGCTGGACGACAAAGTTTTGTGGAAACGTGTCGACGAGCTCCCGACCTATCACCTGGCCAATATCGTGGACGACCATCTGATGGAAGTCACCGAAGTCATCCGCGGCGAGGAATGGCTGCCTTCCCTGCCCCTGCACTATCTGTTGTATGAGGCCTTCGGTTGGCAGGACACGCAGCCGCGTTTCGCGCATCTGTCGCTGCTGCTCAAGCCGGACGGAAAAGGCAAGCTTTCGAAGCGCGACGGCGACCGGCTGGGATTCCCGGTATTCCCGCTGCGCTGGGTCAATGCTGAAGGTGAGGTGTCGCGCGGCTACCGCGAAGACGGCTACTATCCCGAGGCCTTCGTCAACATGCTGGCCTTCCTGGGCTGGAACCCCGGCACGGAGCAGGAGATCTTCTCGCTCGACGAGCTGGTGAAGGTGTTCACGCTGGAGCGTGTCATCAAGTCGGGTGCGCGTTTCAATCCCGACAAGGCAAAATGGTTCAACCAGGAATACCTGCGGATGCGGCCCATCGAGAAGCTGGTGGCGGAATTCCGCGCCACTGAAGGTGAGCGCATCGCCGCCTTCAGCGACGAATACGTGGCCGGCGTGCTTGAGCTCATGCGCGAACGCGTCCACTTCTCCACCGAATTCCACGACGCGACCTTGTTCTTCTTCGAGGCCCCGACGGAATATGACCCGGCGGCCGTCGCCAAGTTCTGGAAAGACGATATCCCGACGATTATCCCGCAGGTCCGCGATTTCATCGCCGGCATCGAGCCCTTCACGAAAGAGCATGTCGGCGAATCGCTCGAAAACCTGATCCACGAAAACGCCTGGCCCATGGGCAAAGTCATGAACACCCTGCGTCTCTTCCTTGTCGGAAAGTCGGTCGGCCCCGGCGTCGCCGAAATGATGGCCCTCATGGGCAAGCCCGAAGTCCTTCGGCGCATAGACAGAGGTATAGTTACTTTGAAATAAAGGATAGGATTGCGCTTTCAGCGCGGGTGGGATATTGCCTCGAGGACCCTAACCACCCGCGGTTGATAGCGGGAGGGGCCCAAATCTTGATTTGGGAGGGAGACTCGCTTGCGAGTCGGTCCGAGAGGCAATTCCCAGAGCGCTTGCGCAATCCGAATATCTATTAAAATGAACATGAAAATAGGTTTTGCATCGGATCATGCTGGATATGAGTATAAGCAGCAACTGATCGCATACTTGCGGCGGAAGGGATACTCCGTCGTCGATTATGGGACACATGGGACCGCCAGCGTCGACTACCCGGACTTTGCCCACGACCTTGCCCGCGGCATCGAAAACGGCGAAGTCGACCGCGGCATCGCCCTCTGCGGCACCGGCAACGGCATGGCCATGACCCTCAACCACCACAAGGGAATCCGCGCCGGACTCGCCTGGAACCGCGACATCGGCGCCCTCATCTCCCAACACAACAACGCCAACGTCCTCGTGATGCCCGCCCGGTTCATCACCCTGACCATGGCCAGACTCATCACCAAGACCTGGCTTGAAACCCCGTTTGAAGGTGGAAGACACCAACGCCGCATCGACAAAATACCTTGTGCTTGACGGCTGCCCCGTCGAAGAAGGCATGCCCGCATTCTTCGAAACGCACCTCACACATGACCTGGCGGATTATCCCGACGGGATCGTCCTCCCTTTGGACAAACCCTACCGCTGGACCTCCGCCGACCTCGTGCGCAAATGCAAATTTACCCTGCAGAAACACTTTGGCCTCCGCAAGCTGAAAGTCGGCCACGCCGGCACCCTTGACCCGCTCGCCACGGGCTTGCTACTGGTGTGCATCGGCAAGGCCACCAAGCTTGCGGAGGCACTGCAGGCCTCTGAAAAAGAATACCTGGCCACTGTCGAATTCGGCGCCACCACCTCGTCTTTCGACCTGGAGCAACCCATCGACCAGTTTTTCCCCTACGAACATATCGACGAAGCCGCCGTCCGCGCCGTCCTCCCGCAGTTCATCGGCCCGCAGGACCAGGTCCCTCCCCTCTTCTCGGCCAAGATCGTCGGCGGCCTGCGCGCCTACGAATACGCGCGCAGCGGCGAACCGGTCGAACTCAAGACCAACCGCATCGAAATCTACGACATTACACTCGAAGGATTTACGCAGCACAACGTGATGACGGGCGACGACTACGCCGTCGATCCTGTCGTCCGCCACGTCCACAATTACCACACATCCTCGACCAGCGACGGCACCCGTCCGGCAGCGACTTTACGCATCCGCTGCTCCCGCGGTACCTACATCCGCTCCCTCGCCCGCGACCTCGGCCTAGCCCTCGGCTCCGGCGCCTATCTCACCGCCCTCCGCCGCACGGCCAGTGGAAACTTCCGCGTTTAGGGCTGCTGCGTAAATGCGTTGATAACGGCCAGGAGAGAACGGACGTCACCGGAACGGTCCTGGGATTCTTCACCATTCTCATCGGTCTTGCCGGCCTTGCTCTTCCGCGACGGCTTTTCATCCTTCAGCTCATAATAGCGTTTCAGGAAGTGGTCTGCTCCCGACCAGATGGTGTGGATGTAGCCCTGGAAGCGGGCGGCGGTTTCGGGCGCGGACTGGGCCCGGAAGCGCCGCTGGTCGTCAATCTGCTGCAGACAGATGTCCGGATTGCGATAGCCGCAAGTTGCTACGGAAAAGCCCTTGAGGGCGAAATAGGCAGCGGTCAGGTCGGCACGCTCGTAGTGCCAGTCGCAGATGAACACATCTTTCGGGATACGGTCGATGGCCGGCCAGGTATCGTTGTAGCTGGCCTCCCATTCTCCGATGCCCGTGGTGCGGCCATCAATGAGCCGGTCGCCCCAGATCATCAGCTGGCGGCCCTTTTCGGCCAGATGATTGCGGATCAGCGTCACCTCACCGGCGAAGAGATCGGCCTTGTCCTTGTCGTGGCAGCGCGGGCACTCTTCCTCGCCCAGATAGAACACTTCGTCCATTCCGGCATGGAAGGCGTCAGCCTCAAACGCATCGCAGACTTCATCGACCACCGCGAAAACGACATCGTGGACTTCCGGATGCAGCGGGCAGTAACTCTTGCAATAAAGCCGGTCAGGGTTCGGCCATTCGGAATAGTTTTCTGTCTTGACCGACGGATTCTCGTCGAACTGGGGATATTCCCGCAACAGCGCAAGGTTCTGCTTTGCCCATGACTGGTGACCCAGCAGGTTGATCTGTGGCACAAGACGGATGCCGTGTTCACGGCAAAGCGCCACGATCCGCTTCACGTCTTCCAGCTTCAGGGGATTCGGATCGCTGAGTTCCGGATGCGATTCGTAGGCGTAGTTCCAGTCCACCCGCAGAATCAGCAGGTTGAAATGCGCCGGCACCAGTTCTTCTTCAATGAAGGTCAGGAAGCGGTCGAGTGCGTCCGGCTTGGGCGCCTCGATGGCCAGGCCGCGGACCGGGAGCGGTTCCCCCGCCTCCTCTTCCACCGTGTGTTTACAGGACGGGAAAAGCAGGAAAAGCGACAGGGTCAGCAAAAGAAATGACAAATGTTTCATGATGGGGAGGTTTATGGATATTATCGCTGCTTGCGGGGAACAGCAAAACTGTCTACGGTATGTCCGTGCTGGTCGTAGACCGTGACCAGGAGGCGGTTGGCTTCGACATCGACCGTGCAGGCGCAGCTCATGTCGAGCTCTCTGAGATCAAGTACCTTGGCATGACGGGGACTCTCAGTGAGGGACGGGTCCAGGGGGCGGCGCTTGTCACCGCTGGAACCCATATCGAGGTAATAGGTCCCCTTCTCCGGATCCGTCGTGGGACGGTCGCCATCCAGCGCGAAGGTACGGGAATAGATGTGGTCGTGACCGCTCAGTACCAGGTCCACGCGGTATTTCCGGAATACGGGGAACCACTGCGGGCGCAGGTTCCGGGCCACCGCGGAATCCACGATTTCCGAGCCGAAGATGGATTTGTGCTCAAAAACCACGAGATACTGGTAGGTGCCGGCCAGACGGTCGAGCGTTTCTTCGAACCAGCGCACCTGGTCGGAAAAACGAGCNNCGGCTGTCCGGTGCGCCGTTGTCGGGGAACTTGAACAGATGATTGAACGTGTAGGCATAGTCATACTGGGGATAGTGCCCGTCAACCTTGTCGGATGCCCAGTAGGCGTGGTCGCCGGGGGAACAGGCGTAGACAAAATCCCGGAACACGTCGTTATCCAGGAGGTAGGTCCACTCGTACTCGTTGCCCGCCACGTCGATATGATCCCCGCTGCAGAGCATCAGGGCCGCATCCGGGGCCATTTCTTTCATCTGCCGGACCAACGGCAGTGTCACGGGATTCTCCCGATGCTGGAAGTCGGTGAATGCAACGAACTTCCAATCTCCCGGCGCTCCTGCGGTCCGGAAGCTGCGGACATCCGATTCGGCCCCGTCCGTCACAATCTTGTAGCGGTAGCGGGTATCGGCGGCCAGGCCGCTAAGGGTTGCATGGCACACATAGCGCTCCTGCGTATAGAAAGTGGAGTTCATGGCCGTATTCGGAATTTCAGCGGTACTCCAGCGCTGGCAGACCGGCCACGCTTTCTTTGCCATAGCGAAATCCGGATCGGATTCCAGGGTATACAAGACATAACTGTCGCTGTTGCTGCAATGATAGTTGACGGTAACGGCGCTGGCAGGGTTCTCGGCCACCGTCGTGACGATATGCCAGATCGTCTGCTGGCCGTAGCACGCAGGACCGCACAACCATGCGAAGAGAATCAGAAGAAATGCGAAACGTTTCATGGCTTGATCGCTTTGTTTGTAAAGGTAGTCAATTTTATCTGGAAAATGATTACCTTGCGGAAAATTAGACTATGAAACACTTCGCTTGTTTTCTTGTCGGCCTGAGCGTTCTGGCCGGCTTGATGCTGACCGGCTGCGGATCGCAGGAACAGCAATATGTCAAGAAGGCCGTNNCCTTCCACGATGGAAGAAGCTTATGATGTCTGCCGGGAAGCCCTGAAAGTGGCCGGCGGCAAACACTCCTTCCTTTCTACCGTAGAACGGCAGCAAGCCTCGGCGGCAGAAGACAAGGAGACGGCTCCTTCCGTGTCTTTGCTGGAAGACGGCATCGTCCTGATCACACTACCGCACTTCAGCGGGCAGAACCAGGAAGACAACCAGCGCTACGCCCGCGCCGTACTCGATGCCCTTCCGGAGACCGAAGACATCAAAGGGGTTGTCATCGACCTTCGCGGCAATACGGGCGGCAACATGTATCCGATGATTGCGGCCGTCCACCGTTTCCTGCCCGACGACACGATCCTGCGTTTCAAGAGCCGCCAGTTCTCCTCACCCATCACGAAGATCTTTATCCTTAATAGTGTGGGCATCATGGAACAGATGCTGATCCTCTGCCCTGTCGCTCTGCTGACCGACGAAATGACGGCCAGCTCTGGAGAGGCAACACTGCTATGTTTCAGAGGTTTGGCGAGTGCCCGCAGCTTCGGTGCGCCCACGGCGGGATACGCCTCTGCCAACACGCCCTACCGCATGCCCGACGGATCGCAACTCGTCCTTACGACCAGTTGCGACATGGCCCGAACCGGCGAAATCTTCTGCGACGATCCCATCGCCCCTGACGTCCCGACGGACCACCCCCTCGAAGACGCCCTCGCCTGGCTCCGCAGCCGCTAACGACGCCAACCTTTCTTCCGCTTTATCCCATTTCCCTGTCACGAAAGGGACAGTTCATCTATCTCATACCTTTCGCGTCA
>LXOW01015815.1_pt3 | contig 20001 bp, 19 predicted proteins | sample 1368591 | NCBI WGS metagenome assembly LXOW01 (sample SAMN04884650, study PRJNA319009) | bovine gut metagenome | isolation source: Cow rumen | host: Bos taurus | place: Italy: Legnaro (PD) | collected 2014-07-09
AGATGTGTATAAGAGACAGGGCCAGAGTAGTCGGTTCATACCCGACCTGTCATTGGTTCGAATCCAATCGCCGCTACCATTCAAGAAGCCCGATTTCTCGGGCTTTTTTCGTGCCTTGAGTTCGCTCGGGAAAGCTCATTTTTGTACCCATTCGGGGTTTTGACCCCTTTTTGACCCCCTGCTGCTGCGATTTTAATCAGGTCAAAAGGCCGACGCTTTTCAAAAAGTCATCCGCTGACTCACACAATGGCCGGCTTCCTGCGCTTTTTCGAAATTTGCCGTTGCCTGTTGGATACAGTCGTGTTACAATAAAAACGATACCAATTCATATAGGAGATTCATATATATGGAAGACGTGAAGTTTGTCGTCTCCCCCAAGCGGTACACCGAGGAAACTCAGGTGTTCTCCGTTCGCATGCCCAAAGACATGATCCGGGAGCTGGACAGCCTGGCCCAGCGGACGGGCCGTACCCGGAACGAGCTTATCATGATGAGCCTTGAGTTTTCTCTGGAGCATATGGAGATCACCGGCGACCCCGGCAAAAAGCAATAAGGGGAGGATGGTATGGCTATCTTAAAGTGCAAGATGTGCGGCGGGGATATTGAGCTCAGCCAGGACAAAACCTTCGGCACCTGCGAGTTCTGTGGGAGCATCATGACTTTCCCCAAGGTGGACGACGAGCAGCGGGCGGCCATGTTCAACCGGGGCAACCACTTCCGGCGCATCGGCGAGTTCGACAAGGCGTTGGCCGTCTACGAGCGCATCGTCCAGGAGGACGAAAACGACGCCGAGGCCCACTGGTGCTGCGCCCTGTGTCGGTTCGGCATCGAGTACGTGGAGGACCCCAACACGCTCGAGTACCTTCCTACCTGCCATCGGGCCAGCTTCGACAGCTTCCTGGAGGACCCGGACTATCTGGCCGCTCTGGAGCACTCCGACGGCATCACTCGGCGGCAGTACCAGAAGGACGCCGCCAAGATCGCCGAGGTCCAGCGGGGCATTTTGGCTACCTCCCAGAACGAGGAGCCCTTCGACGTATTCATCTGCTACAAGGAAACCGAGGAGGACGGCAGCCGCACCCGGGACAGCCTCTACGCCCAGGATATCTACTACCAGCTCACCGAGCAGGGGCGGCGGGTCTTCTTCTCCCGGATCACGTTGGAGGACAAGGCCGGTACCGAGTACGAGCCCTATATCTTCGCGGCACTGAACAGTGCCAAGGTGATGGTTCTGGTCACCACCTCGGCGGAGCACGCCAGCGCGGTGTGGGTGAAGAACGAGTGGAGCCGGTTCCTCAGCCTCATGCGGAAGGATCGCTCCAAGCTCCTGCTGCCCTGCTATCGGGATATGGACCCCTACGATCTCCCCGAAGCCCTGTCCGTCCTCCAATCCTATGACATGTCCAAGATCGGGTTCATTCAGGACCTGACTCGCGGCATCAACAAGGTACTGGATGGAGCCAAACCCAAGCAGACAGCGAAAGAAACGGTGGTCATTCAGCAGCAAAGCGGCTATGCCGCCCCCTTGCTGGAAAGGGCATTCATATCCCTGGAGGACGGAGACTGGGCGAAAGCGGATGAGTTTTGTGAACAAGTCTTGAATCTAGAACCAAAGAACGCTTTGGCTTATTTGGGCAAGCTTATGGCAGAATTGAAGGTCTGCAAGCGGGAACAGTTGAAGGACCAGCCCCAGCCTTTCGATGATCGAAACAGCTATCAAAAAGCATTCCGCTTTGGGGACGAGAAACTAAAGGAAGAGCTGTCTGGAGACATTACAACTATCCATGAGCGAAACGAATATGCACGGCTCACAGGGATTTACAACGCCGCAGTAAAAGCAATGGATACCGCAGTATCTGAAGCAGATTATCAATCTGCTGCATCAACATTCGAGCAAATTTCCAGCTTTAAGGATGCCAGAAGTCGGATGTTGGAGTGCCATCGTATTATTGGGGAACTCAAAGCGAAGGAAGAATTGGATAAAAAAGAAGCTGCTCGTAAAGCAGAAGAAGACCGGATTGCTTCGAAAAAACGCAATCGAATCATCGCTATTATTTCCATAATCATTATTGTGTGCATAGTGCTTGTCTCTGTGTTGACAAAGGTTATTATTCCAAATCATAGATATAATGAAGCTACCCAATTATATCATTCTGGGAAGTATGAGGAGGCTATCACTGCTTTTGAAGCCATAAAGGGATACAAGGATAGTGCAGAACAACTTGCCGAAGCTAAGTATGGTTTTGCAACAGAGCTCTTTAATTCAGGGAAATACGAACAAACAATTTCAGTATTAACTACATTGAACGAATACACGGATAGTGAATCACTACTTGAAAAGAGTTATATAGGCCTTTACGGCGAAGAAAAGTACAATTTGATAAATAACATCAAGTATGTCGAGAATATCAGAATCGGAAACACATACAAATTTGGCGCATATGAGCAGGATAACAATACATCAAACGGTAAAGAAGATATTGAATGGATTGTTCTTGCAAAAGAAAACAATATGATTCTTATGATCAGTAAATATGCGCTTGATTGTCAGCCGTTTAATGCATCTCGAGACGACAATATATGGTCCTCTTGTTCATTGCGTCAGTGGCTAAACGGAACTTTTTTGAACAATGCATTCAGTTCGGAAGACCAAACAAGGATACAGAATAGTACCGTGAAAGCTGAAGCAAACCCAAAATACGGCACATATGCTGGAGCAACCACAAAGGATAAAGTGTTCCTTCTCAGCATAACGGAGGTAGAACAATACTTTAATTCGAAAACGAAATCGTGCCAAGGTACCGATTATTGTTTCGCTCAGGGAGCAAGAAATGATGGGAACAATCAAGCTGAATGGTGGCTAAGGTCACCTGGTTGTGTTTCTTACTTTGCTGCTTATGTCAAAAATGGTTCCGTGAAACAAGACGGCTGGTATGTCGATTACGCCCATCAGATTGCAGTCCGTCCCGCTTTGTGGATAGATTTTTGAGCAGAATCTATGGGAGGTGAAAAAACACATGGCTGTAAACGGACTGAAAGCTGACACGTACCGTGGGTGGATTGATAAAAGCATTACTATCGATAAAGCATTAAACACTATATATAGCAATTATGTTGTTGGAACCCCGGCTTTTGATTGTTCGATAAAAGGCAGAGACCTGTATAGCTTTTATGGAATTAAAACGGGAGCGGATTATCGGCTATTGTTCTCAGAATTGTTGGGAACTCATGATATTACTTTTTGCGAAGATTACGATAGTGTTAAGCAAGCTATTGTGTCTGATTCAAAGAAAAACTTCACAAATACATTTCCACGAAATATTGAGGAATGGTTTTGTTATTATACGGGAAGACCGGCAGGCGGAAAGCTATATCTAACAATAGCCCAAGATCAAAGTGTGAATCCAAATCCCCCAACATGGACGGCTGATGAAAAAAGAGCTACTGTAAATGTGGATATGCTTTTCAGGCATATCCGCAACAGTTTTGCGCATGGCGGATTTACATTTATTGAGAAAGATGAGGAAAGATTTTATGTTCTTCAAGATGAATCCTGCGGCTGTATCTCTGCTCGGATGATAGTGAAGCAAAGCACACTTGAAAAATGGATGGGCATACTTGATCAAAAGAGAGCACAATTTATTAAAAACAAATCATAGTATTTCACGTTTTCAATTCACAATGGGGAGGAAAGGACCATGGCACCTATCGCAAGCATCATCAAGTACGAGGGCGACAACAGCACCTTCGTCTGGAAGCACCCCTATGAGGACTTCAACAGCATGTCCCAGCTCATCGTCCACGAGAGCCAGGAAGCCCTGTTCATGCTCAACGGACAGGCCCTGGACCTGTTCGGGCCGGGCCGGTACACCCTGGAGACTCAGAACATCCCGAAGATCGGGAAGATTCTGAACCGGGCCACCGGCGGGGAGACCCCCTTCCACTGCGAGGTCTACTTCATCAACAAGACCGTGCAGATGGCCATCAAGTGGGGCACGCCGGACAAGGTGCGCTTCATCGACCCGCTGACGGGGGTGCCCCTGGAGCTGGGGGCCAGCGGAGAAATGAGCCTGGCCGTGGCGGATTCGAGAAAGCTTTTAGTGAAGCTGGTGGGCACCATGCGAGGCATCGCCTGGGAGGACGGTCCCGGGTTCACCAAGTCTTTGCAGGCGGCTTTCCGGCCCCTGATCATCAGCACGGTGAAGGGGAACCTGGGCGCCATCATCAAGGACAACGCCATCGACATCCTGGAGGTGGACGAGAAGCTGGACCTGATCTCCGAGCGGCTGGGGGGCAATATCAAAGCCGGGTTCGAGGAGTACGGCCTCACCGTGCCCACCTTCTACGTGACCCATGTGGTGTTGCCCGAGGAGGACCCCAACTTCAGGCGCATCCGGGACCTGCATACCATCGTGCTCCAGACACGGGTCATCCAGGCGGAGGCCACGGTGAAGACCGCCCAGGCCCAGAGCGAAGCCCTGTACCGCACCGCCCAGGAGCAGAGCAAGGCGGCCATCGAGGCGGCGCACCGGGAGGCGGAGCTGCAGCGGCAGACCACGGAGACGGAGGTAGCCAAGCGGGAGGCCGAGCGGAAGGTCATCGCCGCCCAGGCGGAAGCTCAGGCCCAGCGCATGGCGGGGCTCACCGAGGCGGAGATCATGGCCGCCAAGGGCTACACCCAGAAGGACGTGCTGCAGGCCGAGGTGCAGAAGAGCTACGCCGAGGCCCTGGGCAACATGGGCCCGGATGTGGTCAACGGCGGCGGCAGCGGGTCCAGCGTGGTTAGTGACATGCTGGGCCTCGGCGTTGGCATGGCGGCGGCCAGCACCATCGCGCCCCAGATCGGCGGCATCTTCCAGAACATCAAGCCCCAGGAGCCCAAGCCCGCGGACGACATGGCCGCCTTCAAAGCCAAGGTGGAGAAGCTCACCGTGATGAAGGAAGCGGGCCTGCTCACCGAGGAGGAGTTCCAGAAGCACAAGGCGGACCTGCTTGCCAGCATCCTGTAACCTGTAAGGAGAAACCAGCCATGAAAAAAGGTTTGAAATTTTATGTCATCGCCTGGGCGATCATGTTCATCCTGTTCAATGTCGCGGTCGCGGCTCTGCCCAAAGAGTTTACCCTCCTGGGCGTGACCTATGAGAAGTACGGCGGCTTGTCCTGGGTGACGCTGATCGTGCTGGAGCTGTGCTTCCTGCTGCACCTCATTATCACGGCGGCGGCCCTGAACCAAAAGAAGCTTTCCGGCACCTTCTACCGGCTGCCCCTCATCCGCCTCTCCTACGGCTGCCTCGTCGTGACGCTGATCTTGGCTGTAGTGGCCATGCTGGCCATCATCCCCAGCTGGGTGCCCCTGGCCCTCGCCCTGCTGGTCCTGGCCGTCTACGCCTTCGCCATCCTCAAAGCCGGCACCGCCGCGGCGCTGGTGGAGGGCGTGGACAAGAAGGTGGAGACCTCCACCCGGAGCATGAAAGCCCTCTATGCTTCTGTAGCCGCCTGCGCGGACCGCTGCGCAGACCCGGAGCTGAAGAAGCCCGTCCAAAAGCTGGCTGAGGCCCTGCGCTACGCCGATCCCGTCTCCTCCGAGGCCACCCGGGAAGCGGAGAACACCTTGCGCATGTACCTGGTCGATCTCGAATCCGCCGTGGACTCTTCCAACGCCGACAAGGTCAAGTCCATCTGCGCCGCCATGACCTCCGCCCTCGCGGATAGGAACCGGCTGAGCAAACTGGGGAAGTGAGGTAAGTTAGCATGACGGTCAAAGAAGCAAGTGTTCGCTTTCATCTGGACGAAAAGATGATTCGCAAATGCTATAGAGATGAAATGATAATTGGCGTATATAAAAATGGTAGGTCAATAGTGATTCCCGATGATACAATTATAATTCCATTAAAAAGGGACATTCAATCATTCCTTTTGCAAATAATCCAATTTAAGAACAATCCTAGCATTCCTATCTCTAGAAGAATGTGCCCTAATCAAAATACATTATGTGCTGTTATCCATTATTTGTTTTTGAGAGGGTTCATCGGTGAATTGAAATGTGGTGAAAAGGACACCATCGAGCAACTGTTTTCACAAATCATGCTGACGGATGACGGATTTGCTTTCATCATGGGCAATAAAAGTTTTAATATGATAAATACGACCATCACTGTTCCAATACAGATTAATCCGAGTGCTAAAGTCGGTCTTATAAACATTGCTTAGTTCGGAGGTTCTACCATGGCTGTTTTCAAATGCAAAATGTGCGGTGGAGACCTAAGCATTATCGAAGGTCAGACCGTCTGCGAATGTGAATACTGCGGCAGCAGGCAGACTGTGCCGACACTGGACAGTGAAAAGAAAGTCACACTGTTTTCTCGTGCCAATCGGTTGCGAGCTATGTGCGAGTTCGACAAAGCGTACAGCCTGTATGAAAGCATCGTCGCCGATTACCCGGAGGAGGCTGAGGCCTATTGGGGCCTGGTGCTGTGCAAGTATGGCATAGAATACGTGGACGATCCCAAGACCGGAAAGAAGATCCCCACCTGCCATCGTTCCTCCTTCGATAATGTGATGGAGGATGGCAACTTCGAGCTGGTTATGGAGTATGCAGATGCCATCGCACGCCCGGTCTACCGTGCCGAAGCCAAGGAGATCGAACGTTTGCGCAGCGACATTCTCGAAGTATCCTCCAAAGAAGAACCGTATGACATCTTTATCTGCTACAAAGAGACTGACGACAAAGGTGACCGCACAGTAGACAGCTTAATTGCTCAGGATGCATATGATGCTTTGACGGAAAAAGGCTATCGTGTATTCTTCTCCCGCATCAGTCTGGAGGACAAGCTGGGGCAAGAATACGAGCCCTACATCTTCGCAGCGCTACATTCCGCAAGGATCATGCTCGTCTTTGGCACCAGCTATGATAACTTCAACGCTGTATGGGTCAAAAACGAATGGAGTCGCTATCTTTCTTTGATCGCCAAGGGTGAAAAAAAGACGCTGATACCCTGCTATAAAGATGTGGACGCCTATGATATGCCCCAGGAATTTCGCAAATTGCAGGCTCAGGACATGGGAAAAGTCGGCGCAAGGCAGGATTTGCTGCGCGGAATTGAAAAGATAACACCGTTGATAATAGAGCAAAGCACAAGTACGGATACGACACAATCATCTTTACAAAATATCGTCGATCCACTTCTTAAACGTGCCTTTATGTTCTTGGAGGATGGTAACTGGCAGAATGCCAACGAGTATTGTGAAAAGATCTTGGATCTCGAGCCGGAGAACGCAGAAGCTTATCTTGGCAAGCTAATGGCAGAGCTCCATGTCAGAACCCGAGATGCGCTGAAAACACAACCGGAACTGTTCAATAAAAGTATCAATTTCAAAAAGGCATACCAGTTCGGAGATGAAAGACAGAAGACAAAGCTTACCGAAGATCTTGCCTTTATCTCAGAAACGATAAAGAGAAAACCAACTGCAGTGGCTCTTGCATTATTCAGTACTTTTATCGAGGATAGTCTTGCGACGGCAAATACCCGAATACACAATTTAGAGCAGCTTTTAAGCGTTTTTGATGAGAAACAGGAAGAAAAAGCAGTTTTTCAAAGAGAAATTGATGAAAGCACCTTGCGAGAAAAACAGCTTTCTGAGCAGCGATCTATGCTTGGGCTTTTTTCAAGCAAGGAGAAAAAGAGAATCGATGAAGAGATGGCTGAGCTTATACAGAGAAAAAAACGTCTTGCTGATCAAATCGCTCAATCCCAAAGCAAGTTCGGCAATTATACTGCCAAGGGAGATATTGAGCGTGATCTTAATCTCTCGAGAAAAAGAGCGGACGAATTACAAATGTTGACTGAAAGTGCACGCTCAAATAATGGTATCGAATTCGGTTTTCAAGAAGCGTTGAATATCTATATAAGTGAACCTGACGTAACTCGTGCTGTAAACACTGCACTGTATCCAACATTTGACCAAGGTTCAATCGCCTTTGGGAAATATATACACAAGAAAGGCCGTCAACCTGTGCCGATAGAATGGCGGGTGCTTGCTCGAGAGAATGGACGTATACTTGTAATCAGCAAAGGTGCACTTGACTGCCAGAAGTATAATACTACCTCTTCAAAAACCACGTGGGAAAATTGTTCTTTGCGTAAATGGCTGAACGAGACGTTCCTAAATGAAGCGTTTAGCAATGAGGAACGAAACTGCATTATCAGCGGTACAGTCACCACAGGCATAAATCCTGCATATGGCACGTCATCCGGCAACAATACGATAGATAAAGTGTTTCTTCTCAGTGTCACAGAAGTCACCAAATACTTCAATTCGGAAGAAGAGCGGAAATGTAGATCGACTATGTATGCGTATGAGCAGGGGGCAGGGGTAAATGGCAGTGCCATTTGTCGCTGGTGGCTGAGGTCGCCTGGACGCACGTCTGATCGAGCTGCGATTATCCATTTTACTGGCGATGTACATTACCATGGTTTCTTTATTGACGACAACAGTGTTGGTGTACGCCCCGCTATGTGGATTAAAATCAGCGCGAACAACTAGGACTTGCGGATATGCAATTATTTACCTGCCCCATCTGCGGGGGAAAATTGAATATCAAGATCGGGACAGAGTATGCGGTCTGCGATTCCTGCGGGAACCTGCCGAAGATCAATTCATAAGAAAACAAGATTAGGAGAAGGAACATGTCCATCTTCAAATGCAAAATGTGCGGAGGCACGATAGAGTTTAACCCGGGAGACACCATCGGCGTGTGCGACAGCTGCGGGACTAAGCAGACCCTGCCCCGGCTGGACAGCGACCGCAAGGCGAATCTGTACGACCGGGCCAACCATTTCCGCGGGAACAACGAGTTCGACAAGGCCATGGGTATCTATGAGACCATTCTCAATGAGGACCCCACCGACGCGGAAGCCTATTGGTCCATCGTGCTCTGCCGCTACGGCATCGAGTACGTGGAGGACCCGGCCACCCACAAACGCCTGCCCACGGTCAACCGGGCCCAATACACCTCCATCTTCGACGACGAGGACTACAAGTCGGCGCTGAAAAACGCGGACGCTCTGCAGCGTTCCCTGTATGAGGACGAGGCGAAGGCCATCAACGAGATCCAAAAGGGCATATTGGAGATCTCCGCCAAGGAGGAGCCTTTCGACGTCTTCATCTGCTATAAGGATACGGACGCCAACGGTCGCCGCACGCCCGATTCTGTGCTTGCCACCGACCTCTATCATCAGCTGACCAACGAGGGCTTCAAGGTCTTCTTCTCCCGCATCACCCTGGAGGACAAGCTGGGCCAGGAATATGAGCCCTATATCTTCGCTGCGCTGAACTCCGCAAAGGTGATGGTCGTGCTCGGCACCAAGCCGGAGCATTTCAACGCCGTCTGGGTCAAAAACGAATGGAGCCGCTACCTGGCCCTGATCAAAGCCGGCGCGAAGAAGACGCTGATCCCCGCCTATCGGGACATGGACCCCTACGATCTGCCGGATGAGTTCTCTCACCTGCAGGCCCAGGATATGAGCAGTCTGGGCTTTATGCAGGATCTGATCCGCGGCATCAAGAAGATCGTCAGGACCGACGAGCCGAAGCCGACGACTATCCGCGAAACAGTCGTACAGCAGGCGACGCAGACCAACACCGCGCCGCTGCTTCGCCGCGCCTTTATGTTCCTGGAGGACGGCAACTGGCAGAGCGCCGACGAGTATTGTGAAAAGGTGCTGGATATTGAACCCGAGAATGCCGAAGCGTATCTCGGCAAGCTGATGGCGGAGCTGCACGTAAAAACGCGCGATGCCCTGAAAGATCAGCCCGAACCGTTCAACGATCGAAATAATTATATGAAGGTATATCGCTTTGGAGACGAAAAACTGAAGGCAAAGCTTTCCGGGGATATCACCTTTATCAATGAGCGAAATGAAAATGCACGGCTGACAGGGATTTATAACACCGCAGTTCAAGCCATGAATGCTGCGTCGACGGAATCCGCATACAAATCTGCGGCGGCGACCTTCAAAACGATCCCCGACTTCCGCGATGCGGACGCCCTTGCGAAGCGTTGCCTGGAACAGGCGGAGATCTGCCGCAAGGATGCGATCTATCAATCCGCCCGCTTCAAAATGACCGGTGGTGCTGTTTCTGACTATGAATCCGCGATCAAAACGTTCCGTACGATTCCCGGCTGGAAGGATGCGGATGACAAGATCCTTGCCTGTGAACGCAAGATCGAAGAGATCAAAGCACAGGAGGCGGCGGATCGGCTGGAGCGTGAGCGCAAAGCGGAAGAAGCGCGGATTGCGGAAGAAAAGGCTGCTAAGAAGCGCAAGAGAACCATCGCGATCGTTACATCGATTATCGTTGCCTGTATCGCATTTCTGATCGTCCTGACAACTGTTATTATCCCGAATGGCAAATATAACGATGCCATCAGTTTGATTGAAAAAGGCGACATTATTAATGCATATGAAAGCTTAATTGCTCTCAACGGATATAAGGATAGCGCAGAAAAAGCAAAAGAGATATTCGGAAAATATGAAGTTGAGAAACGTAAGACTGCCAATGTTGGAGATATAGTGTATTTCGGAGCCTACGAGCAAGATAATAACACGTCAAACGGCAAGGAAGACATCGAGTGGCTTGTGCTGGCAAAAGAGGGCGATAAGGCGCTTATAATCAGTAAATACGCTCTTGATTGTCAGCAGTACAATACGTCTTATACAAACGTAACGTGGGAGACTTGTTCTCTTCGCAAATGGCTGAACGGAACATTTTTAAGCGCGGCATTCAGTGCTGCGGAGCAAAGCTGTATCCCAGGTTCCACAGTGACAGCCGACAAGAACCCGTCGTACAGCACATCACCGGGCAACAGCACAACTGACAAGGTATTTCTGCTCAGCATTACTGAGGTAAACAAATACTTTAGTTCGGACAGTGCAAGACAGTGCAGTGCTACGGCATACGCAAAAGCTCAAGGAGCAGATACAAACACCAGCAATGGCAATTGCTGGTGGTTGCTGCGGTCGCCCGGCGGCGCTTCTGGCCTCGCTGCATATGTCCTCGCTATCGGCTCCGTCGATACCTACGGTTACTATGTCAACAACGATTACGCGGTCCGTCCCGCTTTGTGGATAGATCTTGGCGCAGACAACTAAGGAGAAGCGAAATGCGGGCATTCACCTGCCCCATCTGTGGGGGAAAACTGAAAATCAAGATCGGGACCGAGTATGCGGCCTGTGATTCCTGCGGGAGCCTGACGAAGATCGATCCTGAGGAGGCGGAGCGATTTGGGGAAATCTATCGGTCCGCCGAGCGATCCATGCGGCTGAACTCCGTCGAGGGGTATGAGGAGGCACTGCGCCAGCTGGATTCCATCTCCTTCATCGAGGAGGCCCAGAAAACCCACGCCGAGTGTGAGAAGCGGCTTCGGGACCTGCAGGCGAACCTGACCCAACGGCAAGCGCCCGGCTCCGCATCCGAAAGTCAGAACACATCCTTCGCCGGCGTGCTGCTGGCGCTCACCCTGGTCTTTTGCGCGGCGGCTTTCACCGGTATAGCCTATCTGGCCTTCCGCCTGATCCAAGGCACCCTGTCCCCCACCGCCACGGCCCTCGTCATCGCCCTTGCGGCTCTTGCGGTCGTCTTCGCGTTCCTGAACAAGCTGAAAAAGCCAAATCGATAGAACTGGAGAAAGGGAATCAAATCTATCCTAAGTTGAGCCGGGATGGTCACCCATCCCGGTTCTGAATCATCTGAGTAGGCTTCAAGAGCCCGTCTATCGCCAGGTCTTTTCCCACTCACGCAACAGGCGATGCACCTTATTATAGACCCGCTGGGCTTCCTTTATATCGCTGTCCGACACGGTGCCAAGGCGGTTCGCTCGTCGCACCAGCTGGTTGAAGTTGTTGCCGATCTGGTAGATCTCATTCTCCAACTCAAGAAAGTCCACGTTGGGACGCTCCTTTATGGGTTGACTCAGGATGAACTTTCGGATCAATGTGGAATATGAAAGAGCGCTGCGCTCCTTGAGTTTGTTCAGTTCGGCAAACTCGTTCTCGTTCAACATAATTTGGATGGGTATTTTTCGTCTTCGCATTTTTTCTCCTTTCCCGCCTTGCGGCATGGGGTATTAGGGCCTGCCCTAACAAGCGGCCTTTTATATAAAAAGGCGATGCTTGCGAGGACATTTGACGGCTCGCTGTCCGGCCCCTCGGATCAGCGAGCAATGAGAATAAAAAAAGAGACCCGCGTGTTGCAGATCTCCATGCTGGCCCTGAATAGTGGGCGCAGTATTCATTTAGGATCCAGTTATCGGTCTGGCTCTTCCAGTTCTGCCGCACGCATGGTTTGAAGCTTCTTCAAGATCGACGCCCGATCGGATCTGCTTTGCAGATCGCCGGCAATCTCATCCACGTTCGAGCGCTGGAGGACGGCAGGATAGTCTTTCTCAAACCCGGTCAACAAGGCTTTTGTTTCCTGCTCCCCGAGCTGGACCTGAGCATACAATTCTGAAAAATGCCCATTTTCCATGACGTTGCCGATGAAATAACGAGACGATTCCGGCAAAGCATCCCATGCGCCGTAAAGATCCGTAACGGCTGCCTGGACCCGCTCCATGGAGATAGGTGCGCCGTTCTTCTCGTGCTCCGCAAGAATGCCAAGAACATCCGACAGATCGTTTTTATATTGCCTGCCGGATCGGAGCTTCATAGCGATCAGATACTCGGCGGAAACGGTATAGATCGAAAGCACATTGGCAAAGGTCCTGTACTGTTTTGCGTGTTCCGCCAGCTTTGGCGTATAGGAATCGGTATGGGTGAAGTCCGAATTCAGCCATCCATTCGGAAGACCATATCTGTCCCCAACGCGATGGATCGCATCCTTCATAGCACTGGCGCCGCTGATCATTGCATCCACATCGGTCGTCATATTGCGAAACCCATAATTGATCAGAACAGAAGCACCACCTATCAAAACAAGTTCCGCCGGCATTGCCTTACCGACCTGCTTTCGGTACTCCTTGGCAAGCTCCTTAAGATACAGATCAATATTCTCTTTTGTAAACTCAAATGACATTTCTGACCTCATTTTCAATGATGTTGAACCTTCTAAATTCCGGGATAGATGCTTCTTCGGCTGATCTCAGAGGCATATCACTATTTGAAGCAGCAGCCATGGCCCGGACGCTGGCGGGATACAGCGGCGTTTCTAATCGGAGGTATCTTAGATCGTCGTATTCGGAATCCAGAGGAACGTCATTCTCCCGGCTGATGTAGTCCACCATGGCAAGCAGGTAAAGGCATTCCGGAAACCATTTGCGCTCATAATAGGTGCGGATATCGTTGCTTTCCAACGTGTCTATTAAAAAGGCGATATCGCCCTGCTCTTTCAGACGATGACAGATCGCGCTCTTGAAATTCTCAAAGCTGCTCCGCACCTCAAAGCACGGCGCAAGCAACTCCTCCATGGACACTTTGAGCACCTGCGCGATCCGATAGATCGTTTCCGCCGTACACTTTTCCAGCTGCGCCTTGTTGTTGCAAATATCATTCACCGTGGCATACGGAACATGGCTCTCCTTTGCGAGCCGATAGATGGACATATTCCTTTCTTGCAGCTTCTGCTGAACTGTCATCTGGATCACCTTTTCCTTCGATCACATTATAACGGTCAACCGTTATAATGTCAATCGTATTATATGCGAAAAAGAAACCATTTATTCCGCTTTGTCAGCGATCTCGGTGATTTGCACCCTTTCCGCCATCAAAAAACTGCACGAAGAAAACAAAGAAGCTGTGCAATGCCATCCTGATGATGTATAATATAATTATTAAAAAACTTTCTGACAACAGATGGAACAAAGCAGCATAGTGTTTAGGAGGAAAGAGCATGGCGAAAAAAGAGGTTAAAACTGACTTGTGGGTTGCGGAACAGCTTAGAGATTGTAGCATTCCGTTTTGCGCCCAAGGCAGCGACGTGAAAGAGATAAATGCCGCCCTTTCCTCTGCATCAAAGCGTGGAACCGGCCGTGCCGGATACCCTGAATACGTGGCAGTCGTGAATGATTTTGTTCTCGTCATTGAGGATAAAGCTGATACAAACAAGCACTTAAAACTCACCGATACCGGCATTTTCGACACCGGCACAAAGGCGATCACCGATTATGCTGTGAACGGCGCTTATTACTATGCAAAACACATTGCACAAAACAGCAACTTCAAAAAAGTATTTGCTATCGGTGTTTCCGGTGATGCAAAGCATCACAAGATCACGCCGGTTTATGTGGATGACCGGGAAGGGTACATGGAGTTGGACCCTATCGAGTCGTTTGCCATGTTTAATTCTGCTCACATCTATGAATACTACACGAGATTGGTTCTGAAAGAGGATACGCCTGAAGAGAAAACGACAGCCAAGATTTTGCAGGACGCGGCTGAGCTTCATGAGTATTTGCGTACATATGGTGCACTAAAGGATCAGGACAAGCCTCTGGTTGTTTCCGGCATCCTACTGGCGCTGGATGAAATCAAGAGCGGCAGTTTCTCCATAACATCCTTGACGGGGGATACCGAAAGGACCGATGGGGATAAGATTTGTGAGGCCATCCAGACGCGTTTGAGACGGTCGAATGTCGGTCCCGATGCCAAGCGCGATAAGTTGATGAGCGAGTTCGCCATCATCCGCACCAGCGCCCGGCTGAACACAGTGGATGACGCTTTAGGAAAAACGCCTCTTAAGTATTACGCCGAATTCCTAAAGGAACGTGTATTTGACCATATCAAAGGTCGGCCTTCTTCTGAGGACTTTATCGGTCGGTTCTACGGGGAGTTCATGAGCTACTCCGGCGGTGATGGTCAGACGCTCGGTATCGTGCTTACCCCTGCTCACATCTGCGAGCTATTCTGCGATTTGTTGGATGTACAGCCAAACGACATAGTGCTTGACCCATGCTGCGGGACCGCTGGGTTCTTGGTTGCGGCGATGCACCACATGATGTCCGCTGCGGACTCTGAATCGGCCCAAAAGAGCATCCGAAAGAAGCAGCTACATGGGTATGAAATACAGAGCAATATGTTTGCGATCGCGTGTACAAACATGATTTTGCGCGACGATGGAAACAGCAACATCTGGTGTCAGGATTTCTTGAAGCAGAATTCAGCGCAAGTTCAACTAAAGGGAGCCACGGTCGGCATGATGAACCCGCCCTACTCCCAGGGGACGAAGAAAGACCCATCACAGTACGAGTTGTCTTTCGTGGAGCACCTGCTCGATTCGCTGACACCGGGAGCGCGGGCGGCGGTCATCGTTCCCCAGTCTTCCATGACCGGGAAGACGAAGGACGAGCAAAAGTTCAAAGAGAGCATCATGAATCACCATACCTTGGAAGGCGTGATCACCTGCAACACGGATACATTCTATGGTGTTGGAACCAACCCCGTGATCGCTGTGTTCACCGCTTATGAGCCGCATCCGACCGATAAAATCTGTAAGTTCATTGATTTTAGAGATGACGGGTACGAGGTCAGAGCCCATATTGGACTGGTTGAGGGTGACTCCGCTAAAGATAAAAAACAGCATCTTTTGGATGTATGGTTTGGCCGCACGGAGGCGCCGAGTAAGTTCTGCGTGGAGTCCACGACACAGGCCGATGATGAGTGGTTGCACAGTTTCTATTACTTCAATGATGAGATTCCGACCGAAGCCGACTTTGAGAAAGCTATAGGGGATTATCTCAGCTTCGAGTTCTCCATGGTGATGCAGAATAGGGAATATCTGTTTACAGGAGGCGATGCAGATGATGAGGCTTGATGAGCGGGAGTGGAAGCCTGTTCCAATAGTCGATATTTTCGATAGATTTGAACCCGGTAAAGGAAAAGGACTAAATCACTTAGAACAGGTAGAACACGGTGTTTCTTATATCGGTGCTACCAACCGAAATAATGGCGTATTGTGTTTCATTAAAGATACGAATGATTCTCGAAAGATGATGCAGGAAGGAAACTGCATCGGCTTTATAAAAAACGGTGATGGGTCAGCCGGGTACGCAATCTATAAGCAGGAACTGTTTGTATCTACGAGTGATGTGATTTATGGGTATGCGTCTTGGCTGAATCCATACACAGGTTTATTCTTTGTTGCTGCGCAGGACATGATTGAAAATAAATATAGTCATGGATACAAGCGCAACGCACAGCATCTGAAAGGTGACCGTGTCATGCTTCCAGTAACCGATGACGGTAAGCCTGACTATCAGTTCATGGAGGATTATATGCGTGAATTGATGGATGCCAAGCGGAAACAATATCGAACTTACATTGAGAAACAATTGAAATTCTTAGGGTTGGATATTGCTAACCGGGGGGGGTACAGTGAAGAACTGAAATCCCGACAATGGCAGTCATTTCGGATTGACGGTATCTTCAATATCTTGCCGGGGAAGCGTCTGGTTGCAGCTGATTCAACGCCAGGTGATAGACCGTTTATCGGCGCATTGGATAACAGTAACGGAGTAGCGCGTTTTGTCAGTGATAAAAACGATTCTCTGGATAAAAACGTGCTTGGCGTGAACTATAATGGAAACGGTATGGGGATCGGTTTTTATCATCCATATGAATGTATTTTTTCCGACGATGTGAAGCGTTTCCATCTGAAGGAATGGAAGGATGACCCATTTATCCTGTTGTTTATGAAAACCGCTATTTTGATGCAGAAAAAGAAGTTTGGTTATCTCTATAAGTTCAATGCGGAAAGAATGGCTCATACCAGCATCATGCTTCCTGTCACCGGCACCGGTAAGCCAGATTACGAATTCATGGAATCTTTTGGGAGAAAGCTGATGGCAAGCAAGTATAATCAGTATCTTATGTTTCTGAAAGCAAAATGTGAATGATGTAGCATGATGCGGGACGCCAAAATCATCGCTTCCGCCATTCTGAACTTCGCTATGGATAACGATCTGCTGTTCCGGAATGTATTTGCGCGTGTCTCCGTGCCAAAACGCGGCAAAGCGGAGCGACAGCCGATTACCGAGACACAAAAGGATCTGATTCTGCGATCGTGGAAAGGGCACCGAATGGGTGTCGCTGTTCTGGTGATGCTGTTCTGCGGGCTTCGCCGGGGTGAGATCATCGCCCTGACCTGGAACGATGTGGATATGGACGCCATGACGATCTCCGTCACGAAGGCGGCCACCTTCAGCTGCAACCAGGCTGACATTAAGTGCCCTAAGACGGAAGCAGGCAACCGCATCGTTCCTTTTCCAGCCCAACTCGTTCCCGCATTCAGGGAGGCCAAGCTCCGCGGCTCGTTGTATGTCTGTCCCGCCGCCGACGGGAGCATGATGTCCAGCACGGCCTGGACCACCTCCTGGAACTCCTACATGCACTACCTGAACATCCAAGCAGGCGGCCGGGACGCCAGCCGCAGCCATCCCAAGGTCGTCGCCATAGATCGGTTCACCGCCCACCAGCTTCGTCATACCTATGCCACTATGCTCTATGACGCCGGAGTGGATGTGAAGACAGCCCAGGACCTGCTGGGCCACGCTGATTCCACTGTGACCATGAACATCTACACCCACCTGTCTGCCAAGAAGAAGGAGAAGGCTCTGAATGCCCTTCATCAGCACTTTTCCGAGACCTTGGCCGGGGCATTGTAAACAAATACCGCCCCCGGACGTTCCAAAACGTTCGGGGGCGGCTCTTTCAATTCGTGTTCCATTATTTGTAAACCAAACATGAGGGGTTTACTTTCTCGCTATATTATGTTATTAATAATAGCGAGAAAGTTATGTGAAAGAGATTTGAGAATGATGAGCAAGCAGGACATCCTGGATAAGCTGGTCGAAGACGGAAACGGTTATCTGCAGACAGCGACTGTGCTGGAAAGCGGAGTTTCGAAGCAGACGCTGGCTAAGTACGTTCAATCCCGTGGGATGAAACGGATCGCACAGGGCGTGTACGCGGCGGAGGATGCTTGGCCAGACGGCTACTATCTACTGTCGTTGCGCAACCGGCGGATCGTGTTTTCTCATGAAAGCGCGCTGTACCTGCATGATCTGACGGATCGGGAGCCGCCGGTGACCACAGTGACTGTGCCCACTGGATATAACGCCTCGCACATCGTAAAACAGGGCGTGAAAGTGATTCATATCAAGCCCCAATGGTACGACATGGGTATCACCACCGTCAAGACCGGCTCGGGGAATACGGTGCCAGTGTATGACAGGGAACGTACCCTATGCGACATCATCCGCAGCAAAAAAGAGATCGAGATCCAGACCTTTCAGACGGCCATGCGTGAATATATGAGCGGGAAAGGGAAGAACCTGGGGAATCTGATGCGGTATGCCAAAGAGCTTGGCATCGAGGACGAGGTTAGGACATATACGGAGGTCATGCTATGATCCAGACAGCCACACAGTTGAAAGCAAAAATACGCAACCTGTCCGACGGAGACAACGACCGTGCGCGGGTGCTCATTCGTAACTATATCATGGAGTGCTTCTTGGAGAGGGTGGCTCTGTCCCAGTACCGAAACAATTTCATCCTGAAAGGCGGTATGCTGGTGGCCGCCGTGGTGGGCCTGGAGACCAGGGCTACCATGGATATCGACACGACGGTGAAGGCACTGCCTCTGACGATGGAGAATACCCGGAAGGTTGTCGAAGACATTATCCAGGTAGAGGTGCCGGACGAAACGCACTTTGCCATCACGAAGGTATCGGACATTATGGAGGACAGCGACTATCCTGGCATCCGTTTCATGCTGGAGGCCACGCTGGACAGGATGCGCCAAACCATCAAGGTCGATATTTCCACGGGAGATGTGATCACGCCGGGCGCCGTCGAATATGCCTATAAGCTGATGTTTGAGGATCGCTCAATCTCTCTTTGGACATACAATGTGGAAACGCTGTTGGCGGAGAAGCTGGAGACCATCATGGCAAGACAAACCGCCAATACCCGCATGCGGGATTTCTACGATATCTATATCCTGACGCAACAGGGCAGCATCGACTACGAGACCCTCAAACATGCTTTCCTGGCCACCACCGAGAAGCGGGAGACCTTGGCGTTGCTGCCCGAATTCGATGCCATCCTGGAGTCAGTCCGGACAGACGCCTCCATGCAAGAGATGTGGGCGAAGTATCGCAGGGATAATTTCTTTGTAGGGGAACTCGCTTGGGAAGATGTGATCCGAAGTGTCAAGGCACTCAAGGAAGCGGCTCGACTTTGAAATGGGGGCAGATCAGGTACCGCTCTATCTGCTTTGTGCTCGATGCCTTTATTAGGCGCATTTATCGGACAGCATGCGCTTTAGGAGGCCCTCGTTTGACCCCTTTTCTGACCCCCTCCTGAACATAAACACATGGACTTAATGTATTCTTTGATCCAAATGCGCAAAAGAAAAATCCCTAAACATGGGCGTTTTTCAAATTTCCTTAGATAGTATCGGCATTTCTTTTTGGCGCTGTAGACTCCTTCATACCCGACCTGTCATTGGTTCGAATCCAATCGCCGCTACCAAAAAAGCAGGACATCCACTCGGGTGTCCTGCTTTTTTCNNGGCCCCTGCGGGGCCTGAGAGCCGCACCCTGCGCGAGCCGCAGCGAGGCTTCGAATCCAATCGCCGCTACCACCTAAAAAGCCCGAGAAATCGGGCTTTTTTCGCGCCTTGAGTTTGCTCGGCAGGACCGTTTTTTGCACCCATTTCAGGTTTTGACTACATTTTGACTACCTGCAACTTGTGAAACATCCTGTTCTCTCCATCCATTTTTATCCTGCAATCCAAAAAAGATCCTTCTGAATATGCACTTTGTATATCGTTGAGTTCGTATTCACCGATCGATTCGTTTCCAACATTTCTGAAAATATGAAACGACTTTCTCTTAAATATCATTTCATAAAAGATGTTGTTCAATGAAATCACCTCCGCAAATCCGAATTTGTCGTTCATATTCCTCTTATGTGGTCATCCATATTGGCCTTTATCACATAGTTG
>LXOW01063849.1_pt1 | contig 19998 bp, 17 predicted proteins | sample 1368591 | NCBI WGS metagenome assembly LXOW01 (sample SAMN04884650, study PRJNA319009) | bovine gut metagenome | isolation source: Cow rumen | host: Bos taurus | place: Italy: Legnaro (PD) | collected 2014-07-09
GTTTTTTCTTGCAAGCCGTAAAAAAGACAGCCAGTAAAACGAGTAAGAAAAGTGATTTTTTCATAGTGCGATTTTTTCGGCAAAAATACAGATTAATTAGCAAATGTGCTAATGTGCTAATGTACTAATTATCAATTAACTAATTAACTGATTTGCTAATTTGCTAATTATTTTTTGTATTTTTGCCTTCCTAAAATAAAAAAACATGGTTTCAAAACAAGAACTAAGAGCAAACATCAAACTGCTGAAAAAACAGCACAGTATGGAAGAACGGCAGGCACAGTCGGACATCATCATGCGAAAGCTGGAGCAACACCCCGACTTTATCAAAGCAAAGATAGTCATGCTTTACAGCTCGCTACCCGACGAAGTGCAGACACAGGCTTTTATTGAAAAATGGAGACTACACAAACGCATTATCCTGCCTACCGTGGTGGGCGACGATATCATTCCTGTAGAACTAGCGGCTAACACCGGATTCGCAGTGGGTGATTTCAATATTCTGGAACCTCAAAACGAGGCCTATACCGGTGGTTACGACCTCATCATCGTCCCTGGAGTGGCCTTCGACCGCCAAGGCAATCGCATGGGACGGGGACGCGGCTACTACGACCGCTTCCTCTGTCAGCATCGGGATGTCAAAAAAATTGGCATCTGTTTCGATTTTCAACTTGTTGATAGTGTGCCTGTTGAAGAGAATGACATCCCTATGGATGAAATTATTTCAAAATAAAGTGTAGTTTTCCGAAAGTTTCTGCGTCTTATGGTTGATTCTGAAACAAGACACAAACATTCACGAAATGGATAAGGAAAAGGAATTTGAACAAATCGTCAAGAAGCACAAAAGCACCATCTACACGGTGTGCTACATGTTCTCCAAGGACGAAGACGAGGTGAACGACCTCTTTCAGGAGGTGCTCATCAACCTGTGGAAAGGATTTGGGGATTTCAGGGGCGATGCCGCCATCAACAGCTGGATATGGAAAGTGGCGCTGAACACCTGCATCTCCTTCGACCGGAAAAAGAAACGCCAAGGAGAGAAAATTCCCCTGGAAATGGCCGGCAACTTGTTCACCGACGAGGATGACGACAGTCAGCAAATCCGGATGCTGTACCAGCGCATCAATCAGCTGAACTTGGTGGACCGCGCCATAGTACTGCTGTGGTTGGAAAACCTCAGCTACGACGATATCGCCGCCATTGTCGGTATCAGTGTCAAAAATGTCAGTGTCAAATTGGTCAGAATCAAACAACAGTTAATCAAGATGTCTCACGCTTAAATCAAAAATCATGGAAAACGAAAATACAATAACCGAACAACAGGAATTGGAAACCTTGCGTTCCCAAATGGATTTGCTCCGCAAAAAACTGGAGCAGGAAAGCATCATCAATGAAAAACTAATGCGTGAAACCATGAGGTCACGTGTATCCACCATCAACCGCCAGGGATGGATCAGCATAGCTGTCGCTATCTGCATGGTGCTGTGGTTTCCGCTGTGTTTCAATACACTCTCTACCGCCTTCATCATCACCACCATTGTGTTCATGGCCGTTGATGCTATTGCCACCTGGATTATCCATAAACAAGTTGATGAACGTCAGCTGATGAGTGAGGACATGCGCACCGTGGCCAACAAAATGAAAACGTTGAAGAAACGCTATCAATGGAGCACTGTGATTGAATTGCCTTTGGTTCTCGCATGGTGTGTTTGGTTCTGCTATGAAGTCATACAGATGACAGGAGCACCCTGGCAATTCATGGCTGGCGCTGTCGCCTTCGGAGCCCTCATCGGTTTCTTCATCGCTTTGAAAATGTACCGCAAGGTCATCGACAACTGCAATGCCATCATCCAGCAGATAGAAGAAGAATAAAAAAATTCGTATCTTTGCACCCTCAATTTCAAATATAAATAACAACACTAATTATATTATCAACCAAAAAATTAAAATCAAATGAAAAAATTATTCTCAGCATTGATGGTGTTGATTTTTTCCATGAGCATGGTTTTTGCCCAGGATTTGAATGCCCCCATCAATCCCGACCCGAACGTGAAAATCGGAAAATTGGGCAACGGAATGACTTACTACATCCGTGCCAACAAGAAACCCGAAAACCGTGTGGAATTCCGTCTGGCCGTTAACGCCGGTTCATGTCAGGAGAACGAAGACCAGAGAGGTCTCGCCCACTTCACCGAGCACATGGCTTTCAACGGTATCAAGGGTTATCCCCACAACACCATGATCAGCGAGCTCCAGAAGATTGGTGTGACCTTCGGTGTTGGCATCAACGCTTACACTTCTTTCGAAGAGACCGTGTATGAAATCACCATGCCCACCGACAAGCCCGAATACATCCAGATGGGTTTGGACATCCTGAACGGCTGGGCCAACGGCTTGCTGTACGACGGTGATGAAATCGAGTCTGAAAGAGGTATTATCGCAGAAGAGTACCGCATGGGCTTGGGCGCCAGCGACAGAATGCAGAAGAAATGGTTCCCCGTCCTCTTCCAAGGCTCACGCTACGCAGAACGTGTTCCCATCGGTCTGATCGAGATCATCAACGGTTTCAAACACCAGACTATCAAAGATTTCTACAAAGACTGGTACCGTCCCGATTTGCAGGCTGTCATCGTTGTGGGTGACATTGATGTGGATGCTATGGAGAAACAGATTATCAAGCAGTTCAGCAAGATTAAACCCGTGAAAAATCCTCGCGAGAAACTGCCGAACAACATCCAGCCCAACAAGGAACCTCTTGCTGTGGTGACCACCGATAAGGAAGCTATGGGCAACCAGGTGCTGATTGTCCGCAAATTCCCCCACTTCGTAATGAAGACCGTGGGCGACTACCGCACCAACCTGATGTATGAACTCTACAACACCATGTATGACTCACGTTTAAGCGAAATGACCCAGAAAGCCAGCTGTCCGTTCCTGAGCGCCAGCTGCGGCTACAGTGGTTTGATTGGCAACACCGACATGTACGGCTGCCAGATTGCCTGCAAGGAAAACAAGATTATTGAAAGCATCGAGGCTATGATGCGCGAGGACCAGAGAGTGCTCCAGCATGGTTTCCTGCAAACCGAGCTGAATCGTGCCAAAGAGGAACTGCTGAACGAATATGAAGTTGCCGCCAACGAGGTGAAGAAAACCGAATCATCCCGTTTCGCCAGCGAATATGTAGCCAACTATCTGCACCAAGACCCCATCCCCGGAGCCAAAAGAGAATTCGCTTATGCCAAGAAATATTTGGATGATATCACTCTGGAAGAAGTCAACGCACTGGCAAAGAAATGGATCACCGACGAAAATCTTGTGGCTATCGTGATGGCTCCCGACAAAGAAGGTGTGAATGTGCCCACTGAAAAAGACGTGCTGGCTGCTGTTACCAACCCCGGCAACAAACATGTTGAAGCCTACGTTGACACATACAAAGACAAAGAAGTTGTTGAAAAAGACCAGCTCAAAGCCGGCAGCATCATCAAGACCAAAGAAATCACCGAAATCGACGCTCAGGAGCTGACCTTGAACAACGGCATCACTGTAGTGTTGAAGAAAACCGATTTCAAAAACGACCAGATTCTTTTCTCAGCCCGCAGCAAGGGTGGTATGAGCCTCTACTATGAATGTGATATCCCCGCATTGAACTTCGCTTGCGACTTTGTGGACCGTGCCGGTATCTCCGACCTGGATTACTCTTCTTTGGAAAAGAAAATGAAAGGCAAAAAAGTGGGCGTAAGTCCTTATATCAACCTCTTCAGCGAAGGTCTCAGCGGCTCTTCCACTCCTAAAGACATGGAATTCTTCTTCCAGTACATCCACGCCTTCTTCACCAGTCCGAGAGAAGACGCCTCTGTAGCCGAATTGGTGACCAGCGAATATCTGGAACAAATCAAAATGCTGGGTGCCAACCCCATGTACAAGTTCATCTTGGGATTCATGGACATCACCACTCAGAATGACCCCTACCAGAAACAGTTAATGTCTGAAGAAGAAGTGAAATCTGTTGACTATAACAGAGCTTTCCAACTGTATCAGCAGCGCTTCGCCAATCCTGCCGACTTTATCTTCACCTTCGTGGGTAACTTCGATGAAAATCTGATCAAGGAATACATCGAACTGTATCTTGGCTCACTGAAAACCACAAGCGAAAAAGAGACTCCGAAATACGATGTGGTCAAAGGATTCCCCGACAAGCAGATTATCGAGAACATCTATGCTGGTGAAGAAGAGCAAAGTTGGGTAGGTATTGCCTACGAACATGATATGGAATGGACTCCGAAAAACACTATGATTGTCAGCGAGATCAACGAAGCATTACAGATTGAACTGATTGCCACCATCCGTGAAAAAATGAGCGGTGTTTATTCACCCATGCTGCAAATGTCCCCCGACAGAGAACCCAAGCCCTCTTACAGCATGATGATCATGTTCAGCTGCTCACCCGAAAATACCGACAAACTGTCTGAAGCTGTTTTCAATATTCTGAAAGACTTCACCGAAAAAGGTCCTTCTGCAGAAACACTGGGCAAGGTGAAAAACCAGATGATCAATGACCATCAAACCTCAATGAAGCAAAACAACATGTGGTTGAGCTACATCTCAGGCAAATACCAGAGTGGCGAGGATATTAACAGCATCAACACTTACGAGGAGAGAGTAAACGCCATCACCATCGAAGATATCGTGAAATTCATGAAAGAGAATTTCGACATCGACAAATACGTGAAGGTCTATCTGTATCCTGAAAAGATGAAGAAATAACAAGAAAACGCCGTTGTAGAGACACACGTCCGTGTGTCTCTACAGGATGTTTACAATGACAACATTTTGAAATAACGTTTGATTTCAATCTGCATTCTCTCGAAACTCCCGAAGCGCACCGCTTTGGGAGTTTCGCCTTTTTTAAACATCACCATGCCGGCGGGCAGGTCCTGAATATAAGGCAGCATATCCACATGGGTTACCTCGTTGAGAGTAAAGTCGTGCACAGCCACATCACCAAAGCCCGTTTTCACTTCTTCGTAAAATACATTGCGGTCCTCGCAAAATGCCTGCAACATCTCTATGACATTGTCCCACTCGTCGGGCTTCACATTTTCCTTATAGAAGAACACCACCGCACTGTATTCAGGTACTGAGTCGTTGACCTCAGTGCACTCGAAACGGCACAAATCATTGATGGTATAGCGGTCCACAAAATAAGAATGGCGCTGATATTCGCTAATATCGCTCTGAGTGGCGTTGGTATCCAGATTCTTAATCCATTCATAGTTTTTATGAACGATAAAAGAGCCGTCCGACTCACGATAGGTCTCCCAGATTTCCGTTTCCAGCACATCCTTGTCCTGAAGTGCCAGATTCACTGCCACAGGCACCATGTCAAGAATACGCTGGGTGCCGAAACCGGAGGTGATAACCAAATAAGCCCATTCGCGGTCCATAGAGCGCAGCAACCACAGCTCGCGGCCTTCCGGCAAGCGCTCCACACAGGAAATGCCCCATTCTTCCGGCATTTTGGTATTGATGGTAATGTGTTTACCCTCATATTCGGCCACCCTTTCCATGAAATCTTCCAGAAAATCATCCGTCACAGGGTACAAGTCCGACTGGTCACGGATATCCGCCAGAATAGTATCGGCGATAATAGACGTTGTATAGGTCATCGGATCATTGTTATCGTATTCCGCATCCTGCTGGTTTTTCGGGCGGCAAGCGGTGAAAACAACGGCCAAACAAAGGCAGAAAAGAGTGATGATATTGGTTTTTGTCATGGCTCTTGGTTTTAAGGTTACACGGTTATAAGGTTAGAAGGTTAGAAAGGTTAGAAGGTTAGAAAGGTTATGGATGATGGATTACAGGATTTTGAATTTTGAAATTTGAATTTTGAATTCTTAACTGTCAATTGTCAATTATCAACTATCAATTATTCATTGTCAACTGTATAGCATTCTCCACCCTGAATTCCCCGATTCTTGTGCGTCGCAAGGCGGTAAGATGGGCGCCCGAGTCCAGCTCAACCCCGAAATCCCGGGCGATGGAACGGATATAGGTGCCTTTGGAACAGACAATCCTGAAATCGACATCAGGCAACTCAAAGCGGGTGATTTCAAAAGTGGGGATGGAGATCTGTCGGGGCTGGATGGGAGCTTCCTCTCCCTCACGGGCCATTTCGTAGGCACGGCGGCCTCCCATACGAATAGCCGAAAACTGAGGTGGTACCTGCTCAATATCGCCAAGAAATTTCTGTCGAACCTCCTCCACCATCTCGGCCGTGACATGCTCGTAAGGGTATTCCGCGTCAACAGGTTTCTCCAGATCGAAACTCGGTGTAGTGGAGCCCAGCCGGATAGTGCCGGTATATTCCTTCTCCTGCGCCTGATAATTGTCAATCTGCTTGGTGAATTTTCCCACACAGATTATCAGCAAACCGCTGGCCAAGGGGTCGAGGGTGCCCGCATGGCCTACCTTCACTTTTTGCTGGTATTTTCGCTTGATATACTGACGCACCTTGCCCACCACATCGAAAGAGGTGCAGCGGTAGGGTTTGTCCACAAGAAGCACATCACCCTCTGTATTGATTTCCATTTCAGGGAGTTCGAACTGTGCCTCATGAATAACCTTATGGTTTAGCATAAACTATAGATTAACACGGCTGCGCCCACCACCGCACAATAAACGGCAAACCAAATCAGTTTGCCTTTTTTCACGATATTGATCATGAACTTGCAGGCGAAGCAGCCGGAAATGAAAGCGGCCAAAAAGCCGATGATTACCGCAACAATACCCAGTCCGTTCTGAATCAGCGACGGGTCTTTCACAAACTTGATGGTATCGAGGAAAGCCTCGCCCAGAATCGGGATAATCACCATGAGGAAAGAGAACTGGGCCAGCTTTTCCTTTTTGTCGCCCAGCATCAAGCCCGTAGCGATGGTGGAACCCGAACGTGACAAACCGGGCAATACCGCCACAGCCTGCGCTATACCGATGACAAAGGCATGAGCGTAAGAGATATCCTCGCGCTGACGCGGTTTGGCGAAATAAGAGAAAGCTAAGAGCAAAGCCGTCACCAGCAGACAGCAGCCCACAATCGTCAAGCCGCTGCCGAAAATAGCCTCCACATAATCTTTGAAAAACATGCCCACAATGAACACGGGAATCATGGAGACCAAAATCTTGGCCACATAATTTTTCTCCTCGTTCCACTGTAGCGTGGTGAAGGTGCCTTTGAACAGCCATTCGATTTCTTTCCACAGAATCACAATGGTGCTGAGCACGGTGGCCACATGCACAATGACATCAAACTCCAGCTTGGCGGCATCGGAGATTTGCAGTCCCATAATATCCTGCATAATCGTCAGATGACCGCTGCTGCTCACGGGCAGGTATTCTGTCAATCCTTGCAGAATACCCAGTATTAACGCTTCCCACCAACTCATATCTACTCAGCCTTTTCCTCGTTCTGGTCTTCTTTCACCTTCGGACGCCACATGATGGCAAAAATCTCCGTCACCAAACCCAAGAGGATGAGTATGGGAGCCACCACAATACGGCGGGTGTTGAACACCTCCGGATTAAACTGTTCGGGACTTTCGGCAGCGCCACCGGCAATGCAGAAATAGCCGATAATCAGCAACACCACACCGATAACCATCAGTATGTAATTGGTCTTTCTGAACAAAGGAGGTTTCTGATCCTGGCGGACCGGCTGTTTGCCAGAGGGGTTGGGGATCAGTTTCGTTTTTTGGTTGTTATTTACTTGTGCCATATTTTTGGGATTTTATTTGTTTAGTCGTCACCCCCAGACTCCCGTCTGGGGTTATTGAGATTATGCCTCTTCGAGGCATGGAATTTACAGGTAAAGTCTTTCGTCCTTGATTCTGATATATCTGTTCACTGAAATAATTGAGACCATCACCGTAAAGAAGATGCTGAATACAAACACCGCTAACAGTATCAGGGAGACATATAAGATTTGTGAGAAATCGACGAACTGCGGGAAGAGCAGGTTACCCTGATAGAGCAGCAAGCCCAGCAGAATCACAGCGATGGCACCGCCCCACACACCCTGGCTCAAACCTTTCAGCACAAAGGGACCGCGCACAAAACTGCGGGTGGCACCCACCAGCAGCATACTCTTGATATTGAAACGTTTGGCGTAGATATGCAAACGGATAGAGTTGGCAATCAATAACATGGAAATCAGCATAAACACCGCGCTGATTATCAGCACCACCCATTGCAAGGTATGGAAATTATTGCTGATGGACTTCACGAGAAAATCGGGATACTGCACATCCTGCACAATCTGTTCTTTCTTGATGCGCTTGGAAATCTTCTGCAGCGAATCGGAATTAGCATATTCGGGACTCACGCTGATAATGATGGAGGCATTGATAGGATTGGAGATGATGTCGGTATAGTTGTTACCGATAGTTTTGATGGCCTCCTGGGTGTTCTCCTGGCGTGAAGACACACGCGAGGCGGCGATAAACGGCTCCATCTTCATGCGCTGCTCCATCGACACGATATCAGCCTCTTTCACATCGGCATAAAACAGGATTTCCATCTCAATCTTTTTGGAAAGATTGTGGATATACTGGGTGGAGAAGAAAGCGAAACAGGCCAAGGTGCCGATAAAGAACATGGTGAGGGCGATACTCACCACCGAGCCGAACGCCGAAAAGCGCAGTCTCGCCTTGGTGATTTTGTCAATAGTATCAGGATATTTGCTCATAATACAACACTATAAATGTAATTTGCAAATATATAAAGATGTATCGAGACAAAGCCACCGTATTCTGAATATTTATACACAGCGGAATGGGGATAACATTTTTCACACAGCCCCCCCCAACCGTCGGCCCTGCCTCCGCACGCATCGTCTTAGCTTCGTGCCGTCCACCAGACCTGCAGGGTTTGGTAGAAAAAGGAATTTCAGTGCTGTAATCCCACCGAACTAAGCCTCGAAGAGGCGCCACCTTCTGTAACCCCAGATGAAGCGTAAGCGGAGTCTGGGGACCAGCGATGACACCCCTCCCTCTCCTCTAAGTGTCGAAGACACGCTATCTCAATAACCCCTGACAAGGCCGCAGGCCGGGGTAGTAACGTAAATATTGTGCGCGTCAGCGCATACCTTATTTTTCGTGNNCTCCTCGCGGCACACGAGACACTTGCAGTGATGATGAAAAAAGCCTGCCGCGAAAGTGTGTCATTGCAACTTTCTGACCGAAAAATGAAATTTATTAAATTGTTGTTTTTCAGCAAATTGACCACATTATTACAATTGATTTTCTGATTCAGATGTTGTACTTTTGCAGACAGAAACAGAGTATGCTAGTTTGAAGTGCCAAAATGGCACTTCAAACGAAAGAGGTGGAGATCGTCGCGCTTTGCCTTACGCTTTTACTCAACAAGGAATAGGCATGCTTAGCGGTATACTCCGCAGCCAAATAGCAATCGAAACAAACATCAAAATCATGAGGGCTTTCGTGGGTATGCAACGGTATATTGCTGCTAGTATGCAAATCTTCCAAAGACTAAATAGTATCGAGCTCCAACAATTGGAGAATAAACAATGGCGAAAAGAAACGGAAAACAAGATAGAATGCATCCTTGACAAACTCGAAGAGAGCGCTCCCAAACTACTTCCCGAAGCAGTTTTCCCCACCAACCGTCGGCAAGGCCTCCGCACGCAGCATCATGGCAAATTAAGGCCCGTAGGGCCGAAAAGACTACAGACAGTGGTGGAACCCCTGGGGAAAAGTGCTACATATACCCTCGCGGCACGGGAGGCACAAGCCCTAATGCCGTGACGAGCCTGCCGCAAAAGGGGACATTTCACAACCGATGCAAAAATATTCATACAGCAACCATGATTGGGAAAGTTATTTTTTGTGTAATTCAAAAACTTTTCGTTACTTTGCAAAAAAAACAACATGGAAGCAAAAAACAACAAGAAAGAGCACAACAACAGTGAAGACATAAATATCAGTATAGATCAGGCCAGAAGATTTCAAATCATAGAACAATGCCTGAAAAATAATATTTCCTCCGTACTTGATTTGCAAATTGAATTAGAATCACACAACTGTGGTGCGACATCCACAAGTACAATTAAACATGACCTCGGAGACATGCGTCGATTAGATGCACCCATTAAATCTATTAAACAAAAATACTACACTTATTCAGATAAGAGTTTCTCCATCAAAAAATTCCTCCCTCAGTTTTTCACACCGGCAGAAAGTGAACAATTGTCTGCCTCAATAGTCTTTCTTAAACAGATTCAAAGTCACCCATTGTTTGAAGAATTGGAACAATTTACAAATCTGCTTTTGAAAAAATATAACTTGAACACCAACATGCTTTCCGTTGTTGGTTTCGACCATATTGATGTGATAGGCACCAACTACTTTCCTGATATTCTGAACTATATCATACAAAAACAATGCATCAGTATTAAATACCACCCCTACAACAAGGATGTCAGGAGAGAGATTATGTCACCCTATTATCTCAAACAATACAATCATCGATGGTATGTGCTGGGCTTAACAAACAAAGCGGAAAAACATGATAGCAAACATGTAACCATTTTGGCTCTTGATAGAATAGAATCCATTTGTATAACTGAAGACTTCAACTATATTGAAAATCCAGGTATTGATTTCGAAACGTTTTTTGATGACATCTATGGAGTGACACACTTTGAAAACTCATCAGTCGAAATAATCAAACTGCGGGTGGATGAATCTTATTTGGGTTATTTTGAGACAAGACCTCTTCATAAAAAACAAATACCCAAACGTAAACTGGGGCCAGATCGAATCGTCACCATTCCTCTGCAATGTAATATTGAACTGCAGAATAAACTCATGACCATAGCCGACAGTGTAGAGGTGTTGGAACCAGCACATCTCAGAAATAAAATCATTGAGCGTCTGGAAACTGCCCTCGAAAAACAAAGAAATGCCATGGACGACTAATCCTTGGCATTTCCTTACAAGTCAAAAACGCTTTCCCTAACAGGCAAAACCTATCTTGGCGGTGCCGCAACTGTCTGCTTTCTCTTCTCTGCACCAGGCCTCCAAGGCCTCCATGTCGGGACGCTGGGCATTCAGCACTTCTTCCATCAACGACTTTCTGACAACATTGTCAATCTCACCGCCCGAAAGCGCGAATTTCGTGGCCAACTGTTCCGCTTGCTCGTCAGTCAGCCAGTCCAGCTTGCTCTTCCAGATGCTTTTCTTGGCCTCCAGCGTGGGCAGGTCAAACTTTATCTTGAACAGAAAGCGGCGCGAAAAGGCACTGTCGAAGTTGTTCATCATATTGGTAGTGGCTACCAAAATGCCGTCAAGGTGCTCCATCTCCTCCAGAATGATATTCTGGATGGAGTTCTCCGTCTCCAAAACGGAACTATTATTACCCTCAACTTCACGACGTTTGCCAAACAAGGCATCCGCCTCGTTGAAAAACAGAATGGGCTTCAAGGCTTGATCTTTGGATATTGCGCGGTAATTGTCAAACACACCTTTCACCAATTGCTGGGTTTCGCCATACCATTTGCTTCTGCACGAGGCTATATCCACCTGCAGCACATTCCTGCCAGTCTGTTTAGCCAGCTGCAACACGGTTTCGGTCTTTCCCGTTCCCGGTGCGCCATACAGCAATGCCGCCACTCCCATCGGCAGAGCCATGCTTTTCAGACGTTGCTGCAGACTCTTGAATGGTGCGTCCTGCAAGCTATTGGTCAACAGCTGAACACTTTTCTGGGTCTGGCCATCAAAAAACAGTTCTTTGGCTTTGATATTCTCCGCCTTCAACAGTATTTCCTGATTTTGGTTCTCTTCAAGAAATAACTTATAATCGTTACCCAGAAGCTTTTTCTTGAGTCCGGTTGACAGATTAAGCCGCGCGTCATTAAAATGCCCACCTTGACTCAGACTGGCATATCCTTTAGCCAACAATACATGGCTATTGTCCATCATTTTTTTGGCCTGTCTCAGGCGTTTTTGGGCATTGTCATAAATGGCATTGAGCAAACCATTAACCAGGACTCCCCTTCCGCTCGAACTGAACGCATTCGCCAGTATATACAGCAATACCCTGTCGTCGATCTGTTTCAACTTGCTGGCAACCTCTTTCAAAAAAGGAATATCAGGATATCTTTCTTCCAGATCTTTCACTTCCTCAAACAGCGTATAGGTGTCGATGGTATCAAAGTCTCGGTCGCGCACGAGTCCCTCTACCCTACGGCAAAACTTGAAGATATCGAACTCTGTCTTTTTGACGGTACTCAACGGCAGATTCTTTTTGATGGCCTCCTCCACCATTGCGTTCACTTCATAATCACACCTGCGTTTGTTGCCTTCACAACGCTCCACAAGTCCCTTGCGCTCCAATTCGTCTATACAATTCTGGACAAAAAGAATACGCGACACACCCACAGACAAATAAGAAGCCACTCTTTGTTTGTCGGCATACAAATTGTGCAGCAAACCCACTGCATACAAAGCCATGAAAACAATGGTTTGTTTCTCCGAAACGCCCAGATAAGCGGCCATCTTGCGGATATTGGCCACTGCCTCTTCACTCACGCAGTTTTTTTCAGCTTCCTCAAAATCGTTCTCAAACGCCATACTGTTCTTCCTCCTGCCTTTCTGAGACTTCTCAACATATCCGTAATTCGGATCGAAGTACGAAAAATAGAGGTCTCCCGCATCTTCTATCGCATCAGAGATTCTGCCGAAGGTGTCAATGACGTTGAAATCAACTTGTTCCGTTTGTGCTTTTGGGTTACGCTTCATACGCAAACATGGTTACCTACACACCAAGAGGTTTTAATGATGACAGCTTGTATTTTTCGTTTATTTCTGTTGGTTTCCGCTCAGTTCCTCTACGGCCTCCTCCAGCAGGCTATGCAATTGCTCTTCGGCTGGACTATCGGTCAGACTGATTATCTGCTGTATCAGTCGTGAAGGAGTATATCTGCCGGTTTCATAGTTCACGCTGGGCACCATGAAACCTCTGAGAATAAAGGCGGTATTTTGGGGAGTATTTTGCCTCCGTTCTTTACAATAATCATGATAGCTGTCCGCCACATATCCCCAGAACGACAAATGCACTGTGCTTTTGGTGTGCAGCCACTGGTGGAGGTTCAATATGTCATGTACATTCTTGTATTCGAAAAGAATGATGTTGTATACCATCATCAGCTTCTGACGCTCCGACAACTGACCCCAGAAATCAGGGGTGCAGTCACAAACCAAGTCATGATATCTTTTACGGATAATATAATCCTGAATGTCTGTGGGATATTCGCCCCATTTTTCCTTGGCCGAAGTCGTCAGCTTGTCCAAAGCTTGATGCTTGGGAAAATAATCCTGACGTGTCGTCAATCGGCACAACTCAATGGCGATCTCATACCCGCTGGGGAAGTCAAACAAAGACATAATCATGTCAAAATCCCCTTTGAAATCAAACATACCCGCCTGCAAAGCAGCCCGATATTCGGGCAGATACGTCTCCTCATGGCGCTTAAGCAGCAGGCTAAGTGCCGCAAAACGGTAGTATTCGTTGCAAACCGTGTTGCGCCATACAAACTCCAGCACCTCGTCACCACCGATGATGTCAAACAATTTGTAAGCGAAGTCGGCCAGACAATTGTCATGGATGATGTGAAGGTCAAACTCAAACACAGCTTTCCACGTATTGCAGTCCTTCACATCCACTCGCCAACGAGGGTATTTCTGGTCCAGAAAAGCAATCGCAGAAATCTGATTTTGATAGCCTGTGCAGCTATCATTAAAGGCTTGGAAATAAAATATGATGTTGTTCATGTTGTTCCTTTTTTTCATGCCGCAAAAATAAATTTTTCACTCCAAACCACTGGACAAAGGTTTTGCACAGTAGAAATAGAAAAAGCGGATAAAAAAAGGAATGGACGAATTTGTAAATATTGTGTAAAAAACATCACTATTACCGCACGGTAATTCAGAAAAAAATCATACCTTTGCAGCCAGTTATGTCTTGAAATATTATGGCAAAAAAAAGTTATTCTATCAACAAAAAAAATGTAGGACAATGGAAGAAAGATGTGCAGAAATCAGTCCTATTCTACAACAACTGGTTCCTGAACTTCGCCCCTTATACTTACATTGAGGCACGACAGGACGCCATCAATAAAGTAGAACAGGCTTTCCAAAAGACGGAATACTTCAACTTGCTTTCGACAGACATGCTGAAGGCTGCTCCAGAAGCCATCACTATTCTCCGAATGGCTACCACCCCCCCGCCACTTGCTCGCGAACGTCTGGCGGGGTTAGCTGGTGTATCCAAAGATTTCATAAAGGGCATGGAAGAAGGCAAATTGCCGCCGCGCATGGACAAGGAATTATTGAACCAAACACTTAGTCGTATTATAGCCGTCATCAGTAAACTTTTAGATACAGACATCATGCCCTGGCTTTCTAAACAGAGTTCACCACATGAAATGGACAGACTTTTGGCTACTCATGTAATAGGAGACCGTGTGTGTGGTTCAATTGCCGATCCTATCATTCGAAACGAGCAGGAGAACCGTCAGTTAAAAAGCATCCATGATTATCTAATTCAGCACGAATACAGATATGTGGAGTCGAAAAATATAACAGATTTCAAGGCGATGGAAGCAGGAACATTCTCTTATCATCTTAACGTTCCTGCTAAGATGAGCCCAACACGGACCGTCAAGATGCCCATTGATGTTGTCATCAAACGTTTGAATGCCGATGAGGGAGAGTTACCCGTTCTAGTAGNNGGAGAAGCCACCAAAATAGAGCAACTCAGAAACACCTATGGCAATGGTGTGGAATTTATATTATTTCTATGTGGCTATTTTGACAGCAGCTATCTTGGCTATGAAGCCGCAGAGGGCATCGATTGGGTTTGGGAACACCGTATCGAGGATTTAAAAAAGGCTGGCATCTGAAACATGAACGACAGAGAGATAAGAAGAAAGAAAATTCAAGACGGCCTGGACGCACAGAAGACGCAGAAAGACCGTAACGTGATGGGACAGTTTTCAACGCCCTACCCGTTGGCACTTGACATCATGCAATATATGCATGGTGTCACCGGTTCTGACAACGCTTCTCTCATTGAACCAGCTATTGGCATGGGTGTCTTTTACTCTGCATACACAGATATTTTTTCCGAAAATGGTCGAGTTGTAGGCTTCGAGATTGATCCTCATTATTACAATCCCGCAAAAGATTTTTGGAAAGAATCGAAGTTGGAAATACGTTGCGGAGACTTTCTTTCCCAACAACCTGACGAGCTTTTTGACATGTTGGTAGCCAACCCTCCCTACGTGCGCCACCATCACATTGACAGCCCAACAAAAATCCGACTGCAAAATAACATTCTTCTCCAAACAGGCATCAAGATTTCCGGCCTCTCAGGGCTTTACTGCTATTTCATGATGCTTTCCACTACTTGGCTCAAGGATGGAGGTCTGTCCTGTTGGCTCATTCCCAGCGAATTTATGGATGTTAATTACGGCGAAGCAGTTAAACGTTATCTTCTTCAAAATGTACAGTTGCTTCACATCCACCGCTTCCAAGCCAGCGATCTTCAATTTGCCGATGCCCTGGTCAGTTCCTGCATAGTAGTGTTTCGCAACTGTAAACCAACGGAATCTGACGAAATAGTATTTTCTCTCGGTGGAAGTATGAACGCACCGGAAAACATCAGACACCTCAACAGAAAACAACTAAGTGCTGACACAAAGTGGACCAATTTCTTCAGCTTTAATGAACATACACAGACGCCACAAAACACGCTTGGCGACTTTTTTACTGTTAAAAGAGGCATCGCTACTGGTGACAACAAATTTTTTATTCTCGACCAAGATACTATTTCCCGTTATGAGATTCCTTCCGAATTTTTGCGTCCGATACTTCCCAGTCCTCGCTATATTAAAGGCAATCGCATAAACAGCGAAAACGGGCTTCCTGATGTGGATCAACAACAATTTCTTTTTTCCTGCAATCTGCCCGAATGCATCCTGAAAGAGCGCTACCCGAAAGTGTGGGAATATGTTCTTCTCGGCTATAAACGGGGTGTACAAAAAGGCTATATATGCAGCCGCCGTAATCCTTGGTACTCATGCGAAGAACGCGAGCCCGCTACCATTATTATGCCTTATATGGGAAGACCGGGAACAAAAAACCGTCTATTCCGATTCATTCTTAACAATTCGAAGGCTCTCTCCACCAATGTTTATCTTCTGCTTTACCCCAAACCACAATATGCCAAATGCTTGAAAGACGAAGCTGTACTCACCGAAGTTTGGCAAGAACTGAATGCCATTCCCGCAGAAACGCTTTCAAGTAATGGTCGATTCTATGGAGGTGGGTTGCAGAAGATGGAACCCAACGAACTAATGAGAACTTCTGCAGACAGAATTGCCTCATTATTAACTGCTCGTTCATCATTCAACCAAGTCACCTTGTTCGAATAATTATACCATATCCCAGATGGTGACAAGCCCCGTCAGGTCGCCGTTCTTATCACCGGTTTTGGTGATACACAGCATCTCCAGGCGCCTGTGGTTGCTGGCGGCTTCCGAAAACTTACCGCTGATGTCATCGATAGTCGCATCTTCCCCTATAAAATCAAAGAATTCACCGTTCGTGTTCTCGGCAATGTAATTACCGATGTTGAGAAACCTTGTCTCCTCATTGATGAGCGCCATATTGCCGTCACCCACAATATTGAACAGCGCTGTCTCACTGAACACCCCCCAAACCTTCCTCCCGTTCATGACGGGAACATGAGAGTAAACCTTCTCTTTCATGTGGGCGATGGTCGGCATCACCTTGTCGGAAATCTCCCTTTTGTATATATCCTTGTATGGAACCGCAATCTGAGCGGCGCTGCTCATCAGTTTGTCGCACAAAACTTCGAAACGGACTTTGAAATCATCTGTCAACTCAATGTAAGGGGTGCCGTCTCCGTTAGGATTATGTGTCAACAGGTTGCGCACCCTTCTGAAGTACTGCACCTCATTGCGCACCCTTCCGTTTGAATGCTTATCCTCTATTATTCTAATGCCATCGGCACCATGCTTTGCTCTCGCCCATTCTTCAAGGGTTTTATATTGTGCAAGAAAATCGTTTACAGTATACATACGCTATAGTTCCTAATTATCCATTTTGTTGCGCAAAGATACGGAAAGTTTCCGGATTACACAAGAGTTCTCGATTTAATGTTCGTTAAATCTGATAGATATATATTGCCGTTTTGATAAATTTTACGGTAACCATATACCTGTTGACAGTGAAAAACAAGTTTTCTGTTAGAACTGTAGGGACAATATAAAAGCCAGGTGGCCGTGTTTGGTAGGTAAACAAAAAAATGACGCTAACTATACTTCAGAAAAAAAATTGCGGGAACCAGAAATTTTGCGTATATTTGATGGCGAAACGATATTTATAGGTATGAAGACAAGAGAAGAAATCAGAAATATGAGTGATGAAGAATTGGATGCGTATATTAATAGACCGAATCCACATCCAATTAACAAAGAGAAAGAGCATCTTCACTTCAATACAAAAGAGGAATTGGTTAAACTATTATTCTGATGGTATGGATNNCTGCATTTTCATCAAGTTTCTGTCAACAGATATATAGTTACCATTAAATATTGTTTTGACCTGTCAATAGGTCCATAGTTACCAAATTTTATATACAACCCCTTCGGGGATATACATCCTAAGGGGTTGTATATTTATGCAGATAGCCCCAGACATCACCATTTAGTCTCATGGCAACAAATCAATCACCTCATCGCCTGTATCATCGACACCATTACCCTTCTGACTAACACGATCCACTGTTTTATCTTCAACCATATCTGAACGCAAAACCTTGAAAGAGTTGTATAATTTAATATTATTGAATTCTCCTCCCAAAACACAAATTTTTTCTGACACCTTTTCTGTATTCCATAAAGGATGATAAATTACCCTACGCTCAATGACATCGTCAACACCTTCTTGTTTCGTATGATCTTCGAAATAGGAATTGGGTTTATTAAACCTAAGCTTTGTAGCACAAGCTTTAATTATTTCCTCATAATCCTTCAACTCTTCATATTGATCACGTTTTGTTTCATCAAAACCAAAATCATAGTCTTTATTGATCATCAGTCGAAGAATGCCAACCCCCATACGCCAGTCAAGAACATGGTGATATCCACGGTTGTTATATGAAAGGAGACATTCTTGACAAGCCGTCAAGCAATTATCTCTGTGAGACAACAATGACTGCATAAAACATTTATCTTTGGGCGTTTTTGCCTCGTCAAAGGTGTTAAAACTGACGATCTTGTTAATCAATTCTTCCAAATGACTTTTACCATCTTGGTTGTCTTGATATAGGTAACTTACAATACCGGCACCATTAGCTAAAGCATCGTTTAAATAGATGACAGGAGGTCTATCCTCATCAACAATCTTTTCAGTGATTTCAATTTCGTCGGGATCCACATCCAATCTATCAGCCAAAGCACGCTGAAGTAGGAAGGCAGCAGAATAGAATGCTGCTCGAATGGCACTCCTATTGCCCGTATTTAATGACAGATTAAGCGTATCTGGCCATGTATTCAACTCTATCTTGACCATTTCAGTTACCTTCTTTGATCCTAATGCAATGCTCATGCCTATTTGTTTTCTTTTGACTTCGTCTCCATTCTTCTCATAAAAGGCAAAAATAGTTTGACCACCACAGGGCATTCCTAATCCTCTTGCTGTAAAATCTCCAGTATAGAAATTTCCATTATTGTCATTCACATGCCAAACCGTAGGATCATCACTAAAACCAAGTTCATACAATGAAATCTTTGCATTGTTTCCAACGAATTTTGGCTTTTCTTCGACACTTGAGTTGTCTTTGGCAAACAACTGACATTGCACGAAACTGCTACCTTTATCATTGTTTTCAACAGGGGTTCCTGTGTTGTTTTTTATCTCCAAAGATCGGTATGCTTGTGGAATAACAATCAAATGTTCATTGTCTTGCAATTGGTTATTCTGGGTATTCGAATCAGGCTCTTGGATATTGGTTATTTCCTTTTCTTGATTATAGGTGATTATATAATGATCAGCTAAAGCATTTCCCTCCTTATCATAGAAATCAAGAGTATCGTTATAACCAACTTCTTCCTTGATAGGTACAGTAATAGCTTCCACACGATATTTGCCTTTGTCTTTGGTTTTTTCTGACCCTGGGGCAAATTCCGAAACTGCCATTTCTGTGGAGCGATCAATACTTCTAACTTTCTTATTTTCGACATCAAATCCATGATAGAAGTTTCTGGAATCGGAAGGCATTCCGTACATAGGTAAAAAGCCGTTTTCTGTCAGGTATTTGGCAAGCCCCATACTTAACATAGAGGTCTTTTTTACCACATTGTCAATTTGCCCTACCATATCGTTTTTAATCCATCGAATAAGGTAATTTATATCACCAAGAATACATTCATCTTTATTGAATTGATTCAAATAACGAAGAACGATGTTATCAATATCACTGCTATGACTCTGGATCCAGTTGTTTAATCGTGTTTTGGTTGTTTCTTCCCCATATTTCCACTCTCCAATGGTACCAAATTCACCTGAAGTATCAATTAGATCAGGATTGTATGGGAGATCAAGGTATGCCTGATGCAACAATTCCTTTACGATCACGCGTTTCATAATGGCCATCTTCATCTTTGTTTGATTTCCTTCATGATACGGAGCCAAAGAAAGCTTTGGTGTCGCAGGGATACCTCCGACCATTTCATCGGTTGCTTTATTGTAATAATATACATCGTGGCTACGTCCCCTACAGAAAGTGAATGCCGTAGAATATGCTTGGCCACGACGACCGCCACGACCCACTCGTTGCTGATAGTTGTATCGGGTTGGAGGCATGTTGCCTTGGAATATGGCTTGCAAACTACCGATGTCC
>LXOW01373473.1_pt1 | contig 19992 bp, 19 predicted proteins | sample 1368591 | NCBI WGS metagenome assembly LXOW01 (sample SAMN04884650, study PRJNA319009) | bovine gut metagenome | isolation source: Cow rumen | host: Bos taurus | place: Italy: Legnaro (PD) | collected 2014-07-09
GCTTTATAATAACTTAATTCTGCTCCAGTAAAATCAAAAGTGGCAGTAGTCGTAGTATTGCTCTCATGCCCAATGTCAAACCAATTGATGGTATCGTTTTGCACATTCACCAAATACACATCCAACAAACTATTGAAGCCATTGCCTTGGAAAGTGATGGTAGAACGACCGCCATTGCCGACAACATGTACATCGTATGAAGCGACAGTATATCTATTCAGCCAATTATAGGTTATTGAGACCGTTTCGCCGCTTCCTGTAACATCATGCACAGCCAAATAATAAGAGCCGTCTTCCCAGACATTAGTGCCATTCATCAAAATGGATTCAGGACCAGAAGCGGTATATACCTCCTCTCCCGATGGCGCATACAACTGCATTGTGCAGGCTTTGTCAGCTTTGAAAGACAAATAATCGCCTCTTCCTACATTCATTTTAAACCAATGGATTTGGTTATCATGTGGTGCGTCAATACTTGCAGTTGTATTGCGCTCTAATGTATCGGCCACAATCGGCTCGGAAACATTCTCATCTACATAGAATGTCGATTTGTCAAGAAAATGGCATTCTGCATCCCAAAAACGAAGGGTGATTTCATTCTTGGCATTAATATAAGGTTCCTCTCCATTAGGCTGGAAATGGAAGCAAGTACTACTGATAGGTCGTGTCTCTACTGGCAACAATGTGATAATGCTTAAGGTATCCACACAAGGTGACAAATTAGAAGTGTACCGATTGTTGATTTCACCATTCAACCAGTACTCCCATTTGGCAATGAGTCCACCAACAGGTCTTTTATAAAACAGATAACATTGTGGAGTAGATTGGAGTCCATTGTCAAGCTGGATGTTTACGGTATGCAACCCATTGGACAATTCTCCAACTTCAAGCTCAAAGATACCTGTGCCTACTGAGCCTGTCTGAATTGTGCTGTAGTCGTTATCAAACCAACAGTGGTATTGCACTTCAGCAGTAGGATTCTGCACTGCTACTTTCATGAACATGTAAGTCTTGGGCAAACTCATGGCACTGCTTTCCAACAAGACATTTACTGTATGCAAACCCTCTTCAAGGTCGGCAACATCCAAAAGAATATGTCCATTACCAAGAGAATCTGTTTGTCGATGTTCAATGTCTTGATCGAACCAACAATGATACATCAAATGACTCAGGTCGAGGGTATCAGATTGAATTGTTTCCATTTTCATAAACATATAGCTTGCTGTTGAGGAAAGGCTTTGATTCCTTTCCATAGCTATATTGACCGTATGCATTCCATTTTCCAGCCCCATCACATCCAACAAGATATTTCCGTTTCCGAGCAGATTGCTTTGCAAACTGGTCACATCTTGGTCAAACCAACAATGGTAAACAATATCGGTCGTTTCTATCTGGGTGGCAACTTTATAAAACATATAGTTCTGACAAACAGACGATGTCTCGCCTTTCAATATGATATGGAGCAAATGCAACCCTTCATCGAGTGCTTCCACGTCAAGCAGCAAATTACCATTTCCAAGACTTTCGCTTTGTTGTTGAGCAGTGTCGTTGTCGAACCAATAACAATAGGTCAAATTGGTTTGGTTATATATAGCTTTATAAAACAGGTAGTTTTTCGGTGCATTCCAAACCGAAGAAGTATCGCATATTTGGAGAAAAAGTGTGTGCAGTCCATAGGACAGAGAACCTACATCCAATTCTGCTTGCCAAGAGCTCTCGTTGAATGTGTCGGCAACGGCCTGTGCATGGTTATAGTCAAACCAATAGCGACAAGAATAAGTCACCGATTGAGACCACAACGAGCAACCGAGCAGCAACGCACCTATTAATAATATGTAGCGTTTCATGGCTAACTTATTCACTGGTAATGACTTCAATATCCACACTCAGTTTGCCGTCAATAGTTGAACGATTAGCTACATTGCAACGGTTCAATATCAAATAACTCGGACGAGGATTGTAAGGCATGGCACCACCATAGATGCCCACTTCTCTTCCATCATTCCCCAAGAAAGAAGTGGCAATTTCCTCTTTCAAGGAATAATCGGCATCGAAAGAAAAAGTGCCATCGAAGGATTCGAAGACTTCAGAATAGGAATCGACGCTCATGCAATTGAAGGTTTGAACAGAGCTTGAAAAAACGGTGCCGATTACTATGCAATTGTATGCCGAACTTTCAGCAAGAGTACTTCCAGCAATAGTACTCCCTACAATACAATTGTAGAGATACATTTGGTTGCTGTTAGTATTAGATTCAGCTTTTGCGATTTTAATAACAGAATTGTATACGTTAAAAGACGTTCCACCGTAATAAAGACTTCTTAACGAACCGATTGCACAATTTATGATGGAAACACTATTAGTGGAAGATGCCACTCTAATATTACCGATTAGACAATCAATAAATTGTACATCACGCAAACCACCACCTTCTACCCCTGAGACACCATTATTCAGAATAGAGCTGAAATTACACTTGATAAATTTTGCATGATAGAGTTGTCTCTTATAAATGATAGTACCTTGAAAACAAATTCCTTCAATTGCAAGAAACGACGTAGTATTTAAAACTTCTATGTTAAAATCACCAGCAACGAATGTTGGTGTTATTCCCAATGTATCGGATGTACATCCTGCCCCGTGCAATGTGATTGCTTTAGTTATATTAGTTTTAGTGAATGTACCGCTCGAAAGCGTGATGATATCACCATCCGCTGCAGCGGCATGCGCCTCCACAAGTGCATTCATGCCATAAAAAGCACTAATCGAGTCGTTATGTTGCAAAGTCGCCACCTGTGTTTGAGCAAGTGCATTCTTCATCCCAGCCACACTCAGCAGCAGGACGAACAAGGCGGCACTCATCGCCTTTCCGAATTGTAAAGTGTTTAATTTCATTTGTTTGGTATTTTATAGATTTGTGTTTTAACTACGTTGAATCTGCGATTTCTACATTTTATCCTCTTCCCTAGCGGGCAATAAAAAACGTGGACTTTTACTTCAAGTTGGTTAGGAGGCCTTGGACTGCCGACACTACAACTTATCAGTAAAGCCCACGTGTTGAAAACACGTAGGCATTGGCTTACTGCTTGTAGTGTCATGAAAGTGTCCAAGTTTCCTAACACAAGCTATTAAGCTAACGCTATTTCTTCAAATATGTCTTTTTGTTTCTCGGGCATTACGCCCTTGGGGTCATTCGCTATTTCGTTTGGTTAGACTTCGGGGTTGTTTTGTCGGGGGCAAAGATAGGGAAAAATGTTACGAAGTAAAAGCATGAGCGAAAAATAATTATCTTTGCGCCAGAATTACATGCTCAACCCTCAAGGAAATGGAACAAAACGCAAACAAGAGCTTACCAATGGATTTGACGAATGCCGTTAAGAGCATCAAGACAGCCATATTGCAGAGCCAAACGCGAGCAGCGCGAATGATTAGTGGCACCCAACTATCGTTATACTATGGCGTAGGGCTTTTTGTCTCTGCCAACTCGAGAGAAGGAAAATGGGGAACGGGAGCCATTGAATTAATTAGTGAGCAACTACATAGGGAACTTCCTGGGCTACATGGCTTTTCCGCACAAAACATCCGCAACATGAGACAATTCGCTGAGTTTTGGCATCCTTATTTAATTTGCTCGCCAACGGCGAGCGAATTTGAATCAGGGGAACTGAATGAAATAGAACATGATAGGTTCTCGTTGCCCTTGGGGTTATTCGCTATTTCTTAGGGTTAGACTTTTCGTTTTGTTTTATCGGGGACAAATGTAAGGAAATTATTTAGGTTATTAGAGAAAAAAGGATTTTTTTTGATACAAATATAGCAGAAATGAAAAAAGTTCGTATTTTTGCAACGGTTTAAGCAACCACCAGAGCTGAATAGCGGTTTCAGTCCGAAGGCTCAAGAATCAGAGAGGCAATCGCCTCTCTTTTCTTTTCAAAGTAATCCTTTGATAGCTTTCTTGTAAACCCCAGTTTTGAGATCTTTTTTCAACAGTTCAACTGTTTTCCCATACTTGTTCATCAAAATGATATTCCCGTGAGGAATCTCATTGCGCAATAGGTAATCAATGGCTTTTTTGAACATGCCCGCATCCATGTTTTCAAGTCGGAGTATGGCAGTTCCAGCTTGTTTGAAGCCATGTTCAAGTTCTTTAGCCAAAGTGTTGGAATTTGTAGTGACACAGTATTTAAAGTCAGCCAGCCTATAGATTTTCCCTGTCATAATTAGACTGTCAGCACAAGTTTCATCGTCAATCTCGGAAATGAAAGCTACATCGTAACCTGCTTTATTGAGCTCAAATGCCATTTGCTTCGTCTGTTCCCAAGTATTCGTTTTCGGGCCTTTGTTTCCTGAAAACAACACCGTCTTGTGGCCATCCGCCTCAAAGAGAACGGTGGCGGTCGGGGCATTCATAATAGATTCGAGGAAGGCGTTCTTGCTTTTCCGATCCTTGATTTCGCTTAACTTTTGCTCAATATATCGGGAGTTGATTGTAATCAAAACAGTGATATTTTAATAGGCCGTTTTGTTTCTTGGGCCTTACGCCCTTGGGGTTATTCGCTATTTCTTAGGGTTAGACTTTTCATTGTTTAGCGGAGGCAAAGGTAGAAATGTTTTCGGAATCGTGCAAATAAAAACCGAGAATCGTTCTTGCGGTTCACGGAGAATGATGCTTGACCCTTTCTTGACTGCTGCTGAATTTTTGAACAGTTTGTAACACTAACGGCGCAACGTCCATTTCGAACTGTCACGCTGTCACGCTGTCACGCGGTGTCTTGACCTCCGTGACGCGTGACAGTGTGACAGTCGGTTTTTGGGTGGAAACGGAAATTTAATACGCTAACAATACGCTAACAATACGCTAACCTAAGTCCGACTTTCCTCCGACTCAAGATTGTCCCCAAAACGACTCTATAATCATCCCCAAAACCGAATTTCCAATTTATCAGTTTACAGCCAAGAGCCAAAAGCAATTTTTACTCTGCCCCGAAGTTCATTCGTCCCATCAGGCGGAAGAAGGGCGTGAGGAAGGCGAACACGAAGTCGTAGGCGATGAGGCCGGGCAACAGCCCTTTCTCGCCTAAGTGCTTCGTGGCCTTGTGGTAGATGATCATCTGGCTGCCGAAACGCATCAGGAAGAAAAACACCAGAATGGGGATATAGAACGCCGCACCGCCTGTGATGACGAAGGCAGGCTTGAGGCACAGCAGGACGATGAACGAGACGTAGAAGAGGAACTGAGAGAGGTAGAATATGCTCAGCGACAAGCGGGCCCCGAAGCGGTACTTCGACACGGTGGAATAACGGCTGCTCTTCTGTCGCATCCACTGTCGGAAGGTGCCGGTCGGCGTGGTAAGTATGAGGTTCTCCGGGTCAATCAGTACTTCGGTGTTGCGCTTGGAAGCTGCCTGGCTGACAAAAAGGTCGTCGTCGCCGACGGGGGTGTTGTAGTGCGAGATGAACCCCTTGTTGCGGTAGAAGAGCTCCTTGCGGTAGGAGAGGTTCTTGCCGATGCCCATATAAGGACGTCCCTGCAAGGCCGCTGAGAGGTAGAGCAGGGCATTTTGCACCGCATCGAAACGCATCAACTGGTTGAGCAGCCCTTTCTTGCGGACGAAGGGGCTGTAGCCGATGACGACCTCCGTGTTGCGACCATAGCAGTTCGCCATGCTGCGCAGCCACTGGTTGTTGACAGGCATGCAGTCGCAGTCGGTCAGCACGATGAGGTCGTTCTGTGCCGACTTGATACCCATCGAGAGGGGGAACTTCTTGCCGTTGAAGAAGTTGAGGTGCTGCCTGAGGTGTACGGGACGGATGCGCGAGTCCTTGCGCTCCAGGTCTTTGAGGTATTCCTCCGTCTCATCGTCGGAACAGTCGTTGACGATGACGAGCTCGAAACTGGGATAATCCTGGCTCAGCAGGGCTGGCACCAGCTCGACCAGACGCTCGTAGGCATCTCGGGCACAAATGACTATCGAGATGGGCTCAAGGTCGCTGTCGAACTTGTTGGTGCGGTTGTCCTTGTGGAAGGCCACCTTCGTGAAAACGCCCCAGTGGTAGAGCAATTGGACGATGAGACTAACTCCAAATATAATTAAGATAATGAAACTTAGGCTGTTGTATTGAAATGTGATAGGCACGTCGATTGTGTTTTAAGGTGCGCAAAAGTAGTAATATTTCAAGATGTTGGGCTTCGTTTTTGGGAAGTATTTATCAACAATTCATTGTTAATTCCACAATTCAGCCCTTCGACATGCAACAAATCCGTATCTTTGCGCAAAATTTGCAGAATGAGTTTCGAAGTTGTCAGCAACGACCTCAAGAGTCAAGCCCGTGCCGGTGTGCTTGGCACAGACCACGGACCAATAGAGACACCTATATTTATGCCGGTGGGTACGGTGGGCACCGTGAAGGCCTGCCACATCCGTGATGTGCACGACGAGGTGAAGGCGCAGATTATCTTGGGCAATACTTATCACCTGTATCTGCGTCCGGGCTTGGACATCCTGGAGGCGGCTGGAGGCTTGCATAGGTTCAACGGCTGGGACCGGCCCATACTGACCGACAGCGGTGGCTTCCAGGTGTTCTCGCTGACGGGCATACGCAAGATGAAGGAGGAGGGTGTCACCTTCCAGTCACACATCGACGGCTCGCGCCATCTGTTCACCCCCGAAAGGGTGATGGACATCCAGCGCAGCATCGGCGCCGACATCATGATGGCTTTCGACGAGTGTACGCCAGGAACGGCGGATTATGCCTACGCCAAGCAGTCGATGGAGCGCACCCACCGCTGGCTGGACCGCTGTGTGGAACGCTTCGGACAGACTGAACCCAAGTATGGCTACCATCAGATGCTGTTCCCCATCGTGCAGGGCTGCGTCTATCGCGACCTGCGACAACAGTCGGCGGAATACATCGCCTCGAAGAATGCCGAAGGCAACGCCATCGGCGGACTGGCTGTGGGCGAGCCTACCGAGAAAATGTATGAGATGATCGANNGGGCGAAACGGCATGATTTTTACCTCGGAAGGCATTATGAACATGAAGAACGAGAAATGGAAGGACGACTTCAGCCCCGTCGACCCCAACGGCGAAACTTTTGTGGACACACAATATTCGAGGGCTTATCTGCGTCATCTGTTCGTCGCCGGCGAGAGCCTTGGCCCCATGATTGCCAGCCTTCACAACCTCGGGTTCTACCTCTGGCTTGTGCGCGAGGCTCGCAGGCACATCATCACGGGCGACTTCACCACATGGCGCGACGAGATGCTACCGCGTGTCACGAGAAGACTATAAATGAAGAAGATAGACCTCTACATATACAAGAAATTCATCGGCACTTTTTTCTTCGCCATCACGATGCTGGTGCTGATTGTCATCATCTTCGATGTGTCGGAAAACATCGACAGCTTCCTCAAGAACAACGCCCCTTGGCAGCGTGTGGTGGTAGACTACTATCTGTTGTCGATACCTTATTATATCAACCTGTTCATCCACTTGTTCGCCTTTATCGCGGTGGTGTTTTTCACCTCTAAGATGGCATCACGCACCGAAGTGGTCGCCATCCTGAGCAGCGGCATCAGCTTCTGGCGTTTCCTCTACCCCTATATGCTGGCCGCCTTAACCATCGCCCTGATGTCGCTTTATTTCGGCAACTTCTTGATACCCAAGACCAATGAGGTGAGGCGAAAGTTCAAAGACCAATACATGGAACGGCTGAGCGAAAGCGCGGGGCGCAACGTGCATGTGCAGATTGGCAAGGACGAGTTTGCATACGTGGAGAGCTATAACATCCCCAAGGAGTATGGCTACAAGTTCTCGTGGGAGCGCTTTGAAGGCAACGAGCTGAAATACAAGGTAATGTCGGATGTACTGTACCATGATACGGTGGCACCCAACAGCTGGAAACTCGACCCATACGCCATCCGTATCATCGATGGGGAGACAGAGACACTGGAGTCGGGCCGCGACTATCTCGTCACGATGAACCTGTATCCCAAGGACTTGTATAAGATGAAGGAAGACTTTGAGGAAATGGATTTCTTCGAGCTTCGAGACCATATCCGAGCGATGCGCGAAAAGGGGTCGGAGGGTGTCAAGGAGTATGAGGTGGAGATGCAGCGGAGGATGGCTGCTCCTGCCGCCATTCTGATTCTGACGCTGATAGGCGCCGCCCTGTCGAGCCGCAAGGTGAGGGGAGGTATCGGCGTGCATCTCGGAATCGGTATCACCATTGCCTTCGCTTACATTCTTTTTATGCAAATTTCCAAGTCGTATGCCATCAGCGGCGACCTTTCGCCCTTCATGGCGGTGTGGATCCCCAATTTCATTTTTGCCGCCCTCGGGGTGTATCTTTTGGCTAAAGCCCCGAAATAGATGTAGTTAGCAGTTGGTAGTTGGCAGTTGACAGTTGCTCCGCTTTGCTTTCTTGCGCTTTTTTTCAAAAAAACAGCCTTTGATTGCCGACTTTTCCCTAATTTAGCCCCTCAAATTCGTAACGCTAAAACCTACACACCATGCATATCGCAATAGCAGGCAATATCGGCTCGGGCAAGACCACACTCACGGGTCTGCTGGCCAAACACTTCGGCTGGGAGCCTCACTATGAGGAAGTTGAGCACAACCCCTATTTGGACAGCTTCTACGAGGACATGCAACGCTGGTCGTTCAACATCCAGATTTTCTTCCTTAACAGCCGCTTCCGTCAGGTGATGGATATCCGCAACAGCGGCAAGGATGTCATACAGGACCGCACCATCTATGAGGATGCGCATATCTTTGCGGCCAACCTTTACTCGATGGGGCTGATGGAGACACGCGACTTCGAGAACTATCAGTCGCTGTTTGAGCTGATGACGAAGTTCCTACAGCCGCCCGACTTGCTCATCTATCTTCGCGCTTCGGTGCCGACGCTCATCCGTCACATTGCTAAGCGTAACCGCGAGTTTGAGCAAAGCATCAGCATCAGCTATCTGACCAACCTCAACGAACGTTACGAGCAATGGATCAGCAACTACAAGGACGGCAAGTTGCTCATCATCGACACCGATGACCTCGAACTGGAGAAACCCGAGGACTTGAGTACGGTGGTGGACAAGATAGAAGCCTCGCTTAACGGATTGTTCTGAACGATGAAGGTGGTAGGAATCATACCGGCTCGTTATGCCTCGACGCGTTTTCCGGGCAAGCCCTTGGCACTCATCAAAGGCAAGCCGATGATACAGCGCGTTTACGAGCAGGCTTTGAAGTCAAAGCTGGATGCTGTCGTCGTCGCCACCGACGATACCCGCATCGCTGATGCCCTGAAGGGCTTCGGCGGGCACTTCGTGATGACCAGTCCCAACCACCGCAGCGGCACCGACCGCTGCCGCGAGGCGCTGGACCTCTTGGAGGAACGCTATGACGCGGTGGTGAATATCCAGGGCGACGAGCCTTTTATCGACCCCGAACAAATTAACCAAGTCGTTCACTTGATTCTCAGGGAAGACACTCCGCTGGCTTCGTTGGCGAAACGCATTGAGGCGGAAGAGGAACTCTTTAGTCCCAATACCGTCAAGGTGGTGATGGACAGGCAGGGTGACGCCTTGTATTTCAGCCGCAACCCCATCCCCTTCATGCGTAACTGGGACAGAAAGGAATGGTTGGCGAATGGGGCTTTCTACAAACATATCGGCATCTATGCATACAAGGCGGACGTTTTGAGGCAAATTGCCGCTATGCCTCCCACTGGTTTGGAGACTGCCGAGTCGCTGGAACAGCTGCGTTGGCTCGAAAACGGTCTGCGTATCCGTATGGGGGTGACGGAGGTAGAAAACGTCTCCATCGACCGACCTGAAGATATCGTGAAAGCGGAGCGTTTTGCCGAAAACAGAATGAAAACAACAAAAACAGAATGATGACTATTCCAGAAGCCATATCCGACCTCCTGTTTGTGCGCGAAACCGTAGTGGTTTCAGGCTTGGGTGCCTTTGTCAAGAAGCCTGTCTCCGCCCAGGTCGACTTGGAGACTTGTCGGTTTACCCCGCCTTCAAGCCGTGTGGAGTTTGATGCCGCCTTGCGCGAGGAGAATGATTTGGTGGTTAAATACCTCTCGGAAAACAACAAGGTTTCGGAAACGGAAGCCAAAAAGGCGCTCGCCGAGTTTGTGGCCGAGTGCTTCAATGTGCTGAAGTCGAACAAGCCGTTTTTGTTGGAAGGCTTGGGGTCACTCATCTATGACGCCAAGGGCGACATTGCTTTCACTCAGGACGGCTCGACCAACTTCAACAGCGAGGCTTTCGGTCTGACCGAATTCACCGTCTCTCCCGTGGAACGTCCCAAGACAATTGACAAAGAGCCGATAACCGTGAATCAGGAGACTGAGCCTGAGAACCAGGAGACCGAACCCGACGACAAGCATGGGAAGAAGAAGTTACCCTGGTATTGGGCTATAGTGGCCGCTTGTGTCTTGATTGGCGGCTTCTTCGGATGGCGTCAATGGATAAATCCTCCGCAGAAGCCATCACAACCAGCCGTTGTGACCAACAGTACGACGGAGCCCCAAGCCATACCTCCCGCGACGGTAGAGCACGACACGCTGGCTGTGGCGCCACTGGTGACGGACTCTGTTGATGTGTCAAACATCACTCCTGTTTTGTACCGGGTGGTCCCGTCAACGGAGTTCCGTGTGATTGCAGGCTGCTACGACAGGGAGGAGAACGCGCTGTGGTTTGCCAATGTGTTGTATGGTGTGGGATTCAAAGAGGCTTTCTATGAGCCACACGGCGAACGCTGGTTTGTCTCTTTTGCACACTATGCCACCTACGAGGAAGCATTGGAAGCCTTGATGGAGATTAGAAACAACACTAACTATCAGGCTTGGATTCAGGTCCCCCAAGAACTTAAGAAGAACAACTATGTCAAAGAAGAATAAACTACAGAAATTTGCCGAGAACAAGACCTACCCCAACCTGTTCGAATATAGCTACGAACGCATCATGGGAGAGGGCTTCCCGCTGCAAGGGAAGTGGCACGAAGACTTTTTCCACAACGGCAATCCCATCGTCCTGGAGCTGGGTTGCGGCAAGGGTGAATATACCGTCGGACTGGCGCGTGCCCATGCCGACGTCAACTATATCGGGGTTGACATCAAGGGCGCCCGCATTTGGCGCGGACTGAAGCAGTCGAACGAGGAAGGACTGAAGAACGTGGCTTTCCTTCGCGCACGCATCGACCAGATNNCCCGGCGAGGGTGAACGCAATGCGAGACACCGGCTCACCTCTCCTGAGTTCTTGGAGCGATACCGCAAAATTGTCCGTCCCGACGGCATCCTCAACCTGAAGACCGACAGCCCCATCATGTATGAGTTTACCCTGCATGAAGTGGTTGAAAAACAAGGGCTACCGCTGTTGTATCATACAGATGACCTCTACGCCACCGAGGAAGCCCTTGAGGTGAAGACCATTCGCACCTTCTACGAACAGATGTGGCTTGATCAGGGACTCACTATCAAATACATCCGTTTCAGAATCAACCCCTAAACCAACAGCAACAGCCAATAGCCAACCATTAAACACTACAACAATATGTACACAGACGACAACCAACTCTACATTGCACATTGCGATAACGGTCCTCTCTATATGGCAGGTAAGATGGCCAACCGTCACGGGCTTATAGCGGGAGCCACTGGTACGGGCAAAACAGTTACTTTACAAGTGCTGGCCGAGACTTTCTGTCAAGCCGGCGTACCTTGTTTCATGGCGGATATGAAAGGTGACCTGTCAGGCATCAGTCAGGCAGGTAAGATGAGTGGTTTCATCGAGAAACGCTGTCCCGAGTTCGGCATCACCGACCCGCAGTTTCACGGCTGTCCGACGCGTTTCTTCGATGTGTTTGGTGAGCAGGGTCACCCCTTGAGAGCGACTATCTCTGATATGGGGCCGCAGCTGTTGGCCCGTCTCCTTGCCCTTAACGAGACGCAAACAGGCATCCTCAATATCGTCTTCAAGATTGCCGATGACAGAGGCCTCCTCCTTATCGACATGAAGGACTTGCGGATGATGCTTGACTATGTGGCGAAGAACGCCAAAGAGTTTACTACAACCTATGGAACGGTCTCGTCGGTCAGCGTGGGTGCTATTCAGCGTGCCTTGCTGGCCTTGGAAGCCGAAGGGGCTGACCTCTTTTTTGGCGAGCCTTCGTTCAATGTCTTCGACTTCCTCCAGACTGAAGGCGGCAAGGGCGTGATGAACGTGCTGGCTGCCGACAAACTGATGTTGAACCCTAAGTTGTATTCCACCTTCCTGCTGTGGCTGCTGAGTGAGCTATACACCCAACTGCCCGAAGTGGGTGATTTGCCTATGCCCAAACTCATCTTCTTCTTCGATGAAGCGCACATGCTGTTTAAGGACACCTCGAAAGCTTTGATTGACAAGATTGAGCAAGTGATTCGACTGGTGCGCTCGAAGGGCGTGGGAGTGTATTTCGTGACGCAAAGCCCAGACGATATCCCGGATGCTATCGCCGGACAGTTAGGCAACCGCATCCTGCATGGACTGCGGGCATATACCCCAAAAGAACAGAAAGCCGTGAAGGCAGCGGCTCAAACCTTCCGCTCTAACCCGGCCTTTAATACAGAGGCAGCTATCTTGGAATTAGGTACAGGTGAAGCTTTGGTGTCGTTGCTTGACGAGAAAGGGGCTCCTTGCATCGTTGAACGGGCCAAGATTCTGTTCCCCTTGAGCCAAATCGGAGCTATCACAGATGAACAACGCAACAAGTTGATTCGCAACTCGCGCATCTACGGCATCTACGACAAGAGCTTCGATCGAGAGAGCGCCTACGAGATGTTGGTTGCAGAACAGAAACAGGAAGAAAAGCGACTTCAGAAAGAAGCAGAGGAGGAAGAGAAACGCAAAGCCAAGGAAGCCAAGGAGAAGGAACGTGCCAAAGCGAAGACTACCAGCACGAGAACCTCGTCGAGATCGACATCCACAACGAAGAGAAAGTCGACGGGACAGAAGGCTATTGAGAGAACCATCAATACTACGGCTACAACCATAGGCCGTAGCCTCGGCAACCAGATTGTGCGCTCCATCCTGGGCAGTATCTTCAAGAAGAAATAGTATAGGGAAGCTCCCTGAGCCTGTCAAAGGGTTAGTCTTTACCAATATCTTTCAACATCGGCACAAACTTGAAATCTCCGAATGCTTCTTTTTGTAACGAGCCGTCTTCCAGTTTTGTGATTCTCAGCATCGTTTGACCATCGCCATCGGGGTTGTCCATCGGGATGACCATGATGGCGTTGGCTTTCATCTGGGCCACAAGGGCTTCAGGAATGGCTGGAGCACCTGCCGTGATGATGACGCGGTCGAATGGGGCGTAGGAGGGAAGCCCTTCGAAGCCGTCCCCCAAGAAAGTCTTTACCTTGAAGGGCAACTGCTCAAGAATGTCTTTGGTCTTGAAGTAGAGATTGCGTTGCCGCTCGATGCTGAATACTTTGGCTCCCATAGCAGCCAACACGCAGGCCTGATAGCCCGAGCCGGTGCCGATTTCAAGTACTTTCATTCCTTTTTCCACCGCTAAGAGTTGGGTTTGAAATGCAACGGTATGAGGATGGGAAATGGTCTGTCCTGAGCCGATAGGGAAAGCCATATCCTGATAGGCGTGCTCAACGAAGGAGGAGTCAAGGAAAGCATGACGGGGTACCTCGTTGATGGCAGCGAGGACGGATTCGTCGGTGATACCTTTGTTGCGAAGCAGGTCAACAAGCTGTTTGCGTAATCCTTTGGCGCGATAGGTGTCTTCCAGAATGGTACTCATATTAAAAGGGTCGGCCCTTCGACAAGCTCAGGGACCTTGAATTTCTGTTTTGTGGCGCGAAAATACAGCAAACCTAACGATAAAAAAACTATTTTTGCGGAAATTTTTGAGTTATGTTGAAAATAGGAGTCTTAGGTGCAGGCCATTTGGGGAAAATCCACCTCAATTGCATCAAACAGATTGAACGGTACGAATTGGTCGGCTTTTATGACACGGCTGAAGAAACTGCCGGTAGCGTGGAGAAAGAGTTGAATGTGAAATCTTTCGACTCCATTGATGCACTGATGGATGCTGTTGATGTGGTAGATATTGTCACCCCTACGATACGCCATTTTGAATGTGCCTCCAAGGCCTTGTTGAAACGCAAGCACGTCTTCATAGAGAAGCCCATCGTCGCCACTCCTGAAGAGGCCAATGCCTTGAAGAGACTCGCTGACGAGGCGGGTATGAAGGTGCAGGTGGGACATGTGGAGCGTTTCAATCCTGCTTTCATTGCCGCCGAGCCCTTTATTGGCGAGCCTTTGTTTATCGAGGCGCATCGTTTGGCTCAATTCAACCCGAGAGGAACTGATGTGCCCGTGGTGCTCGACCTGATGGTACATGACCTGGACATCCTGCTTACCATTGTGAAGTCGCCTGTCAGTCACATTAGCGCAAGCGGTGTCAGCATTGTCAGCTCTACGCCAGACATCACCAACGCCCGTATCGAGTTTGAGAACGGGGCGGTGGCCAACCTCACCACCTCACGTCTCTCGCTGAAAAACATGAGGAAGATGCGCATCTTCCAAAACGATGCCTACATCACCGTTGACTTTCTCGACAAGAAGTCAGAAATCTTCCGCATCAGCGATACCATTGACGAGAGCAATCCTTTGTCGGCTACCATCAATTTGGCTGATGGTAGCGAACGGCAGATTACGTTCCAGATGCCTGAAATACATCCCATTAACGCCATCAAAACCGAGTTGGACAGCTTTTGCGACGCCATTCTTCACAACACCCAGCCTGCCGTAACCATCGACGACGGCATCAACGTGCTGAAACTGGCTTATCGCATTTTGGATGCCATTGAAAACTCAACAGCAAAAGTGAAGAAATAAACCACTTATCCGACAATAATACTCTTAATGATTCGTTACTTTTAAAAATTGTCATTATGAACAGAATATCTACGCTTTGTGTCTGGGGTCTTTTGTTGTTTTCGGCAATCACAATGTCGTCGTGCTACAAGTTCCCTGGTCAGACTGTGCCGTCCTATCTTCGTATCGATTCCGTTGGCCTCGATTGCGATTACTATATATACGGTGCCAATACAAGCAACTTCACGGATGCATGGGTGTACGTCGATGACCGTATCCTCGGATGTTACGAGTTGCCGGCTGTCATCCCTGTTCTCGCCGAAGGCAGGCATGAAGTCACTGTGCGTGCTGGTATTTGCGTCAACGGTATAGGTGACGCCCGCTCTTATTATACTCTGGTAAAGCCTACAACCGACTCGCTCTTTCTGGTCAAGGACAGCATTGTGCATTACAACCCTTCGGTTACCTACTATCCTATCAACGAAGGTGTGCAGATAGGCTGGCTGGAAGACTTTGAGACGACCAATGCGCTGGTGTCAATACCGCAGAGCGATGCGGATGTCGTACAAACAGGAACCGAAGATAGCCATATATGGTTCCAGGAGCCTTATTCCTACCATTCCGGCAAAATACAGCTTCCCCCCGACTCGCTTGATTTCTATGTCACCTCTGCCGATGAGTTTGTTTTCTACAAGGATTATGTTGAATACTGCCTCCTTGAGATGGACTACAATTGTAATGACACGTTCTTTGTAGGCCTCAGCTATTTAGAGGATTACACTTTGACCTATCATCCACTGGTGAAGGTACTTCCCACCGACAAGCAGCACAACTACCCTGATGTGTGGAAAAAGATTTATATCAATTTGGGACCCTTCATGAATGCCCACGTTGATGCCAGTTACTTCAAGTTGTATTTCACTTCCGATTTGACGGTGGCAGCCAGCTATGGCCAGGCACCTTACATTCCGCTTGACCAGCCGAGATATTATTACTTTGACAACCTGAAAGTGCTTTACCGTCCACGATGAACAAAAGAAAACTGACACGGATTTATTTCCTCGCCGACTGGCTCGCTTCCGTCATTGCGTGGACATTGTTCTATTTTTTCCGCAAGGCGCATGAGGATCTTTATATCAATTATTGGGAACGCATCACGAATTCGTTTTCAACGCCCAGTTTCTGGTTAGGGGTTGTCTTTATCCCTATCTCCTGGCTTATTCTTCATGCCGTCACGGGCGCCTATGAGAAGGTGTATATGAAGTCGCGCCTAAAGGAACTGGGACAAACGTTTTTCATCACCTTGCTGGGCGTGGTTATTCTGTTCTTTGTGGTAATCCTTGACGATGAGGTGGCGAGTTATAAGTCGTATTATCAATCTTTCATCGCACTCTTTACTTTCCAGTTCGCGTTGACTTACCTGCCGCGTGTCATCATCACCACTACGGTTATTCAAAGGATACGACACAAGAAAATCGGATTCAATACCATCATTGTGGGCAGCAACGACAACGCCTGCGCTATCTGCAAGGAGATAGAGGATGAGGTGAAACCTTCAGGCCGCCGTTTGATAGGTTTCGTGAATGTGTATGACAAGAGTGAATACAAACTCGGCGAGTTTCTGCCGCATCTCGGTTCCTACCTTGACATTAAGCGTATTGTACAGGAAAACGAAGTGGAAGAAGTCATCATTGCTATTGAGCGTTCTGAGACTCAGGCCATGAGCGTTTTGCTCTCCGTTGCCGACCAAACCAATGTGAAAATCATTCCTGCCATGCAGGACCTTGTGTTCGGCACAATAAAGCAGTCGGCAATCTGGCAAGCGCCATTGGTACAGGTCACCCCTGAACTGATGCCTGTGTGGCAAAGGGTGGTGAAGCGCGTTTTCGATATTGTGGCTTCGGTGTTTGCCTTGATCATTCTGTCACCGGTGTTTCTGGCTTGTGCCATTATTGTGAAGGCAACTTCGAAAGGCCCTGTGTTCTATGTGCAGGAACGTATCGGAAAAGGAGGCAGACCCTTCAAGATGGCCAAGTTCCGCAGTATGAGGGTGGACGCTGAGGCTGCTGGTACGCCACAGCTTTCGAGCGACGATGACCCACGTATCACCAAGTTTGGCAAGTTTATGCGTAAGGTGCGTTTGGATGAGATTCCTCAGTTTTGGACGGTGCTGAAAGGCGATATGTCGTTGGTGGGCTATCGCCCCGAAAGGCAGTATTTCATCGAAAAGATTGAGGAACGAGCCCCTTATTACCGTCTCCTGTTGATGGTGAAGCCAGGCATCACGAGTTGGGGCGAGGTGAAATACGGCTACGCGGAGAATGTCGATGAGATGGTGGAAAGGCTGAAGTATGATGTGCTATATATTGAGAACGTCAATCTTGCATTGGACATCAAAATCCTAATCTATACAGTCTTGATAGTCATTCAAGGACGAGGGAAATAAAAAAAAGAGGCGCGACAGTTCGCGCCTCTTTTTGTTTCTTAGATAACCCCACGCTCCAACAATGTCATTATCGTTTCGATGTCGTCGTCCTCGGGATTGGTGTGCGGATCGTATTCCGTCTTTAGGTTGTATCCCCATAGCCTGGCGAATCCCTGATAGAAGAAGGCACGGAACTTGCCTCTGAACTCTTGCACCACTTGGTAGGATGTGTGGCTCGTCTCGCGGTCGATAAGGCGGATGAGAATGGCACCTTGCGAGAAGGTCATTTCTTTGGCGTCTTTGGTATACTGGGACAGTATTTCGTCTTCCGCTTCCTTCATCAGGCGGCGGCGCTCAGCAGCAGAGGGTGTGTGTGCCAACAGCGAATCATATTCTACCATCTTGGCTCCCGCAAGTTTGGCGTAGGGGTACACTTTCTTGACATTTCTGGCGAGTCGCTTACCTTTTTGTGTGTCAGTAATTTGCAGGTAACGTTGCATCAGGTCGATGTCCAAGTCAGGCAGCATGACCATAAGCAGGGTGTCGCCGTTTTCATCGATACGTCCATAAACGACATTGGCTTGGGCTTGCTCAGGTGTGGAAAAATCCACCACTGCCGACTGGGGCTTGGGATCTTCCGATTTCTTTGTTTTGACAACAACAACTTTCTTGGCTTGTTCGCCTTTGGCTATCATCTGGGCGAAACCCGACAAGGTTGTCAGAACAATCAGTAAAGTTATTGCGATTCTTTTCATGGCCTAAGGTGGTTTTGAAGTTTATCGCTTGTTATATTGCAAGTATTGTGCCAAAACGGGATGTTGTTTTAGTGAAGGTACCCCTCAATCTCCCACATGTAGTTTTTGCAGTCCCGACTTCTCCAGTTTGGCTTCGGCATATTGGCGGTCGATGACCAACTCTTTAGCGTCAACCTCAGAAGGCATTTCAAACATGGCGTCGCTCAAGATGGCTTCCATGATGGAACGTAGTCCGCGTGCTCCCACCTTAAATTCGATGGCTTTCTTCACCACGAAGTCGAGCACGTCGTCCTGAATGACCAAATTGATGTTATCCATAGCGAAAAGTTTCTGGAATTGTTTTACCAAAGCATTCTTTGGCTCGGTGAGGATACTTTTCAGGGCTGTCTCATCCAATGGGTTCAGATGTGTGATGATGGGCAGACGTCCAACAATCTCGGGGATAAGGCCGTATTTCTTCAGGTCGGCAGGCGAGAGGTATTGAAGCATGTTGTTCTTGTCAAGGACTTCGTTGCCTCCACTCCCGTAGCCGATGACGTTGGTGCGTTTACGGGCTGCTATGATCCGCTCTATCCCGTCGAAGGCGCCTCCGGCAATGAAGAGGATGTCTTTCGTGTTGACAGCCAACATGGACTGCTCAGGGTGTTTCCGTCCTCCCTTGGGCGGCACATTAACCACCGAGCCTTCCAGCAGTTTCAGCATAGCTTGCTGTACACCTTCGCCTGATACGTCGCGGGTGATGCTGGGAGTGTCGCTTTTTCTCGCAATCTTGTCAATCTCATCAATGAAGACGATGCCTCGCTCAGCGGCTTTCACATCGTAGTCGGAAGCTTGCAGCAATTTGACAAGGATGTTCTCTACGTCTTCACCTACGTAGCCGGCTTCGGTAAGGACGGTAGCATCGGCAATGGCGAAAGGCACATTCAGCATCTTTGCTATGGTGCGAGCAAGCAACGTTTTACCTGTACCTGTTTCGCCAACGAGGATGACGTTTGACTTTTCGATTTCCACCTCGTCGGTAGCCACCTTCTGAGTGATGCGTTTGTAGTGGTTATAAACAGCGACAGCGAGGGTGCGTTTGGCTTCGTCCTGCCCAATGACATATTGGTCGAGGAAGGCTTTGATTTCGGCGGGCTTTTTTAGAATGCCGTTGGTGTCAGAACTCTTTTTGGGTTCTGACTTGCTAAATTGCTCCTGAAGAATGAAATAAGCTTGTTCAGTACAGCGGTCGCAAATCGAGGCATCAATGCCTTGAATCATCAACCGCACGTCTTCCGACTTCTTTCCGCAGAATGCGCACACCTCGTATCTCTTCGACATGGATTAGGCTTTTTTGATGAGTACTTCGTCAATCATACCGTATTCCTTGGCTTCAGCAGCGGTCATCCAATAGTCGCGATCGCTGTCAGCCCATACTTTGTCGTAGGACTGTCCGGAATGCAGGGCGATGATTTCGTATAACTCTTTCTTCAGCTTTTGAATCTCCCGAGCCGTGATTTCAATCTCTGTGGCTTGTCCTTCCACACCTCCCATGGGNNGCTATTCCGGTGCAGATGGTGGCCACATCGGGTTTGATGAATTGCATAGTATCGTAGATACCCAAGCCCGCATACACACTGCCGCCAGGTGAGTTGAGATAGAGGCTGATGTCGCGCTTGGCATCGGTTGATTCAAGGAAGAGCAACTGGGCTTGGATAACGTTGGCCACATAGTCGTCAATGGCGGTACCAAGGAAGATGATACGATCCATCATCAAACGGCTGAACACATCCATCTGTGCCACATTGAGTTGACGCTCCTCAATAACGGTGGGAGAGATGTAACTCGTGTTGCTGACTTTGGAAATGTATTGCTCCAGTCCAAGGGTGTTCATCCCCAAGTGCTTAGTAGCGTATTTGAAGAATTCGTTGTTCATCTTGTGTTATTCTTTGG
>LXOW01394881.1_pt1 | contig 19991 bp, 18 predicted proteins | sample 1368591 | NCBI WGS metagenome assembly LXOW01 (sample SAMN04884650, study PRJNA319009) | bovine gut metagenome | isolation source: Cow rumen | host: Bos taurus | place: Italy: Legnaro (PD) | collected 2014-07-09
AGGAGCATGCCGATGACGTTGTTCATCATCTCCGCCGCGGAGGCGATGCCCTTGGCGGCGCCTTCGAGGCCGTAACGGTTGGCGAAGGTGGAGACCACGTCGGCGGTCACATAGGTCTTGGGGTTGTACAGGAGCAGCACCTTCTCGTATCCGATGTTGAGGAGGGAACCGATCCTCGTGATGAGCATGATGACGATGGTGGAGAGGATGCTGGGCAGGACCACGTAGCGCATCTGGGCCATCTTCCCAGCGCCGTCGATCTGTGCGGCCTCGTAACTGGTGGGCGAGATGGCGATGATGGCGGCGAAGTAAACGATGCTGTCATAGCCCGCACCTTCCCAGATGCCGCTGATCTGGTAGATGGCCCGGAAGAAGCCGGGGTTGTTGAGCAGGCCCGCGTTGGCCACCTCCTTGGAGATGAGCCCCAGGGAGGAAAGGGCCTGGGAAACGATGCCCATGCCGGAGATCAGGGAGCCCTGCTTCACCAACATGGTGACCAGGGTGGTCATGACGACGGTGGACATGAACTTGGGGAGGTAGGTCAGCACCTGGCAGGTGGAACGGACCAGGTTCGATTTGATTTCATTAAAGAACAGGGCCAGGATGATTGGCATGGGGAAGCCGAAGCACAGGCCGTAGAAGCTGAGCAGGAAGGTGTTGCGGAATGCCCGCCAGAACTCGGTGGACATGCCGTCCCCTGCCGTCAGCAGGCGCTTGAAATAGGAGAAGCCGGCGAAGAACTGTTCCGCCACGGGCTTGACCTCGTCCGATACCTTGAAGCTCCCCAGCAGCTCGTACATGGGGAAGTACCGCCAGAACAGGAAGACCAGGATCATCGGGATCAGCATGATGTACAGCCGCCAGTCCTTCAGCACGGTCAGGCCCACGTTCCGCCAGTAGTGTTTCTCCACATCGTCGCGCACGACCTGCTCGGGGTTCTCCCGGTAGGTCTTGGTCACCTCGTCAAATACGAGAAAATCCGACGCTTTACTTTCCATCTGCCCGTCCCCTTATCCTTTTTGAGTTTCCTTTTGAATCCGCATCAGGTAGTGTATCTGATCTTCAAATATGCCGTCGAGCCGCCGGGCGACCCAGACGACCACCGCTGTGAACAGGTCCGTGATGACCCCGGTGGTGAAGAAGCCCAGGCAGACCCGCCAGTCGTTTCCCAGCACCAGCGCCAGCAGCCCCCGGCCCAGCTGCATCAGCAGAGCCGTCATGAGGCCGAAGCCGATGCTTTGGAGGGCATCCTTCCGGGTCTCCTCCTTGCCCCAGGCCTTCAGGAGCAGCAGCGCCACCAGGGACAGCAGGTTGCCCAGGCCGTAGATGAGGTACTGATCCCATCGGGCCCCCGCCAGCAGGCAGGCGAGGATCCCGCCAAGAACGGCGTGGATGGCGGCCCAGGGGCCCCAGCGCATCATGACGATGGCGGTGAGGGCGGCCACGGCGGACACCGTGTAGGGTTCGGCGGGGAAGAGCTTCGTGGCGGCGAAGTGAAGCACCGGCTCGAACACCGCCAGCATGAGGACGAAGCAGCCAAGGTCGATGGCCCGGTATTCCCCCAAGCTCCGCTGTCTCGCCATCGGTCCGCCTCCCATGTTCTTTTGCCCCTTATACGCCTTTATTGTAGTTTCCGCAAGCCGGATTTGTACATGTCCAAAACGACCTCCTTCCTGTACAAAACGGATGATTCCCGCTTTTCCCATTTGCCGGGGAGGCCGGCCCGTGGTATAACAATGACAGATAAATCGCAAAAAGGAGGGACGATCATGGCCCAATGGCGGATAAATCCCCAGGAAAACCTGCAGGATGTTCTGGATGTGGCCCCCTCCGGCACCGTCATTCAGCTGCCCGCCGGGACGTTTCGGCAGAAAGTGGTGGTCCGCACCCCGGATATAACCCTTGTGGGGGCAGGTCGGGATCGGACGAGGATCGTCTTTGACGACTGCGCCTGTCACATGGACAAAGTGGGTCGGCCCCTGGGCACCTTCCGCTCCTTCACCATGGCCGTCTGCTCTGAACACGTGAGGCTGCGGGGGCTCTCCGTCGTGAACGACGCCGGGGACCCGGCCCGCAACGGACAGCAGGTGGCTCTGTCAGTCTGCGGCGACGGGTTCGTTATGGAGGACTGCGGCCTCGCGTCCACCCAGGACACCCTGTTCCTGGGGCCCCTGCCCCCGGACCTGCGGCGCCGCTATGGGGATCTGCTGCCATCGGAGCTGCGCCGGGGCGAGCCTCTGTCCGCCCGCTTCGTAAACTGCCGGATCGCGGGATCCGTGGACTTCGTCTTCGGCGGCGGCGAGGCGCTGTTTGAAGAATGCGAGATCCTGTCCGTCCCGGACAGCCGCAGCGTGGGCTATGTGGCCGCGCCGTCCCACGACAAGGAGCAGACGGCAGGCTTCACCTTCCGCCGCTGCCGGTTCACAGCGGCGCCTGGCGTGGCGGAGGGCAGCGCCTACCTGGCCAGGCCCTGGCGGGACCATGGTCTGGCGGTATACGAGGATTGCGTCTACGGCCAGCACATCCACCCCGCCGGCTTCGACAAATGGGGCACCACGGACCGGGACAGGACCGCCCGCTTTTATGAAACGCCCGGGGTCCCCGGGCGCGTGAAGTGGGTCAGATGACCTGCTGATATATCCGCTCGATGTGCTCTCTGGCCTGCACGGCGTTGGTGTCGTCGGTGTTTTCGAGAGTAGCCATGACACAAGGCTTTCGAGCCTTGAGAAAGGAGAGAATGGCCCTATAATCCATCTCTCCGGTCCCGGCGGCCACGCTTTTGAGCTTGCCGTCGGTCCGGACGAAGTCCTTGAGGTGGACCATGGCGATGCGGTCGCAGAGCTTGTCCATGGCCTCGCCGATGACCTGCTCCCGGTCGTCCGCGTTCTCCGGGGAGAGCAGGTTCACCGGATCGAAGATGATCCTGAGGTTTCGGCTGCCCATGGCGTCCAGGACCTCCCGGGCCCGGTCCGCATTCCACACGATGTGGTTCCACACGGGCTCGATGGCCAGCGTCACGCCCCGCTTCTCTGCCTCCGCCACCACCGGTTCCAGTCCCCGCAGGAACGTGTCCAGCGCCTCCTTCCCGTGACAGGCGGGCTCATATTTGTAGGCGGCGTTGGGAGCGCCGGTCTCCGTGCCCACCATGCAGGCCCCCGAGAGAGCGGCTACCCGGATGTGGGCATAGTATTTGGTCTGTATCTCCCTGAGCTTCCCCTGATCCGGGTGAGCGAGATTCAGGTAGCAGCCCAGGACGGCCACGTCCAGCCCGTTCCCGGCGAACACCCGCTTGACGTGCATGGCGAGGCCCTCCGTCATGGCGGCCTCGTCGAAGGTGACGCCGGGCATGACCTTGGAAAGGGCCAGGTGGACGCAGCTGAACCCCTCCTCCCGGGCCGTCTTCGCCCGGGCCTCCAGGGTCTGAAACGCTTTCTCCTTCGTGGTGTTCACGTCATGGAGCCGAATGCCGATCTGGATCATGGTCTTCCTCCTTGCTGTCCTGTATCTGCATCATAGCATCTGGGCACGAGAAACGCAATCCGCAACCTGCGCTCGGCCCGTTATGTACCCCCGGGAAGAAGGAATGCTTCTTGACTTTCCTCGGCGATATCCCTATACTTCCCATGAACGACCTGTTGAAAAGCACCCCTTCGGGAGAAAGATGACCATTTGACTATATGATTAGGAGGAAAAAAGATGACCGTTGATCAATTTCGCGCCTTGTTGGCCAACACCGATCTGTTTGTATACGAGCGTTCCGTGGACGAAGCTCAGGGGACCGTGGCCGCTCTGGTCCGCCGTGGCCTTGAGAAGCGCCTGGCCGTGGCGGGCGAAAAGGCTTCCCTGTTCGCCGGGGAGGAGGCCGAAGGCCCGAAGCTGTGTCCCTTGACCAATGAGAACGCCGCGGCGCTCATGACGCTGTTCCCCTATACGAAACCAAGAAGCCATAAGGGCCATACCTTCACCATGGGCTTCGGCGATCGGCTGGGCCTGGCCAGCCCCGGCCACATCCGGGCCCTGGGGGGCCACGACATCTATCCGGTCCTCGCCCAGCAGTCCATCCGGGAACTGAACCTGACCCACCGGACCTTCACGGACGTGATCTCCGCCGCCGCCTTCAACGTGTTCCAGGAGGGGTATAAGAAGGGCTACGGCGCTGACGGCGACCACCTGAAGACCAAGGACGAGATCAAATATGCTCTCAGCGCCGGCTGCACCATGGTCACCCTGGACTGCTCCGAACACATCAACCAGAAGGCCGTCAACTTCCCCCAGGAAGAGATCGACGCCCTCTATGCCGCCCTGCCCGCCGACGTTCGGGCCCACTATGAAACTGCATACCTGGATAAGGACCTGCCCATCATCGGGAGCCTTTCCGCCCAGGAGCTGCGCCGGATCGTCATCGTGTTCTACAAGGGCATCGAGCACGCCATAAGCTGCTATCGGTATATCGACGAGATCAGGACCGTGCCCGTGGACTTTGAGCTGTCCATCGACGAGACGTTGACCATCACCACCCCCGCCGAACACTTCGTGGTGGGGAATGAACTCCACAGCGAGGGGATCACGCCCATCAGCTGCGCCCCCCACTTCTCCGGCGCCTTCGAGAAGGGCATCGAGTACACGGGGGACCTGAACGCCTTCGCCCGGGACTTCGTGGTCCATCAAGAGATCGCCGACCACTTCGGCTACAAGCTGTCCCTGCACTCCGGCTCCGACAAGTTCGCCGTTTTCTCCACCGTGGGCAAGGTGACGAAGGGCCACGTTCACGTGAAGACCGCCGGCACCAGCTGGCTGGAGGCTATGCGGGTGGTGGCTGAGGTGGATCCGGACCTGTACCGCAAGGCCCACAAGTTCGCCCTGGAGCATAGGGTGGAGGCGGAGAAGTACTACCACGTGTCCACCAACGTGAAGGACATCCCCAACATCGACCTGGAAAACGACGCTTACCTGCCCGAGTACATGAACCTGCCCGCCGCCCGGCAGACGGTCCACATCACCTACGGCCTGCTCCTCGAGCAGCCCTGGTTCCGGGAAGCGTTCTTCCGCACCATGGCGGAGCATGAAGAGGACTACTACGCCGCCCTGGTGAAGCACCTGGGCAAGCACGTCCGCATCCTCACTGCCGAAACGGACGTGTGAGGCTAAGGCAGGACCCGACGGGATCCGGCCTGCGCTACGGCGCGGCTCTCTGGCCGCGCTGCGGCCCGATCCACTCCCGCACCTGTTCGGATCCCTTTCATAAAGAGTAAAAGGAAGGACCGCCGCTGGTGGTCCTTCCTTTTAGCCTCCCCGGGGAAAGTGAACGGAACGGCGATCGGGCTGCGCTTTATGAAATCATGCGAAGTTTGTGAGTGTTTTTCAAAAGGTGTGAGATTGATGGGAACAGGGGGTCGACGTCATAATGATGCTGAACTCAAAAACAGGAGGAAATTATGAAAACAGTAAATATCACAAATTAAAAACGCATTATGACTATAGTCAGCTCTTCTATATAACCGTATGGGTTTGCTACCTCGTCCTAATGCCCCCCTCAAGAAAAGCTATACGTTCGCTCCAAGAGGAAGGCGATTTTTGTTTCGGCGGGATTGAAAAAACGACGCTGGAATGGTAAACTTTTACCGGCAGGGNNGCTGGGAGGAGATCCCCGCCGTGCTGTAATTGTCACACTGAAGAAACTGTAATAATTCATGCCGGTTCAAGGAGGAAAACGAAACCATGTTGCATTGGAAGAATCTCGATACGCTGAAGGCTTTTGAAAAGCTGAAAGAAAAAAAAGGCAGCGTAAATCTGCCGGAAACGATGGCGGGAGAAAGCGGTGCGCAACGTGTCTCGAAGTACACGGTGCCGATGGCTTGCGGACTTGCCTACAACTATGCAGCGAAGACAGTAGACGACGAACTGCTCTCTATCCTGAAAGAGCTTGCCCGAGAGGCGCAGCTGGAGGAGAAGTACGCCGCGCTGTACAACGGCGAAATGATCAACACCGGTGAAAAGCGTCTGGTGCTGCACCAGTTGACAAGAGGCCAGCTGGGAGATCCCGTGATCGTGGACGGTGTGGACAAGTACGCATTCTATACCGGCGAACAGAAAAAAGCAGCGGAGTTTGCCGAAAAGGTCCATGCGGGAGAGATCGCCAACGCCGCCGGCGAGAAGTTCACGACCGTCGTGCAGATCGGCATCGGCGGAAGCGACCTCGGCCCCCGCGCCATGTATCTGGCGCTGGAGAACTGGGCCAGAGAGAACGGAGCATTCCGGCTCGAAGCCCGTTTTATAAGCAACGTGGATCCAGACGATGCAGCGAACGTGTTGAAATCGATCGACCTGCCGCACAGTCTGTTCGTGCTGGTTTCGAAGTCCGGCACCACGCTTGAAACGCTGACCAACGAAACCTTCGTGAAGAACGCGCTGAAAGACGCGGGACTGGACCCCTCCAAACACATGGTCGCCGTCACCAGCGAGACTTCACCGCTGGCAAAATCCGATGAGTATCTGGCAGCGTTTTTCATGGACGACTTCATTGGTGGGCGCTATTCCTCCACTTCCTGTGTCGGCGGCGTTGTACTGTCGCTGGCGTTCGGTCCTGAAGTGTTCGCACGCTTTCTGAACGGTGCGCATGCGGCGGATCTGACTGCAAAAGAGAGCGATCTTTTGAAGAATCCCTCTATGCTTGACGCGCTGATCGGCGTATACGAGCGCAATGTGCTGGGCTATCCGGTCACCGCCGTGCTGCCCTATTCGCAGGCGCTCAGCCGCTTCCCCGCGCACCTGCAGCAGCTCGACATGGAGTCCAACGGCAAGCACGTCAACCGCTTCGGCGAGCCGGTCGCTTATCCCACCGGCCCCGTCATCTTCGGCGAGCCGGGCACCAACGGCCAGCACTCCTTCTATCAGCTCCTGCATCAGGGCACGGACATCGTTCCCCTGCAGTTTGTCGGCTTCCGCAAGAATCAGGCGGGCATGGACGTGGACATTCAGGGCAGCACCAGCCAGCAGAAGCTGTGCGCCAACGTCGCCGCGCAGATCATGGCCTTTGCCTGCGGCAAGCAGGACGAAAACCCCAACAAGAGCTTCGACGGCGGCCGTCCCTCCAGCATCATCATCGGCGAACAGCTTACGCCGGAATCCCTCGGCGCGCTGCTGGCGCACTTTGAGAACAAGGTGATGTTCCAGGGCTTCTGCTGGAACGTGAACAGCTTCGACCAGGAGGGCGTGCAGCTGGGCAAGGTGCTGGCCAAGCGCGTGCTGGCACACGAAACCGACGGTGCACTGAAGGCCTACAGCGAACTGCTGACCATCTGATCTGTTCCCTGCCGAAACAAAAGGAGCACGGATCCGGTGATTTCGATCAAAAACGCTCCCAGTCAGGGAGCGTTTTGCTGTTCAACGAATCCGTTGCACCGGACGCAGATCATACGATCGGAAGACAGCATCTTGTGTTCCGAGCAGGATCGGAAGATGGGCTTTTGCATGCGTAATATGGGCCGTCAGCAATTTCCCGTATACACATGTTCCAACGCTTCACCGGCGATCTTTGCCAGATGCCTGATGATCCGCACATCCGTCGCCTTTCGATCCTGCATGTGAAACCGGGGAAAGAACCTGGAGATATGGAGAGGGATGGAGCCCCCGTCCGGGTTCCGTAACCGGCTGACCCACCGGGACAATTCACGCATCTCTTCCTCGCTGTCGTTTTCGCCGGGAACGATCAGCGTCGTCAGCTCCACATGACAGGTCTTGACTGCCGCTTCGATAAATGGTATGACCTGTTGCCGGTCGCCGCCCAGGACTTTGCTGTAGTAGCAGTCAGTGAATCCCTTCAAATCGATGTTCATGGCGTCGATAAACGGACTCAGCTCCGCCAGGATGGCCAACTCTGCTGTCCCGTTTGTGACCATGACGTTTTTTAGTCCTTCGTTTTTTGCGATCCGGGCCGTATCCCGCACGAACTCATAGCCAATCAAAGGCTCGTTGTACGTGAATGCAATCCCGATATTTCCCCGGGATCGCGTCCTCAGGGCAAGGTCAACCAACTCCTCGGGACCGACGGTTTCGGCTGTCCGCGCAAACATCCTGGCATGCTCGGACCAGGATATCTCATGATTCTGGCAGAAAGGGCAGCGCAGATTGCAGCCGAAGCTGCCCACGGACAGGATCAGGCTGCCGGGGAAGAACCGCTTGAGTGGTTTTTTCTCGATAGGGTCCAATCCCAGGGAGGTGATCCGGCCATAGTTGTACGCTTCCACACGGCCATCTCTGGCCGTTCGGCCGCCACAGAAGCCAAGCTGCCCTTCTGAGATATTGCAGTGTCGGAAACAAACATTGCAGGTCGCCATAGGCTGTCCCTCTCAATAATGCCGTACCACTTCGAACCGCTCCAACCGGTACGACTCTCCCTCGCGGATGCCACCCTTCTGGCGGGCGATGCGAATCTGTTCTTCCACAGTATCGTTTCCTGAGAACATTTATGCCTGTTATTATCCTTTTCCAGTGATAGCTATGTCTTTATATCATTTCGCCTGCAATTTCAACAGCTCCGAGAGGAGACTATACAGCGCGTTCCACTGGTTTCGCGCGTCGGGGTTGGAGAGGAGCGCAGCCATGGTCTCAGCGGTGCCGGAGTCCTCAAACAAGCCAGCGACAGCCGTATACGAAAAAAATGTGGTCATCATGTTGTCAAAAGGCTTTTTTACAACTGATTCTGTTTTTTACACCCAGGCTCATCTTACCGTGGACGCAATGGCCCATGACACCCACGGCAATAAGGTGGCGGAAGGATGCAACAAAATAAATGGATCCATGTAGGTGTCCTTTTCCTGCTCGTCTAGGATCCTGGTACGGATACTGAACCACGTCTCGGAATCAAAGGCGGACATAAAGCGGTATTTGGTTTCATTGATGTCTTATTAGTAGCCTGCCCCTCACGTGACGAACGGAGCCCGGTATTCCGCATTGATCTCGCTGATCTCCTTCAGCCCGTCGATATACGGCTGATAGATGCTTTCGATCCTTCCGCCGCCCCGGTTGTCGCAGCCCGAGCAATACTCACAGTCAACCCCACAGGCACCCCATAGCGCCTGATGCACTATTTTCTCACGCTCCTCGCGCGTTGTATTCTGTATGAGCAGTGACCTCATGATCACGCTTCTACTTCCGATCCGTCCGTTGCGCTTCAGTCAAGCCAGCGTACGCCGCCGCTCAGGATGTCGTATACCGCGCCTTCGATGGTCGCGCCCCCTGCTTCAGGATGTTCCCGGAATGCTTTCTTCAGCCTGTCAACAGCATGCTGTACGTTCAGGCAGCAGGCTTTGTTCTCATCCCGTTCCATGCCCACCGCCTCCAGGATCTCATCGGTAATAAATGAGATGAAACCGTCACTCCCGCCGGTCATAGCGGCCCGGACTGCGCCGCACCCGGTATGCCCGAGCACGATGATATGTCCGCAATGCAGATGCCCGGCTGCGTATTCAATGCTGCCGAGTTGATGATTGTCCAGCACATTCCCTGCCACGCGGATGACGAACAGGTCGCCTATGCCCGCATGAAAGATCTGTTCCGGGATCACGCGCGAATCGGAGCAGCAGACCACGATCGCGTAGGGGTGCTGCCCATTAAGGGCTGTATCCATTCGTCTTGCGGCATCGGCCGTTTCGATGAACCGCCGGTTCCCTTCCTTCAGCCTCTCTCGAATCGTCATGTTTATCCTCCTCAATATACAGAGATATATGCCGGTTTTTATGCGCCCCATTCGAACTACAGCGGTTATCCTTGCGAGCCTAAGCTGATTGCAACAAATACCACTATGGATTATCGAAAAAACCATGAAACAGGCTTTTTTTCGAGGCTCATCGATGCCATGGATGCCGCTAAAGGCATGAATGAGCCCGCAAATGCGGTCACATATGTGCCCGAATAGAATAGCGGAAATGCAAATCAGGAAGCGTTTACACCTTTGTTTCCCAATCCAACAAAAACAAGGTTGCCGCCAACAGATCAGCACTGCCCCCGGGCGACAGGTTTTGCCGGATGAATCGGTCGTCCAAGCGGCGTATGTCCGATAGGTTTGGGTAGGGGGACGCCGCCAGCAGGTCTCGCACCTCCCCAACGGCCGCGGTGGCAACATCCATACCGCCCCGGTGCATTAGGTTCGTATCCGTTCCCTGCGCGATGAGGTACAGCAGAGTGAACGCCCCGGCGTCGTTTCGATCCATGCCTCGGGCCAGAGCTGCCTGCAGATGAGGAAGGCCAGTCCTCAGCACGGAAGGGAGCCCTTCCGCCAGTTCTCCACGTGCGCCCCGGATTCCGTGCGACAAATAGATTTGCTCACCAAAGGAGCTCCCCTTCCCACGGGCTTCCATTTCAACAAAATCCGCCTCCACGGCTGTTTTGCTCATGAGGGCGCAGACTTCGCCGATGACGGAAGGATCCCGACAGGGGTCTTCCGCCGACCAAAGTCGGCCGATGGCTCCGCAGACGGTCCCTAACAGGAAGATGGCCCCCTTATGGGTGTTCACGCCATCGGTAGCTATCAGCATTTTCCGTTCTGCCGCCAGACCCATCTCCCGCAGCCGGGCGAAGGTCTCTTCCGGCGCCTCGCGGGCTGTCTCCGCCCCCGCTCGAAAGCAAGCCGACCAGTATTCCCGGAGTGCACGCGCGCTGTTATAGAAGGTCTGCCGGTTCATGTCTCGATGGGCGCCGTTATTATTTCGGTCCACCAGGCCGGGCTTTGGGGTAGTGTTCACCTCGTCCAGCAGCGCTTCGGTCACCATCGTGCCGATCCGTTCGCCGTCTACCGCCAGCAGCCCGGCTTCTAACCGCTGCTTGACCGACTGTTGAAGCTCCGCTACGCTGTGGAGCCGTCGAGAGGCGCAGCCTTTTCCCACCGCCCCGCAAACGAGACAGCCCCGCGGCTCCCTTCGGGAGAGTTTTTCCCCATATCGATCCAACACGTCCATATCGAACAACCGGCCTAAAGGCTCCGTGTCTTCAATGGATTCACATATTGCTTTGAGGCGTGACGCCTCCCCTCTGACGGCGCAGAGATACTCGCAGCCGGTATCGGCGTTCGTCAGCAGGGGATTCAGGGGCGTTACGCCCTCCCTGGCAAGAAGCCCTTGCAGCCGTTCCAGCCCCACCTGAAAGGCTCTGCCGATGAGCGGGCTGTTCTTCACGGGGCCGGGGATGTTCATGGTAAAGGATATCACCGGGCAGGCATGCAACAGAAGCAGCCGCCGCTGATTCTCCGCCCGGCGGTCCCGCGCCTCCAGTATTGCCTGCAACGTCATTTCTCTCATCAGTAGTGCCTCGCTTCATCCATGGCACGAATGGCTTTGATGACCGGTTCAGCCTCGTCGCTCTCAAAGTACCGCAGGCTGCTCTCCGGCAGCATGAAGGCGGCCTTTTCGAGCTGCCCATCGTGGATCGCCTGCCGCACGGAGCTGGCGCTGACGATTTCGCCGCAAAGTTCAAGCCGTGGGATAATACGGAATGCCACGCCCCGCTCCGGCAGCTCGGCAGCCATGGTCTCGTTGTACAGCCTCGTCACATGGCTGCTTTTTTCCTCTCCCGCATAGCGCGCTGTGACCCCCAGCACTTCCGCTATCTTTCCGAATACGGCCAGATCAAGCTTCGCATGCGCGAGGATCGCCGTGTCCTCGTCCCGCAGAAAATAGCTGGGAAAGGTGGCGCTGCTGATGATATAGGCGTCGGAATCGTGCAGGATCACGTTGGATAGATCGGCGACGCCTTCCCGCACCAGCCGCCTGCGGACCACATAGGGGATGGGTCCCGCCTCCTCGCTCAGAAGAAACAGGTGGAGCCAGTCGTTCTCTCCCGCTGCACGCTCTACAAGGTATCTGTGGCCTCGGGTAAAGGGGTTGGCATTCATGACGATAGCGGCGCTTCGGCCAGGTTGCCGAGTCTTTGCCAGCTGTCTAAGATAACCGGTAAACCCGCCGAAGCGATTCTCCATGAACACCGCATCCTCCAGCCGGGCCACCTCATAGAAGCCCAGATCGCCCAGCAGCCGGGCGCTTTGGGGCTTGGTGTACAGGAATACCCGGCTGTTGCCCTGAGCCATCTGCCGTTCCATCAGGTGGGAAACGATCTCGTTCATGAGCCCCTCGCCCCGATGATCTGAGGCAACGGCCAAGCACCGCAGCGTGTTGCCGAAACTGCTACCCGTGGCAATGATGCGCATATTCTCATCGAAAATGCCGCAGGTGTAGGAAAGGTTCCTGTCCCGGCGGATGCCTTCCGCCTGCAGCAGCTCATCCGCCTGCCGCCGGTTTCGGCTGTCCCACGCCTCGATGGCGCAAAGAGTGTTTCCCATGGCGCTCCTCCTAATGCTTCTGATGGTATTGTATCAAAGATCGGCTCCGGAGAAAAGCCCAAAAACTCCCGGCACGGAATCATGCCGGGAGCGAAGGAACGAACAAGACGTAAGGCTTACAGAGGCATGATGCCCACGATGGCCGCAAAGATCATGCAGAGGATGGAGAAGCCCCATACATACAGGAAGCTGGCCTTGATGTGATCCTTGATGTCCACTTCCGCAAGGCCGGTGCCCAGCAGCGTGGCGGGGACCATGGGGCTGATGAAGGTGGCGCAGTTGCGGCAGACCACCATAGCCACGGCGATGGGCAGGGCGTTGACGCCGAAAGCCTGGCCGATGCCGATCATGACGGGCAGCATGCCGTAGAAGTAGCTGTCGGTGTCGAAGGCCAGAGCCAGGGGCACGGACAGGATGCCGATGATGAGAGGCAGATGCTTGCCCAGAGCCGCCGGCAGGATGTCGGACACGATGCCCGCCAGACACCGCACCACGGAGGGGATGGCGTCCGCCGGCAGCTCCATGACCTTGGCGCCGATGGCCTTGCCGTCAGCGCCCAGGCTGGTGGTCAAAATGCCCATGAGGACGGCGGCGCCCATGAGGGTGGAGCACATCATGAGGGCGGGGCCCGCGTGGAGATTGATGAGCTTCTTATGCATCTTGGCGGACAGGCCGTAGTTCACGAACAGGGCCAGGGAAAGGCCCAGCATGAAGGGCACGTAGCTGGGGAACACGTCCCAGATCAGCATGGCGATGACGGCCAGGGTGAGAAGCACGTTGAAGATAAAGAGCTTGGGTCGGGCCAGTTCGTTTTCCTTCTGTTCCTGGACCTGCTCCTCCATCTCGATGACGCCTTCGGTCTGGGCCAGTTTGCCATGGAGACCGGCGCCCCGGCGCTTCTCCTGGAAGCCGGCCAGCACGGCGTGGGCGATGGAGAGCACGATGCCGAAGATCTGGATGGGCAGCAGGGTCTGCCACAGGGAACCCGCTTCGATGCCCAGCACGGAGGCGGCCCGCATGGTGGGGCCAGCCCAGGGCATCAGATTCAGCACGCCCATGGCCAACACCGCGATCCTAAGCAGGGTGGTGGGCCGCATGTGCATCCGCTTATAGACAGGCAGCATGGCGGGGACCACGATGCAGAAGGTGGAGGCGCCGCCCCCGTCCAGATGGCCGACCAAGGCGATGATGGCCGTGACCACGGCTACGCCGATCACGTTGTCGCCTACCAGCTTCATGAGCTTGCCGATGATCACATCAAACATGCCTGCGTCGGTCATGATGCCGAAATACAGCACGGAGAACACGAACAAGGCGGCGGTGGGACCGGTGCTGGAGAAGCCGGATTTGATCATGGTGGCCAGATTGTCGAAGGAATAGCGCCCGGCAATCACCAGAATGAGGCCCAGGATCGCGGGGAAAACGATGAAGGCAATGGCAGGTTGGGTCTTGCTGCGGAACAGCGTCACCACGATGGCTACGATGGTGATAAGTCCCAGGATACCGACGACGACGTTACTCATAGATGATGGTTCCTCCTGTTTCTTTTTCGGGTAAATATGTGTATACGGTCAGTTCAATGTGTAGGGCTTGATCTTGCGGACCACGTCGAGGATGGTGCCGTCCCGGGCTTCCAGCACGGCCACCACCTTGTCCTCCCACTCGAGATCGTCGGGACGACCGACGAGGCTGTACGCCTTTTCCTTGAGGGATTCGATGGATACATGGGGGATGCCGGCCTTGTCCAGGCATTCGATGAGATCGGGCCGCAGGGGGTTCACGGCGATGCCGTAGTCCGTGACCAGCACGTCCACGCAGTCGCCCGGCGTGGTGACCGTGACCACGTGCTCGCACACCGTGGCCATGCGCCCTCGGGTGAGGGGCGTGACGATGATGCAGACTTTGCTGCCCGCCGCCGTGTCGGGATGCCCGCCGGGGGCGCCGCGAAGCACGCCATCGGAGCCCGTAAGCACGTTCACGTTGAAGCCCGTGTCGATCTCCAGCGCAGCAAGGACTACAAAGTCCAGCTTGTTGACAAAGGCGCCCTTGTTGGCCGGATTCGCGTACTGGGAGGCGGACATTTCAAAGTGGTTGGGGGTCTGGTTGATGGAGTTCACCGCGTCGAGATCAAAGTCCTGCACGTCGATGACCTTGCCCACCTTGCCCTTCTTCAGCATCTCCACCATAGGCCCGCAGATGCCGCCGATGGCCCAGCCCATCTTGATGTTCCGTTCGTCCATGAACTTTTCCAGGAACAGGTTGGCCGCCAGGGACGGCCCGCCCACGCCGGTCTGGAAGGAGAAGCCCTCCTTGAAATAGGGCGTGGAGGCGATGACCTTGGCCACGTTCTCCGCCATCATCAGGTCGCGGGGGTTCTGGGAGATGCGGGCGGCGGCGGAGGCGATCTTCTTGGGGTTGCCGATGGAATCCACCACCACCACAGCGTCCACGTCGATGGCCTCCACGCTGGCGGGCATGTTGGGAAAATCCACCAGACAGTCGGTGACGACCACCACATGATCGGCGTATTTGGCGTCGGTCATGGCGTAGCCCATGGAGCCGCAGTTGGATTTGCCGCCGATGCCCCGGCAGTTGCCCACGCAATCGCTGGTGGGAGCGGCGACGAAGGCGAAGTCGATATGGACCTCCCCCGCCTCGATGGCCCGGGGACGGCCGCCGTGGCTGCGGATGATGGCCGGGGTCTTCAGCTTGCCGGCGGAGACCACCTCGCCCATGCGGCCGCGGATGCCGCTGGTCTGGATGCCGACGACCTTGCCCTGCTCGATATAATCGGCGATGGGATCGTGGGCCGCGCCCAAGCTGGAAGCGGCGATGGTCAGATCCTCCAAGCCCAGCTCCTCGATGGCGGCTTTCATGACCATGTTGACCACATAGTCCCCGTCCCGGAGGTGGTGATGGAAGGAGAAGGTCATGCCGCTCTTTGCGCCCAGCTGCCGCAGGGCGTCCGCGATGGAATCCACCAGCTTGCTTTCCTGGGGCTTCTCATACCGACGGGTGCGGGGGGATGCCTTCTGGAGGTACTTGCCATCCATATAGTTCTTGCCCTGATAGACTTCCTTGCCGTTTTGCAGCAGGAAATCGGGAATGTCTCTGCCAACTGCGTTCTTCATACCAGATCCCCCTCCCAAAGGCCGCACGCACGGGCCAGTTTCAAAGTCCTCTCAGCGCCGGGGATGAAGGCGATGTCGATCATCTTGCCGTCCACCGTGAATACGCCCACGCCGGCGGCGCTCTGCTCCCGATAGGCGCGCACGATCTTCTCCGCCTGGAGAATCTCCTTCTCGGTGGGAGCGAAGACCTCATGGACGAATCGGATCTGCTTGGGGTTGATGAGGCTCTTGCCGTCAAAGCCCATGGCCTTGTTCTGCAGGACCTCGGCCTCGAAGCCCTCCTGATCGTCCAGATTGGTGAACACGGTGTCGAAGCACTGGATGCCGGCCGCGCGGGCCGCGATCAGCATCTGCCCCCGGGCCACCAGCATATCCACGCCATCGGGCTGGGGCTTGGTCTGCATGCACTTTCTGAAGTCGCCGCCGGAGATGGCCACGCCGAACATACGGGGCGAAGCGGCGCAGATCTCATAGGCGTTCAGGATGCCCTTGGGGCTTTCCAGGGCGGCCATCAGGAGCGTGCGGCCCTTCTCCACGCCGAATTCCTCCTCGGCGGCCTCCACGGCCTTTTCCACCGTCAGCACATCCTGGGCGCTTTCACACTTGGCGATGCGGATGCCGTCGGCCCCGCCCGCCACGCAGACGCGGATATCCTCCTGCCAGTGGGGGGTGTCCAGGCCGTTGATGCGGACGATGACCTCGGTGTCGCCGTAGTCGATGGTCTTGAGCGCGTGATACAGGGAGAAGCGGGCGGCGTCCTTCTGGTTCTCGGCCACCGCGTCCTCCAAATCCAGCATGATGCTGTCGCAGCCGTAGATGTAGGCGTCCTTGATGAGGCCCGGCTTTTGCGCGTTCATGAACATCATGGTGCGGCGCAGCCGGAAACGTTCCGGTTTCGGTCTCGGGATCATCTGACAGCACCTCCCCAGGGAATGTCCTTCTCAGAGGCGTCGGCGCTGCGGAATACGGCGCATTCCACCCGAGCCTTGAGCGTGCAGTCCAAAGCGCCTTTGTCCACCACGGTGACGCGGGCGTTCTTCACGCCCAGGCGCTCAAGTGTTTCCAATACGGTGGCTTTGATCTGCCGTCCGTACTGGTTCATGACGCTGCTCTTCAAAAAGAGCTCGATCCCATTTTCACCGGGCTCCACCATGATCTGGGCGTCGCTGGATTCCAGCGTTCCGGCCATGGCCGGTCTGACGATCTCCAATTGTTTGTCCTCCTTTATCAAGTATTGTCTATAGGGTGCGAAGCATCTTTCTCGGCGCAACGCGCTTGAAAAAAACGCGGGAAACACATCCCGCGTCAGATTCATTCTTTCGAAACAAAGGAAGGGACCTCCTCGGGCAGACTGCCGTCCCGATGCATGGAAAAACGCCCCATCGGATACTGTTCCAAATTGTCCAGTATCTTTCTGCCGTCCGCCTGCTTGAGAAGGTCTTCCCTGGCCCGCAGGACCAGATTCTCTGCCTGATGCTTGGATGGGCCGCCCACGCAGCCGCCGGGACAGATCATCCCCTCCACGAAATCCGTGTTCAAACGACCCGCATTCAAAAGCAACATGGCTTTTCTGCATTCCTCGCCTCCGGCGCAAGTCGTAAGCCGGATGTCGGAGGTGTCCTCCCCCAGCTCCTGCATGACCTCCAAAACAGCGCTGGCCACGCCGCCGCTGCCCGCGAAACGCTTCCCGAAAAGGGACGATTCCTGATACGCTTCCGCCACCGGTTCGATCTCAACTCCCCGGGAATCCAGCATAGCCACCATCTCCCCAAAGGTCAGGGCGTAATCCGCACGATCCGCAATCAGCTCGTTCAGCGTTTCCCCCTTCTTGGCGATGCAGGGGCCGATGAATACGGTGACACAGTCCGGGTCCAGATACTTCAGATACCGGGACACGGCTATCATAGGCGAAACAGTGGTGGATTTATTCTTTTCATAAAGCTTGGGGAAGTGATGGCGCAACAGGGAGATGAAAGCCGGACAGCAGGAGGTGGTCATGATCCGCCCCTCCTTCCGGGCCTCGATCCATTCCAGCGCTTCAAAGGCGGCGGTCATATCCCCGCCCAAGCCCACCTCCACCATATCCGCGAATCCCAGCTTTTTCAGGGCGCTGCGGATGGCCGCCATGCTGGCTTCCTTCCCGAACTGGCCCTCCGTAGCCGGGGCGCACATGGCCACCACCCGTTTGCCTGCCCGGATGGCCCGTATCACATCGACGGCATAGATCTTGGAACCGATGGCCCCGAAGGGACAGTTGTGAATGCAGTGGCCGCAATGGATGCACTTGGATTCGTCGATCCGGCAGATGCCCGCAGCGTCATAGGAGATGGCGCCCACAGGACAGGCTTTCTTACAGGGCCGCTCCTGATGAATGATGGCGCCATAGGGACAGGCTTTGGCGCATTGACCGCAGGACTTGCATTTGTTGGGTTCGATGCGCATCTTGGCGTCGCCGGGGGAGATGGCGCCGAATCGGCAGGAATTCAGGCAGGCCTTGCCCAAGCAGAAGCGGCAGATATCCGTGACGAAATAATCTTGAATGGGACAATCATCGCAGGCGGCGGGGATGACGGCCACCACGTTCTTGGTAGGAGAACCCGCTTCAGGGCTCATACCTTGGGCGAGGCGAATGCGGCCCCGGACGATCTCCCGCTCCTTATAGACACAGCAACGGTACTGTGGCTTTGGTCCCGGGCTAACCTGGCAGACAATCTTTTCCGTCTCCTCTTGCGTCAGCCGATCCTCCCACGCCAAGCGGCAGATCTCCCGCAGGATAAAGTGCTTCAGTTCTACGATCCCTTTGTCGTTTGTGACCATGCTGACTCCCTCTTCTTTTTAATTGATCAATCATGAATATGCTGTCATGTTTGGGAGATAAATACCAATCCAGTATAATAATTATCATACGGGTAGCAGCCTGCTTTGTCAACAAATAGTTGGTTCGAGAAGTGAAATGATTCCATCGCAAAAGTCTTTGATTGTGTGTGTTCTCTAGACGTACGTCAACAATTCGTGCCTGCCTATGACTCAAACAAACAATGTGTTTCTCGCCTTATCCATCAAAGAAAGAAAAGGATCTTGGAGATGCACACGAAATATACGGTTTATGGTGTGAACAAATTCATTCTTGGATGAAGACTGGTCGTCACACTTAGGATAAGGCTTAAGGCAACCCATGAAATGCATTTTTCGGGGTTTGCGTCCCTGTCCGGATTCGAACCGAAAGTATTGGCCTTTCAGGCTCCTTTTGATCAGCTGTTCTTTATTCTCTTGTTAGCATCGTAGGGGCAGCTGACCTATTAATGAAAACAGCCCTTCCAGAACAAAATGTGGTAAAAATGTTGCATTAGGAATTATACCACATAATGAAAGCCCAAAAAACTTAGAGTTTCTGGGCTTTTTTGGCCTCCCCGGCGGGATTCGACCTGCGCTGCGGCGCAGGCCATGGGTGCGGCTCTGGGGCTCCACAGGAGCCCCATTCACTCCCGCACCCGTTCGAATCCCTGCCGGAGAGGCCAAAAAGCTCAAGGACCCCGCATGGGGGTCCTTGGCTTTGGCCTCCCCGGCGGGATTCGAACCCACGGCCTTCCGCTTAGGAGCGCAAATCATGGTTGTTTTAATGGACTATTTATTTCACGATATTCGTTCTGAAAAACACGATTATTATAGACATGTCGGGCTTTTTTGAATTCCAAGAATGATCTTGTTTCATGACCTTCTTCGGAACCGTTCCAAAAAAGTTGTAGTAAATCTATAGTAAATTCCGCTACCTGAGCGGAAGGCTATAAGTTCCATATGTGCCACTAAAAACGAAAACACGCAGATCGGGTGTCTTCCACTGTAATAACGATTTTTCTTTAGGAAAAAGGGAAGCCCTCCTAAAAAAGCCTATCCACGAGTAAAGAGTGTCGTCAAGATCGGTAATCAAGAGCTTAATCATGCTACCCCCTACGGAATCATCTGGAATGATGATCTGGATCTTTCCTGCGATGAACTGTTTGCAAACGGTGTAGCTGTACAGACGCCTTTTGATGGGCTCATGGCCTTTAGTGATGCCACGCAGCTTTGGGGCTTGAATGAAAGCACCCTCCGCAAAGCGATCACCTACGGCAAGCTGGTCAACGGTGTAGACGTCTGTAAATACGGCAAGCAATGGGTGATTTCTTCTGACGCTATGGTGCGGGAATACGGCCAGCCAAAGATGAACTAAAGAAAAAATAGGAGAACTCAAGATGNNGACTTTCTTGAAAGCGCAGAGAAAATCGATCCTTCTTATGAAAAAGCCGCTTTTGAGGCATGTTGCGCCGTTTTGCTTGACCACGCAAACAAGCAACGCCAAGCCAATAACATGTGGCATTGAGAGCAAGAAAAAAGGGCCTGCTTCTCCACTCACGGAGTAGCAGGCTCTGTGCTTTATGCGCCTGGCTCGTCACAAACAACAATCTCGATTTCAATCACTTCGTGTTTGCTTTCTTTTTGCGCTTTGCGCTTTAGCTAGGCCGATCTTTTACTTGCGTTCGGATGGCTTT
>LXOW01220353.1_pt1 | contig 19987 bp, 22 predicted proteins | sample 1368591 | NCBI WGS metagenome assembly LXOW01 (sample SAMN04884650, study PRJNA319009) | bovine gut metagenome | isolation source: Cow rumen | host: Bos taurus | place: Italy: Legnaro (PD) | collected 2014-07-09
AAATATCTGCCTCCCTTTGTACAGGAATTGGAAGAAAAGGCACGCCAAGTGGGTGGACACGGAGGCATGGACTTCCTGATGGATTACCGTTTGGTGTACTGCCTGCACAACGGATTGCCGCTCGACATGGATGTTTACGATATGGCTGAATGGTGCTGCCTCGGACCGCTGACCCGCATTTCCTTAGAAAACGGCTCTGCCCCCGTGGCCATCCCCGATTTCACCCGTGGGGCTTGGGACCGAATTCAAGGGTTTAGCTATGCCTTCGCCAAAAATTAGGGGAGTTTCGCACTGCTTGCTCAAGGGGAGTGATGCTTCGCATCAGGGGAGTCTCGTTGCGCTCGAGGGGAGTCTTTAATGTGCTAGTTATCTAATTTCTAAGTGGAAGCAATGAATAAGGAGGAATTGATAGACATTGTGCAGCATTTCCGTACCGAGGGAACAGTTGCCTCTGTTACGCTTTTGGGCAACGGACTCATTAACGACACCTATCGGGTGAAGACATTGGAGGCAGATGCGCCCGATTATGTGCTGCAACGCATCAATCACCATATTTTCACAGATGTGGAACTCTTGCAGCACAATATAGAGGCGGTAACCAACCATTTACGCCACAAACTGCTGGAACAAGGGATTACCGATATTGACCGTCGGGTCTTGCGCTTTGTACCCTCCGCTACTGGAAAAGCCTATCACTTTGACGGTCATCATTACTGGCGCCTCAGTGTTTATATTGCCGACACGCTCACTGTAGAAGAGGTAACACCCCTAAGCAGCTATGACTGTGGGCAGGCTTTCGGTCTTTTCCAACAGCAACTTATCGACCTGAAAGAGCCCTTAGGTGAAACCATCCCTGACTTCCACAATATGGAGCTGCGACTGAACCAGCTGCACCATGCTGTGATTAATGACACAGCAGGTCGCGTAAAGGAAGTAAGGAAAGAACTGGAAATGATTGAGGCTCATGCTGAGGAAATGTGTCTGGCCGAACAACTGCATCGCCAGGGACTGCTCCCCAAACGCATCTGCCACTGCGATACAAAAGTAAACAACATGCTTTTCGACCACGAAGGCCATGTGCTCTGCGTAATCGACTTGGACACCGTGATGCCCGCCTATATTTTCTCTGACTACGGCGACTTCTTGCGCACCGCCGCCAACAGCCAGCCAGAGGATTCTCCCAACTTAGACAAGATTGCTTTCCGATGGGATATTTTCGAAGCTTTTACACGGGGCTATCTTGAATCAACAGCTTCTTTTCTTACCCCTATAGAACGTGAACATCTGCCCTTTGCAGTAGCCCTATTCCCAATGATGCAAGCCGTGCGCTTCCTAACCGACTACCTCAACGGCGACACTTACTATAAAATCAGCTATCCCGAACATAACCTCATCCGCACACGCAATCAGCTACGCTATTTTCAAGAAGTGGAAGCCTATCGCAAGCAGATGACAGAATTGATAGATGCTCTTCCCTAAACAGCATATTAGAAGGGTGCGGCCTCACGACCGCACCCTTCTACCAATTAAATTACACAAATCTCCATACAAATTATAGAGACACAGAATTTTGCGTCACTACAACAATATGTTATCTCTTGACAATCTTTGTCATTTGGGTTCCCACTTGCAACATATATATGCCGGCAGGATAAGCCTGCATGTCAATTTGCATATAAGTGTCCTGAGTCATACCATTCCAAATCTGCTGACCCATGGCATTGAATAATGAAACAGGTTCATTCACGGTAACATTGTTCATGTTCAGCACATTCTGGCAGGGATTAGGATAGGCCATAAAGCTAATCTCCTGCTGATAGTTGTTGACTGCGGTAGGAGTCCAACCATTCATCACAGCCACACCGCTCAAGTCGAAACCACTGCTATTAAAAGCTGTAGGATAAGGTTCATTAATCAGATGACCATTCTTATCCGTGGTACCATACAAAGGATTGATGCTACCCACCACATCAACAATACGCACATGGGTTACATTGTTGATGTCCAGATTGCTGTAGCCATCCAGTTCTTCCAAATCAAATGGAGTACCCCAACCTACGATATATTTACCAGCCAAGTTATGCAAATTAGTGGCATCAACACCACCACTGTTGCCAATCTGCTGAGTAGTCTGGGTATTTGACACAGAGGGGAAACGGTAAAAATGTACGCCATCGGAGCTGACTTCTACGAAAGCCAATTCAAGGAAAGTATGGTTCAATGCATTTTCAAATACGGCAAAGTCATAGCCAGCACCATTGGTGATAGGCATATCAAAAGTCAATACCGCATAACCGGCATCGCCCAAACTCACCACTCCGGCATCAGTTGTTTCGCTTGAAGGACCTACAGCATCAGCATCAGTGCCATAAGAGGCTAAAGCACCCGCCTGCTCAATATTCTGATAACCACGAGTCACCACACAAGAGGTAGCCCAACCTAAGATAGCAGGATTATCATATTTGATAGCCTGACAGCCTTCCGAACCGACAATGCCATCGAATACTTCGGTAGATAAAGCGGGCAATTCCACAGGGTCAATAGGAGTAGTCCAAACATAATTCCAGTTCTCATCAACATCATCAGCACAACCGGAATCTCCAAACTTAACAACATCACCATCCACTACCGTTTGCTCACTAACACCAAACATAGCTCCAACACCATTGACATTGTACATCCAATATTCGCTTGGGGTATAGTTGTCATGGGTTCCATCAGCAAAAGTGATATTGGTGATATAACCAGTTCCTTCAAAATGAATACGGGAGTCATACAGTTCGAGAGTGTGCATAATGTCGGCCAGCACAGCACTCTCGCCAGAGAAGCGCACGCCCCAAGCCTTTGCCACTGAAGGATTGCACCAGTTTACAGCGATAACCACTTCATTGTCACCATTACCTACCCAATAAATGATGTCATCAGTATCAATAGTAGCATCTGCTGCAGTTGCACTGGGATCAACAGGATAATAAATATTAGTAACAGGAAGCGTACAGTCACCCCATTCACATAATTCAAAATAATCACCATCAGCCAAAGGATCTGAAAGACCACTTGAAAAATTACCGTTGACGGTGTACATCACCATACCACCTGTAATGGAGCATATCAGAGTCCCATTATTATAGGAAAGCGTGTTCACGAAACCACCACTAACAGTATAAGAAAAATTCGGATCAGCGGTTTGGATAGCGTCAAACATGTTTTGAATAGTGGCTGTACCATCAAAACGGTAACCGTAAGCGATACCCACAGCGGGATTGCTGCAAAAGAAGAAGGCGGCCACTACTTCGTTGCTGCCACTGCCTACCCAGAACTGGATGTTTGAGGCTGGCACGTCGGTCACATTGCGCGAGGGTTGCATCGTACGCATCATTTCCCTCATCTGCTCATTCTGAGCTGAAAGCGTAAAACTTGCTAACACAAGCAAAAAGAGTAAGATTTTTTTCATAAGCATTATATTTTTAAGTTATACAATAAAAATTCCGTGCCTATGCTTGGGAAAATGAATACNNCCAAAAAACTTGCTACAACCAGCAAAAAGAGTAAGATTTTTTTCATAAGCATTATATTTTTAAGTTATACTATAAATCTTCGTGCCTATGCTTGGGGAAATGAATACAATGAGAAATCGACTTGCGTCATCTTTTTCAGTGTAAGCCTACCTCCCGAAGCTGTTCACTTTTTTTGATTTGTCGGCAGGTTTTCTGACTTGTTTCACCTGGAACTTCGCCTTCCCATTAACCCTGGTTAACAGTGGCTTGCGGAGTGTTCCCGGTTCGCTGAAACTTACAGCAGCGGGTACTGTACAGGATTTTCACCTGTTTCCCTCTCACGGTTTTCAAAATGGAAACCGCTCACCGAAAAATCGCTGCAAAAATACAAAAATTTTTAATGTGCTAATGAGTCAATTTGATAAAGTGCCAATTAATTCAGCAAAGCTGCTATTTTCTCTAACCATATACGATCGATATCGTCAAAAGTGGCCAGTTTCTCGCTGTCAATATCCAATACTGCCACTATCTTTTCATTGCGCCATACGGGCACCACAATCTCACTTTTCGAGGCACTGCTGCAAGCAATATGTCCTTCAAACTGCTCCACATCCGGCACTACTATGGTCTTTTGCTCTTGCCATGCAGTACCACAAACCCCGCGACCGTATGCGATTCGAGTACAGGCAATGGGGCCCTGAAAAGGCCCCAATACCAGCTCTTGTCCTATTACCCGGTAAAAACCTGTCCACCAGAAATGGAAAGTATCGTGAATCAACGCAACCACATTGGCCATATTGGCAATCTCATCCTGCTCGCCCTCTATCAGCGAACACATCTGTTTGTACAATGAATCGTATGTTTGTTCTTTCGCAGTCATACTATTAATCTCCTTCCTCTAACATAAAAAGTTCTTCCACTGTTTTGCCAAAATATTGGGCCATCTTCAAGGCCAATAATGTACTGGGAACATACTTCCCCAATTCTATAGAGTTTACAGCCTGACGGGTTACACCTATTTTGTCCGCCAGTTCACCTTGAGTGATATCCATCTCAGCTCGTGCTACTTTAATCCTGTTTTTCATGACGCAATGAACGTTTATTAAGATACAAACGAAGGTAAAAACAAAAAATGAACACATATAGAATGGAGAAGATGTTAATGGTCATCACCCACAAAAAAGGAAAGCCCCATACAAAAATCAGACAAAGCAGCACAATGCCACTATTAATGTACAGTGACAGGATCAGCGACTCATAGCGGAGCTGTTCAATGAATTCGTCATCCTCCTTGTTTCGTGAGAACCCGATGAAAATGCCGGCTACAATAAGTAAAATGCCTATAAATGTCAGCAGAAGGTCGTCGTTTGGGCCAAAGGAGGAAGAAAGAAAGGTAATGTCATGGCCGCTTATGCGTTCCATTCCAAATAGTTGTCGGATGTCATTAATGCTGTAACTGCATTTGCTTTCAAAAGCAAAATAAACGACAATCAATGCAAGGGTGATGCCGAATATCCACCAACCTGCTTTTTTGTACTTGTCTGGCAATAAAAATTTTGTGTTTCTCATGACTTAAAATTTTTAAAGGTTAAACTTGTATTTTTGTCGCTGCAAAAATACAACAAAACTTTACAAAAAGCAAGTATAGATTACAAAAAGTAATGTTTTTTATACAAATCGATTACTATTCAATTCAGTATCAGCGTATTAAAATTCACCTCACTTGTTGATATAGCGCAAAAGGGCTTCTTTATCACTTGAAAATGTCAGAACATCAACACATTCATAGTAATTCTGCTGGTCTATACAATAAGTGAAGGCATACTTTAAGAAGGAAAGTTTGTTGTTTTCGAAAGTGAAACTCTCCGCCAAATGTTTGATTTGATGTGCTGCCATCTTATTGTTGGCAACCATATTTTTGGCCATGCTCAAACGCGTATCATCAAACGACTCCTGTTTTAGTGCATTAAACATTCTTTCCACCTCCTCGAAAGTGCACACATGAGGAGGCTGCGCCTGCGAAACGGCTGGTACAGGCTGCATAGGCAGTAACCTCAACATGCCGTCCTTTGCATTATATGACACAACAAATTTATCTATCGACATGTTTGGATGGAAATTTATCATAGTGATTTTATCCGTAGGGCGTTTCAAAACCACATAAATGTCATGTGTTTGATGGGAGAGATTCGGAACAATCACAATAGATGATGGTTTTCTGTTCACTATATCTCCATCCACATACACCACAAACTCCTCACCATGTTCAGCCGCAAGGGTAATAGTATGGCCAGGCACAGGCTGAGGCGGTTGCCAAGTGTTTTGTTGTGCGGGGGGTGTTGGTTGATGCGGCGGGGTTGGCTGATGTTGACCATGATGATGAGAGCCAGGCTGAGCCATAGCGAAAGAAGTGATTACCACCAATGAAATTAGGAAAATGAGCTTTTTCATAACAGTTGTGTTTAATAATGGTACTTATATAATCTTCACTTAACTAGATTATATGAATCATAATAAGTTTAAAGTCTTTTTGTCCCCAGTTCCCAAAATGCTACGGCAGCGGCAGCGGCGACATTGAGCGAATCCACTCCGTGACACATGGGAATACGAACCACAGAGTCACAAGCCTCTATGGTCTCATTAGTCAATCCGTCCCCTTCCGTCCCCATAATGACAGCCAGTTTATCCACCTCTCTCAAAGTTGGGTCATCCAAGCTAATAGACTGATCAGTAAGTGCCATGGCTGCTGTCTTGAATCCCATAGCATGCAATTTTTCCATTCCTATTCCTGGCCACTCATCGAGATTATTGCCGATAAAAGCCCACGGCACTTGAAACACCGCTCCCATGCTCACCCTCACCGTACGTCGATTCAGCGGATGGCAACAGTTGGGTGTTAGCAGCACCGCATCCATACCCAAGGCCGCCGCCGAACGGAATATTGCCCCTTCATTAGTCACATTGGTCAGTCCCTCCATCACCACAATTCGTCGGGCATCCTCGCAGACCTCCTCCATATACCGATCCACAGGACGCTTCATGGCACACATCATTCCTTTGGTCAAGTGATAGCCCGTGATTTCAGACAACAACCCGCTGTCAGCAGTATATATAGGTATATCAGGACAACGCTCCAAAACAGTTCTCCCCTGCCCTTCAATGAGTTTCTGTTCCATTAAGATAGCTAGGGGCACACAACCGGCATCCAAGGCTATCTCTATCACCTTGGGACTCTCTGCCAGAAAAATCCCGTTGGCAGCCTGCCTGCTTTGTCTCATCTGTGCCTCGGTGAACATGGAGAAGACCTTCAGCTCGGGAAGGGAAAGGTCGGTGACGGTGGTGATGGTTGCCATGATTTTAATGTTAGTTACTTCGTGTTGGTGAGCTTCGCTGTTGGGGATTTCATGTTGATGAGTAATTGTCAACCGTCAATTATCAATTATCAATTGTCAATTATCAACTGTCAATTGTCAACTGTCAATTCATCATCAGTTGGTAGGTCTTGTAGCCTCCTGACAGATTATACACTTGCTCAAAACCCGACTGCATCAGGATGCGGGAAGCAATATAACCTCTCAAACCTACCGCACAATAAATAATGATTTTCTTGTCTTCCGGAATGTCATCCACAAATTCACGCAACTCGTCAACAGGATAATTAACTGCTCCCTCAATCATACCATTTTTCACTTCCATAGCCGAGCGTACATCCAAAAGGAAATACTCGTCTTGCCATCCTTGTTTAGACAAAATAGCTTGCAATTCATCCCATTGCATAGGAACAAGCCGATGGGTCAAGATATTTTCAGCCACATAACCTGCATAGGCCACAGGATCTTTGGCAGAAGAATACGGGGGTGCGTATGCATGCTCGATATCTGTCAATTCATACACACTTCCACCCCTGCTCATTACCGAAGCCATCATGTCCAAACGCTTATCCACCCCCTCCATGCCTACGATTTGAGCGCCCAGCAATTGACCATTCTCAGGCGCAAAATTGATTTTGATACTCATCTGTTTGGCTCCCGGATAATAGCTAGCATGAGAGAATGGATGTGTAATAGAGGTAAGATAAGGGATATTGTTTTTTTGCAGACAGTGTTCTGATAAGCCAGCAGAACCCACCGTCAAATCAAACACTTTGGCTATAGCGGTAGCAATAGATCCCCGATATTTTTCCTTATTGCCCAACACGATATTGTCAGCACAAATACGTGCCTGACGGTTGGCGGGCCCGGCCAAATAGCAGCAATATGGTATTTTACTCAATGGGTGTGGAAATTCAATAGCGTCACCAAGGGCATAGATATCCATATTGGAAGTCTGTAAATATTCATTCACCCAAATTCCCCCTGCTTCGCCTATTCGAAGTCCGGCATCCTTTGCCAATGTCGTATTCGGTCGCACTCCTATGCTCAGAATCACAAAATCAGCCTCAATTTGCTGGCTGTTTGACAGACTCACCACTATACGGTCTTCCCTGGTTTCAAATGCCGTTGCCTCTGTTTGCAGCATTACCTCCACCTGTTGCTCTTTCAGCTGTTTTTGTACCATAGCAGCAATAGGAGCATCCACGGTCGTCATCACTTGCGATGCCTTCTCCACCAAGGTTACATGATATCCCGTTTTTTTAAGGTTCTCCACCATCTCCAAACCTATAAAGCCGGCACCTACTACCACCACCTTTTTCAGTTTGGAGTAAACCGCTGATACATATTCTTTGATTCTCTCTGTATCGTGTACATTACGTAAAGTGAGAATACGTGAAGACGCTATGCCTGGCAAAGGAGGGACAATAGGATTGGCGCCAGGAGACAGTATCAACTTGTCATAACCCTCTTGATACTCCTTATTATTAATAAGGTTTCTGACGCTTACAGTTTTTGATTCAGGATGAATGGCTGTCACTTCCGAGCGTACTCTGACATCCACATCATAGCGGTTGCCAAAACTGACAGGCGTTTGCAGCAACAGGTTTTTCTTCTCCTTGATAGTGTCGCCAATATAATATGGCAAACCACAGTTGGCATACGAAATATGCTCTCCTTTTTCAAACATTACAATTTCGCAATTCTCATCCAGTCTTCGTAATCGAGCTGCCGTTGTAGCGCCACCAGCCACACCGCCTATAATGACATATTTCATGATTTTCTGATTTGAAAACAAAAGGCCAGCTGGCGAGAACGCAGCATGGCCTTTCTGATAATTATTAAAAACCTTATGATTATCCAATAAACGCCTCGTAAGCAGCTGCATCCATGAGGGCATCAGCTTCTGCAGGATTGGTCACTTTGATTTTTACAATCCATCCTTCGTTATAAGGATCGGTGTTGATGATACCGGCAAAGTCTTTCAAAGCCTCATTGAATTCGAGCACTTCACCGCCAACGGGCAGCATCAGGTCAGAAACTGTCTTGACAGCTTCCACAGTACCGAACACTTCATTAGCTTCGAGGGTTTCACCAACAGTAGTGATATCCAGATAAATGATATCGCCCAATTCGTTAGCGGCAAATTCGGTGATACCAACGTATGCTACATCACCGTCCATTTTCAACCATTCATGGTCGTTTGAATACTTCAAATTAGCAGGTAAATTCATAATTGTAATGTTTTTAAGGTTATTTTTATACTGTCATAATTTCTTTTTCCTTGGCTTCCACCATCTTGTCCACTTTGCCCACAAACTCGTCCGTGATTTTCTGGATATCAGTTTCCAGTTTCTTCACAGCATCTTCAGGAACACCTGAATCTTTCAGTTTCTTGGCGGCATCGTTGGAAGAGCGGCGGATGTTGCGAATGCTCACTTTCAGCTGTTCAGCATCCTGTTTGGCTTTCTTCACCAGCTCTTTGCGGCGTTCCTCAGTAGGAGTGGGCACCACAATACGGATAAACTCACCGGTATTCTGCGGGGTAAAGCCCAAATTAGCGGCCAAAATAGCCTTTTCGATAGGCTGCAGCATATTGCGTTCCCAAGGCTGCACGATAATCTGGCGGGCATCGGGGGTGCTGATATTACCAACCTGTTCAATCGGGGTGGGGTTGCCGTAATAATCCACTTTCAAACCCTCCAGCATCTGGGGGCTGGACTTGCCGGCGCGCACTTTCTGCAGTTCTTTTTCAAAGAAAGCCACTGCCGAGCTCATATTTTCCTTGGCCTGAGCCAATAATTTCGCAATTTCTTCCATATCTATTCAGTTAACAGTTTACAATTAACAATTAATAATTTATAGTTTTCGTCTTATTCTAACCCCTAATCACTATTCCCTAACCCCTAATTTTCTGTATTTTCCTGCTGTTTTTTCAGCAATTCAGCTTTCTTCTGCTCAGCGATAGTTTTCAATCTCTGCAGTTCTTTCTCATTATTTTCTATCTCTTTTTTGATCTTCTTCAATTCTTTTTCCAGGATAGTGGAATTAAAGATTCTGATAAAAACATTATGACCGATGAGGATAATGAGCCATGCGATAGTGACAAACAACACCGCTTTGAAGAATACATCATTGGCCTCAGTACCTCTGAAAACAAAATACCAAATCACCCAGAACAAGGCATTCACCAGAATAAAAATCATCAGATGAATTCTGAAAGCGGCTCTGTTACGGGCCTTGCTATACAGTTTTTGTTCGTTTTCCTGTTCAGCGGCGATTTCCGCTTCGGTTTTGACTGGGGTTGTAATATTTTCTTCTGCCATAGCCATAATTTATTAATGAACCAGCGTACCTACCTTTTGGCCATCCAAAATCTTGCCAAGATTACCAGGAACATTGGCATTATACACACAGATGGGCATATTGTTTTCCTTACACAGCGTAAATGCGGTAAGGTCCATGATATTCAGTTTCTTTTCGTAGCAAGCGTCAAAAGTAATTTCGTCATACTTGGTAGCGGTAGGATCTTTTTCCGGGTCAGCGGTATAAACACCATCCACACGGGTACCTTTCAGCAGCAGTTCTGCACCGATTTCAACGGCACGAAGAGCGGCGCCAGAGTCAGTAGTGAAGAACGGGTTGCCGGTTCCTGCAGAGAAAATCACCACCTGGCCAGCCTCCAAATGAGCGATAGCGTTTTTGAAGAAAATCTTCTCGCAGATGCCTTCGATTTTGAGGGCTGACATCACCTTTGCGTTCACACCCAGTTCTTCGAGAACCGTTTGCAGGGCCATGGAGTTGATGACAGTAGCCAGCATACCCATATAATCGCCCTGACGGCGGTCGAAACCGCGACCGGCACCTTTCACTCCGCGGAAAATATTTCCGCCTCCGATGACAATACCCACCTGCACCTTACGGTCCACAGCGGATTTCACTTCTGTGGCGAAATGATGAATTTTCTGGTAATCAATACTATAGCCATCGTCACCCATGAACGATTCGCCACTCAACTTCAATAATATGCGTTTGTATTTCATTTTTCAAATTTGTGGCAAAGATACAAATTTTTTCAATGTGCCAATTAGTTAATGTGCTAATGTGCCAATTTCTTTTCCGTGACTTATTCTTATGATAGAAAAGTTACCTTCTCACACAAAGCTTCTATATCAATGCTTTCGCCTTTGACGGTGAGGTGGGCTTGCTGGTAGATAGGTTCGCGCAGAGGCAGGGTAGTGTCGATGTAAGCCCGGAGTTCCTCGGGGGTTTTGTTCTGGACCAAGGGGCGAACCCTTTTGGCATGGCTGAGGCGGTCGAACAAAGAAGCGGGGGCCATCCTGATGTACACTACCATCCCGCTGTCTTTCATCAGCTGCATATTGTCTGAAAAACAAGGAGTTCCGCCACCAGAAGAAAGGACAATATTGTCTTCTTGCAGCTTATTAATCAAAACCTTCCGCTCACAGGAACGGAAGGCTGGTTCATTGTATTTCTGAAAAAATTTAGGAATAGAAATGCGGTATTCCTCTTCAAAGGCCTCGTCCAAATCCACAAAACCATAGCCCAGTTTGGACGCCAATTTCTTGCCCACGGACGACTTTCCGCAACCTGGGAAACCTACAAGGATGACGCGCATCAGATATTCTCGAGTATGGTTTCTATCAGATTCTCAGCGCAATCGGCAATATCAGCGATGGTAGCCGGCAACATGTAGCAAGGCGTTGAAAACACCATATTCTCCTTATCGGCAATCACTTCTGTCTGTTGTGTGTTGATATGCTGCGCACCGAAAGTTTCCACATCGTGGATGGTTCTTTCGTCGGTGCCCACCGTGATGGTGATATTGCCCAACACTCTGGCCAGCAATACCGGTGAAATGCACAAAGCGCCAATCGGTTTGCGCTGAGCGTGGAAATCCTTGATCACACGTTCCACCTCGGCATCCACCTCGGCCTTGGTTCCCTTGATAGCATAAGTAAAAAGATTCTTGGCGGCACCAAAACCACCAGGGAAGACCACTGCGTCAAAATCAGCGGATTTCAATTCTGTCAGCGGATGAATGTCACCACGGGCAATACGAGCCGCTTCCACCAACATATTACGCTTCTCAGGCATCACCTCTTTCGTGTAATGATTCATCACATGATATTGATCNNCATCACCTCTTTCGTGTAATGATTCATCACATGATATTGATCCGCATCGGGTGCGAAAATTGTATATTGACATTCATTTCTGTCAATGGCGAGCAGCGTCATTACGGATTCATGAATTTCAGAACCATCCATAGGACCACAGCCGCATAAAACAACTGCAAACTTTTTCATATTATATTTGTTTAATTGTTGAATCGTTTAGTTGTTGAATTGTTGAATCGTTGAATTTCTTTCATTATAAACAGTTAAACACTTCAACAGTTCAACATAATTTTTAAAACATTCTTTCTTTGATCTTCGTGATAATTTCCTTTGTATATAAAGGAAAATCGGCATTCATCATCCAAGCGTAATAGGAAGGTTCCTTGCGGAACACGTTCTCCACCGTCTCCCCTTTGTGCTTGCCGAAATTGAAGACCTCCTCATCGCGGTCGTTGAAAACAATATGGCCGGCAAAATCCACCATACGGGTTTCGCTGGAGAATGAACTCAGCGCCTTCACATCGTTCTGCACCGGAATACTTTTCACCCCGGTCTTGCGGTCTTCGTATTCCTGATTCTGATATTTATCCAATTGCGCTTTCAGCACTTCGTAGGTGGCCTTGGTATCCGCTTCTGCCTGATGGGCATCTGTCAGATCCTTGTTGCAGTAGAAGCGGTAAGCGGCCACCAAATTACGAGGCTCCATGCGATGGAAGATATTCTGCACATCGATGGTACGGCGATTGCGGAAATCCAAATGTCTGCCACAACGCAGGAATTCCTCCACCAGCAACGGAATATCGAACTTGTTGGAATTGAAACCTGCCAAGTCGGCATCCCCGATAAAAGCCATAAGCTCGTCGGCCACCTCCTCGAAACGGGGCTTATCTTTGACGTCAACATCATAAATACCGTGCACTTCCGAGCATTCCTCCGGAATATGACAGCCCGGATTAATCAGCATGGTTTTGGTAATCTCCTCTCCGTCAGGCATTACCTTCAGAATAGAAATTTCCACAATTTTATCTTTACCCACATTCAAACCTGTGGTTTCCAAGTCAAAAAACACTAAAGGACGTTCAAGATTCAGTTTCATATCTTCTTATCTTTTAATTACTTTCTGAATAGCGGTTTGGCTCTCCGACTTCAGCTGCAACAAATATATTCCACCATTCAGATTACTGATATTCAATGTATTACAATTATCATTCAAACTATATTCAGCCACTTTCCGGCCCATCATGTCATACATAACCGCCTCGCAATGCTGATTAGCCAACTGGTCCAACACCACCGTAATCTGTTGGTCGGCAGGATTGGGATACACGCTGAACTGCAGTTTCTCCACTTCACGAACGGGAGTACAGTCGAATTTCTTGCCCAGCACCGGACGAATCATGGGAGCTCCGTAAAGGAAAGGTTCCCTCCATTCCCCGGAAGTATTGTATAGCCAGTGGGTACGCGCGTCATTATTTTGGTCAAAGCCCAAGTTAATCGGCGTATTGTGATGTTGATAGAAGCCCACATAAAAAGTTCCTGAAACCACAAACGGCTCCTCAAACTCATAGTACACAAATTCTGTCGGGTTGGCTGCTTGGCCAGGATATTGGTTAGGCATAGAAAACAGAACCTCATCCGGTTCATCCCCATAATCATCCCATACCATCAGCGTAAATGGCTCCACATTAGCATCATCAAGCACCGAGTTGAACCACATTCTCACCCCACGCAGGGTATCAGCTTGCGCCAAAGTGAACCTCACCGCCATATAGGTTTCAGGATTTGTCAACTGGGAAATCAAGGAATAACCGCCTTCCGCCGTACCGTCATCATAGGCGTAATAGTTGTAAAACTTCTGCTGGAAAACACAGGTGTCATTGGCAATGCAGTCGTCGCCCACGCCACCGGTTACCGTGAACAAGTGCTTGATATAAAAGAGTGCACTGTCGGCCCCATCATACGAATAGGAGAAATTGATATTCGCATCGGTATGGAAAGGATTGACATACAGACCGCTGTTGTAATATGGCGACGCATTCTCGGAAGTCGAAGCCTGCTCGCCAATCAGAAGCCCATTTTCAGAAGTCACCCTGTAGCTGTATGACACATTGATGACACTGGGAGAGATATTCGCCAAATCGTTATGAAAATTCTCCTTCATATCCGTAGGACGATACTGGTTCCAAGGCATAGACTGGTATTCCTTCAGCGCGGAAGTGGTCGGGCTCACAAAGGTGACATCATGCGGATAAATATCAAAGCATGAACCACCTTGCTCCAACTGCACATAATCGATATGCCACTGGTCCACATTGGATTCCCAAGCGGCATAACCGTTCGGTTCCAAGCTGGCATAATTTCTGAAACGGAAATGGAAATCACTTCTGAGATACTGCGGATCGGTGATCGGAATCATCGCTTTCTTGAAATATTGCAGATGATACTCATCCTCATCCAACCACTGGTCAACGGTGCAACCTGCGGTAGCCCAGATATGATTCCAACGATATTCAGGACCATACAATGAATCGGAGGGCAGTTCGATGGAAGCCCCCGCATTGGCATAAAATTCAAAAACGAAATACACCGTATCCGGCAGCAGGAAAGGATTCAAAAGAGAATCTCCCGGTGAATACACCGTGCTATCCCCCGCATGTCCATGGTGGTTATATGGCAATTCATAATCACTGTAAGCATAACCGATAAAAAGGCTGTCGCCTGTGGGATAACCGAATTCCAGCACCAGTGAATCGCTGGTCTCGGGATGGTCGCCAATACGCTCCCATTCCACCGGCGGATACGATCTTGAGGCACCACCCGGTTGGTAATAGAAACTGAAATATAGCGAGTCTGAAATCTGCATCGGTCTGTGATACACATTGTTATAATCCAGTCTGATAGGATTCGATGTGAGGGTGTCTGCCCCGAAAGGCGTGGTTTCCGCATGAGGATATATCAAGCCGTTTTCATCCAAGGCATCCAAAGTCACCACTCCGATAGACGGCGGAACCATAGGGTACGAGTTATTCACAAATGCCTGTCGGTCAGCCCATAAAGACGACTTCGGGGCACCGGTATAATTGGAAAAATCATCGAAAAACGGCAAAGTGACCGGGGTGACGTTTCGGGTCTTCACTTGCGGCTGACCCATGATTTGCGGGTTGTGAGTCAGCCCTGTGAGCACTTCCTGCGCCTGGATGGCATTCAGACAAAGGAAAGCCAGTAAAAAGACAACATATTTTCTATATCGATAATTCATAATTTCCCATCATTAAATTATGAAAACCAAGCATTAAAATGACAATTCACTTTCATAATCCTCAGCTTTCAGTTTTCAATTTTCAGTTTTCAATTAGTGTGGAGTCAGCACCTACTGGCAGTTCACTGATGTCGCGTCCCACTACCAAAGTGATTTTATCTCCCATTTTGATTTTGGTACCAGCGGCAATCGCCCTGCCATTATGTAGCTGCTCCAACACTGCGTTTTCGTATGGACTTGGTTTCAAGATCGTTCCTTCCAATTCCAGGCCCAAAGCATTCAGCATGATTTCGGCCTGACGAAGCGACACATCACGCAACTCAGGCATAATCACTGTGGGCGGTTCGGAAGTCGCCACCGTGAGATACACCTTACGGCCTTTCTTCACTTTCTCGCCAGCCTCGGGATTCTGCTTGATAATCGTGCCCGGCTCCATGGTTTTGTCGTACACCTCATCGGTGATGACAATGATATAGTCTGAAGGAAGGAGTGTATCTATCAGTGCCACACTGTTTTGTCCCACAAAGTTAGGCATATCTACCTCGCGGCCATGGCGGGTGTACGATTTCAATATAATCAGACATACCACAGCAATAACAATGGAGATGATGATAGCCAACACCAAATGGAAGCCCATGCGCTGCGGTTTGAAGAAGTCTCTAATTTTTCCCATTTTCAACCTTTATTAAACTAAGAACTAAGAGTTAAGAATTAAGAATTTCAGCTTAGTTCTTAGTTTTTAGTTCTTAGTTCTTAATTCATTTCAAACAAACGACAAAAATACAAAAAAATTATGACATCAGCCTAATTTTGCCTTATAATCTTCGTAAGTCCCTGGCTGAGCCAGCAAAACGAACTCGCCGTCTTTCTGAATCATGCCAATGGCAGGATGTCTCACCCCATTGAAAAACGTGGTTTTCACCATGGTATAATGAATCATGTCGTCGAACACGATACGGTCGCCCACCTCCAGCGGCTCGGGGAAAGCGAAATCGCCCATCCCGATAAAGTCGCCAGCCAAGCAGGAGCAGCCCCCCAGGCGGTACACATACTTGCTATTCTCATCGGGATCTTTCGCGCCCAGCACCAGCGGCTTGTAAGGCATTTCCAGACAGTCGGGCAGATGGCAGGAGAAGGAAATGTTGAGCATGGCGATTTTGATGCCCTTGTTCTCCACGATGTCCTCCACCGTGGATATCAGCACACCAGTCTGCCAACCCACAGCCTCTCCTGGTTCCAGAATCACCTCCTCCAGATTCGGGTAGCGGCTCTTGAAATCTTTCAGCAACTGAATCAAATGCGGAATATTATAATCCTCGCGGGTAATATGGTGCCCGCCACCAAAATTCACCCACTTGCACTCCTTGATGTAACGGCTGAAACGTTTTTCGAAATGCTCCAAGCAATGCTCCAGCGCATAGCTGTCATTCTCGCAAAGCACATGAAAATGCAGTCCGTCAATGCCTTGCGGCAGATGCTCGGGCATATCCTCCGCCAGCACTCCCAAACGAGAGCCCGGCAAAGCTGGGTTGTACAAATCGGTCTCAATCTCCGAATACTCGGGGTTCACCCTCAGTCCGAAACTCACCTTTTTGGGGAACTTCTCCGCCTTGTCTTTGAACCTTGCCCACTGGCTCAAGGAATTGAAAGTCAGGTGACTGCTATACATCAAGAGGGTTTCAAACTCATCTTCCCGATACACCGGGGCGAAAGTATGCGCCTCACAACCCATCTCCTCCGCAATCAGCCGCGCCTCGTTCAGCGAGCTGGCGGTAGCCCCCGCCAAGTATTGTTTCACCAAGGGGAAAGAGCGCCAGAAAGCGAAACCCTTCAGGGCACAGATGATGGAAACTCCAGCCTCCTGCTGCACCAGATCAAGGAGCTGCAGATTGGCCTCCAAAGCCTCTTCATACATAATGTAACACGGGGACGGATATTGTTCGAATTGCGGAATCATAACGGCTGTTTTTTGCGGTTAAAAATGAAACGGCAAAAATACAAAAATAGATGTTACGCAATAACTATTCCTCCGTTTCATTCTCCTCTTTGGGGACAAACCTTATTGGAAGGTTAAAAACGCAACGAACTGGTTTTCCCTCTAATTTGCCAGGCTCCCATGCAGGCATTTGTACAATTACCCTTGCCACCTCCCTGTCGCAACTGGGATATAGTGATTTCAAAATCCTGATGTTACGGTTGATACTTCCGTCTTTTTCCACCACAAATTCTGCCAGCACCGCTCCTGAAACACCTTTGTCTTTAGCATCTTGCGGAAATTCGAGTGTTCTGGCAAGATAGGCGTATAAAGAATCCATTCCACCAGGAAATTCTGGCATTTCATCTGCAAAACGTCCAAGCATAAAATCATCGTCAAAAATATCAGAATCATCAATAATATCATCCCTATCCTCTTCCGAAGTCGCCATTGAATCGACATATTCTATAGTAAAACTGACACTGTCTTCGGATTGCATACTGCTTTCGCTTTCCACAAATGACAAATTGCCTCCCGGTGACTGGGCAAATATCAGTATTGGTAACAAAAGAAACAACAAAGAAATTATCTGTTTCATTATCAATGGTTATTAATTTTGCAAAGGTAATAATTTTTTGCTTCATGTTGCTTTGTGGTCGAAATTTTCGACCGCAAAATAGTCAATTTACTGAAAATCAATACTATAATAAGTTGCACATTTCATTCAGAAAGTAGACAAAAATGTGTAAAAATATGCAGGATAGCCATGATGCATATTTTTAAATCCTCTCTGGAATTAAAAAGAGACCTTTGAAATTTCGGAAATTTTCGGAAACTTTAACAACTTTTCACATAAAAAATTTGGACATTTATTTTTCCCGATATACCTTTGCGCTTGAAAGTTATTTAATTCAATATAAAAATTTGTTATGAAAAACCTGATTAAAAAACTGAAAGAATTTGACGAAGAAAGAAGAAATGCATTAAGAACCCCAGAAAAATGGGATGATGAAGCAGTAGCAAAATGTTTTGTTCCGATTGCTAAATATGTTCTTCTCAATGGATACTTTTTGGTAAATGACAAGTATATAATAGATCTTGGCGCAATTGAATTATACTACCATGAAGAAGATGGTAATATTAAAGACCATATTATGTATCATACAAACGAGCATCCTTCTAAATCTAAGGTATATAAATTGAATAATGGATTCCCATATTTCAAAATTGGAAGTTTCAATCTACACCAATCTGGTATAGATGTGACTTTTGAAAACGATGCTAATAAAGACGATAAATATAGGGCATCTTTTCTAATCCGTTCGTATAGAGTTTTAGAGAGTGAAAAAGATTTGAATAATATGACAATCCCCTTTGATAATTGTTCCACACACATATTTGATGATATGTTTTATGAAGGTATTTCGTACGATGCTGGAAATAAAACGACAATCGAATGGATAGAATTTCATAAAATTGGTTCTTATAATGAAAAGGGGTGTCCGCGGGTAAACGTGTCTAAATATCGTTTAAATAACAAAAACAAATACGAAAAAGATGATCGTATTTATGACTCCGATAAAATAATTACAAAAGAAGATTTCGAGGTCGCTAAAAAAGATGCAGATGCTAGTAATTCATATCCTAAATATTTTAAATATGGTACAGGCAAATACTATAAACAAGATATGAAATTATGGCAGTTTAAGAGGAATAACATTATTGAAAAATAGATAAAACCATGCTCACCGACAACCTCACCAACAGCGTCTATTTCTCCAGCCTCCTGCCTGAGAAATGCCCAATTCTGAATACTCATCTCGTTGATGCATTGCAAAAACATGGGGTTCAGTATGCTTATCTATTCGGAACAAAGGACATCTGGTGCCGCGACTTTATGCCGATTCAGATTGATGAAAACCATTTCGTATTCTACAAATACACTCCTGATTATCTTCAAGATGAAATCGGACTCCGCATTCAAACTAATCCTGAAGATGTGTTCCAAACGGAATCCAACAATCTGAGGCATCTTCTGCCACAAAGCAGCACAATAGATCTTGTACTCGATGGCGGAAACGTGGTGAAATGCGGCAACAAGATTGTAATGACAGACAAGGTGTTTGTGGAGAACAAAAACAAAACACCCCAAGAGGTGCGATGTCTGCTCGAAGAAGCGTTCTGTTGCGAAATAGTCTTCCTTCCTTGGGATGAACATGAGGATTACGGGCACTGCGACGGAATTATCCATTATTTGGACGACAACCGAGTGCTGATAACCAACTATGTCGATTTTGACAAGACTTTTGCCCAGGATTTTCTGCGAATTTTGGAGAAACATTTCGATGTTATAACACTGAAGTATAACGTAAAGCGGAAGCATGAGCGAAGCTGGTCATACATCAATTTTCTGCAAGTGGGCAATTTGATTCTTGTTCCCCAACTGGGAATACCAGAAGATGAGCAGGCACTGGAACAAATTAGCAAAGCCCTGCCCAATTGCAAGGTGGTAGGTATACCAGCATTGGAGGCAGTCAGAAGAGGCGGCGCACTGAATTGCATTTCGTGGAATATAAAAGCTTAAAATCATGGAAGATAACAAAGAAGATTATACAAATATGACTGCCAAAGAGCTGGAAGTTATAGCCAAGCAAGGTGATCCCAAAGCACAATTTAATCTTGGTTCATGCTATTATAATGGAACAGGTATCGAGCAAGACTATAAAAAAACCGTAAAGTGGTTT
>LXOW01443864.1_pt1 | contig 19985 bp, 21 predicted proteins | sample 1368591 | NCBI WGS metagenome assembly LXOW01 (sample SAMN04884650, study PRJNA319009) | bovine gut metagenome | isolation source: Cow rumen | host: Bos taurus | place: Italy: Legnaro (PD) | collected 2014-07-09
TAGCCATAGCCGTCTCCATAACCATAGCCATAGCCATAACCGTATCCGTAACCATAGCCATAACCGCCATAGCCGTAGCCATAACCATAACCATAACTGGAACGCTTGAAGTAGGGTACATCATTGAGAATGATGGCCATGGCCGGGAAGAGTTCAGTATGGTACATCTTGTTGACTTCCGGCAACATCCGCTTGTCAAAGAGGCCGGAACGGATGATGAGCAGTGTAGCGTCGACGACGCGTTTGATGATGTTGGCATCCGCGACCACCCCGGCAGGGACACAGTCCAGGAAAATGTAGTCATAACGTCTGCGGAGTTCTCCGATCATCGTGTCAAAGCGGTCGCTGGTCAGCAATTCCGCCGGATTGGGAGGAATAGGGCCGGACAACAGGCAGTCAACCCCATTGGCGAAAAGGTCATGCTGGATGAGGGCATCCAAATCCTCATTCTTTCCCGCCAGATAGTCTGATACGCCGGCTACACCCTTCATCGTGGTATTCTTGGCGATGGAGCCTTTGCGCAGGTCAAGATCCACCAGGATGGTCCGTTTCCCGGCAATGGCGAAACTCGTCGTCAGGTTGGAAGAAATAAAGGTCTTTCCGGAACTTTCCACCAGGGAGGTAATCAGGAACACGGTCGGCTGCTGGTCACGGCGGCGCAGATACTCCACGTTGGAACGCAGGATGCGGAAGGCCTCGGAAATCTGGTCCCGTTTCTTGTCCTGAACCACAATGGTCCGTTCATCCTTATGGGCCTTAGCCGGAATCTCACCGGCAAACGGGACATCGCAGCCTTTCTCAACATCCTTGCGGAAGCGGACCTTGGTATCCAATGCCATGCGGAGGAAGAAAAATGCCACAGGAAGCAGCATCCCGAGAATCAGACCGATGATGATATATCGAGTCTCGTTGGGAGCGATGGGGGTTTTGTTCGGGACCGCCTCGTCCACTACCTTGGCGTCTCCCTCGATGGATGGCTGGCTGATGAGGAGTTCCTCACGCCTTGTCAGCAGGCTGAGATAGAGGTTCTCCTTGATTTTCTGCAGACGCTCGATGCTTTCCACATAAATTTGCTGCTGGGGTACCGCCATGATTTTACTGTCATTGTGGGCCCCCAGGTCGCGCACTCCGCCAATCCGTTCATTGATGGCCCCGATATAGGCGTCCAGCAGTTTGTCCAAATTGGTTTTGAGGGTTTCCAGTTCCGTCAGCATATCCTGGACGACGGGATTCTGCATGGAACCGGTTTTCTTGTACTTGTCCAACTTGAGGACCAAGTCATTGAAATTCCCCAGCGTCGTGGTAATATTGCTGTTGTCCAGGTCAATGCTCAAAGGAAGAAGACGGTTGTCCGTGTTGGTGGCTATCAGGCCCTGCATATAGCGGGCAAGGGAAAGTTGCTTTTCCAGCCGTTCCAGTTCTTCCGAATTGGCAATGCTTGCGGTAATGTAGTTTTGCCCGATGTCGCTGACATCGACGATCTTGTTCTCGCGTTTAAAATTGGCAAGTTCGTTTTCTCTCAGGCTCAGGTCCTTGTCCAAAGAAGCAAGGCGGCTGTTGATGTAATCGTAAGTGCTGTAGATGATGCGGGTCTTGTCGCTGACAGCATCGTCATTATAAACTCGAATCAACTCGTTAATGGCATCTGCCGCGCGCTGGGGATTTGTGTCCGTGCAGGTAATGTTGAGGATGGAGGTCCGCTCATCCTCCCGGGACAGTTGGATGCCGGAAGCCAGTTTAGCGGCGGCCCCGCGGATGCTGTTATGAAACACACTGATGGGCACCTCCCAAAAATCCTTGGTAAGGAACCAGGTAGGTTCTACGATGATTCTCCCGGAGGGTGTTGCAACCGTGTCTGAAAAGTTGACCAGCATAGGCTCATAACTGCTCATCGTAAGCAGGCAGTGCAGGCTGTCCTGTGCGGTTATGGTCAACGCACCGGTCTGGGAGTCATTCAAATCCAGAAATGTCACCTTGATGGGGGATTCCCCATACAAATCCTTGGCTCGCTTGACCACTTTGGAATAGGCGGAATATGTGACGTTGGCCCCCAAACGGCGGACCACTTCTTCCATCGTGGTCTTCGAGGTCATAATGGCCATCTCGTTGCTGAGATTGGTGTAGTAGAACTGCCGGTTGTTGGACAGGCTACTGATGACCGCCGAGGTACGGAGGGCTCCGTTACCGTCTCCGTTGGGGGATTTTAAAATGATGCTGGCCTGGCTGATATACACCTTGTCTATCTTGCGGACAAGAAAGGTGGCCAGAATGGCGCCTATCACGCCAAAGAGCAGCAGCCAGGGGATGTTCCTCAGGATAGTGAAGAAAAGATCCTTAAGGTTGAAATTGGAACTGTTCTCCTCTCCGGCAAAGGAAAGGTCATTCCCTTCAAGTTTGATGGTCTTGTTCTCGTCCATAGCAAATTATTTTCCGTTGCGTGCCAGGTTGACAATCATCACCACAAAAGCGGATACGGAAGAAATCGTTCCCAGGAAACCTACCCAGGAAGCCCAGTAGGTAAATTCATCCTTGAAGTACTTGGAGCGGATGGATTCCGTAATGATAAAGTCATTTTGCTGCAGCATAAAATACGGGTCGTTGAAAATGGCGGAGGAACGCGGGTCCAGATACCGCAAGGTCATCTTGCCGTTCACCTCCCGCATCACCGCGATACGGTCCCTTTTGGTGTAGTTGCTGATGTCACCGGCCATCGCCAGCGCCTCCAGGAAGGTGCAACGCTCGTTGGTGATGTTGAGCACCTTTCCGCCGTCTCCTCCCAGGAAGAAGACTTTGAAATTATAAAAGCGCACCTTGACAAACGGGTCCTGGATATAACCTCCGTCTATCAGCATCTTGCGGATCTTGTCCTGGAGTTCCAGCCGGGTGAGTCCGGCAGCGTGGATTTCTCCCAAGACAGGAAACTGGATGTTCCCGTAAACATCTACAAGATAACCATAAGTACTGCTGCCACCTTGAGAATAGCCATAATTGCCGCTGTTTGCATAATAGAGGTTGAAAGGCTTGGCCAGTTCTTCGTCATAGCAGGAAACGATGATGCTCAAATCATCATAAGGGGAAATGCGTGCTTCAAACTTGTGTTCCAGTTCAATCTGGCTGTTCTGAGTCATATCCTGAAGATAGAGCACCTTTTTGGGGGTCATACAGGACGATGCGCAGAGCAACACCGCTCCCAAAGCAATCCAATGGATATTTGTGATGAATTTCATATTCAATGTTATATAGCCTACAAAATTAAGTAAAAAACAATCGTTTTACAATGTTCTTGGCATTTTGGGAGAAAAGTTCCCTCATCCATTGAATGCCAAAGGGCTCCCAACGTTGGGGGTGAGTGGTAATCATCAAGTTATGGGGTAAGGTCCCCGCCGCTATGGCGTTCAGGATATCCCCCGTAGAATGATAGACTAGCCCCTGCTTCTCCCACCGTTCCTGCCAATGGGGGATTTTATCGCGTACACTGTATTCCCACCCGTCCCAACGGCGTCCGGTATCCGTCAGATAAAAGGTCGTGGAGAAATCCGTATCCAGATAGGGCTCATTCTCAATGCCCAGGGATTTGTAATCATACTTCTTCCAAAGGTCTTTGCTGTCCCAGGGGGAACGCGGGGAACCGTGCATACAGATGCTCTTGACAGGGGCAATCCGGCGCAAAGCCTCCAGATTCATTTGGAAATCCTCCCAGGCAGCGGCCAATTCTCCGTTACAGGTCGTCAGGGACTCATAGTGGTAGCCGATTTCGTGTCCCAGTGCGGCTATCTCACGAATCACTTCCTCGTCCCAACTGCAGGGGACAGCCCTGAAATAATAGATGGCCTTCCAACCCTCTTCCGCCTCGATGCGGGCAACCCGCAGAGAATTCGTGGGGCGTTTATCTACATCGTGTCGCAGAACCACAGTGCGGCCTTTCAAGGCGCGCAACAGGCGCCGGTAAGTATTTAGCGTGAAATCCACTTCTTTTGGTCTATAAAATCCAGCAGGAAGCCGGTTACGTCAATTTTATCAGCCATCAGGACGTTGTGCCGGGCTTGGTAGTCCGTATCCCCGGAGAGAATCTCCTCTCCTTTTGCAATAGCCCTTTCCTGATCTTCCGGACCCTCACTGAAGGTGTAACACATTCCGTACTTTTTTTCCTGCTCCGTCGTGTAATAGCGGCCGGTATTATCCAGATAGACTCCGGGAACGCCAAGGCAGACGCCTTCCGACACCATCGTGGCACTCTCGCCGAAAACCATTGCCGTAAAGGCGAGTACGTGGTGGATGCGTTCAGGGGCAGTAGGAAGCCGATAGGGCTCCAAATCCTCGGGCAATTCCTTTTCCGAGGAAATGAATACCCGGGCCTTCTTGCTGAATGCCATTACGGCGCGCCGCTTGTTTTCCAGGCTCATTCCCTTATGCCCGGCATCGTGCGTGGCGTTCCAGGACACAAAACGCAGCAGCACATAGCGGTCTCCTTCTTTCAAGCCCAGTTCTTCGAGAACCTTCTTATCCGGGAAGAAACGCGAGGGGTGCAGATAGGCCAGTTCATGATAACCGGCGTAATGCACCTCCCGGCGGGAAATGACGGGGTGAGGATAATTTCCTGTCAACACGGCGGCCGTAAAAGGCTCATACAGGCGAATTTGCTCCATATTGTAGGTGTCCTCAAAGGAGATATGGGGCTTCCGGTAAAGCCAAGCCGCGTGTGCGGCATACATCGATCCGTGACTCAGCAGGACATCCGGCCGGAAGCGGCGACAGGCCCGCCATTCCAGAAAATCGAATTTCAGCAGCCCCCAAAGTTTCCCTATCCGGGATTTGTATTTTTTGCCAAAGGAACAAAACTGAAAGCCTTCCGCGCGGAGCAATTCCAATTCGAATTCTTTTTCCCGAAGCGTAAAAAGCACTTCATCTCCACGTTGTTCCAGGCAATGCGCAAAACATCGGAAAAGATGTACGTGGGCGGGATGCCCGATGTCTATCAGAACTTTCACTTGATTTTCTTGATGATTTTAACGGCCAAGGCTCCAATCTGGTACAGCAGGGGAGAGAGTACGCAACGAAAACGCCCGTGTTCCACCAGCGTGCCGCCGAATTTTGCTTTGAAATCCCTTACCCCATACCCGCCGTCACCAGGGGCCCCTGCCCCCATCATATCAAAACGTTGATACCCATTTTGGGCTGCGAACTTGATTCCGCTCCACGTGGCGAGAGTTGAAGGGAATATGTTTTTGTAAACGCCGTCCTCTCCACAGACAAACCATTCATAAACACAGTTCTTTCCACACAGAAGCGTTGTCCCGCCGATGATTTTACCTTCAAGGGAGATGAGAATGATTTTGCCCATGGAAGATGAAACCAACTGACGGAAAAAAATAAAGGGGAAAAGGGGAGTTTTAACTTTTTTCTTGTAAAGATCCTGTAAAAGGGAATAATAGTCAAGAATCTGCGCGTCGGTCGGTTGCTCCACAATCGCGGCTCCATCCCTCAGGCTTGTGCGTATGTCCCGTTTGCGGCTTTTCCCAAGATTTCCTTCAGCCGTTTCCTCAGAAGTGGTGTCTACGTGAAAGTTATAATGAGGTTCATACTTAAACCCAGCCTTGGCAAAAGCCTCTTTCCAAGGGGAATAGTCCTCAAAATTGCGAGTCTCTACATAAATCGCCCGACCTTTCAATCCTTTGGCACAGCGCTTCATCAACGTTATTACATCTTCTTCCGTGGCATCGTCCGCAATGAACGGTCCTCCGTTGATGATGGCCCTGCGGCTGAAAAAACGCTTCAGGGTGCCACCGTCTTTCTGAATGAATCCGATTACGGATGCCTTGACTTCCCCGTCCCGTTTGACTTCAAACCGGAACGGCTCCAGAAAAGGAAGTTTCTGGATAAAATCGTAGAACTCGGTCCGCTGAAAAACGTTGTTCATATAATGGAACGGTATATTGCGATTAATTTTTCCGTGATAACACGGTTGTCCAAACCTCTTTCAACCAACCGTTCCCGACCTTTTGTGCGACCGTCAAAGGATAGGGCAAGTTGCAACTTGGAGGCCAAATCTTCCGGACAGCGGTCGCTAATCCAACATCCATCAACCCCGGAAGTGATTTCTTTCACATCCCCGACATCTACGCTTACTATGGGGCATCCGGCAGCCAGGGCTTCTTTAATCACCTGTGGAGAGCCTTCTGTAAAGGAAGTCATCAGCAATGCATCGGCAGCCAGCATTCGCAGGCAAACTTCTTCCCGGCTAAATCCTTTTAACTCCAAAAATTCTACTTCGGGTAGTAAGGCGACGGCCTCTTTTGCCAATTCTGCGTTCTTAACGGGGTTGTCAAAGGCTCCAGAAAAGAGAATCATCTTTTTGCCTTCTTCCCAACCAAGCCGGGAACGGGCTTCCGCTTTTGATATTTCCAGGAAATTGGCCAGGTCAACTCCGCAAGGTAATAGACTCCAGTTTTTCTTGGGATGCAGAATGTCAATCAAGCCCTGAGAAACGAAAATACTGTGCCTGGAGCGCAACATCGCCAGTCTGGAGAAGGACCGTATGCTTCGTTCATTGACATCAGAACCGTGAAAGGTGGTGACGACCGGCACTCGGCATTGAAGTGTGGCCAGCAGCCCGCAAAGCCCGTAATGTGCGTGAATGATATCCGGTTTGTATAGATGAATAGCCGCTATCAATCCTTTTCTGGCTGCAAGGTAACCTATCACCCCCTTCCCTTGCACGGTAAAATATTCTACGGAAATCCCTATGCTTTGCAGCGCTTCCGCCTGTTCTCTGATAAAGGGTGCCGGGGTCCCTTTGTTCCCGCTGGCCACAAACAAGATTCTCATATCAGCCCCTTGCCTTTCAGTTTGAACCATTGCCAGCCCAGACAAATAAAGAATTCGGCAATCAGCACCCAATTGAACCATTTGGCCTTGCGGTTGTCCATCAAGGAGACCCCATACGCCGCAAACATCAGTTCAAAAGGAATAATCGGCATATGAAATCTGCCGGACTGTGCATAGACGCTTAATACCAAAGCCAAAAGATAGCCGCAGGTAAAGGCTATCGGAAGAACGTGCGGGCGCCACCCTCCCTTAAAAAGCATAAAAAACAAAGCGAGAATGACGAAGAAGGACATCACATTTTTGATGAAGTAACCGCCGTTCAATTCCATCAGCATTTCCTGATCTTCCGATGTGTAGGTCATACTGGGGAAAGGAATGGTGAAAATCAGCGGAGCAAATACTGATGCCCCGGCATATTTGGCAAAGACATTGCCTCCCTGTCTCTCTGCCCGCCACTCCATATTCGCAGACTGTGTACTAAGGATTTCGTTCGTTTCTGCACCTTCTGTAATGTTCCCAAGAAGCATATTGTTGACTGCGAAAGCCAAAATGACCAACAGTCCGGCAATTAATGCCCCTTTTTTAAAAGTAGAGGTTACCCGGGTGCTGGTGAAGACGACCGCCATAAATAGCGATACGAAGGCCACGGCAGCCAGTGCGGCGCGGAAAGTGAAAAGAGCCAGAATTAAAAGGAAGGGAAACAGAAAATGTTTGAGTTTAAAATTCTGCCGGAGGGCAAGTTCAGCAGTGTAAATAAAAGCGACGGAGAGAAAAATCATTTCGGATTCTTTCAACATCGAACCGCTATACCAGATTAACATAGCATCCAGAACGCAAAAAATCCCTCCTAGCCGTCCCGTGCTTTCCCCGAAATGCATCTTCCCGATGCGGTAAATCAGAACGCAGCATAGAGAAGAGAGCAGGCACTTGATAATAATGGGGATAATAATGGGACTAAAATGATTCGTGAGAAGATAGACAAGGAATAGCCAATAAGCATAGCCCGTATCGGGAATTTCTACCCCCCAACCAATCCAAGTTCCCCAAATATTCCAAGTCCCGGATTTAAATAGATTGACGCCATCTTCGGCAATATCCATATACCACCCGGCATCCAGTACACTGCTCCCATTCGGGGTCCCATATCGCTCAAGGTTGAAAAAATAGATAAAAATTGCCCAAGCCAAGCGTAGCCAAAAGGCAGTCCAGAAAACTTTCCGCTCAAAAAGTTTGGGTTTAAGATGTAGCCAACGTTTACTGAGGGAATTAGAGCCATAGAAAAAGAACAAGACAACGGACCCAGCCCCAAAAAGATACATATAAGGAGGCATAAGATGGGCTGGGAATACCGCCATAACGGCCAGTATCACAATCAGGTAGCATACCGTCGCCCTAACAGAAAAGTATTTTGGGAAATAATGCAGCATTTCAGCCGGCTATTTTTCTTTTCAATTTAATGAGCCTTGTTACATTTTTCTGCCCGAGCAGGCGCACGTACCAAGGGGCTCCAGCCTTTTTACCAATCCAAGAGCCGGCATACTTATGGTCACACAATGTGAGTTCCGTTCGAATATACTCTCCGGTAGTGTGACGCGGGTAGAAATATTCAGGTGGGTATATATGCAAGCCATCCCACTCTTTTTCTTTTCCGTCATGAATGAAGCCTTCATTTGTCATTGCGGCTGCGATAAAACTAGGATTGGGTGTCAGGTCTTGTTTCCCATTAGGTAAAATGAAATGCCTGTCGGCATAAGCATCAAGTTGTTTTTTGAACCAGGGCATTCCTGCCTCGCTACCCAGAATACCCATCCCAATCGTGTGCCGTTTATTTCCCTCAAAACCCGAAAAAGCATGGTTGTTGAGCAGAGAGTCAAAAGGTTTGAAGACCTCTACATCCGTATCAAAGTAGATGCCGCCACAATGATAAAGGGCATAAAGTCTTGCACAATCACTGACAAATGCGAACTTTCCGGCATCGTACGCTTCCCGCGTGTAGGGTAATGCCGAAACATCGAAGTTGTCCTCGTTCCAAAGGATGTACTCCCAATCAGGCATATATTTGTGCCAGGAGGCAATGTTCTCAAGAACATCGTCCGGCATAGGCCCACGTCCAAACCAACAGTAATGAATAATTTTCGGAATCATCGGTTCTTGATATGTAGTAGCAAACACGCCAACCTGGGACTCAAATTAGCCCAACGCATCTTTTTCGCCTTTCCGTGACTGGCGTGATAGGTGGAAAGCGGGAAAACGTCAAGTGCTTTCAGCCTTTGCAGCAAAGCCTTTCTTTCCTCCCAGAAAGTAGAACTTGCCGCTTCAATGACGGAGACCGCGGTATGCGCCGTCATTCCGTCAAACCACCGTCGGTCAGCACTGTTCTTGGCTGTCTCTTTTAACAATCCTATCAGAAAGATGCTGTCTTCCAATAACTTTCTCTGTTTGTCTTTGGAAACCGCCTGGGTAATGGAGCCGCTGCGGATACGATAATTGTAGATAACTTGATGGGTTGATGTCACCCTTTCCGCTTTCAACAATATCCTCGGGGTCCAGTCCGTATCTTCAAAATACATCCCGCTCCGGAAAAGACAACCCTCCAACAGCGCTCGGCGTATCATAAACTGGACGGCGTAGCAGGCATAGCCCAGCCGTTCATTCAAAAATTCAGCCCCGGAACAAACGGAGTCCCGATAATCGATGTAGGGGTTGCTTTCTTTGTAGGGCCGGAACGGTTCTCCTTGCTCTGTGACATTACGGTAGGCAAAGCGGAGTACATCCAGCCGGTCTTCCTGCATTTTCCTGACAAGCCCTCCCAGGGTGTTCTCCTCAATCCAGTCATCGGAATCCACAAACTGGACGAATTCTCCGCGTGCTGCTTTGATTCCCGTGTTTCTCGCAGCGCCCAATCCTGCGTTTTCCTGATGAATAACGATGATGCGCGCATCGCCAGTCGCCAAAGCGTCGGCAAGACTTCCGGACCCGTCGGTGCTGCCGTCATCCACAAGGATGACCTCAAAGTCATCGAAATCCTGTTTGAGCAGGCTTTCAACGCACGGGCCAAGGTAATCCCTGACATTATAAACCGGAACGATGACGGAAAGTGCAGGCATAGCCGCTAATCCTCCATATGGATAATCGATGCGCCGCCGCTTTCGAACTTGAACGGCAGTTCATAATTCAAAGTGCCGGCTGTCGTGCAACCCATTTCGGCCCGGAAGGCGTCCTGACGGTCCTTCGGACAATAGAACAGCAGGAATCCGCTGCCTCCGGCGCCGAGCAGTTTTCCGCCCAGAGCCCCCGCTTTTAACCCTTTTTCGTATAGCGCGGAAACGGTAGCATTGGAAATACCCCCGGAAAGGGATTGTTTGAGCAACCATCCTTCGTGGAGGATTCGCCCGAAATCATCGATTTCTCCTTTCTCAAGCACAGCCCTTAACTCCTGCGCCATTGTCACCATATGCCCAAGAATATCACGTTTGGACTTATCTTCCATTGCCTTGTTTTGGGTGGAGAGCAAAGCGCTGGCTGAACGCGTGCCACCGGTATAGACCAGAATGAGATTCTCTTCCAGTTTCGCCTTTGCGGATGGATTCATAATCACTTTTTCCACGACGACACTATCGTCGCTGTTAAAGCGGATGAAATTCATTCCGCCGTAAGCAGCCGCATACTGGTCTTGCTTGCCGATAGGATCCCCCAGACGTTCGATTTCTATCTCGCAGGCGGTCCTGGCAAGGTATTCCGGTCCTACCGCCTCGTGCTTATAGGCGTGGAGTGCATTCAGCAGGCATACCGTAAAAGAACTGCTGCTGCCCATTCCCGTTCCTGCGGGAACATCAGCCATGGAACTGATGTCCAACCCGTGCAAATTCAGCATTTTCAGACATTCCCGGAAAATCGGGTGCTGAATCTCTGCAACGGAATTGGCCAGTTCTGTGCGGGAATACTTCAACAGCGTCTGTCCCGGATAGAAATAACGATGGACGGCAATATATATATATTTNNACTCAATACCGCTCCGCCTTCCTGTCGATAGTAAGATGGCAGGTCAGACCCTCCGCCTGCAAAAGAAATTCTTAAAGGTGCTCTGGAAATAATCATATCTCACAAAGATAATCAGAAAGTAACAATAAACTTCATCTACCCGTCAGGAATCTGTAGATTCCCGGAAACACAAATCTCCATTTGAGTGACGCTTTCTGTTGCCTGAAATCAATCTGATTCAGTACTTCCCGTACCTGATTCCGATACTCTTTTTTCCCCGCATACGGCCAGAGACGGTACAGCATCTGAAGGTCAAAGAACTTCCGGAAATCAGCGTTAGCGGACCGTGCATCTGCATACTTGCCGATGTGGAACGGAATGTCGATTTCCGGGGCAAAGCGTTGGTTCGTCGCCCGGTTTTCGGCTTCCACCCTGTACCAGGCCAGCGGTTCCGCAGTTCCGTCATACACCGCAGGCCCCGCCAGCATCAGCCGGTACCAAAGGTCTATGTCTTCGCCGAAAATGATGCCGTTGTCAAAACCGCCAACAGCATCAAAGGCTTTGCGCGATATTGCCGTGCTGCCGGTCCAATAAGGGCAACCGAGGCTCCAATCCTGCGGCAAGTAACCCCGGAATCCGTTGCCGACCCTTTCCGTTCCGCGGATACCGTAATTCATTCCCCAGATGGCGGCATCAGGAAATTCCTCACACAGGCGGACGAGGGTCTCCAGATATTCCGGCTCCCAAAGATCATCCGCATCAATAAAGGCAACAATGTTGCCTTGGGAGGCCCGGACCGCCTCGTTTCTGGCCGGCGTAACACCCTTCCGGTTCTGTTGCATCAATAGTTTGATGCGAGCATCCTTGGCTGCCAGGTCCTGGGCGATTTCCAGACTCCCGTCCGTGCTCCAGCCGTCCACAATCACCCACTCAAAGTCAGTGAAAGTCTGGCCCAGCACGCTGCGGGCAGTATTTTCAATGCTTTGCGCCTTGTTGAACAGCGGCGTGGTAATACTGATCATCGGCTCCCAAAAATAATATCAATGATTCTTTGCACATCGTCATCAGACAACTGATGGTGCATCGGCAGGCAGATGACTTGTTCTGCGATTTTGTGCGCCACCGGAAGATGCTCCTTCTGTGCCGACGGCAATGCCGAATAAGGTCCGAAACTGCTGATGAGCGGATAGAAATAGCGCCGGCCGAAGATGCCGTGTGCTTTCATCGCTTCGTAAAGCGCATCCCGCGAGAGGCCGAAAGCCGCTTCATCGATGAAAACGGGGAAATACGCATAATTATGCTGGATGCCCGGAATATCTTCCAGCAAGCGCAATCCGGGAACATTCCGCAGTGCTTCGCGATAGCGGTTTGCCACTCTCTTTCGCGCGGCGATGGCTTCGTCCACCTGTTTGAGGTTCAGGAGCCCGCAGGCGGCTCGCACTTCGTCCATCTTTCCGTTGATGCCGGGCCCCTCAACTGTCACTTCGTCTTCGAAACCGAAATTCCGCAGGTGATCGATTTTGCGTTTCATCTCCTCGCTGTTGCAGACGATGGCGCCTCCTTCCAGCGTATTGAAGACTTTGGTCGCGTGGAAACTCAGCGTGCTGAGGTCGCCCTCGTTCAGAACGGATTTGCCGTCTTTCTTTACTCCGAAGGCGTGAGCAGCATCGTAGATTACTTTCAGTCCGTATTTCCTGGCGATGGCATCTATCGCTTCCGTGTCGCAGGGATTGCCATAGACGTGCACCGGCATAATGGCCTTTGTGCGTGGCGTGATGGCAGCCTCAATGCGCTCCGGATCCAGATTGCAGTCGCTTTCGCGAATGTCCGCAAATACCGGAGTCAGACCGTTCCACCAGATGGCGTGGCTGGTGGCCACGAAACTGAACGGCGTGGTAATGACCTCGCCCTCCGTAATCCCCAGCGCCTGCAATGCGGTAATCAGCGGAATTGTCCCGTTGGTGTAGAGGCTCAGGTATTTTACGCCCAGGTAGTCCGCCAGGGCCGCCTCCAGCCTTTCGTGATAATCTCCTAAATTGGTGACCCACTTCCTGTCCCAGATGTCCTTCAGCATTTTCTGCAAGTCATCGAGGGAGGGCAGCAGGGGAGAGGTGACGGTGATATTGTTGTTCATCCCGATAACTGCTTATGAAATTACGACACGCAACCAATCCGCTTGGTGCGTTATGGCGTTTTCTAAATCTTCCGCTGTTTGGAACTTCAACACTAATGTGCCAATTGCATCGTTGGCTCCTTTAAACGACTCTACCCGGTCTCCTTTCTTCACCCATAAATCTTCTTCAATAATTTCTGCGGGTAAGTCTTTGCTGATTTCAAGACGTTCAAACACTCCGTCTTTCTCTGCATGCAGAATGATCTCTGTCCAATGACCGTTGTAGGGCTTCTGCTCGATAGGGTCTATGGGATCTCCTACTACTGCCCGGGTAATGGCGGTAATCATATCTACCCCGGTAGCATAGCGGAGCATTTCGCAGAGGCGGTTTCCCCCTCCGCGAGGCGTAAGTTCCATAATGTAGGGTTTCCCATCGGTCCCTATACGGGTTTCGATATTATATACCACCGTTTTAAGGTCAAGCAGGGTAATGAGCCTTTGTATCTCCTTTGTCAAATACTCTTCTTGTTCCTTGGTAAAAGTCGACGGCCAACTGTAGGCTGCCGGGGTGTAGGGATTGGTGGCATCGAGGTCAAAACGCTGGGCGCAGAAACTGGTAAAGACCAATTTCCCGTCAACGGACATACTGTCGGTATCAGAAGAGCATCCGTCCTTTTCGATAAAGTCTTCAATAATGATATGACCGGACAAAGATTTTCCAAAAGCGAATTCCACAGCCTCCTGCAATTTGTCTGCACGATCTACCCGGGTTACGCCCTTGCTGCCGGCGGCATCTGTTGGCTTGACAATGACCGGAAAATCCCATGCTGTGGCATCCACCATTGCCTCATTGACGGTAGCATAGCCTTTTGCTTTGGGAACATTGAACTTATGTTCTGCCAAAAAGGCGCGGAACTTGTCTTTGTTTTGTAAAATTTCTACAGACGCAAAAGGCCCAAAAGAAGGCAGTCCCATCTTGTTCTGGACATAACTTGCCGCTACAACACCCGGGTCACAGGCAAAGGACATAATCCCGTCGATTTGCAGCCTCCGGGCTTCGCGTAGAACCGCCTCTTTGTCTATGATGCTGACATTGCAATACGCATCACTGTATTTGTGGGCAATGTTGTCTGGCAGATAATCTGCCGTGATGACATAATACCCCTGCTTGTGCGCTGCTTCTATCACAGGGATGAGATATCGCAAGCCCCCCAGGAGCATTAGTTTTTTTTGATCCATAGTTGTCTTGTTGGCAGGATAATATCCTATGATGGTTAGCCTGCCCCTTAACCTAAATCTGCTTTTTTATGAGTTAATGAGTAAGTCTGCAACTATTTTTACTTGACTCTCCTGTAGATCATAATAAAGAGGGAGGCGTACAAGACAATCGGAATACCGATCAGATTGCACCAGTTCTGCACCATGATATTTATCAGCATAAAAAGGTGAAGAATGTAGGCTCAAATAGTGAAATACCGCCAGAATATCATTGTCTTTAAGTTTCTTAATCAGTGCAGTCCGCTCTTCCAGACTATTGCATACCAAGTAGAACATATGGGCGTTGTTGGTGGCATATTCTGGAATATCAGGAAGTTTGCCCCCCATATCAGTCAATGGACTAAGTAACTCATAATACTTGTTCCATAACGCTTTTCTCTTCGCTTGGATTTCATCCAAACTCTCCAGTTGTGCCCATAAGAATGCGGAAATCACCTCGCTGGGAAGAAAAGAACTGCCGGTATCTACCCAACCATATTTGTTGACCTCCCCCCGGAAAAACTCCGCGCGATTTGTGCCCTTTTCCCAAATAATCTCGGCCCTGCGAATGAATCTTTCATCGTTGATACACAAGCATCCACCTTCACCTGAGATGATGTTCTTCGTCTCGTGGAAGGAGAACGCCGACATATGCCCGATAGTCCCCAAAGGCTTTCCTTTATAGTATGAATCTATCGCCTGAGCCGCATCTTCCACCACCAAAAGGTTATGCCTATTGGCAATTTCCATAATGCGGTCCATATCACAAGCGACTCCGGCATAATGAACGGGAACAATGACTTTAGTCTTCGGGGTTATCAATTCCTCTATCTTCACTGCGTCGATGTTGGGGTTACGTTCCATCGAGTCGGCGAAGACGATCTTTGCCCCGGCCCGAACAAAGGCCNNGTATAACTGGGCACAATGACCTCGTCTCCCGGCTGAATGTCGCAGAGAATTGCGCACATCTCCAAAGCATCCGTGCAACTTGTTGTGAGTAGGCACTTTTTGAATCCGTAGCGGTCTTCCAGATACTGCTGACAGCGCTTGGTGAATTTCCCGTTTCCAGACAATTTGCCGTCATAAACGGCCTCATACATATAATGCGCTTCCTTGCCGGTGAGATGGGGTTTGTTAAAAGGAATTTTCATGACCAAAAGAAAATGCTAATTCCAATAAGGATAATAACGATAGATGCTATTTTTCGTAATGTCAGTCGCTCTTTGAAACAGAGCCAGGATAGAGCAGGAACAAATAGATAACTTGCAGACTCCAGTATTCCCACTTCTTTTACCTGGACTCCTTTGCTCATGGCAAAGATATTCGCAATCAAAGAAAGCCCAAGTAGAGCATAACCACTGATTACCCAGGGGTTCAGATATTCACTAACAAAGTTGCTATGCTTGATAGATGCCCCTTTCTTTAAGAGCATCTGTGCAAGCGATGCCGTGAATACACTTAATATGACAAGGGCGTAGAACATTATGATTTAGCGTAAAGGGCAATCCCGCCGATAATCAGAATGGATCCGATAATGTTCTGAATGGTGATGATTTCCTCGAAAACGATATGTGAAAGCAACAGTATAAAGATAAGCGAAGTGCCTTTGAACATATAGGCGTCGCTCACTGGCATTCGTTTAATAATCTGCTGCCACAACAATGCGTAAACCCCGAGAACGCCAATTGCGCAAGCCACACGCCAAAGGTATGCCCAAGACAAGACGCCTTGCGTTGATGCCCCTTTGGAGAAAACCGATGCAAGGGAGTATACAAAGAAGGCAAAAATAAGGGCAATATATGTAGTCAAACTTGCCCACCCCCTATTCTCCAGCGATTGCGAGAAATGAGTATTGGCTGGTATAATGTTATTCGTTTTCAAACAGTTCTTGAACAAGATAATAACCAAAACACTAAGCAAATCTAGTTCTAAACTTTCGTAGGGGCAGAACTGATTCGCCTTTCTCATTGATTGCAACGGTTATCTTGAGTAATCCTTTCCCACAAACAACAACAGGACATCTGTTTTGGGTAAATAATACTTTCCCATACTGTCTATTCTCAATCCTGACATCTGGAAAAACTTCAGCATCAATAATCCGTACTATACAATTATCAATTCTAGAGGAGGCTCCCTTGAACGGAAATCCAACACTATATATAAATTGAAGAATATCATCGGATGATTGACTCCAATCAATTCTGTAATCATCTTCATCCCTCCATAAACTATATGAAGCGTCCTCTTCGTTCTGAGGGAAAGATGATAACGATTTTCGTGATTGTATTTTGCCAAGAATCTCGCATACAAGTGTGGAATATAATGGCGTAATCAAATCGATTGCATCAAATACCTTTATGGGATAATTAACTGCCACTGTTTTTTGTCCAATAATATCCCCTTTATCATACTCTTCACTTGCGAATAATGCTGTTACACCAAGAAATGGTTCTTTATTGATTAACATGTTCACCAAAGGTGCAAATCCCCGATATTTGGGTAGAAGTGAATCATGTATAACNNGATACAATAAGGACTATCTATCGTATAATCCTCATTTCTATCACTTACATTTATTTGTGCCTCTCTACAAACATTTAACAATTCATCATAGTAATCATAAGACATATTATCGTCACGGGCGATTATCACCTTATCTATGATATCAGAATACCCCCCCTCGATTAAGCTGCCAAGTACGGCCAATCCTTTTCTACCCATGATACATAACGAAACATCTCTCATATAACCTTTTCCAAATATGATTCAAATGATAAGCGATTTCCCTAAACAATGTACGCGTTAACTTGCAGATGATTTATAAGTTCAATAAATTTGACACGATAAACAATGGACGTTGCTTGACCTTTTCAAACAATTTACCAATATACAATCCCACGACGCCAACCAAACTGATTATGACGCCAGAGAGAAGCCATATAGAAATAATCATGCTTGTGTAACCAATCACAACGACTCCTCCGGTGAACCATTTCACGAGGAAATAAATGCCGGCAAAGATAGAAACTAACGTGATGATGAACCCGGCTTTTACCATAATTCTTAATGGTTTGTCCGAGAAGGAAATCATTGTGTCAAGGGCTAGTTTAAACAGTCTCTTAAAATTATAACTGGATTTGCCAACAGCCCTTTCAGAATGTTCAACCGGAATAACGGCTTTTCGAAATCCTACCCATTGAACCTGAGTTGGAAAGTATCTCATAGCATCCCCCATACTCAAGATGGCCGTAATCACTCTTCTGTTATATATACCAAAATTGGCGATACTTGCATCTTGCGTGGTTTCCGTCAGATAGGAGAATAGTCGATAAAAAAGTTTGGACGACAATATTTTTAGAAAAGTGTCGTGGCGTTCTATGCGTTGCGCCATTACGGAATCATATCCTTCAAGAGCCTTCTGGTAAAGGTTCGGAATTTCCTCTGGTCTATCCTGTAGATCGCAGTCCATTACCACAATCCAATCACCTGTAGTATACGTAAGTCCTGCTGTAATGGCATAATGCTGTCCAAAGTTACGCGAAAGGTTAATCCCCTTGACGCGTTTGTCATTGTTGGCAATCTGAACAATTTCTTCCCACGCATTGTCCGGGGAAGCATCATTTACCAGGATGATTTCCCAGTTCTCCGTAATCTTGCTGACACTGTCGGAACATCTCTTTACCAGTTCGGGAATCATCGCAGCACCGGAATACTCGGGGATTACTATCGATATAAGAGGTCGTCCCATAATTAATCTATTATTTGATAATTCGTGGAGTCGTCATAAGATCTTTATGCCCCTTTCTCATTCCACCACCCCAGGCAGCGAATGCGTAGCGGAAACCGGCTTCTTGAACAATTTTAAGGGTCTGTTCATTATAATCTCCGTAAGGGTAAGCAAAGCAGTCCAGCGGCTTGCCGATAAACTCCTCCAAAATGCTTTTGCTCAGGACAATTTCTTCTCTCTGGGCATCGGCATCCAAGGTGNNCCGATTGTACATAGCGGGTCTTTGGCTATTTTATCCAGTTGTGAGGGAGTCATTCCTCTTTTGCACTCACGCCGCTCGGAATCGAATACATAATCCGCTACGACAAAGATGCAGTAGGGGATATTCAACCGGTCAAAGAGGGGCATTCCGTTGAGGAAATTGTCTTCATAGCCATCGTCCAGCGTAACGGCTACGAACTTATGTTTCCTGGGCTCGAGTATGTCCGAAATAGGGATAAACTCATAACCTTTGGTGCGATATTCCAAAATCAACTGCTCCAAACGTAACGGAGTAATCCCGTAGATTCCGTAATCCTCATCGGAAACGTGATGCAATTGCCAGACTTCTCCGATAACGGGGTGTATGGCATTATGCATAATGCGCTTGAGCTTCCTCAACATACAATCTCAATGAAATGAATAACGAAGTTAATAAGAATAGCGCATTAAATAGTTAATTCTCGTGGAATAAGGACTTGAAAACAACCATTGTCCAACTTAACCATATACTTATGGCGATTTATGAAATCATTCAATAATTCATTCTTTTCATTAATATATGGATGCCAATCACTACAATCTAGCACTGACGACCATGAGGGATTAGGCGTAAACCATAACTGATCCTTAGCTTTATTAATTATGATGATTGGCTTAAGTAAATTATTCTCACCCCTTCTTAATTCCTTCTTAAAAGAATCATATGTCATTATCCCAATCCAACTATTATTTAAATAAGGTTTGGTAGAAGTGAGATAATTCATCATCGGGATATTGGGGTATGCCAAAAGTTCAGAATCAGAATTAATATACGGCTTTATGCTATGAATTACCTNNGGTTAAAGATGTACGAACGAAGCTTTCCTCGACGACCTTTGTTTTTTTAAATCGAGCCCCTGTATCCCTATAGCATGAATTCATCGTCTTGCGGACGGAAATAGCGCATACAAGCACAATACACATACTAATAGCCCATCGTAAAACGGAGGATAATTTGATTTTCTCCCATATTAAGCTCAGAGAAAGAGGCACAGCCAAATATATACTATAGGCTCCGACATTATATATGTAATAATCACTTCCCAAAGGCAGTAAAACCATAATTAATAAAGAGAGAAACACTAAAGTAACAATATCATAACTATATAAATTTTGAAATAACAGAACATATGAGAAAGGTATTATACATACCGCATATAATAAAACAAAGACCTGTTGTCTTGTATAATACGATATCACAAGAAATAGTATGATGAATAACGCAATCTCGCTCACACCTTTAGCATAGCCATTTGTTACCCTGTTATCAATAACCCACAACAAGACAAAAAAAGCCAATATAACTGTAGAATATAGTGCGATTCCTTGGAACTGTTCGAAAATAACATTGAAAAGATTGGATAGACTATGCGAATCCCCAGACGTAGTTGCGGTATTAAATATGTCCCTAATAGCGGGAATAATGTAATCACCATACCCGAGGAGAAAAATGAGTCCGACATTAATTGTTAATCCGATGATAATGCCAAGAATTGCTAAACTAAATAATCTTAAAGACAATCTAATATTTGATGTGCGGATAGAATATAAAGCAAGACTCATCAATAGCCCTATAAGACAAATATTCGGAAGTCGAAACAAAATTCCCCCACCGATTACGATCCCTGCCCATATCATATACCGCCCATTGTCCTTAGTTATGGACAAGAAGATAAATAATACGGCTAAAAGAGAAATTAAACTTGAGGTGTGATTATAATGAAAAACAAAGATATAATGATTAGCCAATATGGTTATCAGAGTGCCAATTATTATCCACAA
>LXOW01182831.1_pt1 | contig 19961 bp, 16 predicted proteins | sample 1368591 | NCBI WGS metagenome assembly LXOW01 (sample SAMN04884650, study PRJNA319009) | bovine gut metagenome | isolation source: Cow rumen | host: Bos taurus | place: Italy: Legnaro (PD) | collected 2014-07-09
ACTCAAACTCGATTGCCCGCCCCTTTTCTCGTAACTTTTCACGGTTTCAGAAAATGAACCAAAAACAAAATAATAGTTGACAAGCCGGGCAAAAGGTGATAAAATATTCACATCAATTGAAAAAACCTGTGAGGAAGAGTAGTAATACCGATCATCCGTTGGGTAGAGAGCCGCGGACGGTGGAAGCGCGGAGAACGGACCGGTACGAATGGACTTCCGAGGGCAAACGGAAAGGCGGGAGACCGCCGAGTATGGGCGACGGAGAGGCACTCCGACAACAACGGCGGGCGTATTGCAGTACGCAAAAAGAGGGTATTATGACAGTACCAAGCGGGGTGGCACCGCAGGATAATTTCCTGTCCCGGCATTTATTTGCCGGGACAGGACTGTTTTTAAGTAAAAAGTAAAAGTGAATAGTGAATAAGGAGAAAAGGAAATGAAAAAAGTATTTGCAATTGTGTCGGCGGCTGTTATGCTGCTGATCTGCTTGGCGGCTTGCGGGGAGACCGCTGAGACGGGCAAGAAGACCTACAAGATAGGCATCTGCAACTACGTCGACGACGCCTCTCTCAATCAGATCGTCGACTCGATCAAGGCGCAGCTCGCGACGTACGAAGACGTCACGTTCGATATCAGATACGACAACTGCAACGCCGACGCCGCCGTTATGTCGCAGATCATCACGAACTTCATCGCCGACAAGGTGGATTTGATGATCGGCGTTGCGACGCCCGTCGCGATGCAGATGCAGAATGCGACCGAGGACAATAAAATCCCCGTCGTATTCGCAGCGGTTTCGGATCCGCTCGGAGCCGGACTTGTCGACACGCTCGAAAAGCCGGGTAAGAATATCACCGGCACCTCCGATTATCTCGACACCGAGGCGGTTCTCAAACTGATGTTCGCCGCCGATCCGGACCTGAAGAAGGTCGGACTGCTTTACGACGTCGGTCAGGACGCGTCGACGAAGCCGGTGGCCGACGCGAAGGCCTTCCTCGCCGCGAAGGGAGTTGAGGTCGTCGAACGTACCGGTACGACCGCCGAAGAGGTGACTATCGCCGCGCGCGCTCTCGTTACCGACGGCGTCGGCGCCGTGTTCACGCCTACAGACAACACGATCATGAAGTCCGAGCTCGCGATTTACGAGATATTCAGAGACGCGAAGATTCCGCAGTACACCGGAGCCGATTCCTTCGCGCTCAACGGCGCCTTCCTCGGATACGGCGTCGACTACGCCAACCTCGGCCGCGAGACGGGTGCGATGGCCGCGGATATTCTTATCAACGGCAAAAATCCGGGCGACGTTCCTGTCAAGACCTTTGACAACGGAACCGCGACGATCAACACCGAAATCTGCGCGGCTATCGGATTCGATCTCGAGACGATAAAAACCGCGTTCGCGCCTCTCTGCACGCAAATCAAGACGCTCGTCACCGCCGAGAAATTCGACTGATATTCAAAATGGATTTCGAATCGCTGCTGCTTCTCGGGCAGACCGCGCTTGAAAACGGACTCGTAATATCCCTCTGCGTCCTCGCGCTCTATCTGAGCTACCGGATGCTCGGCGTATGCGATCTGTCGACCGACGGCTGCTTTACGCTCGGCGCCGCGGTAGGAGCCGTCGTCGCGCTGTCGGGACGTCCTTACCTCGCGATAATCGCGGCAATGGGCGCCGGAATGCTGTCGGGGATCGTCGTCTCGCTCCTGCAGACGGTAATGGGCATTGACAGTCTGCTCTCGGGCATCATAGTCAATACCGGCCTCTATTCGGTCGTCATAGCCGTTATGGGCGGCTCGTCGCTGCTCAATCTCAACAAGGCAGAGACGGTTTTCACAAAACTCCGCTCGGTTCTGCCCGAGGGACCTGCCGGACGGCTGTACAAGATAATCATACTTGTCGCCGCGGCGGCGCTGGTGATACTATTTTACTCATTCTTCCTCAGAACGCGCTTGGGACTCGCTCTCCGCGCTACCGGAAACAATCCGGATATGGTGAGATCCTCCTCGATCAACCCGTCGGTTATCACTATAATCGGCCTCGCGGTTTCGGGCTCGGTCACAGCTCTTTCGGGATGTCTGCTCGCGCAGATGCAGAAATCGGTGACGGCCGATATCGGGCAGGGAATGGTCACCGTCGCGCTGGCGTCGCTGCTGATCGGCACGTCGTTCATGAGCAAAAAGGGCGTCACGCCGGGCGCGATCGGCGCCGTGCTCGGATCGGTCATCTTCAGACTGGTATATACAGTCGCGCTTAGATTCAATATGCCGGCGTTTATGCTCAAGCTGATTTCGTCTGTCATAGTGATTGTCGCAATCTTCATCCCCTACGTAAAATCGCGTTATCCCTCGATAGTCCGCCGCCTGACTTACAAACGGAAGGGGGACGCGACGAATGCTTGATTTGCGCGATATAACCGTAACCTTCAACAAGGGAACGAGATTTGAGATAAAGGGACTTGACGGGCTTTCGCTGCACCTCGCGTCGGGCGATTTTGCCACGGTGATCGGCAGCAACGGAGCGGGGAAGAGCACGCTGATGAACGTAGCCGCGGGTTCTGTCATCGCAGACGAAGGATGCGTCATGATCGACGGGCGGGACGTCACGCTCGATCCCGAACACAAACGCGCCTCATACGTCGGACACCTGTTCCAGGACCCGATGAGAGGGACGGCGCCGGGTATGACGATAGCCGAAAATCTTGCTCTCGCCGCGGGCCGCGGCGGCTGGCTCTCGCTGCCTTCGCGCTCCGACAGAGCGCTCTTCCGCGAGCGGCTCGCCTCCCTCGGCATGGGCCTTGAAGAGAGGATGAACACGCCGGTAGGACTTCTTTCGGGCGGTCAGCGCCAGGCGCTGACGCTCCTGATGGCGACCTTCAATCCGCCGAAACTATTGCTTCTCGACGAGCATACCGCGGCGCTCGATCCCGCCACCGCCGAGACAGTGCTCGGCATCACTCGCCGCACCGTTGAAGAAAACGACCTCACTTGCCTGATGATTACTCACAACGTCAAGGACGCTCTCTCTCTCGGCAATCGTCTGCTGATGATGGACCGTGGAAGAATCATTCTCGACGTTTCGGGCGACGAGAAGAAAGCGCTGACCGTCGACGCCGTTCTTGCCATTTTCAAAGAAAACGCCGCGTCGGCGCTGTCGGACAGAATGGCGCTGGAAAGGTAGCTTCGCAATGAAGACGCTGGCGCTAATGAAGGAATGAATTGCCGCTGACGCGGCATGAATTGCGCTGCGGCGCATGAAAAAACGCATACAGTGTAATAAACGTTACGCTGTATGCGTTATTTTTTTTGCGTTCATACAAAACTGTTGACAATATCCCTCAAAACATATATAATTGTTTTGTAATCTGCGGTTTGTCTTTCTTCAAAGGACGCCCGGAATGCGGACATTACATCCACGGAGGACGCGATGACAAAGAAAATGATACCCGGAATGCTGATACCGGCCCTGCCGGTGCTGATAATAATGATCTTGCTCTGCGAACTCGGAAAGCGGGGAATCGCCGGCGCCGGCGCCGCGCTGCTCGCGGCGGGCGTTTTCGCCTTTCTCACCGTCGCCTCGGCGAGGGGAGAGTGGCCGAAATATACGAAGCCTCTCCTCTGGGCCGGGTGGATTCTGATATTTGCACTGATTTTCATTCTTTTCGCGCCGAAAGAGAAGAGAATCGCGGCTTATGAAGGAAAAAGCCCCGTTTACACCGGTACGGTAAAGGTTGCGCAGGGAGAATTGCGCGGCGTGAAATCGGCGGACGGCGAGATTGAAATCTACGCCGGCATTCCATACGCGAAGGCGCCGGTCGGCGAGCTACGCTGGCGCGAGCCGCAGGACGCGGAATCATGGCAGGGCGTCTTCGACGCCGACACCTTCGGACCTATGAGCATGCAGCCGGCAGAGAATCCGGTTTATTCGTCTCTGAAGCGGATTATCGGCTATCACGACTACAAATTCGATTTTTCAAACACAGTCCCGGCTGTAAGCGAGGACTCGCTTTACCTGAACGTCTGGAAGCCGGCCGGAGAATGCGAAAACCTTCCGGTGCTTGTATTCATTCACGGCGGCTCCCTGAAGACCGGGCAGTCCTATTACTTTGAACACAGCGGCGAGGGACTCGCGCGCGAAGGCGCAATAGCCGTAACGATCGCCTACCGTCTCGGAGTGTTCGGTTTCTACGCAGACAGTGAACTCGCTGCCGAGTCTGAGAACGGCACGACCGGCAGCTACGGCCTGTTCGATCAGATAAAGGCGCTCGAATGGGTCAGGGACAATATCGCCGCCTTCGGCGGAGACCCGGACAACGTAACTCTCGCCGGAGAATCTGCGGGCTCGGCCTGCGTCAGCGCGCTCTGCGCCTCGCCTCTCGCGAAAGGACTCTTCCGCCGCGCAGTGCTCGAAAGCTCGACGCTCGCGACCGAAAAACCGCCGCATTCGTTCAGGCAAATGGACGAAGCTCTCTCAGCCGCCGCGAAGACGCGCGAGAGATTCGGCGCTTCGACGGTATCCGACCTGCGGAGCGTCCCGGCTGAAAAGCTCGTATCAGAAACCGAGCGGCACCATCATATAACCGTCGACGGATACGCGCTCGAACGCACGCCTTACGAATACCACAAGGACGGCGTATTCAACGCAGAGGCGATCATGCACGGATACAACGGACACGAAAGCGCGCCGTTCATCATATTCGATCACGCGAATCACAAAAACTACGAAAAGAAGCTCGCATTTTTCGGAGATTTTGCGAAGAACCTGCTTGAGCTTTATCCTGCGGCAGACTCAAAGGCAGCGGACGTGGCATGGGCCGAGATATACGGCGCGTTTTTCTTCGATTATCCGCACTACCGCCTCAACGGACTCGCGGTTGAAAGCGGCGTTCCGACCTATGAATACCTCTTTACAAAACAGAACGGCTCTCTCAGCGACTGGCACAGCGGAGAGATGATCTATCTTTACGGCAACATTCCCGACGGCTCGCGCCTCTTCGACGCGCGAGACAGGGAACTGTCGGGGCAGATGCTATCTTATCTGTTGAACTTTATGAAGACAGGCAATCCGAACGGAGAAGGACTTCCCGTCTGGGAGAAGAACACCGATTCCGCAACGCTGATGGAATTCGGAGACAAGACGGAGATGACGAAAGAAAAGAAACTGCCTCTTTACTCCGTCTTTGACGAGTACGTGAAGCAGTAAAAAAAGATCTGCCTCCCCGGAGTTCGCGCTGAACTCCCGGGAGGTATATCATATCTTTATCCGTACGTCCTTATTATCTCTTCCGCGATCTGCTGTTTCGGCACGCAGCGGTCCATCGCCTGCTTTTCGATGTAGCGGTGGGCGTCGGGCTCGGTCATCTTGAGTTCGCTGATGAGCAGCCACTTCGCGCGGTTGACAAGTCGTATCTCGTTCATCTTTTCCTCGATAGAAAGAGTCTTTTTTTCTGCCTTTCTGATGCGCTCGCGGGCGCTGATCATCCATCCGGCAGCCGTCAGAAAGAGTGACTTGGGAGCCGGTTTCTGCATAAGAAAGACGCCGTGAGAAACAAGTCTGTCGCTGACGTCGGGGAACTGCTCGGCTCTCGCAAGGAAGAGCACCACCGACTCTCCCGACGAGACCGCGTCGGCGGCGAACCGCACGCCCGCGTCGTCGGGAAGCGGAGAGTTGATGACTATGAAATCGAAGTCGCGTTCCGAGACGGCGCGCTTCGCCGTGCTAACGTCCGAGACGGTGACGACGGGAGAAAACGAGGAGGGAGGGAAGAGTTCCGGCAGAGCTCGGTTGAAGCTGTCGGTCGCCGATACTGCGAGAACGCTGTATATCTGCTCTTTCAGATCCAATCCGGTTCCTCCTTTCCCCGCCTCGCGGCGATTTTATTCGCAGTAGATCTTAATGATTTCTTCGGGTACGAATTCTTTTATGAAATCGTCCGACTTTGCGGTCTCGCGCGCCGCCTCTATGCTTTCGGGCAGGCGTTTCAACTGCTCCAGGGTCTTTTCGTCCGCCTTGTAGAGATTGACGTCCACCGGCTCGGGCAGCGCGATTTTGTTGCGTATTCCGTACAGACCCGCCCGGATTATCAGCGAAAACGCGATATAGGGATTGGCCGCCGGATCGGGCGAGCGGAGCTCCGCGCGGCGGTATTCGCCTAAGGCAGCCGGGACTCTGACGAGCTGCGAGCGGTTTCCGGTCGACCAGGAGACGTAGCGCGGCGCCTTCATCCTGCCGAGCCGCTCGTAGGAGGCGGCAGTCGGGTTGAAGAAGAGCGTCGACGGCACCGCCTTTTCGAGAACTCCTGCGATAGCCATGTCGGTTTTATCGAGATCGGGGTCGGGCGTCACTGAGAAGTTGACGTGGAACCCGTTGCCCGGCGCGTAGCTGATCGGCTTCGGCGAGAAATCCGCGTAAAGACCGTTTCGCCGCGCGACCGTCTTGACGACCGTCTGGAAGGTCATAACGTTGTCGGCGGCTTCGAGCGCCTCGGTGTATCTGAAATCGATTTCGTTCTGGCCGGGGCCCTGCTCGTGGTGCGAACTCTCTGGCCGGATGCCCATCTGTTCGAGCGTCAGGCAGATTTCGCGGCGCACGTTTTCGCCCTTGTCCTCGGGCGCGATGTCCATATATCCGGCTCCGTCGTAGGGCGTTTTCGTCGGCATATTCCGGTCGTCGAGCTCGAAGAGGTAGAACTCCTGCTCGGCGCCGAATCTGAAGGTCAGGCCTTCGCTTTCGGCTTCCTTCACAGCCCGCTTGAGCATGTTACGCGTGTCGCATTCGAAGGGCGCTCCGTCGGGATAGGAAATCGAGCAGAACATCCGCACCACCTTGCCGTGCTCGGGGCGCCAGGGGAGCCACGTGAGCGTTTCGGGCTCGGGATGCAGGAAGAGATCAGAGCGCGCCTCGTCGCCGAAACCCCTTATCGCAGAGGCGTCTATCGCGATGCCGTATTCGAAGGCGCGGGGAAGCTCGTCGGGCATAATCGAGACGTTCTTCTGCTTGCCGAAGACGTCGCAGAAGGCGAGACGGATGAATTTCACGTCCTCCTCGGCGACATATTGAATTACTTCTTCTTTTGAATAATTCATTGACGTATCTCCTTAAACGCTCAGTTCGGAGCGTAAAGCTGTTTGTATGGATTGGAACTTGCCGGCGTCACGACGGTGAAAGGAGAATCGAGCAGCTCTTCGATATCCTTCCCGAAGAGTTCGCAGAATGGCGCGAGAAGCTCGCGTATCTGCGCGAAGTCCTCTCCGTCCGCCGGGCGCGCGATTACGCCCCGGGGGAACCTCACGCCTTCGCATCCCGATCTGAGTATCATCTTTCCGCCGTGCATTCCGGTGCAGGGGAAATTGCCGACTATCGGGCGGTCGCCTCTGCCGAGACCGAGCACCGCGATGATTCCGCCCGCCTGGTATTCTCCGAGAAAGCTGCCGGTGCGGCCGCCGATGACAATCACCGGAATCTTGCCGCCGTATTCCTTCATATGAATTCCGGCGCGGTATCCGGCGTCGCCTTCGACGTAGATCCTGCCGCCGCGCATAGCGTATCCGGCGGCGTCGCCGATGCTGCCGTGAACGATGATCATGCCGTCGTTCATGGTGTCGCCGACGGCGTCCTGCGCGTTGCCCCGGACGGTTATCCCGGCTCCGTTGAGATAGGCGCCGAGCGCGTTGCCCGGTACGCCTTCGATCTCTACCGAAACGGCCGACATGCCGGCGCAGAGAAAGCGCTGTCCGAGGCAGCCGGTCAGTTTTATCTCTCTCCCGCCGCCTCTTATCGCCTCGTTTACGGCGCGGTAATCGAGGTCTTTCGTATCTATTACCATATTATACAACGCCTCCGAACATTTTTCTACGTTTTTCCTGTGAATAAATCATATTTGAAGCGATTTTTTTCATGTTCACCATTCCCCCGCGTGCGAAATACCGAGTATTTCGAGTTCCTTTTCGTTGAGCCCGACGCCGCGGAGCATCAGACGGTTGCCGCGCAGCGCTTCGATGGAATTGATGCCCATGCCGCCCATGATCTCCATGATCTCATGCCGCCATGCGGTCATGAGGTTGACAAGCCGTTCTGAGCCGATATCCGGATTCAGGCGCTTGACAAGATCGGGCCGCTGCGTCGCGATGCCCCAGTTGCATTTGCCCGTCTGGCAGGTGCGGCAGAGGTGACAGCCGAGCGCGAGCAGCGCCGCCGTCGCGACGTAGCAGGCGTCCGCGCCGAGCGCGACGGCTTTTACGACGTCGGCCGCCGAGCGGATCGATCCGCCCGCCACGAGAGAAACGTTGTTCCTTATTCCCTCGTCGCGCAGCCTCTGGTCGACCGACGCGAGCGCGAGTTCGATCGGGATTCCGACGTTGTCGCGTATCCTTGTCGGAGCCGCGCCGGTGCCGCCGCGGAAACCGTCGATTGCGATTATATCGGCGCCGCTTCTGGCGATGCCGCTCGCGATCGCCGCGATATTGTGCACCGCCGCGACCTTGACGATGACAGGCTTTTTGTATTCGGTCGCCTCTTTCAGCGAAAATACGAGCTGGCGCAGGTCTTCGATCGAATAGATGTCGTGATGCGGCGCGGGGGAGATGGCGTCGGAGCCCTCGGGGATCATCCTCGTGCGCGAGACGTCGCCGACGATCTTCGCGCCGGGCAGGTGTCCGCCGATGCCCGGCTTCGCGCCCTGGCCCATTTTTATCTCGATCGCCGCGCCGGCTTCGAGATAATCCTCGTGAACGCCGAAACGGCCGGACGCGACCTGTACTATCGTGTTTGCGCCGTATTTGTAAAAGTCCTCGTGCAGACCGCCCTCGCCGGTGTTGTAGAGGATGCCGAGCTCGGTCGCCGCCCGCGCGAGCGAGGCGTGCGCGTTGTAGCTGATCGAGCCGTAGCTCATCGCCGAGAACATCACCGGCATCGCAAGCTCGATCTGCGGATCGAGCGAGCACTCGATTCTGCCGTCCGCGCCTCTCTTGATCGAATTCGGCTTTTTGCCGAGGAAGACGCGTGTTTCCATCGGCTCGCGCAGCGGATCGATCGGCGGGTTTGTCACCTGCGACGCGTTGATCAGGATCTTGTCCCAGTAGACCGGCAGCGGCTTCGGGTTGCCCATCGAGGAAAGCAGAACGCCGCCGCTGTTCGCCTGCTTGTATATTTCCTTGATCGTATCGTTCTGCCAGTTGGCGTTTTCACGGAGCGTGCAGTCGCTTTTGACGATCTTCAGCGCTCTCGTCGGGCAGAGCGAGACGCAGCGCTGGCAGTTGACGCACTTCGTTTCGTCGCTGATCATCATGCCGCGCTCTTCGCTGAATGAATGAACCTCGTTTGCGCACTGTCTCTCGCAGACGCGGCAGGCGATGCAGCGGTCGCGGTTTCTGACCACTTCAAATTCGGGATATATGAATTCCACGCCCATCAGAAAGCGCCCTCCTTTACTCTGACTATTACCGGTTCGCCGCCCGACGGAGCCCGGATCTTTCCGGCGTCGGGTTCCATCGCGCGTATCGCGGCCTCTTCGCTCGCTATGAAGACTCTGTCGTCCTTCTCGCCGACGACCATCGAACGCAGTTTCAGCCGGTCGTTCAGCGCCATAAGTCCGCCGTCGAAGCCGAGAATGATCGAAAACGGCCCGGTGACGAGCAGGCTCGGGAAAACAGTCCTCAGATACTGCAGTTTATTTCTTTCGTATTCGTCCGTCTTTCCTGCGATCGTGCTCCAGAAGGGAGCGGCGATCACGTTTGCCGCCTCGGTCAGTGTCAGCCCCTGTCTGCGGATAAGATAATCGAGAATATACGTGATGACCTCGGTGTCGGTCTGCAGCGTGCACTTGTATCCGAACATCTCGATAAAGCGCCGGTTGGCGTCGTAGGAGGAGATCTCCCCGTTGTGGACGACCGACCAGTCGAGCAGGGTGAAGGGATGCGCGCCGCCCCACCAGCCGGGAGTGTTCGTCGGATAGCGTCCGTGCGCCGTCCAGCAGTAGCCCTCGTATTCGTCGAGCCGGTAGAAGACGCCGACGTCCTCGGGGAAGCCGACGGCCTTGAAGGTGCCCATGTTCTTTCCGCTCGAGAAGACGTACGCGCCGTCCATACATGCGTTGATCTTCATCACCGTGCGGGCGACGAACTCCTTCTCGTCGAGCTGCAGGTCGGCGAGCACCGATCTCAGCGGAGAAACGAAATACCGCCAGATAATCGGCTCGTCGGTGATTTCGGGAATCTTGCGCGTCGGGATGACCTCGCCGTGCACGATTTCATAATTCTCTTTAAGATACGCTTCGCACTTTTTCCGCGTGTCGCGGCAGTCGAAGAACATATGGAACGCGTAGAGATCGCGGTATTCGGGATAGATTCCGTATCCCGCGAATCCTCCGCCGAGTCCGTTCGACCTGTCGTGCATGGTTTTCATCGCCCGGGCGATTTTTTCTCCGCTCATCCGCCGGCCTTCCTTCGAGATAACAGCCGCAATCGCGCAGCCGGAAGGTATGCGGACGTCGCCTTCTTTCATCATCTGACAATCACCTCTTGAAAAACAAAAAAGCGCGCCCATCCCGCGCGGTACGCGCCGCGCGTGAATGAACGCCTTTGCTCATTTGTTATATTATACACCCGTCGGGCGGGTTTGTCAAGAAACAAAGCGGCGCCGTAAAAATTTTCAAAACTTTTTTGCATTTTCCCTTGACAAACGGCCGCGAAAGGCGTATAATTATCAGCGTTGAAGGCAAGGGCGTCTTTGAACCGTCGAGGGTTCAAAGGCCTTTTTGCATTTTACGGGCCTCAGAACGCGGGACGTTGACCCGCTCCGGGTCCGCAGACAATTTCAGATCTTAATATTTGCCGCTGGCGCGGCGGAACGGAGTAAAAAATGAAAACGGTATCCGATTATTTCGGCAGCATGGTGTTCGACGACAGAGTGATGAAGGCGGCGCTTTCGGGCAAGGTCTATTCGTCGCTTAAAAAGACGATCGCCGAGGGAGCTGAACTCGATCCCGAAGTGGCCGACGCTGTTGCGGCGGCGATGAAGGACTGGGCGGTTTCGAAAGGCGCGACTCACTTCACTCACTGGTTCCAGCCGCTGACCGGCATTACGGCCGAGAAGCACGACGGCTTCATCGCTCCATCCCCCGACGGCGGAGTCATTATGGAGTTTTCGGGCAAAGAGCTGATCAAGGGCGAACCCGACGCGTCAAGCTTCCCGTCGGGCGGCCTCCGCGCGACCTTCGAGGCGAGAGGATATACCGCCTGGGATCCGACGTCCTACGCGTTTATAAAGGGAAAGACGCTCTGCATCCCGACCGCCTTCTGCTCCTACGGCGGACACGCGCTCGATAAGAAAACGCCGCTGCTGCGCTCTATGGAGGCGCTCAACCGCCAGGCGCTGCGGATTCTGCGGCTCTTCGGAAACGATTCGGTCAAACGCGTCGTTTCGTCGGTCGGGCCCGAGCAGGAGTATTTCCTCATCACCAAAGAGATGTACGACGCACGTCCCGACCTGCGCTTCTGCGGCAGAACGCTCTTCGGCGCGAAGCCGCCGAAAGGTCAGGAGATGGACGACCACTATTTCGGCGCGATCAAGCCGAGAGTAGCCGCGTTTATGGAAGAGCTCAACGAAGAGCTCTGGAAGCTCGGCATCATGGCGAAGACCGAGCACAACGAGGTCGCTCCCGCTCAGCACGAGCTGGCTCCGATCTACACGACGACAAACGTCGCGACCGACCACAACCAGCTGACGATGGAGATCATGCAGAAGGTCGCGTCGAAGCACGGACTCGTCTGCCTGCTTCACGAAAAGCCCTTCGCCGGCGTCAACGGATCGGGCAAGCACAACAACTGGTCGATCGCCACCGACGACGGACAGAACCTGCTCTCTCCCGGCGAGACGCCGTACGAGAACGCGCAGTTCTTGCTGTTCCTCTGCGCCGTTATCAAGGCGGTAGACGATTATCAGGATCTGCTGAGACTGTCTGTCGCGACCGCCGGAAACGACCACCGTCTCGGCGCGAACGAAGCGCCGCCCGCCGTCGTTTCGATGTTCCTCGGCGACGAACTCAACGCCGTGCTCGAGGCGATCGAGAACGACACGCCCTACAAGGGCGCCGAAAAGACGCAGATGAAGCTCGGCGTCGACGTGCTGCCGAAGTTCAACCGCGACACGACCGACCGCAACCGCACCTCGCCCTTCGCCTTCACCGGCAACAAGTTCGAGTTCCGCATGCTCGGCTCGTCGAACTCCATCGCCTGCGCGAACATCATGCTCAACTCCGCGGTCGCCGAAAGCCTGAAGATCTACGCCGACCGTCTCGAAGGCGCCGACGATTTCGAGACCGCGCTGCACGAGATGATCAAGAAGACGATCAAGGATCACAAGCGCATCATCTTCAACGGCAACGGCTACGACGACGCCTGGATCAAGGAAGCGACCGAGGTCCGCGGACTCTCAACTACCGCACGACCGCCGACTGCATGCCTCACCTGCTCGACAAGAAGAACGTCGATATGCTGACCTCTCACAAGGTGTTCACCGTCGACGAGCTCCGCTCGAGATGCGAGATTATGCTTGAAAACTACTGCAAGACGGTCTCAATCGAGGCAAATACGATGGTCGATATGGCGAACACGCTGATAGCGCCGGCCGTCGCCTCGTTTGCCGCAAAGGTGGCCAAGGACGCGCTTAGAAAGAAGGAATTCGATCCGTCCGCTCCCTGCGAATATGAAAAGAAGCTTGTAAAGAAGCTCGCAATCCTGACAGACGGAATCTCTGAGAAGACCGCCGAACTTCAGAGCGCGCTTATCGCAGTTCACGGAATCGACGGAATCATACCCGAATCCGAAGCGATCCGCGACGCCGTCCTGCCGAAGATGCAGGAGCTCCGCGTCGCCTGCGACGAGGCCGAAACGGTAACGGCGAAGTCCTTCTGGCCCTTCCCGACCTACGCGGACATACTCTTCAGCGTAAGATAAAAAACAACTACGGCGACAGCGGAAAATAACGGAGGACAACTTGAAAAACTGTGTAATTGCCGGCATCAACTGGGGCGACGAGGGCAAAGGCCGTATGGTCGATCTGCTTACCGAAGAATACGACGTCGTCGTCAGGTATCAGGGCGGCGGAAACGCCGGCCACACCGTCATCAACGAAAAAGGCAAATTCGCACTTCACCTTCTGCCGTCGGGCGTTCTGCGCGACGGAGTCGTAAACGTGCTGGGCAACGGAGTCGCGCTCGATCCCGAGAATCTTCTTCGCGAGATAGCCGACGTCGAATCGAAAGGCGTCGCGGTTACGCCCGCGAACCTTAAGATTTCCGACAGGGCGTCGCTTTTGCTGCCCTGGCACCGCGAGCTCGACGAGCTTGAGGAAAAGCGTCTTGCCGACCGCAAATTCGGCTCGACGAAGCAGGGCATAGCACCGTTCTATTCCGACAAATACGCCAAGAAAACGGTTCTGGCGGGCGAGCTGCTTTATCCCGACAGGTTCGCGTCGCACGTTGAAGAACTTCTCGACTGGAAAAATCTGACTCTGACCGGCGTGTACGGCGCTCCGGCGATGACCGGAGAGGAGATACGCGCCTGGGCAGATGAATACGCCCTGAAAATCAAGCCTTTTATCTGCGATACGACCGAGTTTCTCGAAAAATCGGCCTTGACCGGCAAAAAGATACTCTTCGAAGCGCAGCTCGGAACCCTCCGCGACGTCGATTTCGGAATTCATCCCTATACGACGTCGTCAAACACTCTCGCGGCATACGCGCCTATCGGAGCCGGCGTTCCTTTTCTGAAAATCGACGAAGTTATCGGCGTCGTCAAGGCATATTCGACCTGCGTCGGAGAGGGCCCCTTCGTCTGCGAGATGACGGGCGCCGAAGCCGAAAAACTGCGCGAGGCGGGAGCCGAATACGGAGCCAAAACCGGGCGGCCGCGCCGCGTCGGTCCGGTCGATCTCGTCGCGACGCGCTACGGCGTAAAGATGCAGGGAACGACCTGTGTCGCGCTGACGAAGCTCGACGTGCTGTCGTATATGGACAAAATCCCGGTCTGCGCGAAATACGAAATCGGAGGCGTCGCAACCGACAGATTCCCGTTCCCGGCAGCCCTTGACGACGCAAAGCCCGTCGTCGAGTATTTCGACGGCTGGAAGTGCGACATCTCGGGCGCGAGAAAGTGGAGCGATCTGCCTCGAGAGGCGCGCGAATACGTTGAAATGATTGAAAAAAATATCGGCTGCCCGATTAAATACGTTTCGGTCGGTCCGGAACGCGACAGCATCATCGTGAGGTAAACCGCCAATGGGTACTGACAGATACGAGTCGCCGCTTTCGTCGCGCTACGCGTCGGAATATATGCTGAAGCTTTTCTCGCAGGATACCCGCTTCCGCACCTGGAGGCGCCTCTGGGCGACGCTCGCCCGCGCCGAGCATGATCTCGGACTCCCCGTAACTGCTGAGCAGGTAGAGGAACTCGAAGCTCATATCGACGATATCGACTACGAGGCTGTCGCGGCTCGCGAGAGGGAAGTGCGCCACGACGTTATGGCGCACGTTTACGCATACGGGCTCGCGGCGCCTTCCGCCGCCGGGATTATCCATCTCGGCGCGACGAGCTGCTACGTGACCGACAACGCGGATATGATAATCTACCGCGACGGACTGAGGTATATCCGCAAACAGATCATAGCGGTTATAAAGAATCTCGCCGACTTCGCGATGAAATACCGGAGCCTGCCGACGCTCGGCTACACGCACTATCAGCCGGCGCAGCTCGTCACGGTCGGCAAACGCGCCTCTCTCTGGATGCAGGATTTCGCGTCCGACCTCGAAGAACTCGATTTTACCATATCGAGGATGAAGCTGCTCGGCTGCCGCGGTACGACCGGAACCGAGGCGAGCTTTATGGATCTGTTTGACGGCGACGGCGAAAAGATCGACGAGATGAACCGGATGATCTGCGGCACCTTCGGATTCGACTCATGCTACGACGTTACCGGCCAGACCTATCCGCGCAAGGCGGATTCGGCTATTCTGAACGCTCTTTCTGCGATTGCACAAAGCGCGTACAAATTCGCGAACGATCTGCGCCTGCTTCAGCACGACAGACAGGTTGAGGAGCCCTTCGGCGACGGGCAGATCGGTTCGTCGGCGATGGCCTACAAGCGCAATCCGATGCGCTGCGAGAGAATCTGTTCTCTCTCCCGCTATCTGATCGCGGACGCCGCGAACGCGCCGTCGACGGCGTCTGTTCAGTGGCTCGAGCGCACGCTCGACGATTCGGCGGGCAGACGGATTTCAATGCCCGAGGCATTCCTCTGCGCCGACGCGGTACTGCGGCTCGTTCTCAACGTATCGGGCGGCTTGGTCGTAAACGAGAAGATAATCGAAAAATCGGTAAACGAATATCTGCCCTTCATAGCGACCGAAAATCTGCTTATGGAGGCGGTGAAGCGGGGAGGCGACCGCCAGGCGCTTCACGAAGTAATCCGCCGCGCCTCGATGGAGGCGACCGCTTCGATGAAAGCGGGCGGAGAATGCGATCTGCTGTCCCGTCTCTGCCGCCGTTCCGAGTTCGGCATGACCGAAGACGAGATCCGCGCGGTCCTCGATCCCGCTCTCTATACCGGAAGATGCGCCGAACAGGTTGAAAGATACGTGCGTAAACTCGCGCCCGTCATAGCGCAGGCAGAGGACGCGGAAAGCGAGATAAACGTCTGATGGAAAAGGTACTCGTTCTCGATTTCGGCGGACAGTACGATCTGCTGATAGCACGCCGCGTGCGCGAACAGGGCGTTTACGCCGAAATCAGACCATACGGCAAAACCACGCTCGAAGAAATCAAAGAGAGCGGATACAGGGGAATCATCTTTACCGGAGGTCCCTGCAGCGTCTACGACGAGACGTCTCCGCATTTTGACAAAGGGATTCTCGATATAGGCGTGCCGGTTCTCGGCATCTGCTACGGCCACCAGCTTATCGCCTATATGGCGGGAGGTGTCATCAAATCGGCCGGGAATACGAGCGAGTACGGCCGGACCGAGGTGAAATTCGGAAAGTGCACTCTTTTTGACGGTATCCCCGAGAAGAGCGTCTGCTGGATGAGCCACACCGATTTCGTCAGCGAAGTCCCGGGAGGATTTGCCGTGACCGCGGTTACAGAGGATTGTCCCTGCGCAGCGATGGCCGACGAGAAGAAAAAAATATACGGCGTCCAGTTCCATCCCGAAGTGACGCACACCGAATACGGAAAGCAGATTCTGCACAGCTTCCTCTTTTCGGTCTGCGGATGCTCGGGCGACTGGAAGATGGACGACTTCATCGAAAAAACGGTTGAGAAATATCGCGTGGAGCTTGCAGGAAGACGCGTCCTTTGCGCGCTTTCGGGAGGCGTTGATTCGTCTGTAGCCGCGGCGCTGATGCACCGTGCTGTCGGAGACAATCTGACCTGCGTATTCGTCGACCACGGATTGCTCAGGAAGAACGAAGGCGACGACGTCGAAAGGATATTCCGCGGACAGTTCGATATGAATCTCATCCGCGTCAACGCGCAAAAGCGCTTCCTCGACGCGCTGAAGGGCGTCAAGGAGCCCGAAAAGAAGCGGAAGATAATCGGAGAGCAGTTCATACGAGTCTTCGAGGAGCAGAGCCGGATTATCGGCCGCGTCGACGTGCTCGTACAGGGCACGATCTACCCCGACGTGGTCGAGAGCGGCAAGGGCGACGCCTCGACGATAAAGAGCCATCACAACGTCGGAGGGCTGCCGTCGGTCATCGATTTCGATCTGATCGTCGAGCCGCTGAAGGACCTTTTCAAAGACGAGGTCCGCGCAGTAGGACTGAAGCTCGGAATACCCGAATATCTTGTGATGCGCCAGCCCTTCCCCGGCCCCGGACTTGCGGTGAGGTTGATCGGCGAGATAACCGAAGAAAAGGCGGACACGCTGAGAGAGGCCGACGCGATATTCAGAGAGGAACTCGAATCGGCCGGAATAAGGCCGAGTCAGTATTTCGCAGTGCTCACAGACACCCGCAGCGTCGGCGTCATGGGCGACGCCAGGACCTACGGATACACGGTTGCGCTGCGCGCCGTGACGACGGACGATTTCATGACCGCCGATTTCGCGCGCATTCCGTACGAAGTGCTCGAGAGCGCCTCGCGAAGGATCACCAACGAAGTTAAAAGCGTTAACCGCGTAGTTTACGATATCACCTCCAAGCCGCCCGCAACGGTGGAATGGGAGTGAGCCGCGCGCGGCGCGGACTCATAACTTCCGCCTCACGGCGGAATCATAACGTTCGGCGAAGCCGGACTCATAACTTCCGCCTCACGGCGGAATCATAACGTTCGGCGAAGCCGGACTCATAACTTTCGCCGTCAGGCGAAATCATAACTGATAACTCGATGTGGAATTATTGCTTTCAGCATTAATATTTGTTATGAGTTATAAGTTATGAGTTATGAGTTGCCTGCGGCAACGTTAACAGTTTCTAAAAATTCTCTTCATGGGGGCAAAAAAATGGCCAAGACAGCGACAAAATACATATTCGTCACGGGCGGAGTCGTCTCCGGACTCGGAAAAGGCATCACAGCCGCGTCTCTCGGACGCCTGCTCAAGGCGCGCGGCCTCAAGGTCGCGGCGCAGAAGCTCGACCCGTATATCAACGTCGATCCCGGCACCATGAGCCCCTACCAGCACGGCGAGGTTTACGTGACCGAAGACGGCGCCGAGACCGACCTCGACCTCGGCCACTATGAGCGCTTCATCGACGAAGACCTCAACAAGTATTCGAACCTGACGACCGGCAAGGTCTACTGGAACGTGCTCAACAAGGAGAGAAGAGGAGAGTACCTCGGCTCGACGGTGCAGATCATTCCGCATATCACGAACGAAATCAAGGAGTTCGTATACAACGTCGGAAGGCACTCTGACGCAGATGTCGTCATCACAGAAATCGGCGGAACTATCGGCGACATCGAGTCGCAGCCCTTCATCGAGGCGGTCCGCCAGATCTCGCTCGAAGTCGGCCGCGAGAACAGTCTCTTCATCCACGTCACGCTCGTGCCGTATCTGCACGGCTCGGAGGAGCATAAGACAAAGCCGACGCAGCATTCGGTCAAGGAACTGCAGGGGATGGGCGTCAACCCGAATATCATCATCCTGCGCTGCGACGAGCCGCTCGAACAGTCGATTTTCGACAAAATCGCCCTCTTCTGCAACGTAAAGAGAGACTGCGTCATCGAAAACATCACGCTGCCGAATCTCTACGAAGCGCCGCTGATGCTCGAGGAATCGAATTTCTCGGCCGTCGTCTGCCGCGAACTCGGCATCGACGCGCCCGAACCCGATCTCTCAGAGTGGTCGGATATGGTCGACAGCATAAAGGCGCCGCGCAAGCCGGTGCATATCGGCCTTGTCGGCAAGTACGTCGCGCTGCACGACGCCTACCTGTCGGTGGCTGAGGCGCTGCGCCACGCGGGGTACACTTTCAACGCGCACATCAAGATCCATTGGATCGACTCCGAGGAGATCACGAGAGAAAACGTTTCGGAGAAGCTCGCGGGCCTCGACGGAATCATCGTTCCGGGCGGATTCGGAAGCCGCGGCATCGAGGGAATGATCGAGTCGGCCCGCTACGCACGCGAGAACCGCATTCCCTATTTCGGCATCTGCCTCGGAATGCAGATCGAAGTGATCGAATTCGCTCGCAACGTCGCCGGAATCGCCGACGCGAATTCGGGCGAGTTTGACGACAAATGCCGGAACAAGGTCATCGACTTTATGCCCGGCCAGAGCGACGAGATAGACAAGGGCGGAACGCTCCGCCTCGGCGCCTACCCCTGCGAGATAAAGCCCGGAACGACCATGGAGCGCTGCTACGGACGCGCGTCTATCAGCGAGCGCCACCGCCACCGCTACGAGTTCAACAACGATTACCGCGACGTCCTTCAGGCAAAGGGACTGACTCTCTCCGGAATGTCGCCCGACGGCCGGCTCGTCGAGACGGTCGAGCTGACCGACCGCGATTTCTTCGTCGGCGTGCAGTATCATCCCGAGTTCAAATCCCGCCCGAACAGACCGCACCCGCTCTTCCTCGGCTTCATCTCCGCCGCGAAGGAAAGATCGGAGATCTGAGGTTTAAGACAATACCTCGCAAACAGCTGCGCGGGCTTCCTCCGCCGCGAATTGTTAAGGCACTACCGCACAATTCGAGTGTGCGGATTGTCGAGTTATTTTTGTGCCTGTTTTGACTGAGAAATCGCAGGAAAACAGGCGGTTTTTCAAGATTTCGACGTCTTAACAGGCGCAAAAAGAGCCGTCAAGACGCGTGCGTCGAATTGTGCGGTGGTGCCTTAAATTTGAGATCAGGACCGTCTCTCCCCGTTAGCGGCGCGGGGAAAGGCGGTCCCGTTTTGCAACAAACCGTCACTTTACAACCTGTTTCCCGCATGATATAATATATCAGAACATAAACGCACGATTCGACGTGCGCGCTTAAGGAAGGAGACGTGCGCGACAGTGAACACAGCCAAAAGAATTGCCGAGCTTCGCTCGCTGACCGGGCTTTCGCAGCAGGATCTGGCTGACCGTCTTTTCGTTTCCCGCACGCTCGTCAGCAAATGGGAAAACGGAACGAGACGTCCGGACGCCGCTAACGCCGCCGCGATGGCGCGGATCTTCGGAGTTTCGTCCGACAGTATCGTTTCGTATGACGGAACGCTTATTTCAGAGCTCTCCCGCTGCATTCCGCGCGATCTCGATATCCCTCCCGAGCGTCTTCCCGAGCTGACCGACGCCTTTCTCGCTCAGCTCGGAGAAAACGAACGCAACGTTTTTATAAGAAGATATCACTTTCTCGAGGATCAGCGCCTGATCGCGGAAAGATTCGGGATAAGCTACAGCGCGGTGCGGTCTGCTCTCTCCCGCACTAGAAAAAAACTGAGATCGTTTTTGACGGAAAGGAGAAAAGACGGTGAGACCGGTTGAT
>LXOW01297988.1_pt1 | contig 19945 bp, 22 predicted proteins | sample 1368591 | NCBI WGS metagenome assembly LXOW01 (sample SAMN04884650, study PRJNA319009) | bovine gut metagenome | isolation source: Cow rumen | host: Bos taurus | place: Italy: Legnaro (PD) | collected 2014-07-09
GATATAGATCTGCGTTTTGCCGCTGGCGGTGACGCCGTGCAGCAGTGCGACCTTGGCCTCTTCCGACCGCAGCAACGCGCTCAGCCCGTCGTACGCCGTCTGCTGCTCCGTGTTCAGAGCGATCGGCGACGCATCCTGCGCGGTGTAAGTCGGCACGCGGAACTGCTCCTGCTTCCGCAGGCAGATCACGCCGGCCCGCTCCAGGCTTCGCAGCGTCTGCAGCGAGGCGCCGGTATAATAACAGACGTCCGCGGATGTCAGCTCGCCCTGCGCGCAGAGAAGCTCAATGACCGCATAGCGTACCTCAAAGCGCTTGGGCTCGGCGGCGATCCTTCTCTCGGCATAGATGCGGGCGTCCTCCGGCTCCATGGCAAGGCTGACCATACGCAGCGTCTTGTCGCTCACGATCTGCACGGCGGTCTTCTCCACCGTGACGAGCGACTTGCGCAGCAGGGCCTTCAGTGCTTCGTCAGTCCCGTTTCCGCCGACGGTCTTCAGTCTGTCGGCATCCGCCCCGCCGGTGGAAACCAGTTCGCGCAGCAGCAGCGCCTCCGGTCCGTCGGCAGGGACGGCGGCAAGCGCTGTTTCCGCATCCATCTCCGGCGCAAGGCTCCAACGCTCCCGGTAGCGGAACCAGACGCCGGACGGAAGCACGGTCCTGATCGCGTCATAGTAGGTGCAGAAATACCGCGCCTTCATCCAGCGGACAAGGCGCAGCAGCTCCTCATCCATCAACGGCGCATCGTCCAGCACGGCGTCGATCAGCTTGTAGTCCTTCGCCAGTTCCCCTTCAGCGATCTCCAGCACGAAGCCCTCGACGCGGCGGTTGCCGCGGCCAAAGGGAACCGTGACGCGCATACCGACGCGCACGGCGCCGACGAGCGGCGCCGGGATCACATAGGTATACGGGCGGTCGACGGCATACGGAACGCCGGAGACGGCGATGTTGGCAAGCGTAACGCTCAAAGCGAGATAGAGATATCGACGTTATCCGTGCTGAGCTTGCCCTCTGCGACCTCGTTGATGGCGGAGGTCACGGGTTTTTCGATCAGGTGCTCGCCGGAGACGTCGGCGGCCTCTGCGATCTGACGCGCGCGGCGCGCGACGACGTTGACCAGCAGATAGCGGTTGGGCACGTTCTTGCTGAGAGTCGTCATGGCGGGATAGAGCATCATAATAGATTTCCTTCTTTCCTGGACTTGATATTCGGTGTTATTCGCTCAGTATTTTCATCCGTTCGGCCGGCTTGCAGTGCTCGGCGAGCATGATGGCGCTCAACTCGCGCACAGCCTGTTCGACTGAATCGTTGATGACAAAGTAGTCGTAGACGTCCGCAGTCTGCAACTCAGACTTGGCACGAAGAAGACGCTTGCGGATCTTCTCCTCGCTGTCTGTGCCGCGTCCCTTGAGGCGGCGCTCCAGCTCCTCCCACGAGGGCGGCGCGATGAAGATGCGGACGGTCTCGGGCCGCTTCGCGCTGACCTGCAGCGCACCCTGGACCTCAATGTCGAGGATCACGTCCTTGCCCTCGTTCATTGCTTTGTCGACGTATTTTTTTGGCGTACCGTAGAAGTTGCCGACGTATTCGGCGTATTCCAACAGGGCGTCCTCCTCGATCAGCTCCTGAAAGCGCTTGACGTCGACAAAATGATAATGCACGCCGTTCTCTTCTCCCTCGCGCGGCTCGCGCGTCGTGGCGGAGATGGAAAAATAGAGATCGTCGCGCCCCTTGAACAGCTCGTGGAGCACGGTGCTCTTTCCGACGCCGGATGGGCCGGAGATAATAAATGTTTTCCCTTTGTACATCGCTTCAATCCTCCTGATCCAGTCCGCCGAGCACCTCGGCGCCCATGCGCGGAACCAACTTGTCCGCGGAGATCGCAGAGAGCACGACGTGATCGCTGTCCATAATGAATACCGCGGCTGTCTTGCGCCCGTAGGTCGCGTCGATGAGCATACCGCGTTCGCGCGACTCCTGGATGAGCCGCTTGATCGGCGCGGAATCCGGCGAGACGATGGCGAGCGTCCGCTCGGCGGAAACCATGTTGCCGAAGCCTATGTTGATCAGCTTCATCCGGATCCCTCACTCAATGTTCTGTACCTGTTCACGGATCTTTTCGACCTCGGCCTTGAGCTCGACCACGATCCGCGCGATCTCCACGTCGTTGCACTTGGAGCCGACGGTGTTGCTCTCGCGATTGACCTCCTGAATGAGAAAGTCCATCTTGCGCCCCATCGGCTCATCGGAGATGAGCATGCCGCGCAGCTGGGAAACATGGCTGCGCAGGCGGACCGTTTCCTCATCGACGGCGATCTTGTCCGCAAAGAGGGCGGCCTCGGTCAGGATGCGGGCTTCGTCGATCGTGGTGCTCTGCAGCACCTCCTGCATCCGGCCGGTCAGCTTCTCGCGGTACTCACGCACGGTCTCGGGAGAGCGCGCCTCGACCTTGCCGGTCAGCGTCTCGATCGTCGTCAGACGCGCGCCGATGTCCGCGGCGAGCTTCTCACCTTCAACGGCGCGCATGGCGTTGTAGGCGGCGAGCGCCTCGTCTGTGACGGCGCAAATATCCGCCTGCACGCTTTCCAGATCCTCCTCCGCCTTGGTGATCGTCAGGATCTCCGGGAACCGCGCCACGTCCACGGCGGAATATGTGCCTTTGAGCGCGTCGCCGCCGATGCTCTCAATCCGCCTGAGCGCATCCAGATACGACTGCGCCAGCGCTTCATTGACGGTAATGACCGCCGTATCCGCTCCGGTCGTATCAATGGTGACGAACACGTCCACCTTGCCGCGGGAGATCGCGCCCTGAACACGGCGCTTGATCGCATCCTCCGTAAAAATGTATGCGCGCGGCAGCTTGACGCTGACGTCAAGATAGCGGTTGTTGACGCTGCGCACCTCAACAGTGATGTCGCGCCCGCTGCGCGTCTCTCTCGCCCGGCCGTAGCCGGTCATGCTTTTTACCATGTCGTAAACTCCTTATATGCAGCAGAAAATGGGACAGCCGGTCGCGCTGTAGCACGCAAGGCCGGTGCACAGACGCATACAGTCTCCGTCGTCGCCGTAGCTCATCGTGCCGGGGGCGCGATATCCCTGCGGACGGTAGCCGCCGCTGTTTGCATATGCGTAGTAACTATTCCGGTATTCCTGATTATCCGGATCCATCTGGCATGCCTTTTCATAGTATCGGCGCGCTTCGTCCATCCAGCCGCGTCTCACGCAGACGGCGCCCATCAGAAAGTTCCACTCCGCACCGTGCTCCGGCGCGCCGTTGAGCAGCTGTTCCGCAAGCGTGATGTTTCCGGAGTCGATCGCCTCGCGCACACGCCGCATCAGCGGATCACCGCTGGCGCTGCCGTAGGATGTGCCATAGCCGTAGGCGCTCTGTCGGGCGGAATATGTACCGCCCGTCCTTCGCTGCTTCTGGATCTGCTCGTAGGCCTCGTTGATCTCCTTCATCTTTTCCTGTGCGAGGTCGGCGAGCGGGTTGTCGTGATAATTGTCCGGGTGGTATTTGCGCGCCAGCTCACGGTAGGCGTGCTTGACCTCGTCGTCCGTTGCGGTGGGCGCGATATTCAGTACCTTGTAGGGATCGTTCATGTCTTTTCCCCCTCCGTGCCCGGTCTGCGCCGCGCTCGCACGGGCTTGCGGTATTCGCCGTCCAGAACAGCCTTGCCGATGGCGTAAAAGCTTTCGTAAAAAATGCTATCGAGCACCGCCGCCCATTCTCCGGCGTCCAGCAGCGCGTATGCGCCGGCCATCTGCGCGATGGATGCGTCCAGCGTCTCGCCCAGCGTTCGCTTGACGTCGTCCGGCAGCTTGTCCCCCGTCAGCGCGTAGCGGTAGCGCAGCGGATTGTAGTTTCCGCTTTTCGCGTCCTTTGCAAAGTCGTCCGCTGCGTCGATCAGATAGATCCACCGACCCAGGTGATAGAAGATCTGCCGAAGGATACGGCGCTTCACCGCATCCGGCTCGGCAGCCGAGAGCTCCGCCAGAAGCGCGGCGAACGGCTCCGCCGCCGCGTCGAGCGAGGCGCAGCGCTCCGCCTCCCGCTCGTTCAGCTCGCTCAAGCGACGCCGGACCGCCGCGTCGAAATCCGGCACGTTTTCCCGCGCCTTGCGATAGGCGCGGCGCAGGAACAGCGCGGCAAGGCGGTACGGAAGCCCTGTGAAAAAGCCGTGATCGGCGATCTGATCCTGGATCTGCCACCAGGCCAGCACGACGCTGTACGCCGCCGCAGCACTGAGCGCCGGCGAAGCGTCCGCCGCGCGACAGCCTTTGCATGGGTGCGCCGGGCAGCGCAGGCAGGATACCGCTGCTGTCTGTCCGAGGGACAGCAGGATCGCAAGAAAGGTGAAGTCGAAATTCAAGAGGAACCGCGCTGCAAAGCCGTACTCGCGCCCGAGCGTGTGGCAAAGACCGCAGTAGGCGTCGTGAAAGCGTTCGTTCTCAGCTTCGGAAAGCCGCGGAGCGGCAGGTCGGATATAACCGAACATCTCAGAAGGCGCTCACGATGGTGAAGGTCATGCCACCGCTTTTCCGGAGCCGCCGGTCATAGAGGACGGCCGGCACGACGCCGCAAAAGAACGCGAGGATCGAAACGGCGGCCGACAGCGCGTCGCTGCCGAAGGAAGACACTGCGAAATAGGCGATAAAGAACAGCGCAAGCGGAAGCATATAGACCAGCAGGATCACACCGAACACGCGCCGCGAGGAACTCTCCACCACGACCTTCTGCCCCGGCTGCGCGCCAACGGGATTGTCCACGACCGCGCGGATCGGAGCCGGCGTACCGCCGCAGCCTGCGCATTCGCCGCAGTCGTGCGCACAGGCGGACTGCCGAGCGACGACGATCCCGGCTCGTCCGTCCGGTAGCAGCTTCTCTACGGTAGCGATCTGCTTCATTCCTGCGTATCTCCCGATAGATCCTCCGCGCCGTCCTCGCCGGACTCCAGTTCCTGCTCTGGAAGCGAGATGCGCACGGTCAGCTGATAGCTTTCCGTCACACCGAAATCGGGATCGCCCTCCACGCGGATGATGGCCGGCACGGTGTAAGTGCCGCTTGCATTTGACACGTCGGTCAGATCGGCGACTGCGACCACCTGCGACGGATCGAGCGCCTCCAGCAGCTCGGCAGAGCCGCGCAGCGTGACGTCCAGAGAAGACGTCACGACCTCAACGATGCGCTCTTCCTCGCTGTTGAAGTTCTGATAATCGAAATTCGTTACCGTCACGCTGCGCGTCGCAACGTCGCGGTTCGAAATGGTCAGCGTGGCGGTCGAAACGCCGCTGAGGTTTGTCAGGCCCTCCGGGATGGGGATGCCGAAGACAAACCGCTGCTCCCCTTCGATCCCGGCAAGCGAGATCTCGCCAAGGACGATCTCGCCGAGCGCTGCGATCTCGTTGGCGTCGCCGGAGAGCATGACCGAAGAAACGTCAAGTGAGTAATCGAAATGATTGATCCGGACACCGGGCTCTTCGATAAAGTTGACGACGAGCGGGACCTCCGTCGCGGAGATAACCGGCATCGTCACCTGTACGGTGTCGCTTGCGGCGTGGATGCTGCTGTCGGTGATCGGGTTGTCCGCATGATCGTACAACGTGTACTCCAGCAACTCAACGACGGTCGATTTTGCATTTTCGATGTTCAGCGTCACCTGGGCATAGCTGACCTGCGCGACGTCGACCTGCTGGCCCCAGACCTCCAGTACGGAGGGCAGCACCTGCACCCTGCCGGCAACATAACCGTCAGCAACGTTGCCGACCAGATTGACGCGGATCTCAACGTCGTTCTTGCGGAACAGCTCGCCGACGCGGACGGAGATCGTCTGCACCGTGGGGGATTTGACCGAGATCTGGCTCGGATTGACGCCGGGCGGATAAGCGATCGTGTACGCGATCGACTGCGGGCCCGTTGAGTTGATCGAGTTCAGGTTGGCATAGAGGTGGATGTGCTCGGCGTCAAAGCCGTACACAAGGTTGCGCGGCATGGTCAGCACGAGATTAATGGAGGCATCGTCGCCGCTGATTAGGACAAGGCCCTTATTGGCAAGCGCGGACTCTGCGTTGACAAACTCGACCGGAATGCCGTCGATGGAAAGATCCACATCCGTGGTTCCGTTCACATAGAACCACAGGGCGACCGCCGCTGTGACCGAGAGAATGATATAAAAGGCCTTCCGTCCCTTACTTATCTGCATCGCCGTTCGCCTCCTTTGCTTCCCTGCGTTGCCACGGCAGCCGCAGGCGGAATTTCTCCGGCTGCTCCTCAACCGCCGGGATCAGCTCGTTCGTCAGAAGAGTCTCCAGCGTCTGCGCCGTCAGATAGCGCTTGAGCATGCCGCGGATCGCAACGGAGATCGCGCCCGTCTCCTCCGAGACGATGACCACCACAGCGTCGGAGGTTTCACTCATACCGACTCCGGCGCGGTGCCGCGTGCCGAGATAGCGGTCGATAAGCGTGTTGTGGGTCAGTGGCAGGATGCAGCCGGCGGCATAAAGCCGCCCGTTCCGGACAATGACCGCGCCGTCATGCAGCGCAGCCTTGACGAAGAAAAGATTTTTGATCAGCTGGCAGGATACCTGCGCGTCGATAACCGTCCCAGTGCGGACGATATCGTCCAGGTTTATCTCGCGTTCAAAAACGATCAATGCGCCGGTGCGGGATTCCGACATCTCGGCGCAGGCGTCCACCGTCTGGGAAATGACCGTTTCCAGCAGGCTCTTCTGCTGAACCCGGGCAAAGGGATTGAACGAGCTGAGCTTACTCGAGCCGACCTGCTCAAGTACACGGCGGATCTCCGGCTGAAAGATCACGATCAGCGCCATAATGCCCCATGTAACGATCGCGCGCAGGATGCTGTTGATCGTATTGAGACGCAGGATCAGTGAAAGAACGAGCGCAGCTACGAATATTACAACGCCCTTACCCAAATTTGCCGCGCGGGACTTACCGACCAGCACCAGCGCGCGATAAAGCAAAAATGCCAGAATGACAATATCCAGCCAATCTGTCAGCGCGACCGTGCTGACATAGCGAAGCACTCCTCCAATAATCGTCGACACAGCGTCACCCCGTTTCATCCGGCACAAAAAGCGCCTACTGACTCATTTAATCATATTCTAATATAAGCGCTTAAAAAATGCAACGGGCGAGGTGTGAATTTTACATCAAATGCTGCGCAATATTTGTACTATTTTTCCAATACGCCGCGCATCGCGCGCAGAAAAAAATCGATTTCGGCTTCCGTATTAAAAGATGAGACGCTCAGGCGCACCGTACCGTGAGCCAACGTACCCGCGCTGCGGTGCGCCGTCGGCGCACAGTGATAGCCCNNGATAAAACGCCTGCCTGATCCTCGGCGTTTTGCGCGGCGTAGACCGTAACGCCGGGCAGCCGGCGCAATCCGTCCGCAGCGCGGTGGATAAGGCGGCGCTCATGGCGTAGGATCTGCTCCATCGTTATCTGCCGCACAAAGTGCAATCCGGCCTCCAGGCCGGCAATGCCGGGAACGTTGTGCGTACCTGCCTCCAGCCGGTCCGGCAAATGATCCGGCATGTCCTGCAGGAGCGATGCGCTCCCCGTTCCGCCTTCGATCAGGGATGCCGGTTCCGCGCCGCACAGCAGCAGGCCCGTACCCTGCGGCCCGTAAAGGCCCTTGTGCCCCGGCATCGCTACGAACGCTGCACCCAAAGCGTTCGCATCGAGCGGCAGTATGCCGGCGGACTGCGAGGCGTCGATGATCAGCGGGATGCGCAGTCTGCCGCAGAGAACCGCGATTTCTTTCACGGGCAGGATAGCGCCGAACACGTTGGAAACAGTCGTACAGACTGCGGCGTCCGCGCCGCGGCGCAGCTCTTTTGAAAACTCCCGGACACAAGCCTCTCGGTCAAAGAGCGGCGAAGCCGCGGCAGAGACCTCCGCGCGCAGCGCATGGAGCGGACGCGTGACCGCATTGTGCTCATAGCCGGAGATAACGACGCGCCCGCCGACGGGAACAATACTCTTAATCGCGATATTGAGCCCGTGCGTCGCACTCGTTGTAAAAATGACGCGCTCCGGCTCAGATACGCCGAAGGTCTCCGCGGCAAGCGCGCGTGTGCGGTACAGCAGATCCTCCGCCCGACGTGCGGCAGCATAGCTCCCGCGGCCAGGTGAGCTCATGCTCCGCATAGCCTGCATCACGGCGCTGCGGACGGCTCGCGGCTTCTGAAAGCTCGTTGCCGCACTGTCAAGATAGATCACATCGCCACCTCGCGCTGTGTCCCGCCCGTAACATGCACCACGCGGACAGGACGCAGCCCCGCCTTGACCAGCGCTTCAGCGGCGCGGGCAAACTGTCGCTCGGAGACTTGCAGTGTATAACCGCAGCCGTTCTTTGTGACGGTATTTCCGATCCGGCGCAGCCTGACGCCCACACCGTAACGCGCCAGCTCCTGCGCCATGCGTTGAGCGTGCGTCACCGAGCGGGCGGTAAACAGATAATGATCCATGGCGATCCCCCCTTGTCGCATGATATGCACGCGCTGGCATGCGCGTGAAAAAGCGGAGGCCGATCCTGTCAGCCTCCGCCTGTCAGTTTTTGATTGTGAGTCAGCCCGTCTCTTTTTCCAGCAGGACGAGGGCGTGTGCGGCGATCCCCTCCTGCCGTCCGGTAAAGCCGAGTCCCTCCTCTGTCGTCGCCTTGACGCTGACACAAGTCGCATCCAGCGCCAACGCCTCCGCTATGTTCCTCCGCATCGCTTCCCGGTAGGGTGCGAGCTTCGGCGCCTGCGCCAGCACCGTAGCATCAATGTTCACGATCGCATAGCCGGCCTCTTGCACGGCTTTGCCGACTGAGCCGAGCAACTTCAGGCTCGACACGCCGCTGTATGCAGGATCGCTGTCCGGAAAGAGCTGTCCGATGTCGCCCAGTGCCGCGGCGCCCAGCAACGCGTCCATGACCGCATGCAGCAACACGTCGGCATCCGAGTGCCCGTCCAAGCCGAGCGAATACCTGATCGGAACGCCGCCGAGGATCAGCGCGCGCCCCTCCGTCAGTCGATGCACGTCATAACCGTGCCCGATCCGTAAGCCTGTCATACCATGCCTCCGAAAGGAAAAGAGAGGTCAAGCCTCTCTCTTCTCCAAAATCGCCTGTGCCAGGATCATATCCCACGGCGTAGTGATCTTGATGTTTTCTTCAAGACCATCTGTCAAGTAGATTTCCTTTCCGATCCGCTCTACTGCAGAGCAATCATCGGTCAAGGCAACGCCTGCATCGATGGCGGACTGCAGCGCCGCGCGCAGCAGCTGTGCGTCAAATACCTGCGGCGTCTGCACCGCGTAAAGCAGCGAACGCTCCGGCGTGCTCCGGACAATCCCTCCCGCCGCAAGCTTGATCGTATCCTTGACCGGCACGGCAGGCGCGGCGGCAAAGTGGATACGCGCCGTCTCGATCACCTCGTCAATCAGCTCCGGCGTGACAAACGGACGTGCCCCGTCCTGCACGGCAAGGAGATTCGCATCCCGATTGGCCTCGATTGCCGCCCGCAGCACAGACTCTGCGCGGGTCTTTCCACCGACTACGATCCTGACCGGCTTCGCGATGCCCCATGTCTTGCAGAGCTCGGCAAACTTTGCGAGATCCTCCTCGCGTGCGGCAATGATGATCTCATTCACGCCCCGCGCAGCGTCGACAGCCTGCAGCGTATGCGCCAAGACCGGCTTTCCGCCCAGCGGCAGAAGAAGCTTGTTCTCGCCTTCCATCCGCTCTGACGAGCCGGCCGCGGCGATGATTGCCGAGCAGAACGGGTATGTGGGACGGTGGTCGGGGAACAGTTTTTGCCATAGACTCATACGGCTGCGCTCTCCTTTGACAGCATAATGGCATTGATTCGCGATTCGGCATCCGGATAGGGTACTTTCTCCGAAAGGACGACCTCGGAAATCAGGATCTGCTTGGCGCTGTGCAGCATCTTCCGCTCGCCATTGGAAAGCCCGCGCTCGTTGTCGCGGTGCATCAGCGCCTTGATCACACCTGCGACCTCCAGCAGATCGCCGCTCTTGATCCGCTCCATGTTCTCACGATAGCGATGGTTCCAGTTGGCAGTCATATCAACGCCAAGCTCCGGGATGCGCGTGATGACCGCTTCGATCTCGCTCTCCGACATAACAGGGCGAATGCCGATCATGTCGCAATTTGCCGTCGGAATCTTCAGCGTCAGCCCGGAAATGGGCATTCTGAAAACGTAGAAGCGGATCAGCTTGCCGCTGATCTTCTCTTCCACGATACTCTCGATCACACCGGCACCGTGCATCGGATGCACGATACGGTCTCCGATCTGATACAATCTGCCCACCCCCCTTCCGACGCGGTCTGTCAAACCTGTCGATGTCAAGGCAAAATGTATACTCGCCCTAAAATAGTATAATACTTTTTTCCTGTTTTTGCAAGTGCTGTTTGCAAATAATGCAAAACAGCGGACGCCGTACAGGCGTCCGCTGTTTGAAAAGCCAAAGCGTCAGCGGCTGCTTCTGCGCCAGATGTGCATCTTCTCCGCCTCGGCGATCAGCTGCTCGCGGAAGTCGGGATGCGCGATCGAAATCAGCGCCTCCGCCCTCTCCCAAGTGGAGAGTCCCTTGAGGTTGACCATGCCGTACTCTGTGACGATGTACTGCGTGCAGGAGCGCGGATCGGTGCAGATCGAGCCGGGCGTCAGCGTCGGGACGATACGGCTCTTGACCGTGCCGTCCTTGCCCTTGACGGTGGAGGACATGCAGATAAAGCTCTTGCCGCCCTTGGAGAGATAGGCGCCCATACAGAAGTCGAGCTGGCCGCCGGTGCCGGAGATGTGCTTGATGCCGGCGGACTCGGCGTTGACCTGACCGAAGAGGTCGCAGTCGATGGCGTTGTTGATGGAAATGAAATTGTCGATCTGCGCAATGACGCGCACGTCGTTCGTGTAGTCCACCGGAGCCGCCATCACGTCGGGGTTGCGGTTCATGTAGTCGTACATCTTCTGTGTACCGGCGGCGAAGGCATACACCTGGCGTCCCTTGTCGAGCGCCTTGTTTTTGCCCGTGATCTTGCCGGCCAGCGCGAGGTCGACAAAGCCGTCGACGTACATTTCTGTATGCGCGGACAGATCCTTCAGATCGGACGTCGCCAGCACGGAGCCGATGGTGTTCGGCATGCCGCCGATGCCGAGCTGCAGGCAGGCGCCGTTCGGGATCTGGGGCACGACGAGGTTGGCGACCGCAATATCCACCGGCGTCGGATCGGCGGCGGGCGGCAGCGCGCCGACGGGCGGGTTCTCGCCCTCGACGACGTAGTCGACGTCCTTGATGTTGATCTCGGTCCCGGTCAGGCCGAAGACCCAAGGCTGGTTGGTGTTGACCTCAACGATGATCTTCTTCGCGCAGGCCAGCATGTCCGCCAGATGGGACGCGCCGAGCGCGAAGCTGAAATTGCCGTGTGTGTCCATGGGCGTAACCTGGATCATCGCCACGTCGACCCTGGCGTTTCCGTCGCGATAGAACCGTGGGAGCTCGCTGTAGCGCATCGGGGAAAAGAAGCCCTTCCCTGCGCTCATGATCTTGCGGTCGATGCCCGTGCAGTGCCAGGAATGCCAGATGAAGTGCCCTTCGCCGTTTTCAGCTTCCGCAACGGCGGGCATCCACAGCGTCACGCCGCCGCGGAGCTTGACGTCCTTCAGCTCGTCCACGCGCTTCGCCAGCGCCTTGTCAAGCGTGTATGGATGGTTTGTGCACCATCCGTAATCGACCCAGTCACCGGACTTGACGAGCTTGACAGCCTCGTCGGCGGTGGTCAGTTTCTGCTGATAGAGCGCAGAATAATCCATAGCGATTTTCCTCCTGTATCAGTTCAATACGGTTTTGTTCCAATCGTCAAAATGATAACACACAATCACGCGCTTGGAAAGAGCTTTTTCTCAAATGTGCAAAAAAAGAGGACAGACGCTCCGCCTGTCCTCTTTGTATGATTGCTTATTCCGCAGCGGGAGCCTCTTCGGCAGGGGCTTCCGCAGCAGCCTCTTCCTCGTCCTCATCCATGGGGGCGGGCGTGAGGATGGCGCGGATGCTCAGCGAGATCTTCTGTTTCTCCTCGTCCACTGCCGTGATCTTCGCCTCAACGATCTCACCCTCTTTGAGGACGTCGCCGGGCTTATCAATGCGGCGATCCGCGATCTGGGAGATGTGAATCAGTCCGTCCACGCCGGGCACGACCTCGGCAAATGCGCCGAAGGTCATCAGCTTTACGATGCGCACCTTCGCAACGTCACCGACCTGATAGGTGTTCATGAACACGTCCCAGGGATTCTGGGTGCGATCCTTCACGCCGAGGGAGATCTTGCGCTTCTCCGCATCGAAGGAGATGACGTACACGTCCAGATGATCGCCGACTTTGACGACCTCGGAGGGGTGCTTGATGCGGCTCCAGGAGAGCTCGCTGATATGGACCATGCCGTCCACGCCGCCGATGTCGACGAACACGCCGTAGCTGGTCATGGACTTGACGACGCCGTCATAGTGCTTGCCGACCTCGATGTTGTCCCAGACTTCCTTCTGCGCGGCGGCGCGCTCCTCGCTCAGCACGCTGCGGATGGAACCGACGACGCGGCGGCGGGCACGGTTGACCTCGGTGATGCGCAGCTTGACCGGCTGCTTGACCATGGCGCTCAGGTCGGCCTCGCGGGGCTGGCCGCTCTGGGAGGCGGGGACAAAAACGCGCACGCCCTTGACGGACACAACAACGCCGCCCTTGTTGATCTCGGAAACAATGCCTTCCAGCACGGTCTTATCCTCGACCGCCTTTTCAATGTCTTCCCAGACCTTGACTGCGTCGAGACGCTTCTTGGAGAGCTGAGCATAACCCTCTACGTCGTTGACGCGGACGATGTAGGTCTCGATCTCGTCGCCGATGTGGACGAAATCCTCGACCTTGGCGTCGGGATCGTTGCTCAGGTCGTCCTTCGAGATGTAGCCCGACTGCTTGCAGCCCAAGTCGACCGTGACCTCTCCGTTCGAGCCGATCGCCGTGACGATGCCGGTCACACGCTCGCCGGTGCTGAGCGTCTTAAAGGACTTTTCAAAGAGCTCCTCAAAGGATTCATTCTCTGTTACAGGGGTTTCGTTCTTGATTTCTTCCGTCATGGTTGCATATACCTCCTTAATGATGCTAGCAGGCGTTGAAGCGCCGGCGGTAAGTCCCGCAGTAATGCAACCCAGAAAGACGTCCGGCGAGAGCTCGTCCGCCGTTTCGATGGAAACGACGCGGGGACAAGCCTCTTTGCAAATCTCTGTCAAATGTCTCGTGTTAGCGCTTTTGCGGTCTCCGACTACCACCATAACGTCAACCTTTGCGGCAAGTTCTGCCGCTTCTGACTGACGTTTCTGCGTAGCTCCGCATATTGTATCACAGATTTTGAGATTTGTACACTCTTTTTTTAATAAAAATATACATTTTTCCCATACGGATCGGATACAAGTTGTCTGCGCGACGACAAGGATTGGACGAACAGGATCAAGATCTCCGCTGTCCAGCAGTCTCCGTACCTCCTCCGGCGAGCCGCAGACCGCTGCATCGCGGCATCGGGAGACTGCGGCGATGACCTCGGGATGGCTTGCCTCGCCGATAATGACGATGCGCAAACCGTCCCGCTCCGCTTCGGAAACGAGTTGCTGCGTGCGCCGCACGTTGGGGCAGGTCGCATCCACGATTTTCGCCCCGCGGCGAACCAACTCCTCCAGTACCTCGCGCCGTTCGCCGTGAGAGCGGATCAACACCGCCTCTCCAGCCGCAGCCTCGTCAGGTGAGGAGATCCGGCGCATGCCGAGCGCGGTCAGTTCAGCAATGACGCAGTCGTTGTGGATGATGCTGCCGAGCATTGCGCCGCCGTGCGTGCGTGCAGTCTCTTCGGCGAGCGAAACCGCCCGCTCCACGCCATAGCAGAAGCCGGCGGATCTCGCAAGGATGACCTTCATCTCGTAAACTCCCTGCCCAACTCGTAGGCGCGGCGCACGATCTCATCCGCATAGGCCTGATATTCTTCCGGCGTACCGTGCCGTGTTTCGCACTTCGGTTCATACGTCTCGCCGAACACGATATGCGTCATGTGGAAGAGCTTGTTCGGTTTGCCGACGTAAACCGGAAGCAGCGGCGCTCCCGTGCGCATTGCGATCATCGCGACTCCGCCCTTCGGCCGCGCCTCGCCCTCGCGGCTGACGCGGGTCCCCTCCGGGAAGACCAGCAGATGCGCCCCGTCCCGGATGGTGCGGATCGCGGTCTTCACGGAGGCGAGGTCGCTGTGCCCGCGGTCGACGGGAAAGCCGCCGAGCGCAGTTAGGAGCGGGCCGAGAATCGGCTTCTCAAACAGCTCCTTCTTCCCCATAATCCGCACCGGCACCGAACGCGGCAGACACAGGCAGATCAGAAAGGGGTCGACCGCATGAGAGTGGTTCGCGCACAGCACGACGGGGCGATCCGTTGGAACATTCTCCAGACCGTGAACCATAAAGGGAAACAGCAGCCAGAAAAACGGATAGCAAATAAAGTGAAGGATTCGATACGTTTTTGTCATAGCTTCAGCCGCTCCCGGATGGTTTTCAGAATCAGCTCCCTGCTCTGCTCAAAATCAAGCGCCGTGGTGTCGATCAGGATCGCGTCGTCAGCCTGACGGAGCGGCGCGACGGCGCGGTGCGAGTCGTTGTAATCGCGCTCCTTCAGCTCAGAGAGTACCTCCGCAAGAGGCTTCGGCGTGCCGCGCTGCTCCAGCTCGAGACAGCGGCGCTTTGCGCGCACCTCCGCGTCCGCGGTCAGATAGATCTTGATCCCGGCGTCCGGCAGGACGACTGTGCCGATGTCACGCCCGTCCATGATGACGCTTTGCTCGCGGGCGAATTTGCGCTGCATCTCCATCAGAAACGCGCGCACCGGCGCCAGCGCCGACACGGCGGAAGCGTACATTGAGATTTCCGGCAGGCGGATCACGTCGGTCACATCCTCCCCGTTGAGAGACATGCGCTGCTCGCCGTTCTCACTGTGCGCCAGGCCGATCTCCAGATCCGGCAGCATGGCGACGATCGACGGCTCGTCCTTCGGATCCAGACCGCGCCTTTGCGCCGCGATGCCGATGACGCGGTAGATCGCGCCGGTATCGACGTAGACGATATTCAGTTCTTTGGCAACCGCCTTTGCCAGCGTGCTCTTCCCTGCGCCGGACGGCCCATCCACCGCGACGGCAAATCTCTTCTGTTCCATCGTCTGCTCCTTATGCTCTGCGGCAGCCTCGCCCGCAGCTTTTCCGGTCGACCATGCGATCTGCAGGTTGAAGCCGCCCGTGTAGGCGTCCACGTCCAGCACCTCGCCGGCAAAGAAAAGACCAGGCAGCAGTCTGGACGCCATCGTGTTTGGATCCACTTCGCCGACCTTGACGCCGCCAGAGGTGACGATCGCCTCCTCGACGCCGCGCAGCCCGGAGACGGCGATCTCCAGTGACTTGAGCGTTTCCAGCAGTCTGCGCCGCTGTTCTTTCGTGATCGAATGCGCCTTGGTATCCGCCGGGATCCCCGTGCGGCGCACCAGAACAGGGATCATGCTCTTCGGCACAAGTCCGCCGAGCACATTGTCATAATCCTGATTGCTGCGCTCGGCAAAGTCGCGCTGCAGCCTCTCGTCAAGCTTTTTTTCGTCCAGTGCCGGCTTCAGGTCGATCTGCAGGCGGTAACTATCCTTCTCAAAGTCGCGCATGTGCGCGCTGGCCGAAAGCACCAGCGGTCCGCTGACGCCGAAATGCGTGAACAGCAGCTCGCCGAGTTCTTCAAAAATCACTTTGTTCTTTTTGTTTCGCACGCGCAGCGTCACGTTGCGCAGCGAAAGCCCCTGCATGGCGGGACAGTCGGGATCGTCGCTGACAAGCGGAACCAGCGAGGCGCGCGGTGGGACGATCGTATGCCCGACCTGCCTGGCAAAGCGGTAGCCATCCCCGGTGCTCCCGGTCGCTGGATAAGAAACGCCGCCGGTCGCAACGATGACTGCGTTTGCGTCGTAACGCGTGCGGTCGCTTTTGACGCCCGCAATACAGCCTCTGCGCAGGATCAGCGCAGAGGCACGGTCGCGGACGATGGAGACGCCGAGCCGCCGCAGCTCGCGCTCCAGCGCCGCGCTGACGTCGAACGAGCGATCGGACGCCGGATAGACGCGGCGCCCGCGCTCGACCTTGAGCGGTACGCCAAGCGCCTCAAAAAAAGCCATGGCATCACGGCCATCAAAGCGGGAAAAAGCACTGTAAAGGAACTTTCCATTACGCGGCACATGTGCAATCAGTTCGTCGCAACCGCAGTCGTTCGTCAGGTTGCAGCGACCCTTTCCCGTGATGTTGAGCTTTTTTCCGAGCCGTTCGTTCGGCTCCAGCAGCGTCACCTGTGCCCCTTTACGGGCGGCACAGACAGACGCTATCATGCCGGCGGCGCCGCCGCCGACCACAATGACCTTACTCATCCTCGATCTTACCGAAAATCGAGAACTGCTCCCAGATCTGCTCCAGTTTAGAGAAGCTCGCGGAAACGTCGGTACCCTTCCGGCGAGCTGCAGCAAGGATGAGCGCATTGAGCATGCTCATCGGGGCAGCCAGCGAGTCGACGAAGGAGATCATCTCATTGTGTACCAGAAGAGACGCATCGGCCGTTCGTGCGACCGGCGACATCTCGCTGTCAGTCAGTGCCACGATGCTCGCGCCGCGATCCTTTGCAAACTGGATCGTCTTGAGCGCAAGCTCGGAATAGCGTGGGAAGCAGATAGCAAATACGACGTCCCCCGGACCGACGCGGAAGATTTGGTCGAAGGTACCGGCGGCGCCGCCGCTGACGAGCGTCACATTATCGAAAATCAGTCGGAAGTAGAAGTTGAGATAGCCGGCAAGGAACGACGACGAGCGGAAACCTACGATGTATATGTGGCGCGCGCCCGAGATCAGATCCGTCACGCGGTCGAACTCGGCGGCGTCCGTCTGATCGATTGCCATGCGGATGTTGTCCATATCGCGGTGCAGCACGTTTGTCACAAGATCGCTGCCGCCGAGCGAACCGTCCGACGCCTGAATGCGCTGGATGGAGGTCAGCTTGCCGCGGATCATCTCCTGCAGTGCTCGCTGCATACTGGGATACCCGTCGTAGCCCAACTGCGTCGCAAAGCGGACGACGGTGGATTCGCTGACCTGAACAGTCTTGCCGAGACGGCTTGCCGTCATGAACGCCGCCTTGTCGTAATTATCAAGGATATATCGTGCAATCAGCTTCTGCCCTTTGGAGAAGCTGATCATATTTTTCTCGATTGTATGTAAAATGTTTTTTGCCATCGTTTGTTTCCATCCTTATTCTTCTTCAAACTTGCGGAGTTCCTCCGCAGTCAGCTCCCGCCACTGTCCAAGCGGCAGATCGCCGAGTGAAAGATGATGCTCCCGTACGCGCCGCAGCCGTTTGACGTGCAGGCCAACCGACGCGCACATACGCCGGATCTGGCGGTTTTTCCCTTCATGGATCGCGATGGACAACTCCGCGGTCTCCCGCCCCTCGCGCAGCGTCTCAACGCGCGCAGGACGGATTGCCTCGCCGTCGATGCACGTCAGCGCAGCAAGCCGTTTCGCCGCTCCGCGCACGTCGCCGGCAACCGTCACATGATAGATCTTTTCGACCTCGTATTTCGGGTGCAGGATTCGCTGCATCCAGGCACCGTCGTTGGTCAGCAGCAACAGGCCCTCGGAATCAAGATCAAGCCTGCCAACCGGAACGACGCGCACGCCGCAGTCGGCAACCAACTCCGCCACAGTCGGTCTTCCCCGCTCGTCCGACATCGTGCAGACGAAGCCGCGCGGTTTGTTCAGCATAAGATATCGCCTTTGCTGCGCCTGCGGGACGAGCAGTTGTCCGTCCACCAGAATCTCATCAAGGTCGGGGTCGGCACTGCTTCCCAGCGTCGCCGTCTCGCCGTTGACGCAGACGCGGCCCGCTCCGATCCAGATCTCAGCCGTCCGTCGGGAACAGAGCCCCGCGGCGGCGATCAGTTTTTGCAGTCGTTGTTCCAAAGCCTTCTCCTATCCGCGCAGCAGAAAGCGCGGGGCATTTGCCGCTGCTTCCCGCACGCCGTTTGCAGCAAGCAATGCAACGCGGCCGAGCTCTGTGCCATCCTGCATCAGAACGACCTCGCCAAGGCGTTGTCCGGCGCAGACGGGCGCCGAAACGGTCTCCGGCGCATCGATGCGCAGCGTAACGGATTCCTCCCCCGCAAGCGGATATGAAAAACTGCACTCCGCCCTCAGCGCAACAAAGGTGCTCTCCCCGCCCCACACGGCGGCGACGGCATAAGTCTGTCCGCGCGCGATCAGGCGCTCGCTCCGGTAGGTAGTGAACGCATACTCGTATAGCACCGTATGGTCGTCCCAGTCGTTGCCGTCGCGCAGCGTTACCGCGATGAGACGCAGCCCGCCCCGTTCGGCACAGGTCACGAGCGTACGTCCCGCCGCATCCGTATAACCCGTCTTGCCGGCGGTGCAGCCGCAGGCCGCGCCGAGCAGACGGTTGTGGTTTGTCATACTGCGCCCCGCAGCGGCCGCAGACTTGGTCGATGCGATGCGCGCAAAGTCCGGCTCTCGCATGGCCTCCGCCATCAGACGCGCCAGATCAAGCGCGCAGGAATAGTGTCCCGTCTCATCCAGCCCGCTGGGGTTTTTGAACTGCGTGTGCATCATGTCCAACTCGGCTGCTGTTTCATTCATGCGCTGCACAAACTGGTCCCGTCCGCCGCAGCTGTCTGCGATACACTCTGCCGCGTCGTTCCCGGAGGCGAGCAGCAATCCGCAGAGCAGCTGCTCGAGCGTCAGTTCTTCACCCGCGGCGAGATACATGGAGGATCCACGCACAAGATGCTCCGGCCGCACGCCGCATGACTGCGTCAGTGATCCCGAGCGCAGCGCGACCAGCGCGGTCATGAGCTTCGTCGTGCTGGCAACGGGCAGCTCTTCCGTTTCGTCCCGGGCAAGCAAAACACGCCCGCTGTCCGCGTCCATCAGGACGTATGCAGCCGCTGAAACCTCAGGATAAGCTGCGTGGCAATGAATATCCCCCATCAGGCAAAGCAGGGCAAAAAGGCATACGAAAATACTGCGCACAGCGCAACGCAAACAAACCACTCCCCATACTCAAGTGGTCATAGTATGCCCATCGGAACCGGATCAGAAGATGTCTTTTTCTTCCTGCTTCTGCGCGATCAGGTGCTCGATGCGATCCAACACCTCCGGCACCATGTCAATGACGCGGTCCGCAACGCTGATCGCCGGCATCGCCACCGGCACGACGCGTGTCATGCCGTCCTTGATGATCAGGAAGGAAACCGGATCGATCTTGACGCCCGCCGCGCCGGCGCCGCCGAACTTGTCCACCGTCTTGCCGTAGTCGCTCCCGCCTGTACCGAACCCGAAGCTGACGCGGGAAATGGGGATCACGGTCACGCCGTCCGGCGTCGTGATCGGCTCGCCGATGATGGAGTTGGAATCCACCATTTCACGGATCTTGGTCATCGTGGTCTCCATCAGCTCGCTCAAGGGTTTCTTTTCAAGGTTAGCCATAGTCGTCTTCCTTTCTACGCGATTTGCTTTTCTGTATTTTCTTTTTCTTCGTTCGTTTTATTCGCAGGTTCCGGCCGATCGCCGTCGTGCTTGTGCGCCTTTTTGAAACGCAGGAACCATATTGCCAGCGGCAGGATCAGTGTAAAAATGATTGCAAACAGATCGCACACGCGCAGCGAGACCCCGATCGCGCCTTTGGCGGACGGCCATTCCTGCGTATAGTCGATCCGTAGATGGATCGAAGGATCCGGGATATAGAACGTCTCCTCCGCTTTTGGCATGACCGTGTACAGGATCGTGTTGGCCGCGCCGAACGCCTCT